>Ga0102812_10002579_pt1 | contig 12174 bp, 10 predicted proteins | sample ColrivemetaGS713_FD_79334 | JGI IMG/M metagenome (GOLD analysis project Ga0102812, IMG submission 79334) | Estuarine microbial communities from the Columbia River estuary - Flood tide ETM metaG S.713 | ecosystem: Environmental > Aquatic > Marine > Intertidal zone > Estuary | place: USA... | reverse complement strand
TGGAACTATATCGTAATTATTAAACTCCATAGTAGAAGTAGCTCTACCTGATGTAATTGTTCTAAGATCTGTAACATATCCGAACATCATAGACAATGGTACAAGTGCTTTCACTACTTGTGCTCCACCTTTCTCACTCATTCCTTGCATCTGACCTCTTCTTCTATTCAAATCGCCAATTACATCACCCATATTTTCTTCAGGTGTAATAACCTCTAATTTCATTATAGGTTCAAGTATAACTGGCCCTGCTTGCTTACATGCTTCTCTAAAAGCAAACTTAGCTGCAGTCTCAAAAGATAAAGAATCCGAATCCACTGCGTGGAATGAACCGTCAAAAAGACGAACTTTTAGATTTTGAACTTCATATCCTGCAAGAGCACCATTTTTCATTGCCTCTTTAAATCCTTTTTCTACCGCTGGGATAAACTCTCTTGGAATAGAACCACCAACAATTTGGTTAATAAACTCTAATCCCTCTTTTCCTTCATCACCAGGTCCTATCTCCACTTGAATATCTGCGAACTTACCACGTCCACCAGATTGTTTCTTGTAGGTTTCTCTGTGCGTTACGTTTTTCGTAATCGTTTCTTTATACGCAACTTGTGGTGCACCTTGGTTAACCTCTACCTTAAACTCACGTTTAAGACGATCTACAATTATCTCTAAGTGCAGCTCACCCATACCTGAAATAACTGTTTGACCTGTTTCCTCATCTGTTCTTACAACAAAAGTAGGATCCTCTTCAGCCAATTTACCTAGTCCCATTCCTAGTCTATCCATATCACCTTGAGTTTTAGGCTCAATAGCAACACCAATTACTGGATCTGGGAAATCCATAGACTCAAGTACGATAGGTGCATTCTCAGCACACAAAGTATCTCCAGTTCTAATATCTTTAAAACCAATAATTGCAGCTATATCTCCAGCTTGCAAACGCTCGATTTGATTTTGCTTATTTGCGTGCATTTGGAAGATACGTGAAATACGTTCTTTTTTATCTGTTCTTGTGTTTAACACATAAGAACCTGATTCTAATACACCACTATATGCTCTTGTAAAACAAAGTCTTCCTACAAACGGATCTGTTGCTATTTTAAAAGCTAACGCAGCAAATGGTTCAGTTTCACTTGGCTTTCTAAAAGTTGGCTCATCTGTTTTAGGATTAATTCCTTCAATTGATCCAATATCCATTGGTGATGGAAGAATTTCCATTACCATATCAAGCATCGCTTGAACACCTTTATTTTTAAATGCAGAACCACACATCATTGGTACAACCTTACCAGAGATAGTAGCAGCTCTAAGTGCTGTCAATATTTCTCTTTCGGTTAAAGACTCTGAATCTTCAAAGTATTTCTCCATTAATGTTTCGTCAAACTCCGCAACAGCCTCAAGTAATTCTTCTCTTAACTGACGAGCTTCATCAACTACATCCGCAGGTATTTCAATTTCTTGAAAAGTCATCCCTAGGTCTGCTTCATTCCAAGTTATTCCTCTGAAATTGATTAAGTCAACAACACCTACAAAACCATCCTCAGCTCCAATGTTTAATTGAAGTGGTAACGCGTGGCTACCCAACATTTCTTTAACCTGAGCACAAACCTTTAAAAAGTCTGCACCTTGACGGTCCATTTTATTTACGAAACCTATTCTAGGTACGTTATAATTATTTGCAAGTCTCCAGTTAGTTTCAGATTGTGGCTCTACACCATCTACTGCACTAAATAAAAATACAAGACCATCTAGTACACGTAAAGATCTATTTACCTCAACCGTAAAGTCAACGTGACCCGGTGTGTCGATAATATTAACGTGATATTCCTGGTCTCTATAATTCCACTTTAATGTAGTGGCTGCAGAAGTAATCGTGATACCACGTTCTTGCTCCTGTGCCATCCAATCCATAGTTGCTGCACCATCGTGTACCTCTCCTATCTTGTGGCTTACACCACCGTAGTAAAGAATACGCTCTGTGGTAGTAGTTTTACCCGCATCAATGTGAGCAGCTATACCGATGTTTCTTGTGAATAATAAATCTCTTTTTGCCATCTGCCTAATTATACTCTAAAATGTGAAAATGCTTTGTTCGCCTCCGCCATTTTGTGTGTATCCTCTTTTTTCTTAACTGCAGAGCCTTCCCCTTTAGAAGCAGAAAGAATTTCGCCAGCCAATTTATTAGCCATTGATTTTTCATTTCTTTTTCTTGAGTAGTTAATCATCCATTTTATGCCTAATGAAACTTTTAACTCTGGCTTTACCTCCATAGGTATTTGGAATGTAGCTCCACCTACTCTCCGGCTTTTAACCATTACAGAAGGCATAACATTATTTAATGCTTTCTTCCAGGTTTCAATTCCTGCTTCTTCTTCAATTTTTTTATCTACAATATCAATTGCTTCATAAAAAATCTTGCGAGCAGTTTCCTTTTTACCTTGCATCATCATATTGTTGATGAATTTTGATACCAAGACATCGTTGAATCTTGGATCAGGAATAATGTCTCTTTTTCTAGCTTTCGACTTTCTCATTATTTCTTAGCTTCTTTTGGGCGTTTTGCTCCGTATTTACTTCTTCTTTGTGTTCTGCCTGCAACACCTGCGGTGTCTAGTGCTCCACGAACAATATGGTATCTTACTCCTGGTAAATCTTTTACCCTTCCACCTCTTACAAGCACAATACTGTGCTCCTGTAAGTTATGACCTTCTCCCGGTATGTAGGCATTCACCTCATTTCCGTTTGTAAGTCTAACCCTTGCAACTTTTCTCATTGCAGAGTTTGGTTTTTTAGGAGTGGTAGTGTAAACTCTTGTGCAAACACCTCTACGCTGAGGGCAAGAGTCTAATGCTCTCGATTTGCTCTTTTTGGTGAGTTCTTTCCTTCCTTTACGTACTAACTGTTGTATTGTAGGCATATATATTTTTCCAATTTCTAAAAAGGTCTGCAAAAGTAGTATTAAATTAGAAGTTTGCAAGGCCTAGAAATAAAAAAAGTGAGAGAATATTATTTCTCACCGTTTGGCCTCTTGCAATCTGTTATTTTAGTGCTCGATTGAGGGTGCAATAATAGTCGTATTATGTATAATTGCACCACAAATTTTATGCTTAATTACCTCAAAAACACGGAAATAGATAAAATGCGATGGAATGAGCTTGTAAGCCAGTCTTCTAACGCAACTATTTTTTGTTTTTCTTGGTACCTTGATGCATTTTGTTCTTGGAATGCCATCATTTTCGGAGATTATGAAGGGGCAATTGCCCTTCCGATCAAAAAGCAAGGACCCTTCAACGTCATTTATCAACCTCCTTTTATCCAAAAATGCGACTGGTTTGGGGAAATGCCAAAGCTGCAAGAAGTACTTGAAGTGGAAGAAATGATTTTATCTAAAGTGGATTATTTGCGATTTAACACAAACCTCAAACTATTTAACGCTAAAATGAGGCCAAATTATTCTTTACCACTGAACAATAATATCATTGAAATTAACGCTAAATACAACCTTAATTTAAAGCGAAATCTAAAAAAAGCACAAAATGCTCTAATGGTTGAAGCTAATTTAGATGAAGTTTTCGCTATATATTTAGAAACTTATGGAAACTCTCCCTTTGTAATATCTCCCGAAGAAGTAAAATTATTAACTGTTGCGATTCAAAAAAACGTCAATAACTTTAAGCTAGTGAAAATAGTTTTAGATAATAAAACGGTAGCGATTGGCATCTATGTTATGAATATAATAGGTAAACGGATTCACTATCTGTTGGGTGCCCCAACCAATTTTGGCAGGCAAAATGGAGCAATGGCCTTTATGCATAATGAGTTTATTAAAAACTACTCTTCGTCCGACTGGGTGTTTGATTTTGAAGGTAGTGCAATTGATAGTGTTGCTCGTTTTTACAAGCAATTTGCTCCTATTGGCGAGGAGTTTTACGAAGTAGAAGCATCGCCAAATATTTGGTTTAGGGGTGTAAAAAAACTTTATAAAATACTTAAGAGATCGTAGGTTAACGGCTTGTCAGTTGTAAATCCTTCGCCATAAACAACTTCAATAGCCGCACCAAATTCTCTAGCTCTAGCCTCTAATAGCTTTAGAAACATCTCTGAACTGATTAACGTTTTGGGTTCGTCTGAATCAGGATTATAAAACTGCGTTTCATAGGCTAAAATACTTCGTTCTTTTACTGCCCATTCATTCGTAATATCTATAACAAAGTGCGGTGGGATATGCTGAAATTGGATGTAGTTAAACAAATGTTTAGGACGCCAAGGTTTTTGTTTCTTACCCTCTAATTCGGTTTCTACTTTGGCTAAGCCGGCAATAAAAACAGACTCTTTTACCAACTCCGCCCCTCTCCCATGGTCTGTATGCCGGTCTTTTATGGCATTGGCCAACACTATTTCTGGTCTGTATTTACGCAGCATTTGCACAATACGCAACTTGTTTTCTTTATTTATTTCAAAGAATCCGTCACCTAAATCTAGGTTTTCGCGAGCATCTAATTCTAATATTTCTGCCGCTCGATGGGCTTCTTCTTTACGGGTTTGCTCTGTTCCGCGTGTACCGAGTTCTCCCTTAGTAAGATCTACAATGCCTGTTTTCTTACCTTGCTTTTTAAGTTTATATAGCGTGCCAGAGCAAGACAATTCTACATCATCTGGGTGTGCACCGAAAGCCAAAATGTCTAATTTCATATCACAAATGAACAGAATAAACTTATTCTAGTTTCGCATTTTTTATAATATACTCTATTTGATAGTCTTCAATTGGATCGAATTTAACATCGATATCCGCATTATACATTTTTGCCCAAAGCCCATAAAACATAGTACTTGCACTACCCCTATATTTCTTTAATATTTCATAAGATGTACTTCCTGTTTCACGATGTATCAATTTTATTAGCAACATACCTTGCGTTCTCGACATGGTTTGCAATGAAGCCATAAATTCCTCTTTAATAGCATCTTCTGTTGCTTTTATGTATTTTTTACGAGCTTTGTTGGTGGTAAGTTGGTTTAAATTATCCTCCAACATTTGCATTCTAAAAGCAGCCAATTTTGCATAGGGCATCACTTTTTTTACATTTCGCACCAATCGCAAATATTTTTCTTGCTCTTCTTTAGAGTTAAATTCTTTTAAAATAAATTCGTCAAATGAGTAGACATAAAAGGTGTCTCCATCCATAAAAAAACGGCGAGCGATTATGGCCGAATCTGGATGAACAGTTTGTGCTATTGAGGAATAGCCAACAAAAACCAACAGTGCTAAGAGTATTTTTTTCATGATTGTTTGCCTAATATATTTCAAACATTGTGCCACTAATTAAGTAGCTCAGCCAAAATATCGATAGATTTTATTTGCTTATTTTTTGTAATATGTATTTGAAAATATTGCACCAAGGCTTGAAGAATATCTTTTCGCTCTTTGCTGTTTATTTTTATTTCTTGATTTTCTAATGAAGGATGAAGCAACAATGACAGCTTTTCTGCAATAGCTTCATTAGTAACATTGATACCATATTGTTGCACAAATATTCCCTCGTTTAAGCTGAAATAGGGTGTGTACTTGCTAAACTCTCCTTGTGGCTCTACTCCTAAATAAGGTGTAAGGCTTAGTAGAAACTGGATTGGGAACCAAGCTAAGGTTTCCTCTTTTTCTAATCGTAAAATTTGAGCTTCTAAAAAATCATACAGTTCGGCTTCACATTGTTCCTCAATAATACACTGGTTAATAATTTCTAGCATAAACATGGCCACACTCTTCTTCAAAATATCATCTTGAATATTAATCAATGCTGGCGAAGATTTAAGTTCCTTTACCCGATTAAGATTAGAACTTGCTTTTTCGTAAACATCCATCTGCAACACACTTAGCGGTTGTATCATAGAAGGCCGAATAGCCGATTTGCCCTTTTTTATGCCTTGCAATAAATACGTTCGCATACCAAACTCTCGCGTGTACATTTTACTAATTACACTGCTTTCGCTGTAATTGGTATTTCGTAAAACTATAGCTCGGGTTTTTGCTAGCATCATTTACCTCACCAAAAGTAGCTTACTTACTAATGCGTCTTCATCATCTTTATTAGCAGAAAAAATGAGGTAAACGCCCGTTTGTGGTCTGTCTCCATTAAAATTTCTACCATTCCAAACAGCGGTACCTCCTGTTGCCACCATTTCGTAAACTACTCTTCCTGCTACATCTACTATTTTTACCGTAGCATCTTCTGGCAAGCCACTTATGGTAATTGGCCCGTTGTAAGTGCTATGTACAGGGTTTGGAAACACTAAGGTGTTTTCGTGAAACTGTGTAGCTTCGGTAGCATCACTTCTAAAACAAGAAATACCTTGCTCCGTACCAAAGCATACTTCACCCGTTTTGGGTATAATGCCTAAACAATTAACCTGATTACTAGGCAACGGGCTGTTATCAATTGTAAAATGGCTTACCACAGCAGATCCATCTTCTTTTACCAACCATGCTCCGTTGTTGGTTGCTATCCACTTTCTATTGGCTCCATCTACTTTTATGTCGTTTATAACCTCATTACCAAGTAAATAACCCACATCATTCCCATCGTCAATTATTATTTGCTGTGCATCGGCATTTGGGCCACCATCAAAAACCAAAGAAGGATTATAATAAATTGCTAGACCCGTTTCTGTTCCAACCCATATTTCTCCATCTTTATCTAAAACCAAGGCTTTTACATTATTATTAGGCAGGCCGCCTTCGTTTTTAGCAGTAGAAAGAATTCGAGTTTTTTGGACGCCATTTACCTCTTTAAAAGCCATAATACCCTGTGAAGTATTTCGGGGTATAGCAGCCCAAACAGTACCATAATCATCAATAATCATTTCTCCAAGTCTTCTCACTCCGACATCATAATCTTTCCAGGTTCCATCTTTTTTTCTAACAACCAATGCTCTTTCTGTTTCATAGTTAGAAAGCCACAAATTCTCGTCTCTATCTAGTGCTAAACCCAAAACTGTAGGTATGTCTCCTGGAGCAAGTTTTATAGTACTATTGGTTTCGTTGAACTTGTCTATTGGCACATCATTTTGCAAGCGTATTAATCCACTATAAAAGCTACCCAACCACAATTCACCACTTTTTTCGTTTATTTCTATGGATGTAAAATCTAGAACACCATCTACATTTGGATTATTTAACGGTCTGTTTTGCCATCTACCATCCTCGTACATATAATAACCATAGCCGTTGTAGTTTGGCCCGTAAGCCGCTGTAACTCCGCCACTTGTTACCCACAATTTGTTTCCTTGCCCTTTCATTTCAAAAGAAGTAATGCCAAAGGGGCCTTGCGGTGCAGTATAGGAAAGCTGATTGTCAGTTGTTTTTTTAATCAATCCCCTATAAAAGCCACCAAACCATAGATTGTCTTGATAATCTAAAATTGCATAATCCATAAAAGGTTCGCCTCTTTCCGTTAGAGCACCCGTATTGTCTAGCAAAGCAATACCTTCAGATCTGCAGATTATTAATTTATTGTGATGGCTTGAAATGCTCTTGTAGCCCTTGCGTATACCACCGTCTGCATACGTAAATGTCCCATTACTATATTTATACAATACACTATCGCTTACCACGTAAAGCGAGCCATTATAAACTTCCGATAGGTAAGTCGAATCAAAAGAACCAGACCTTACCCAACTAGCAAAGTTTTTTAGATTTACCGATATATCAAAAGCTGGGGCCTTTTTTATGCCTTCGTTTGTTCCCAAATAAATACTATCGTTATAAACCGCAATTGTTTCTATAACCAAATTGGTGCCGTTTACTCCTAAATTCTGATAATCATCAATAATTTGTTCTTTATCAATATCTATTACCACAACCCCAAAAGTTGTGGCTACGTAGGCTAAGTTTTTGTATATTTTTATTTCGTTTATTACCTTTTTACCTACAATACTCGATCTTTTAATACCCGAAAGATTTATTATTCTGCCTGCTTTTAAAAGATCTACATTGGTATTTGCATACCCAATTACCAGTGCATCAAATTCTGAAGAGTAATCCATAGCCGCTACTTCCGATTCGGCAAAACCATTCACTTTAGTTAGTAAATCTATCTCGCCGCTTACTAAACCAAACGTATAAATACCCTTTTCTGCAAGCACATAAAGCTGTTTGTCAGCTTCTTCAATTTGCTGTACACTATTGTAGGGCAAATGCATTCGCCAAGTGCCAATAGGAGTATTGTTTTGTGCAAACGCACTAAAAAAAGTAATAATTACGGAAAACGATAAAAGGTATTTCATTCGGTATACTTAGGCAAAACTAACGAATAGGTTATGCGTTTTGTTATTTGATTGACAAAAATGGTAGTAAAATGTAAATACTACCTGTACACACCTAAATTTGCACCACTTTATGGCGAACAAAATAGAAAACAAACCGCTTGTAAAATCTAAACAAACTGGCCGTGTTAAGCCTGATTGGCTTAAAACACAGATTCCTGGAGACGGAAAATATGCAGAAATGCTAAAACTGGTAAAGGAAAATAAACTCCACACCATTTGCGAAAGCGGCAAATGCCCAAATATGGGAGAATGCTGGGGCGTGGGTACAGCTACTTTTATGATTGGTGGAAATACGTGTACACGCAGTTGTCAGTTTTGCAATGTTGCTACTGGCAAAGGTGAAGTACTAGACAGTCTTGAGCCGTTCAAAATTGCTCAATCCATTAATATAATGGGAATAAAACACGCGGTAATTACGAGTGTAGATAGAGACGACTTACCAGATGGAGGAAGCACACATTGGGCTAAAACAGTTAATTCCATTCGTGAGTTTAATCCTGAAACTACCTTAGAAACCTTAATTCCAGATTTTCAAGGCAAAACAGATCAGCTAGATGCGATAATCGCTGTTCATCCGGAAATTGTATCCCACAACATAGAAACAGTTGAACGACTTACGCGTGAAATTCGGGTTCAAGCTCAGTACGAACGTTCGCTTTTTGTGTTGGAATACTTAAAGCTGAACGGTATGAAAACCAAGAGTGGTATAATGTGTGGAATGGGTGAAACGGAAGACGAAGTAATTGAAACCATGCGTGATTTGCGAAATGTAGGAGTTGAAATAATAACATTGGGGCAATATATGCAACCTACTCCAAGACACTTAGCCGTGGCAGAATATATACATCCAGATCAGTTTGCTAGATACAAAGAGATTGGCACCGAAATGGGTTTTGAATACATAGAAAGTGGCCCATTAGTTAGAAGCAGTTACCACGCTGAAAAACATCTGAAATAAAATGGATCCGCAATTTTACCGCGAGTATTACACACTAGAGCGAAACCACTGGTGGTTTAAGGCTAGGCTTCGTATTTTGGAATCGATTGTGAAGCAAAAAATAGCGAAAACCGATGCTAAACTCAAAATATTAAATGTAGGTGTAGCTACCGGGGCAACCTCGGAAATGCTTAGCAATTTTGGCGAAGTAACTTCATCTGAATACGATAAAGATTGCTGTGATTTTTTACTCGAAAAAACAGGAATTGAGGCGGTAAACGCATCCCTAACAGAATTACCATTTACCGATAATTCGTTCGATTTGATCTGTGCTTTTGACGTAATTGAGCATATTGAAGATGACGCCCTTGCTGTGGCAGAAATGCACCGCGTGCTTAAACCCGGCGGACACTATTTTGTAACGGTACCTGCTTTTCAGTTTTTATGGAGCAATCACGATGTAGTAAATCACCATTTTAGACGCTATACCAAACCTCAGCTCAATCAACTTTTTACGGATAAACAATTCCAATTAGCAGATTCTAGCTACTTCAATTTTTGGTTATTCTTTCCCATTGCAGCTGTTCGGTTTTTATTAAACTTACTTCCAAAAAAGAAAGGAACTGAAACTTCTGGTTCTGATAACGAAGTACTTAGTTCATCTGGAATACTAAATAAATTGATGTTCAGTATTTTCCATTCTGAAAAAGCATTGCTAAAAACGGGCATTCGTTTTCCATTTGGTGTGTCCATATTTTCGTTAGGAACTAAGTAATGAATGGCTAAACAAGATTTGAAATACAGCCTTGGTTTACTTGCTACTACCATTGCTTTCTATTTCGAATTAGCTTTCTTTATTTTTCCTACAAAATGGGACAACCTTTCTGCCTATTTTCCTTATAAATACACCGCCAGCCAATGGTGGCTAAGCGGCCATTTACCGCTTTGGGATTTTTACCAAAACTTGGGCTACCCCATGCATGCAAATCCACAAGGTTACGTGTGGTACCCCATAACTTGGCTCTTTAGTTTGCCATCAGGATACAATTTATACAGTTTAAACCTGGAGTTACTTTTTCATATTTGGGTAGCAGCCGTAGGGATATACTTTTTTGCCAAACACCTGAAAATAAGTGCATTTGTGGCATTTTGTACTGCCATGGCTTATAGTGCAAGTGGTTTTATGTTGGGCAGCAGCCATATGATTGGCTTTGTAATTGCAGCAGCATGGCTTCCTTGGGTATTGTTGTTCTATCGCAAGTGTCTACTAGCATCTAAACCGAAAAATATAATAGCGTTTGCATTAACTACTTACTTTTTTATAACCGGAGCATACACCGCCTTTACCATTGTGTTGTTTTATATATTGCTGATTATATTAATTTTATCTCTTGTTCTACAAAAGCAAAATAGGATTCAAATAGTAAAAACAATCGGAATTGCGGGCATTTTAAACGTAACGCTTTGCTCTACGTATTTGTACAGTATATACGATTCGCTGCCCTACATAACCCGCTCTACAGCAGTAGCCTATAGCACAGAAGCAATGGGTGGTAATTTTACGTGGCAATGCTTTCAATCACTCATTGCTCCATTTATTGTGAGTAGCGAATCAGGCTTTGCTGGAGTTGACGTAAGTTTGGCTAACATTTACATTGGCTTGCCATTTTTGGTATTCTTTCTATTGTATTGGTTTACTGTAAAATCCAAATATAAAGCCTTGTACGCACTAGCAATTATACTCTTTTTTCTTTTGGCCCTTGGCGTCAATACACCCGTTCACTATTGGTTTCACAAGCTTGTTCCTGGTTTTTCACTCTTTCGGCACCCCTATTTATTTAGCTTATTCACCCTTTTTATAATGCTGGTTTTAGGTGCAAAAGCCTTGGATAAAACTGTGAAGGAGAATAACTATAAATTACTTTACACCTCTTTTGGAATAACCGCCATCCTGCTTTTTACAGGTTTAGTAGTTAGTTATTTTAATGGAAATTGGCACAAATGGGTGCAGTTTAGAGAATTGATGTATCAATTGGCCGACCGATCTACACTAAATAATTACAGCCACGCTTTTATCAATTGGCTTTTAGTGTTGCCATTGCTTATCGCATTATCGCTTAATTCGAGAAAAATAATTTCTAAAAATGCGATCGGGATTGTGGTATTTCTTGATCTATTTTTCTGCCTACAACTAAATGCCCCCAAGAATATGTTCTATAACACGCCTTTTGGTGAATTTAAAACGTATTTAGCTCAAAATCATTCAGATAAGCTTACCAATCAAACTATAAATACTCCTCTCGCTTCGTTGCAAAACGACTCTATAAAAGCTACTGTTGGCTTTTGGGTAAACCTAAATACGTACCAACGCACTACAGGTATAAATGGCTATAACCCATTTGTTTTTACCGATTTTAAAAAGCTCCAACAGCACCCAAACTATCCTAAACTACTTCAAAAAGGATTGGTTTTTGCCCCTGATTCTTTTTCTTTAACCCAAGAAAATGGCTATTCTATGTTAGAAAACACACCTTCTAAAACGCAAATTTCACCCCAACTTAGTAATCTAAAACTAGACTACAACAGTTTGCAATTTGAAGTAAAAGCGACGGAAACTAGTCGCATTTTTATCAATCAAAACTTTCACCATAATTGGGAAGCTACAGCAAACGGTAAGCCGCTGATAATTGACAAAGCAAATGTCGGATTGATGAGCGTAGAGGTGGATAAAGGAGAAGCTGTTGTGCTGTTTAGTTATAAAAATACGTTGATCAAAATTCTGCATTGGATATCGGTAATTATGTTTGCGACGCTGCTCGTATTTATGTTAAGGACAAATATCAAAGCAATTAGAACTTGAAATAGTTAAACCCAAAATCCGCATTAGAAAATCTATTACGATCTAACTCTCTTCAAAT
>Ga0102812_10002576_pt1 | contig 12182 bp, 10 predicted proteins | sample ColrivemetaGS713_FD_79334 | JGI IMG/M metagenome (GOLD analysis project Ga0102812, IMG submission 79334) | Estuarine microbial communities from the Columbia River estuary - Flood tide ETM metaG S.713 | ecosystem: Environmental > Aquatic > Marine > Intertidal zone > Estuary | place: USA... | reverse complement strand
GTACAGACTGATGTCGGCCATAAGTCTCTCCGGGCGGTCAGCGGTGTGCAGTGCGCGGGCTTAGCAACTCAGGTCTGTGTTGGAAACAAAGAAGAGGCCCGCGCGACGAATGTCAGCGGATAATGCAGCAGATCTGGAGCATGCAGTTCTTCATGCGCGACAGATAGCAAGCGGCGGCACGTCTGCCAAGAGATTTGATGAATTGACATTCACGGGCCTGCATGGCCGTTTGCGCGCGCACGCCAGACCGAAAGGGCCACACCATGCAGTTGTCACATCGCATCACCAACATCACCGGCGGCGGATCGGACGGATGGCAGGTCTTTTACAAGGCACGCGCGATGATGGCAGCGGGCGAGACCGTGATCGAACTGACCATCGGCGAGCATGACATCCGGACGGCTGCCCCGATCCTGCAGGAGATGCACCGTGCCGCACTGGCGGGTCACACCGGATATGCCGCCGTTCCCGGCACAACGGCCTTGCGCGATACCGTGGCCGCACGGGTGCAGGCGCGGACCGGGGTGCCCACGACGCGTGACAATGTGATCATCACGCCGGGTGGTCAGGCCGGGCTTTTTGCCACGCACACGGCGACCTGTGCGCCTGGCGACACGGCGCTCTATATCGACCCCTACTATGCCACCTACCCCGGCACGATCCGGGGTGCGGGTGCTGTACCGCAGGTTATCCGCACCCGCGCGGACGAAGCGTTCCAGCCGCGCAGTGCCGATATTGCCGCCCATGCACCGGGGGCGAGATCGCTGCTCGTCAATTCGCCCAACAACCCCACGGGCGTTGTCTATTCCCGCGCCACGATGGAGGGGATTGCGCAGGTTTGTATCGATCACGACCTGTGGCTGATCTCGGACGAGGTGTATGACACCCAGGTCTGGGAAGGCGCACATATCAGTCCGCGCGCCCTGCCCGGCATGGCTGATCGGACGCTGGTGATCGGGTCGATGTCCAAATCTCATGCGATGACAGGATCGCGCGTTGGCTGGATTGTCGGACCCCAAGAGGCCATCGGGCATCTGATCAACCTGGCAACGCACACCACATACGGCGTTCCGGGGTTTATTCAGGACGCGGCCTGTTTTGCCCTGTCGCAGGGTGACGCGTTCGAACAGGAGATCGCAGCCCCGTTCAAGCGGCGGCGGGCCATGGCGCAAAAGATGATTGCCGGTCAGAACACTGTGGGGCTGATCCCGGCGCAGGGTGCCATGTATCTGATGCTCGACATTCGGGCGACGGGGATGACCGGCGAGGCGTTTGCCTTTGACCTGCTGGAACATCACAAGATCGCCGTGATGCCGGGCGAAAGCTTTGGCACCTCTGCGGCGGGGCACATCCGGGTGGCGATGACCATCGAGGACGGCGCGTTCGAGGCGGCTTTGAGAACGGTGTGCGCGCATGCGGAGACGTTGGCCGGCTGAACCGGGAAGCGGACCGACATGGCGGGCGGGCGGCGTCCGGTCACGGCGTGTGCGAACAGGGTGCAGAAATCCCGCGATGCACATTCTGAAAACGACCCTGCGTCGCAAACAGACCAGACGTTGCAGCGCCCGCACGACAAAGTCGGTGCAGAAAAAGGAGCTGCGATGCAGGGTGATCTGTGCAAGATAGCCATCGTGATCCGCACCATCGGTGCGGAACGCGGACGTGCTGCGCGCGGCCGTCCATTGATCCGCTGACGCAGCGACGATCCCACTTCTACCTTTTCCGTTTCAGGACATTCACATGACACAACAGACCCAAGTCCGTGCCGGGGGGCGTGCTGCCCGTCGTGCCGCCCGTTCCGCGCCGCTGGCCGACCATCTGCGCCCGATCCGCGCAGGAATGGAAGGCGGCACCTACCGCCCGCTCAGCGCTGCGGATGTTGACCGCATTCACACGGCAGCGCTTGATGCGCTCGAGCAGATCGGCCTGATCGACGCACCTGCATCCGGTGTGGCCTATCTGACGGGTGCGGGAGCGATCCAGGGCGATGACGGACGCATCAGGTTCCCCCGCGCACTGGTCGAGGACGCGATTGCAGGCGCAAACCGGTCTGTGACACTCTTTGGTCGCGACCCCGAGCATGACCTGCTGTTGTCCGGCAACCGCGTGCACTACGGCACCGCCGGTGCAGCGGTGCATCTGGTCGATGTTCATGGCCGCGAATACCGCGAATGCGGCGTGCAGGACCTGCATGATGCCGCACGCATCGCCAACGAGCTGAACAACATTCACTTCCTGCAGCGCCCCATGGTCTGCCGCGATATCCCGGACAACCGCGAGATGGACCTCAATTCGGTCTATGCCTGCTGTGCGGGCACCACCAAGCATGTCGGTGTTTCGTTTACCGACCCTGCGTTTGTCGCGCCGGCTGTCGAAATGCTGCACCTGATCGCAGGGGGAGAGGACAAGTGGCGCGAGCGGCCCTTCGTGAGCAACTCCAACTGCTTTGTCGTCCCGCCGATGAAATTTGCCACCGAATCCTGTCTGGTCATGGAAGAATGCATCAAGCACGGCATCCCGGTGCTGCTGCTGTCGGCTGGCATGGCCGGTGCCACGGCCCCGTCAACCGTGGCGGGCGCCATTGTGCAGGCCGTTGCCGAATGTCTGGCCGGGCTGGTCTATGTGCAGGCGGTAAAGCCAGGGCATCCGGTGATCTTTGGCACCTGGCCTTTTGGGCTGGACCTGCGCACAGGTGCGATGACGGGCGGATCGGGCGAACAGGCGCTGCTGACGGCGGGCTGTGCGCAGATGCACAAATTCTACGGCCTGCCCGGCGGCGCCGCAGCGGGCATTGCGGACAGCAAGCTGCCCGACATGCAGGCGGGCTGGGAGCAGATGTGCTCGAACGTCATGGCGGGCCTTTCGGGACTGAACATGGTCTATGAGGCGGCGGGCATGCATGCATCGCTGTTGGGGTTCTGCCACGAGTCCCTGATTCTGGGCGACGATCTGATCGGACAGGCGCTACGCTGCGTGCGCGGCATCGAGGTCAACGACGAAACGCTTGCGCTGGACCAGATGCGCGCGGTCTGCATGGGCGGACCCGGCCACTATCTGGGTACCGAACAGACGCTGGGCCGCATGGAAGCGGACCACGTTTATCCCGTGATGGGCGACAGAACCTCGCCCAAGGAGTGGGCGGAACGCGGCAAACCCGACCTGTTGCAGAAGGCCACCGCACGCAAGGAAGAAATCCTTGCCAAACGCTCAGCGGCACGGTTCGACCCGATGGTCGATGCGGAAATCCGGGCGCGGTTCAAGATCCATCTGCCTGCCTGACGGCATCGAAACGCTCCGGCCAGCCAATAAACCAGCTTGCCGGAGCGCGCCTGCTACGTGTCTGCGGCTGTGTCCCGGATACTGCGCCATCCCGACAGCGCTCTGAATGTCGCCGCACAAATCATTGTAATACATAAAAAATGGGGCCCCGAGGGGAGCCCCATTGAGTTTCGCCGTTCAGGCTCATCTGTTAACCGCTCGGTATTTTTCTGCCTGCGGCCTGAACGTCGTCAGGAGCGAACGCATCCGCCCCGTGTACGCCGGCCCGGGTTTGCGTCCGGGACGACAAGGTGGCTGCATTCCTCTGCACGCAGAGGACGGAAACCACCCCGGTAAAGGTGGGAAGGAACAAAGTACCGCTCCCACCCTGTTCGTCGGGGTCTGGTTGGCTTGGGACAACCGAGACCCCTGCACGCCCCCGATTTGGGGCGTGTGTCTCTTGTTAGCCTCAGCTACACCCGGACGTTCCGCCGCAGGTGTTGCACTTCATGCAGGTGCCATTGCGCACCAGCGTGTAGTTGCCACATTCGCCGCAGGCCTCGCCTTCGTAACCCTGCATCTTGGCCTTGGTGCGCGCATCCAGGCTGACGGTGGTGCTGGACACAGCCGTTGAAGACATCGCCAGTGTCGCGGTGCCGCCTGCTGCTGCCATTGGTGCCGCCTCGAACACGGATGCAGCTTCATGCATGCCCTGCCCGCCCTGAAGCACGACCAGTTCCTGAGGCAGTCGGTTGCGCAGATAGCCGGTCGAGCTGATCTGTCTCAGCACTTCCAGTGACTTGGTCGCGGCACTCTCGGAGAGTTCTGCAACGTTGCGCACGCCCTCTTCCTCGCCACGCCCGATGGTGTCGAATGTGGCCCCTTCCGGTTGCACATGCGCCAGATCGGTCCGGTCCAGATAGGAAACAGCCAGCTCGCGGAACACGTAATCCAGGATCGAGGTCGCGTTCTTGATCGTCTCGTTGCCCTGAACCATGCCTGCGGGTTCGAACTTGGTGAAGGTAAACGCGTCCACGAACTCTTCCAGCGGTACGCCGTACTGAAGGCCGACAGAAACCGCTATCGCGAAGTTGTTCATCATCGCCCGGAAGCCCGCACCCTCTTTGTGCATGTCGATGAAAATCTCGCCGATCTTGCCGTTTTCATACTCGCCGGTCCGCAGATAGACCTTGTGACCGCCCACGATAGCCTTTTGCGTATAGCCCTTGCGGCGCTGCGGCATCTTTTCGCGGTGCGACTTGACGATCTCCTTGACGATGATCTTCTCGACGATCTTTTCGGCCAGAACAGCGGCCTTTTCGTGCATGTTGCCGCTTTCCAGCACTTCTTGCGCGTCCTCGTCATCCTCGACCAGCGATGCAGCCAGCGGTTGGCTGAGTTTGGAGCCGTCACGGTAGAGCGCGTTGGCCTTGACACCGAGCGACCAGCTGAGCTCGTAAGCTGCCTTGCAGTCCTCGATGGTCGCGTCGTTGGGCATGTTGATCGTCTTGGAAATCGCACCAGAGATGAACGACTGTGCCGCGGCCATCATGTAGATGTGGCTGTTGACGCTCAGATAGCGCTTGCCCTTCTTGCCGCAGGCATTGGCGCAATCAAAGATCGGCAGGTGTTCGTCCTTGAGGAACGGCGCGCCTTCGAGGGTCATGGTGCCGCAGACGTGATCGTTTGCCGCTTCAATGTCCTTTTTCGAAAAGCCGAGCGAACGCAGAAGGTCGAAGGACGGATCGTTCAGCTTGTCCGCAGGGATACCCAGCACATTTTTGCAGAACTCTTCGCCCAGCGTCCACTGGTTGAAGACGAACCGGATGTCGAAGGCCTGTGCGAGTGCTGCATCTACCTTGGCCAGCTCATTCGGGCCAAAACCATGGCCCGCGAGCGAGGTGTGGTTGATGCCGGGCGCATTGCCGATCGTGCCATGACCCACGGCATAGCTGACCATCTCTTCGATCTGGGCCGAACCGTATCCGAGCTTTTCCAAAGCCGCAGGGACGGATTGGTTGATGATCTTGAAGTAGCCGCCACCGGCCAGCTTCTTGAACTTCACCAGCGCGAAATCAGGCTCGATCCCGGTGGTGTCGCAATCCATCACCAGACCGATGGTGCCTGTGGGCGCAATCACGGTGGACTGTGCGTTGCGATAGCCGTGCTTTTCACCCAGTGCGATAGCCTCGTCCCAGCATTCCTTGGCCACGGCCACCAGGCGCGCGTCCGGGCAATTGGCGTGATCCAGTGGAACCGGTTTGACCGACAGCGACTCATATCCATCGGACTTGCCATAGGCGGCGGTGCGGTGGTTGCGCATCACGCGCAGCATGTGGTCGCGGTTTTTCTTGAACCCGGGGAATGGGCCCAGCTCTCCGGCCATCTCCGCCGACGTGGCATAGGCGACGCCGGTCATGATCGCGGTCAGCGCCCCGCAAAGTGCGCGGCCCTCGTCACTGTCGTAGGAATGGCCCATGTTCATCAGGAGCCCGCCGATGTTGGCATACCCAAGACCCAGCGTGCGGAAGTCGTACGAGCGCTGAGCGATTTCCTTGGACGGGAATTGCGCCATCATCACGGAGATTTCCAGCGTCACGGTCCAAAGGCGGGACGCGTGCATGTAGTCCTCGATCTGGAACTCGCCGTCCTTGAGGAAGGTCAGCAGGTTCATCGACGCGAGGTTGCAGGCGGTGTCGTCCAGGAACATGTATTCCGAACAGGGGTTCGATCCGCGGATCGCGCCATCTTCGGGGCAAGTGTGCCAGTCGTTGACCGTGTCATGATACTGGATGCCGGGATCGGCACAGGCCCAGGCGGCGTGACCCACCTGTTCCCACAGTTCGCGGGCCTTGATCGTCTCGGTCACAGACCCGTCGACGCGGCTGATCAGTTCCCAGTCGGCGTCTTTCTCGACAGCTGTCAGGAATGCATTCGTCACGCGAATCGAATTGTTGGAGTTCTGACCGGACACTGAGCTATAGGCTTCTGAATCCCAATCGGTGTCGTAGGTCGGGAATTCGATGGAGGTGTGGCCCTGCTTGGCGTAGTCAAGCACGCGCTTGACATAAGTCTCCGGGATCGAGACTTTTTTCGCTTCGCGGATGGCCTGCTTCAGGGCTTCGTTCTTGGCCGGGTCATAGGCGTCTTCGACCGCCCCGTCCCATGCCTTGATCGCCGCAAACAGCAGGTTCAGCTTTTGCTCGTGCATCTTGGAGCCTGCGACGATCGAGGCCACTTTCTGCTCTTCGATCACTTTCCAGTTGATGAAGTCCTGAATGTCGGGGTGATCGGCATCGACGATCACCATCTTGGCCGCGCGCCGTGTGGTGCCGCCCGACTTGATCGCGCCGGCAGCACGGTCACCGATCTTCAGAAAGCCCATAAGCCCCGAGGACTTGCCGCCGCCAGACAGCTTTTCGCCTTCACCACGCAGTGAGGAGAAGTTCGTGCCGGTGCCGGAGCCGTATTTGAACAGGCGCGCTTCACGCACCCACAGGTCCATGATGCCACCCTCGTTCACAAGGTCGTCACTGACGGACTGGATGAAGCAGGCATGCGGCTGCGGATGCTCGTAGGAAGATTTGGATTTGGTCAGCTTGCCGGTCTTGTAGTCGACATAGTGGTGACCCTGTGCAGGACCGTCGATGCCATAGGCCCAGTGCAGGCCGGTGTTGAACCACTGAGGGCTGTTGGGGGCTGCGCGCTGCGACGCAAGCATGTGACGCATTTCGTCGAAATAGGCTTTCGCATCTTCCTCAGTGGAGAAGTAGCCACCCTTCCAGCCCCAATAGGCCCAGGCCCCGGCCAGACGGTCGAACACCTGCTTGGAGGACGTCTCTCCGCCCATAACGGCACCCTCTGCGGGAACTGAACGCCACAGGAATTCAGGGACGCCCTTTTCCTTGACCGGCTTTACGGCAGACGGGACACCCGCCTTGCGGAAATATTTCTGGGCGATCACATCGCTTGCGACCTGGCTCCAGTCCTGGGGAACTTCGACGTTGTCGAGGCGGAAAACAATTTTTCCGTCCGGATTGCGGATTTCGGACACCGTGGTGACGAAATCAAGATCCGCATAGGCATCTTGTCCGGCTTTGGTGAATTTACGTTCTATTTTCATTTTATGGCTGCCTCATTCTCAGCGTCTTCATCCAAAGAGCCGCCCCTTATGCTTGGGTCGCCTCTCTCCTGTTTGCCGCTGAGACTGAGAAGGGCAAACACCAGTTGCATGAGCGCCCTCGCGCTACACCCGATGTTCAAGATCAATAAATGACCGTCTGCCTACCCTCGTCCCGTCGATCCGCCCCTGAGCGTTTAACCACTACATGTTGTGGCGTTATCGTCGGCCCGCACAAACTGACGTAGTTTGGCCCATTCGGTCAACGCTATTTTTAAACTTTTTTTAACACTCGAGGGCTTGACGGATCGCCGTATTTGGGAATCGTCCGGCGCGAAATGATTCAAGTGGTAAACAGAAAATTAATATCCCCATGCGCCGGGTTTTCCGCAGCGTCAGGTCAGATGCGGAATAACCAAACACACCGCGTCACTTACGCCGCTTTTCTGAGGTGACGGGTCAACTTTTCCACAAGTCCATGCACAGGCCGACGCGCAGAATGCAGGTTTTTTCAATCCTGAACCGCAGTCGGTCGGCCAGGCGCCGCCTGTTACATTTTTGCGTCGAAAATAATACTTGTTCGCAAAACTTGAACGCCAACAGCGCCGATATGAAGCGATCGCCACGAATGTAGGCACTATATGTAGGGGGAAGGTTTCAAACCGACGGTTTGAAAGTGGTCGGAGCGAGAGGATTCGAACCTCCGACCCCCTGTACCCAAAACAGGTGCGCTACCAGGCTGCGCCACGCTCCGACAGCGCCTCTTTAGCCATCACTGGAGGCTTTGAAAAGCCCTAACAGGGCCAAGCGGCACTATCATTTGAAATAGTCGGGTGCCGCAGCACACTACCCACGGTGATTCCCAGCCGTTGGGCGAGCCCGCCATTGATCTCCAACACATGCGTCAGACCGGGACCGCCGACAATTGGCGTCTCGTCACCGGGTTGCGCGCGGTTGTGGATGTACCGCACCGTGCCGGTCGGATCGACAAACAACATGTCCAGTTCGATCAGCGTATTTCGCATCCAGAAAGACAGCTGTTGCGGCCGGTCGTACACAAACAACATTCCGGCCGACAATGGCAACTTGTCGCGGTGCATCAGCCCCGTTGCCCTTTCGGTGTCGTCATCTGCGATTTCTACGGAAAAGCGTGCCGTGCCCCAGTCACCCTTGAGATAGACCGCATCGGGGGCGCACTCCTGGCTGACAGCTGCTTGCGCGCACAAGAGCCACACAAGCGCCGCCAAAGTCGTGCGGATCATTTCGGACCCGGAAGGACCGCAGCTTCCCAGGCAAAGACTTCGGCCGCCATGTGGCCGCGCTTGCCCTCAATCACGCGCAGTGCCAGCGCCTCGCCGGGTTGCAGGTCTGAAAGACCCGACCGCCGAAGTACTTCGACATGCAAAAAGATATCGTCACGCCGCCCAAAGACATTCGCAAACCCGAAGCCCTTGCCCTTGTCAAACCATTTGACGCGCGCAGGCTCCAGTGGTGCGGCCGCGACCAGAACCGGGTCCAGTTCGGCAATATCCATCAAGCCTACGGGAGAGCCTGCAACGGGTGGTTCAATGGACAGGACATGCGTGGCCTGGACGCCGCGATCGGTGTTCTGCACGACCAGTTTGACACGCGCCCCGTCCGCGACAGAGCTTTGTCCGAAATTTCGCAAGACATTGACATGCAGAAGGATGTCCGGGCCTTCGACATCCGCAACAACGAAGCCGAAGCCCTTGATCGGATCAAACCACTTCACAACCCCGGTCGCCGTCGGATTTCCGACTTCTGGATCTGACGTGTTTTCGTCCGTCACGGCTTTTTCACCTATTTCTGTCATCCAACTCACGAACTCATTCACGATCTTGGCATCTCTATACAACTCATACTCGTTAAACTAGCCCAATCATTCAACCTTTTGTAACCGCAATATGCAAGACATACCGTGTTCGGATGCGCATATATACGCGATCAGGCCATTTGTTACGCGCTCTTTCGCGGATCATGCCGCGAAACTATCACGGATTGAGCCTCTGTACACCCCACGGACGTTCAATCGACGCTCTGCGCCAGACAAACCTGTCATGGAGCCGGAATTCGCCATCCGCCCAAAATTCGATTTCGAGGGGCGCAATCCGGTATCCGCCCCAGAATGGTGGACGTTTGGGCGATGTTCCGTGACGGGCTGTCACCTTGGCAACTTCCGCCAGCAGCGCAGCACGGCTGCTCAAGGGGCGCGACTGTCGGGACGCCCACGCTCCAAGTCTGCTTTTCAGTGATCGCGACGCAAAATACGCGTCCGCATCCGGTCCGTCCTCGCGGGTCACCAGACCACGCACCCGGATCTGCCTGCGCAGGCTTTTCCAGTGCATCACGAACGCGGCCTTGCCCGCGCTATCCAGCTCGGACGCCTTTGCGCTTTCATAATTGGTGTAGAAAACGAACGAGTCCGGATCGATGGATTTCAGCAAGACCATACGCACGTTCGGCAGACCCGTGGCGTCGACCGTAGACAAGGCAATAGCATTGGGGTCGTTGGGTTCCTGCGCCTCGGCCTCGGCGAGCCATTGCCGCGCAATCTCGAACGGGTCATCGCCTGCAAATTTTCCGCTTCTGTGGTCCATGGTCGGCCTCTCATTACTGTTCTGGTGCCAGAGGTGACCCATTTGCCGCAAAGGTCAAGCTTGGCCGCGCAGCAGGGCGCGTGGCCTTGATGGGGCCGCTGCAATCGCCTAAAGGTTTCCAAGACACGTGTGGTCAAATGGACACAAGGGGCAAACATGGGAAACAACCTGCTGGCAGGCAAGCGCGGCCTGATCATGGGCCTTGCAAACGACAAATCGATTGCCTGGGGCATCGCCAAGAGCTGCGCGGATGCGGGGGCCGAGCTGGCCTTTTCATATCAGGGCGACGCGCTGAAAAAACGCGTTGATCCGCTCGCCGCACAACTGGGCAGTGACATAGTTTTACCCTGCGACGTTGGCGATGAAGCATCCATGGACGCCTTGTTTGACGCACTCAAGGAGCGGTGGGGGCGGCTCGATTTCATCGTCCACGCCATCGGCTTTTCCGACAAGAACGAGTTGCGTGGACGCTACGTGGACACAAGCCGCGCCAATTTCAACCTGTCGATGGACATCTCGGTCTACTCGTTTACCGCTGTGGTACAACGTGCCGAAAAACTGATGACCGAAGGCGGTTCCTGCCTGACGCTGACCTACTACGGTGCAGAAAAAGTGATGCCTCATTATAATGTCATGGGTGTTGCCAAGGCCGCGCTGGAGGCCAGCGTGAAATACCTGGCCGAAGATCTGGGCAAGGACGGTATCCGGGTCAACGCAATTTCCGCCGGACCGATCAAGACACTCGCGGCCTCAGGCATTGGCGATTTCCGCTACATCATGAAGTGGAACGAATACAACTCTCCCCTGCGTAGAAACGTCACCACCGAAGACGTCGGCAAGGCAGCGCTGTTCTTGCTGTCCGATCTCGGCTCCGGCACGACGGGCGAAAACCTGCATGTCGATGCCGGGTATCATGTGGTCGGCATGAAAGCCGTGGATGCACCGGATATGTCAAAGGAATGAGCTGGGAGAGCCTTCTGGCGTTCAACGTCGTGCTGATGGCCGCGATTGCGAGCCCCGGTGCTGCACTGCTGTTCGCTATCCGCACAAGCGTATCATCGGGGCGCGCGGCGGGCATTGCCACGGGGTTCGGACTGGCCAGCATGGCTGCCACCTGGACGCTGGCGGCGCTCTTGGGGCTGGAAAGCGTATTTGCGCTGTTTCCCTGGGCCTATATCGTCCTCAAGATCGGTGGCGCGGTTTATCTGATGTATCTGGCGGTGATGACATGGCGCAGTGCCAATTCGCCTCTGGGAGAAGCCGCAAGGCCACGCGGTCGCGCCTTTCTGGACGGTGTTCTGGTCAATCTGGGCAATCCCAAATCGGTTCTGTTTGCAGCCGCCGTGATTGTCGTGGTGTTCCCGCAGGGATTGGCGGCAGCGGACATCGCGCTGATCGTCGCAAACCACTGGATTCTGGAAGTGATATTTTACACACTGTTCGCGACCGCGTTGTCCAGTGCGCGTGCCAGAACCGGATATCTGCGCGCCAAACCCGTGCTTGACCGGATTGCGGCCACTCTGCTGGGCGCACTGGGATTGCGCCTGCTGCTTGAAAGGTAAGACCATGACCGACCGTTTACCGCATGAAAAAGGGTTTCATATCAGCTGGGATCAGATCCACCGCGACAGCCGCGCGCTGGCCTGGCGGCTGGACGGACAGGGCCCCGACACAGGGGCATGGCGCGCGGTAGTGGCCATCACGCGCGGCGGCATGGCCCCGGCAATGATCGTGGCACGCGAACTGGACATCCGCACCGTCGACACCATTTCCATCAAATCGTATGACCACCAGCAACAGTCGCAGGCAGAGGTTCTGAAAGCCCCGGATGCGAAACTCATGGGCGACGGCACTGGAATTCTGATCATCGACGATCTCGTGGATTCGGGCAAAACGCTCGAAGTGGTCCGCAAGATGTTTCCGAAAGCCCATTTCGCAACGGTCTATGCCAAGCCCAAAGGGCGGCCACAGGTCGACACGTTCATCACCGAAGTCAGTCAGGATACCTGGATTTTCTTCCCCTGGGACATGGCGCTGCAATATGTTGAGCCGTACCGCGGCAAAGACTGAGCCAAAAAGATAGATTTCTTGCCTTCGGCGAGGATATTTATGCCCCAGAGAAACAAAAGCGCGACGTTCGCCTTCTTCGGGTTCCAAATATCCCCGCCGGAGGCTCCCCCCTTTTC
>Ga0102812_10002571_pt1 | contig 12191 bp, 12 predicted proteins | sample ColrivemetaGS713_FD_79334 | JGI IMG/M metagenome (GOLD analysis project Ga0102812, IMG submission 79334) | Estuarine microbial communities from the Columbia River estuary - Flood tide ETM metaG S.713 | ecosystem: Environmental > Aquatic > Marine > Intertidal zone > Estuary | place: USA... | reverse complement strand
GCGGTCCTTGACCCGCTGCAGAATGAAATCGGCACGCTGGGGCATCTCGAAACAGGGCATCAGCTTGCCATCGATCAGCTCGCTGTTGCCGTGGTGCAGGTGGTGGTCATCGCTATAGAAAGTCAGCATGAATAAGGCTCCACAATTGGCTTGCCTGCATTCTTTGCGCAATTTCGTCGACACGGGAACGCTGCCTGCGGCCAATAGGGGATCGAAATGGCCAATTTTATTTGGCCACCCTTTACCCTCAGGCGCGGTAGCGACTCGGCGGTATGCCACTCCAGCGCTGAAAAGCATGTCGGAAACTGGCTGTTTCGCTGAAGCCGAGCACTTCGGCGACCCGGCACACCGGAAGACTCTGCTCGCCCAGCAACTGCTTGGCCCGGGTATAGCGCAGGTCATCGAGCAGGCCGTGATAGCTGGTACCCAGCGCCTGCAAATGCCGGCGCAAAGTGCGCGGCGAGCAGTGCAGTTGCCCGGCCAGTTGCAGCAGCGTTGGCGGTGCAGCAAGATCTGCCAGCAGCAACTGGCGTACCTGTTCCAGCCACAGTTGACGATTGCTGAACTCGGCGTTCAGGCGACGACAGCGCGCGAGCATATCGGCGTTGGTTACCGGATCGGCGAGCGGCAGACGCTGCGCCAACAGGCCGGCAGGAAAAGCAAAGGCATTGCGCGGCGCACCGAATTGCGGTGTGCCGCCAAAAGTCCGCACGTAGCGTTCAGAGTAGTCTGGCGGCAGATGACGAAACTGTGCCGCACCGAGCGTCAGGGGTCGGCCCAGCAAGTCCTCGCAGATCAGCTTGAGTGAGGCCAGACACATCTCGACATTGAACACCTCGAGGTCGTCCCTGAGGCTGTAGTCGCTGGCACTTACCCAGGCCAGTTGATCCTTGACCACCAGTTCCAGCTGGAAATAGGTGCCCAGCAGCGCCGGGTACTGCAACAGCAGGCGCCAGGCCTCGTCTAAGGTATTGCTCGACAGCGCCGCGTAACCGATCAGACCATAAGCCGATACATGCATGCGACAACCCAACTCAAGGCCGAGACCGGCACAGAAGGCCAAACCGTTGCGACACACCTGTTGCTCCTGCAGGCGCGTGATGCGTGCATCCGGATTGGCCAGCTCGGCATCACCAATGCCACTGCCCTGCAGCAGCACCTCGCGGGTTGCCTCGGGATGGCCGGCAAAATGCTCGAGGAGCATGGTCACCACATGCAGCGTGGTCAGCTTGGAATGCAGCAGCATTGGAATTTCACCAGGGTTGAAACGGTTCAACGTACGCAAGACCCGGGCCAGGCTGTGGGTAAATGCGCGCAACCAGCCCGGCGGCGCCTGATGGACGGTAGCCGCATTGGGCACCCGCTGCCATCTTTACGTTATAATGCGCGACCCCAGGCCGCGCCCATCGCCGGCCTGAACCGCACATGCCAAGCCACGCCGACTGCGTGGCTTGTTGGTTTTAGACGCGCCAGAGTGCGCACCCTTAAGAGGCAAGACGATGAGTGCACTGGTTGGCGTGATCATGGGTTCCAAGTCGGACTGGTCCACTCTCAGCCACACCGTGGAGATGCTCGACAAGCTCGGCATTCCCCATGAAGTCAAAGTGGTATCGGCCCACCGCACCCCTGACCTGCTGTTCCAGTATGCCGGGCAGGCGGCAGAGCGCGGCATCCGCGTGATCATCGCCGGCGCCGGTGGTGCTGCCCACCTGCCGGGCATGTGCGCAGCCAAGACCCACCTGCCGGTGCTCGGTGTGCCGGTGCAGTCGGCCGTGTTGTCCGGTGTCGATTCGCTGCTGTCGATCGTGCAGATGCCCGCCGGCATTCCGGTGGCAACGCTGGCGATCGGCAAGGCCGGCGCAGTCAACGCGGCATTGCTGGCCGCCAGCATCCTGGGGCTGCAGCAGCCGGAGTTCCACACTGCACTGCAGAAGTTCCGTCAGGAACAGACCGATGCCGTGCTCAACAACCCTGATCCGCGCGAGGCCTGAGACATGAAGATCGGCGTGATTGGTGGTGGCCAGCTGGGTCGCATGCTGGCATTGGCCGGTACCCCGCTAGGGATGAACTTCGCCTTCCTCGACCCGGCGCCGGATGCCTGCGCCGCTGCCTTGGGCGAGCATCTGCAGGCCGATTACGGCGATCTGCAGCATCTGCGCCAGCTGGCCGATGAAGTCGATCTGGTGACTTTCGAGTTCGAAAGCGTACCGGCCGAGACCGTGGCCTTTCTCTCCCAGTTCGTGCCAGTGTATCCGGGTGCCGAAGCGTTACGCATTGCCCGCGACCGCTGGTTCGAGAAGTCCATGTTCAGGGATCTCGAGATACCCACGCCGGCGTTTGCCGATATTCAGTCACAAGCCGATCTGGATGCTGCGGTAGCCTCGATCGGCCTGCCGGCAGTGCTGAAAACCCGCACTCTGGGGTATGATGGCAAGGGCCAGAAAGTCTTGCGCAACCTTGCTGACGCGTGCACTGCCTTTGCCGAACTGGGCAGCGTGCCGGGCCTGCTCGAAGGCTTTGTGCCCTTCACCGGCGAAGTATCGCTGATCGCCGTGCGCGGCCGTGACGGCGCCACCTGTTTCTATCCGCTGGTGCACAACAACCATGACAGCGGCATCCTCAAACTGTCGATAGCCAGTAGCGATCATCCGTTGCAGCAACTCGCCGAAGACTATGCCAGCCGGGTGCTCGACAAGCTCGACTATGTCGGCGTGCTGGCTTTCGAATTCTTTGAAGTCGATGGCGGCCTGAAGGCCAACGAGATCGCCCCGCGCGTGCACAACTCCGGGCACTGGACCATCGAAGGCGCCGAGTGCAGCCAGTTCGAAAACCACCTGCGCGCGATTGCCGGCCTGCCGCTGGGCAGCACGCGCAAGGTTGGTGAAAGCGCCATGCTCAATTTCATCGGCAGCGTGCCGGAAGTGAGCAAGGTGATCGCCATTGAAGATTGCCATCTGCACCACTACGGCAAGGCCTTCAAAATCGGTCGCAAGGTCGGCCACGCGACCCTGCGCTGCGCCACCCGCGACGTCCTCGACCGACAGGTCATGGTGCTGGAAACGCTGATCGACCAGCAGGCCTGAACTACCTCTGGCTGCCAGCGAAGCATTGTTGCGGCCAGGGAACCCTGATGACACGAGCGGTGTCATAGCTGCGTCCTTCGCCCCGAGTTCCGTCATGCGCCAATTCCTGCTTTGCCTGCTATTCATCCCGTTGCTGGGCCATGCGCAGCTGGCGGAAACCGACTGGCTGGAACTGATGCCGGAAGAAGATCAGCTGGCACTGGAAGCGATGCCCGAAATCAGCCACGACACACCCGAGGGTGATGGCAACTTCGGCAATCAGGGCGGACTCAAGCAACAGGATAAAAATCTGCCGGCGGTGATGTATTCAAACAAGACTGTCACCGCACTGCAGGGCAAGACCATCCGCATCGGTGGCTACCCGGTGCCGCTGGAAAGCGATAGCCAGGGCCGCAGTACGCTGTTCTTTCTGGTGCCTTACCCCGGTGCCTGCATCCATGTTCCGCCACCGCCACCAAACCAGATCCTGCTGGTTCGTTACGCCTCGGGAATCACGCTCGAAGATATCTATGCGCCGCTATGGGTAGAAGGCGAGTTGCAGATCGAGCAGGTCAGCAATGATCTGGCCGATGCGGCATATGCCATGGATGCTCGGAACGTGCGGTTGGTGGAAGAGGAAGATCTTTGAGGGATTGGTAATCCGATTACTTGCGGCACTTTCCTTACTTTGAACTACAGGTTGCGCCTTGCACGGCGCCTCACTTTCTCTTGACTCGCTTCGCTGGCCCGAAGGGTGAGCGCAGCGAAGACCCGGATAATGGGGCAAGCGTTTTTGCTTACTTTTGTCCCAGCCGGGCAAGGCGCGACTGGCAAAAGTGAGATGCCCGGCAGGGCGGTGATAGATGCGTCTGTAAAACACGTTAATCGATATAGCGCAGCTGTTAAGCAGTTGCACCGGATTACCAATCCGCTATCCCCATCTCAACTGACCAGCAGGGTAAATCCCGCCTTGGCCAGCCAGTCGGCTTCCTGGGCAAAGTCTGCCACCGTCAGCGGGTTGCTCTCCAGCCAGTTTTCCGGAAAGCGGATTCTCAACTGCCGGTCGTTGGCCAGCAAATGCACTTCGGGCATTTCTCGGTTGCCGCGAATGTGATGAAACAGAATCGCAAAGCGCAGCAGCACACAAAGGCGCAGCAGCGTTTCACTTTCCTTGCCGCAATCGGCAAAGCGATCTTTGGGGATGCTGCGACGGTGACCGCGCACCAGTAGCGCGAGCATTTGCTGATCCTGGCGGGAGAAGCCAGCCAGTTCAGAGTGCTCGATCAGGTAGGCGCCGTGCTTGTGATATTGAAAGTGAGCGATATCAAGGCCGACCTCATGAATTCGAGCAGCCCAGAGCAGCAGTTCCTGATGCCACTCATCCTGCAGATCCCAGTCGCTGGCTACTTGCTGCAGGGCTGCCAGTGCCTTGGCTTCGACGCGCGCCGCCTGCTCGGGGTCAACGTGGTAGCGCTCCATCAGGGCCGATACGGTGCGTTCGCGAACATCTTCATGCTGGTGTCTGCCGATCAGGTCATACAACACACCTTCACGCAGGGCGCCATCAGAGTGCGCCATTTGCTGCAGTCCGAATGCGTCGAAAATGGCTTCAAGGATTGCCAGCCCGGCAGGGAGGATGGCGCGCCGGTCATTCTTTACGCCGTCAAAATCGATTTTTTCGACATCGCCAAGCTTGAACAGTTTGCGCTTGAGCCAGGCCAGCCCTTCCGGATTTACTTCGCCGTTGCTCAGTCCGCCGGATTTGATGGCCAGGCCAATCGCGCGCACGGTTCCGGACGCGCCAATGGCCTCCTGCCAACCATGCCGCTGTAATCCGTGCTCAATGCTCATCAGCTCCAGGCGTGCGGCGGTATACGCCTGGCTATAACGGCCCGGTGTGATCTTGCCATCGAGAAAGAAGCGCTGGCTGTAGCTTACACAGCCCATCTGCAGGCTTTCCATGATCAATGGCTCGAAGCTCTGACCAACAATAAACTCGGTACTGCCACCGCCAATATCGACCACCAGACGATTGCCCTCGAAGGCCGGCATGTTGTGCGAGACGCCCAGATAAATCAGGCGTGCCTCCTCACGGCCGGAGATGACTTCGACGGTATGCCCAAGCAGATCCTCGGCATGCTGGATGAAGGTGTTGCGATTGATTGCCTCGCGCAAGGCATTGGTGCCGACAATCCGAACCGCACCCTGGGGCAGGTCGGTAATCAGCTGGGCGTAGCGCCCCAGGCACTCAAGGCCGCGTTGCATGGCTTCGTCGCTGAGGTGGCGTTGCTCGTCAAGCCCTGCGCCCAGCTGGATCTTGTCACCCAGACGTTCAAGGATACGGATTTCGCCCTGGTCGATCTTGGCCAGAATCATATGAAAACTATTGGAGCCAAGATCAATGGCGGCAATCAGCGGGAAGTTATTTACGGTGCTTTGGGGCATGCGTGAGGGTCCATTTATTAACAACGACATCCTGCCATGTATTAGGTGCTTCGAGCCAACGGGTTGTCAGTGAATTGCTTTATACCCGCCAATCGATGCGGGTTTTTACAAGCACCCATAGTCAAGCTCAATCGATAGCGGCTTTCGATTGGCAGTAGAGAGGGCTATCATGGCGCACACTTTAAGCTTCCATAGCGGAGATTTTTATGAGCGATTTCATCACCAATGTCAGCGATGCCAGCTTTGAGCAAGACGTGCTCAAAGCCGAGGGTGCGGTTCTGGTTGATTACTGGGCTGAGTGGTGTGGCCCGTGCAAAATGATTGCACCTGTACTCGATGAGATAGCCCAGACTTATCAGGGCAAGCTCAAGGTATGCAAACTGAACATTGATGAAAATCAGGACACACCGCCTAAATTCGGCGTGCGCGGTATTCCGACCCTGATGCTGTTCAAGAACGGCAATGTGGAGGCAACCAAGGTTGGCGCGCTCTCCAAATCCCAACTGGCGGCCTTTCTCGACGCCAATATTTAAGTTTTTGCATAAAAACCCCGCATAAAAGCGGGGTTTTTACCTTCTGCGCTGGACGCTTGCGTTTGCCAGTGCTAAATTTCTGCTCGCAACCCCTACTGTGGTTGCTTCCTGCAAGCCGTCCTGGCGCCCCCTGATTAGCTCCATACAAAGCGCTCATAGCGTTTTCCGCGCGCCGCGGCTTCCCAAGCTCAATGCTTCCCTCCCTAAGATCAAAACTAACGTCAATCTATGAATCTGACCGAACTCAAGCAAAAACCGATTACCGAACTGCTGGAACTCGCTGAGCAGCAAGGCCTTGAAAACATGGCTCGTTCGCGCAAGCAGGACGTGATCTTTGCTCTGCTGAAGAAGCATGCAAAAAGCGGCGAGGAAATTTCCGGAGACGGCGTGTTGGAAATTCTGCAGGACGGCTTCGGCTTCCTGCGCTCCGCTGACTCTTCCTATCTGGCCGGTCCGGATGACATCTATGTGTCTCCCAGCCAGATCCGCCGCTTCAATCTGCGTACCGGCGATACCATCATCGGCAAGATCCGACCACCGAAAGAAGGCGAGCGTTACTTTGCCCTGCTCAAGGTAGACACGATCAATTACGATCGCCCGGAAAACGCCAAGAGCAAGATTCTCTTCGAAAACCTGACGCCGCTGTTTCCTACCAAGCGTCTGGTCATGGAAGCCGGTAATGGTTCGACCGAAGACCTGACAGGTCGTGTCATCGATCTTTGTGCGCCGATCGGCAAGGGCCAGCGTGGCCTGATCGTGGCACCGCCAAAGGCCGGCAAAACCATCATGCTGCAGAATATTGCGGCTAACATCGCGCGCAATAACCCCGAGTGTCATCTGATCGTGCTGTTGATCGATGAGCGTCCTGAAGAAGTGACTGAAATGCAGCGTACCGTGCGCGGCGAAGTGGTTGCTTCGACCTTCGACGAGCCGCCGACGCGCCACGTGCAGGTCGCCGAAATGGTCATCGAGAAGGCCAAGCGCCTGGTCGAGCACAAGAAGGATGTGGTCATCCTGCTCGACTCGATCACTCGTCTGGCGCGTGCCTACAACACCGTGATCCCCAGCTCCGGCAAAGTGCTCACCGGCGGTGTTGACGCCCATGCACTGGAGAAGCCAAAGCGTTTCTTCGGTGCGGCGCGCAACATCGAGGAAGGCGGCTCGCTGACCATCATCGCTACCGCGCTGGTGGAAACCGGCTCGAAGATGGATGAAGTGATCTACGAAGAGTTCAAGGGCACCGGTAACATGGAATTGCCGCTGGAGCGACGGATTGCCGAGAAGCGTGTGTTCCCGGCGATCAATATCAACCGCGCCGGTACTCGCCGCGAAGAGCTGCTGACTGCCGAGGACGAGCTGCAACGCATATGGATTCTGCGCAAGCTGCTGCATCCAATGGACGAAATTGCCGCAATCGAGTTTTTGCTCGACAAGCTCAAGGACACCAAGACCAATGACGAGTTCTTCATGTCGATGAAGCGCAGCAAGTAAAGTCACGGGTTTTGCGTAGTACAGGACAAGGCCGGGGCAACCCGGCCTTGTCGTTTCCGGCTTTTGCTTCTGAATAGCCGAGTTCAGCGGTAAACTTTATGCACTTCTCTCTGCTCGACCTGTACGGGGCAATTGCATGCATTATCGCGATCTGCGCGAATTTATCAGTGGTCTGGAACAGCGTGGCGAACTCAAGCGCATTCAGACCCCGGTTTCGCCAGTGCTGGAAATGACCGAAATCTGTGACCGTACCCTGCGCAAGGCCGGTCCGGCGCTGTTGTTCGAGAACCCCACGGGTTTCAGTATGCCGGTGCTCGGCAACCTGTTCGGCACACCGCACCGGGTGGCGCTGGGTATGGGCGCGGAAGCGGTCAGCGAGTTGCGTGAAATCGGCAAGTTGCTGGCGATGCTCAAGGAGCCGGAGCCGCCGAAAGGCCTGAAAGACGCCTGGTCCAAGCTGCCGTTGTACCGAAAAGTGTTGAACATGGCGCCCAAGGTGTTGAAGGACGCACCCTGCCAGGAAGTGATCGAAGAGGGCGATGATGTCGATCTGGGCAATCTGCCGGTACAAACCTGCTGGCCGGGTGATGTCGCGCCGCTGATTACCTGGGGCCTGACCATCACCAGAGGGCCGAATAAAGAACGGCAGAATTTGGGCATCTACCGCCAGCAGGTGATAGGTCGCAATAAAGTGATCATGCGCTGGCTCAGCCACCGTGGTGGCGCGCTGGACTTCCGCGACTGGTGCGAGAAGTTTCCCGGCAAACCTTACCCGGTCTGCGTGGCGCTCGGCGCTGACCCGGCAACTATTCTCGGTGCGGTGACACCGGTGCCGGACAGCCTCTCCGAGTACGCCTTCGCCGGTCTGTTGCGCGGTCACAAGACCGAACTGGTCAAGGCCCGTGGCAGTGACCTGCAAGTGCCGGCCAGTGCCGAAATCGTCCTCGAAGGCGTGATCCATCCCGGCGAGATGGCCGATGAAGGCCCCTATGGTGATCACACGGGCTACTACAACGAGGTGGATCGTTTCCCGGTGTTTACTGTCGAGCGCATTACTCGCAGACAAAAACCGATTTACCACAGCACTTACACCGGGCGGCCGCCGGATGAACCGGCGATCCTCGGCGTAGCACTGAATGAAGTGTTCGTGCCGCTGCTGCAGAAGCAGTTTCCCGAGATCACCGACTTCTATTTGCCGCCTGAAGGCTGCTCGTATCGTATGGCGGTGGTGACCATGAAGAAGCAGTACCCGGGCCACGCCAAGCGGGTGATGCTCGGCGTGTGGAGCTTTTTGCGCCAGTTCATGTACACCAAGTTTGTTATCGTCACCGACGACGACATCAATGCCCGCGACTGGAATGACGTGATCTGGGCCATCACCACGCGCATGGACCCCAAACGCGACACGGTGCTGATCGACAACACGCCGATCGACTATCTGGATTTTGCCTCGCCGGTGTCCGGCCTCGGCAGCAAGATGGGCCTGGATGCCACGCACAAGTGGCCGGGCGAGACCACGCGTGAATGGGGAAGGGTTATCGTGCAGGATGAAGCGGTCAAACAGCGCGTCGATGCGCTGTGGGCTGAGCTGGGAATCGATTGATGAAAGTCACCTTGCAGCCCTCCGGGCTGGTACTCAACGTGGAGTCGGGCGAGCGCCTGCTGGATGCGGCACAGCGCCAGGGGCTGAGCTGCCCGCAGAGTTGCCGAAACGGTAATTGCCATATCTGTTCGGCCTTGTTGATCGAAGGTCGTGTGCGTCAGGCCGGTACCAGCCATGAGCACGGCGAGGTGTTTGCCTGCCTGGCCGAGCCCGAGCAGGATTGCGTGCTGCAGTGGTTTGGCGTGCTGGCGCCGGGAGAATTACCGCAACGGCTCCTGACGTTCCAGGTGCTGGAATGTACCGGGCTCGGCGGGGATGTCTGGCGCATACGTCTGCTGGCGCCGGCAGGCAAGCCGCCGCGCTACCATGCCGGACAGTATCTGCTGGTTGAAGACGCCAGTGGCGAGCAGATGGCGTTCTCCATCGCCTCTGCACCCCATCAGGGGCGTGAGCTGGAGCTGCATATCCTGGCAACTGAAGAGCGCCCCGCAGAGCTGATCGGGCAAATGCAGCGCGAGAAGCTGGTGCGCGTGCAGCTACCCTTCGGCGATACCCATCTGACACAGTTGCCGGACGGTCCCTTGCTGTTGCTGGCGGCCGGAACGGGCATGGCGCAAATGCAAAGCCTGGTAGAGCATTGCCGCGCGCTTGGCTTTGCCCATCCGATACATCTCTACTGGGGTGCCCGGCAGGCCGCGGACTTTTATGCGCTGCCGTACCAGGCCGAGTGGCAGCAAATGGGCAACTTGCAGCTGCACCGGGTGGTCAGCGATGCGGATGACTGGGCGGGCCGCAGAGGGCTGCTGCATGAGGCGGTAAACACCGATTTTGCCGATCTCAAGGGTCTGCATGTGTATGCCAGCGGTTCGCCAGCGATGATTTACGCAACGCTGGATGCGTTGGTCGAAGCGGGGATGGATGCGGTGCAGATGCGCGCCGATGTGTTTGCCTATGCGCCACGCGACTGAGCTTTGATGGCTCCCGCGCTCTGCGTGGGAACCCAGTTGCAGAAGCTACCTGCGTGCCGATGGCTCCCGGGAGAGCGGGAGCCACCCGCTTGCAGAGCTTAACGTACCTGCACAACCACTTTGCCTACCGCCTTGCGCTGTCCAAGCGCATTGATCGCGTCAGCGGCCTGTGCCAGCGGGAAGGTTTGCGATACCAGCGGCTTGAGCTTGCCTTCGGCGTACCAGGTAAACAATTGCTGGAAGTTGGCCAGGTTGTCCTGTGGCTGACGCTGGGCAAACGAGCCCCAGAACACGCCAACTACTGCGGCACCCTTGAGCAGGGTCAGGTTGACCGGCAGGTCAGGAATGCGCCCGCTGGCAAAGCCCACTACAAGTAAGCGACCGTTCCAGGCAATCGAGCGGATTGCCTGATCAAACAGATCGCCGCCCACCGGATCGTAGATCACGTCAGCGCCCAGGCCATTGGTCAGGCGCTTGATCTCTTCCTTGAGGTTGGACTCGCTGTAGTTGATCAGTTCATCGGCGCCGGCAGCTTTGGCCACGGCGAGCTTTTCTGCGCTGCTGGCGGCGGCGATGACTTTGGCGCCCATGGCCTTGCCGATTTCCACTGCAGCCAGGCCGACACCGCCGGATGCGCCCAGCACCAGCAGGGTTTCACCGGCTTGCAGCTTGCCACGGTCCTTCAGCGCGTGCATCGAGGTGCCATAGGTCATGCCAAAGGCTGCTGCGGTATTGAAGTCCATGCCCTTGGGTATTTGCATGACGCTGTAGCCGGGAACTACCACTTGCTCGGCAAAGCTGCCCCAGCCGGTGAGTGCCATAACCCGGTCGCCGGGCTTGATGTGGCTGATCTTTTCGCCGACCGTGGCGACTATGCCCGAGCACTCGCCGCCGGGAGAAAACGGAAAGGGCGGTTTGAACTGGTACTTGCCCTCGATGATCAGCGTGTCTGGAAAGTTGACCCCTGCGGCATGCACATCCAGCAGAATTTCATTCTTCTTTGGCTCGGGGCTGGCAATTTCTTCTAGCACCAGATTTTCGGCAGGGCCAAAGCTTTTGCAGAGTACGGCTTTCATCGCAGGAATATCCTAAGTGGGAGTCGACTGCTGCAGTGTAGAGCAGCGGACTACCGGGTCAATCAGCATGGGCGTGCCTGATGAGCCGGCATAAGACGCGACCGTGGTCGGCATGCGTTATAGGGAAAGATCGCCCGGTGCTTGGAAAGGCCTCAGATGAGGCTCAGCACGGCTTGCCATTGGCTGTCACTGACCGGCATTACCGACAGGCGTGTGCCTTTCTGTACCACCGGCAGCTCGCTCAAATCCGGGCAGCCCTTCAGGCGCGCCAACGGGATGACTTCTGCAAAAGCTTCGACGAACTCGACGTCGCGGGCAGTCCAGGGGTTCTTCTCGGCGCTGGCTTTGGCATCAAAATAAGGGTTGTGCGGGTCCAGGGCGGCAGGGTCCGCATAGCCTTCGTTGATGATTCGGGCGATGCCGGCAATGCCTGGTTGCGGGCAACTGGAGTGATAGAAAAAGAACAAATCTCCCGGCTGCATGTCGCGCACGAAATTGCGCGCCTGATAGTTGCGTACCCCGTCCCAGCGGGCCCTGCCCAAGCGCTGCAGGTCATGAATGGATAATTCTTGCGGCTCTGATTTCATTAACCAGCGAGGCATGTATAGGTTTTCTCTATCTGCGACTTAAAAAAGGCAATGTTTTGGCGTCAATTGTGCGAATTTTCACGCCGACAGGCGCTTTTCTTGTATATGCTGCCCCGGCAGTGCAAGAAAATTAAAACAATAATGTCAATTTCGCCATCACTGCTGAGCGAAACAGCTCTGGAATGATGATGAAACGTAAGCCGGATTTGCTATTGATACTGATTGTGTTGTTTGGTCTGGGAGTGGTCACCACGGGCTACACGCAGACACTGTGGGAGCGGCAGGCTGCAACCGAGCAGGTAGGCGTGCTGCGCGCTTACTGAGCTGCTTTGCCAGCGTGGTACCAGCGCCGGTCGGTAACGCAGGCCGATAGCGGCACATCCATAGGCCCCACAGCGAGCCGGTCAACCTTCTGGCATTCATGTG
>Ga0102812_10002570_pt1 | contig 12194 bp, 9 predicted proteins | sample ColrivemetaGS713_FD_79334 | JGI IMG/M metagenome (GOLD analysis project Ga0102812, IMG submission 79334) | Estuarine microbial communities from the Columbia River estuary - Flood tide ETM metaG S.713 | ecosystem: Environmental > Aquatic > Marine > Intertidal zone > Estuary | place: USA: Columbia... | reverse complement strand
TCGGCCAGATCATTGGCCAATGCGGGATAGTCGTGCAGCGAATCCCAAGGGCTGTTGCCGTGGTTGCGCATGTCGACCGCAATCACCTGTCGGCTGTCGGACAGCCGTTTGGCGATCACCCCCCAGTTTCGTCCCGATCCGAAAAGACCGTGGGCGATCAAAAGGGGCGGGGCACTGGTCGGGTCGCCATGGAAGATCGTGTTCAACATGCCGCAGTTGCTAAACAACCTTGGTCAAAAGTTCCAGCAGGATTGAGCCAAAGCGCCTTTGCCGGATAAAGGCGGCGCATGAAAGTCGAAGACCTGCGCAAAGAACTGGACGAATTGCAGACCCTGATGACCGAAAGGCTCAGGATCCGCGGCCGCACATTCGAACGCCAGTTGCGCAAGGCGGGCCGGTTGCTGCCGCGCAAGGTGAGGTCAGAGGCTGCTTTCCTCCTGCAGGCCCGCACGTTGATGCAGAACCCGAAACTGGCTCGCATGGTGGATCAGGATCGGATCGCCAAGGCGCATCGGTTCGTTGCCGAATATTTGCAGTCAGTCGATCCTGTAGCACAGCGCAAGGATCTGATCCTGCGCACGGCAGCGCTTTGGGCGTTCTACGTTCTTTTGGCGGGCGGTGGTGTCATCGCCTATGCCTATTGGCGTGGCCTGATCTGACAGACCCGCGCGAGCGCAACAAAAAGGCCGCCAGCTGAACCCAGCGGCGGCCTTTTGTTCCTGTCAGAACCGATCAGAGATTCGGATAGATCGGGAACTTTTCGCACAGGGCTTCGACCTGCGCTTTGACGCGGGCCTCGACCTCGGCGTTTCCGTCTTCGCCATTGGCGGCCAGACCGTCGACCACTTCGACGATCCAATCCGCGATCTGGCGGAATTCAGCCTCGCCAAAGCCGCGGGTGGTGCCGGCAGGGGTGCCAAGGCGCACGCCCGAGGTCACGGTCGGCTTTTCGGGGTCAAAGGGGATACCGTTTTTGTTGCAGGTGATATGGGCGCGGCCCAGCGCCTTTTCGGTGGCGTTGCCCTTGACGTTCTTGGGGCGCAGGTCGACGAGCATCAGGTGGCTGTCGGTGCCGCCCGTGACGATATCAAGCCCGCCTTTCATCAGCTGATCCGCCAGCGCCTGTGCGTTCTTCACAACCTGCTGCTGGTAGGTCTTGAATTCGGGGCGCAGCGCCTCGCCAAAGGCCACGGCCTTGGCGGCGATCACATGCATCAGCGGGCCGCCCTGAATGCCGGGGAAGATGGCCGAGTTGACTTTTTTCGCAATCGCTTCGTCGTTGGTCAGGATCATGCCGCCGCGCGGACCGCGCAGGGTTTTGTGGGTGGTCGTGGTTGCCACATGCGCATGGGGGAAGGGCGAGGGATAAAGCCCAGCCGCTACGAGCCCCGAAAAGTGCGCCATGTCGACCAACAGATAGGCACCGACCGAATCCGCGATTTCGCGCATTTTCGGGAAATCGATGATCCGCGGAATCGCCGAACCGCCCGCGATGATCATCTTGGGTTTGTGTTCGGTCGCCAGCGCCTGGATCTGGTCATAGTCGATCTGGCTGTCCTGCGGGCGCACGCCGTATTGGATGGCGTTGAACCATTTGCCCGACTGGTTGGGCTTTGCACCGTGGGTCAGGTGACCGCCTGCGTCCAGCGACATGCCGAGGATGGTATCGCCGGGGGTCAGAAGGGCCTGATAGACGCCCTGGTTGGCCTGCGACCCGGAATTCGGTTGCACGTTGGCAAAGTCGCAGCCGAACATCTGGCAGGCGCGATCAATCGCGAGGTTTTCAGCGACGTCGACATATTCACAGCCGCCATAATACCGCTTGCCGGCATAGCCTTCGGCGTATTTGTTGGTCATGACCGAGCCCTGGGCCTCCATCACGGCGGCCGACACGATGTTTTCCGAGGCGATCAGTTCGATCTCGTGCCGCTGACGGCCAAGTTCGGAACGGATCGCGCCGAACAGTTCGGGATCGCGGGAAGAAAGGCTTTCAGTAAAGAAACCGGTGTCACGGGTTGCGGTCATGGATCAGGTCCTCAGTCGGAGGGGTTAATGGTTGCGCGATGATTAGGGGCTTCAGCGACAAAGGGGAACCCTCGAAACCGTCATAATCTTCTTGAGAAACGAAGCGCAGGGTTCCGATAGCGGTATCAATGTGCGGATCGGCGAAATTAGTATCCGGGCGGCCATTGCGGACCGAATGGTAAACTTGGCTTTGGGGTGCATCCTCGGGCTTGTGTTTGCGGGTCTTCGGTGCCTGAATGGGCGCAAGCCGCGAAAGGAACTATCTTGGGCAAAGACGCCGGAATCCATTTCACCGCCAGCCCGTCGGCCGCCGCGCAGGAGGGGCTGGCCAATCTGACAGCCCGCTATGGCAACGTGGATTTGCCCCGGGCGCGTGTGATCGTTGCACTGGGGGGCGACGGTTTCATGCTGCAGACCCTCCATCAGACCGAGGCCCATCCTGCGCCCGTCTATGGCATGAACCGCGGCACAGTCGGCTTTCTGATGAACGAATATCACGAAGACGATCTGCTGTTCCGTCTGGAAGCGGCTGAAGAGGCCATGATCAACCCGCTGCGCATGACGGCCACCTGCGTTGATGGCACCGAACATGCGGCCTTGGCGATCAACGAAGTGTCGCTGCTGCGTGCGGGGCCGCAGGCTGCCAAGCTGCGGATTTCGGTAGATGGCAAGGCACGTTTGCGGGAACTGGTCTGCGACGGCGCGCTGGTCGCCACCCCTGCCGGGTCAACCGCCTATAACTATTCCGCCCATGGCCCGATTTTGCCGATCGGGTCCGGCGTTCTGGCCTTGACGGCCGTGGCGGCCTTTCGCCCGCGTCGCTGGCGTGGGGCGCTTTTACCGAAGTCGGCGGTCGTCCGGTTTGATGTGATCGAGCCGGAAAAGCGTCCCGTGATGGCCGATGCCGATGGCAGTTCGGTGCGCGATGTCGCTTGGGTCGAGATCCGGTCAGAGCCGGATATCGCCCACCGCATCCTTTTCGACCCCGGACATGGGCTCGAAGAGCGGTTGATTGCCGAACAGTTCACCTGAACGACACAAAACCTGCCCATAGACTGGCGAAGATTGCCCGACTCGTGATAACGAGCGGTCAGGTTGTACGGGGGTACGCATGTTCACAATATTGGTAGATGTGATCTGGATCGCGGTGCAGGCGGCCGGGATGATTTTACTGGCCGATTTCATTGGTGGGCTGTTCCATTGGGCCGAAGATACCTATGGCACGCCGGATACGCCGATCTGGGGGCCGGTGTTTGTGCGGCCAAATATGGTGCACCACACTCAGCCAAACGTGATGATCACAATTCCCTGGCTCAAGAATAACGCGATCCTGTTTGCGGTCGCGGCGATCATTTCGCTGATTGTCTGGTGGACCGGACATATGACCTGGCAATTCGCGGTGTTTGCACTGGCCGCCGGACTAAATCAGCAAAGCCATCGCTTTGCCCATGTGCCGACGGTGCGGCTGCCTTGGATCATCAAGAAGCTACAGCAGTGGCATATCCTGCAGGACGCAAGGCACCATTGGAAGCACCACAAGGGCGGGATTTCGCATTACTGTTCGCTTACACCTTACGTGAACAATCTGCTGGACGGGATCGGGTTCTGGCGGGGGTTGGAGCGGGTTTTGGTGCCGGTTCTGGGACAGCCGCGCGCGGGTCATTGACGAGGCAATCTGCGGTTCCGCGGGATTGCCGATTTCGGATGCCTCCGGCGGCGGTTTTTTGGCAGAAAGAAGCAATAAGGGCGGGTGATCAGACCCGCCCTTTGTTTGCCTATTTCGCGTAGCCCATCGTTTGTAAGGCAACGCGGATTTCATCGAGGATCGCCGGATCATCAATGGTGGCGGGCATCTTGAAATCCTGGCTGTCGGCGATTTTGACCATGGTGGCGCGCAGGATCTTGCCCGAGCGTGTTTTGGGCAGGCGATCCACCACAGTTGCCAGTTTAAAGGCCGCGACCGGGCCGATCTGGTCGCGGACCAGTTTGACGACCTCTTTTACGATTTCATCATGGGGGCGGTTGCAGCCCTTGTTCAGGCACAAAAAGCCCAAGGGCAATTGCCCCTTTAGTTCATCCGTCACGCCAATCACGGCGCATTCGGCGACGTCGGGGTGGGTCGACAGGGCTTCTTCCATGGCGCCAGTTGACAGGCGGTGGCCTGCCACGTTGATCACGTCATCGGTGCGGGCCATGATGTAGATATAGCCGTCTTCGTCGATCATCCCCGCATCCCCGGTTTCATAATAGCCGGGGAATGTGGTGAGATAGCTTTTCTTGAACCGGTCCTCGGCATTCCACAGCGTCGGCAGGGTGCCGGGGGGGAGGGGGAGCGGCGTGACGATGGCGCCCAGCTCGCCGCGCGGCAGTTCGTGGCCGCTTTCATCGAGGACCTTGAAATCATAGCCGGGCATCGAAACGGCGGGCGATCCGTGCCGGACGGGCAGCAGTTCGATCCCCACCGGATTGGCAATCGCCGGATAGCCAAGTTCGGTCTGCCACCAATGGTCGATCACCGGCACGTTCAGATGGCGTTCCGCCCATTTAATGGTTTCCGGATCGGCCCGTTCGCCTGCCAGATAGACGGTTTTCAGGTTTGACAGATCGTATTTGGGGATAAATTCGCCCTTGGGGTCTTCGCGTTTCACAGCTCGGAAGGCGGTGGGGGCGGTGAAGAAGGTTTTGACCTTATGTTCTGACATCACCCGCCAGAAGGTGCCCGCGTCAGGCGTGCCGACCGGTTTGCCTTCGAAGACGATGGTGGTGTTGCCATGCACCAGGGGGGCATAGGTGATATAGCTGTGTCCCACGACCCAGCCCACATCAGAGGCCGCCCAGAACACATCGCCCGGATCGACGTTATAGACGTTCTTCATCGTCCAGTTCAGCGCGACCAGATGGCCCGCCGTGGCGCGGACGACGCCCTTGGGCTGGCCGGTGGTGCCAGAGGTGTAGAGGATATAGGCCGGATGATTGCCTTCGACCGGCACGCAGTCGGCGGGAGTCGTGCCGTTCTGGAAATCATGCCAATCGAGGTCGCGACCTGCGATCAGATCGGCGGGGGCCTGTTCGCGTTGCAGGATCACGACAAAGTCGGGTTTGTGTTTCGACTGTTCGATCGCGCTGTCGACCAGCGGTTTGTATTTCACCACACGCCCCGGTTCGATCCCGCAGGACCCCGCGATAATCGCTTTGGGGGTTGCATCGTCGATCCGCACGGCGAGCTCATGCGCGGCAAAACCGCCGAACACCACCGAATGGATCGCGCCAAGGCGGGCGCAGGCCAACATCGCCTCGAGCGCTTCAGGAACCATGGGCATGTAGATGATGACGCGGTCGCCTTTTTCGATGCCTTTGGCGCGCAGGGCACCGGCGAGAGATGCCACATTCTGTTGCAGCTCGGCAAAGCTGATTTTGCGTTTCGAATTGGTGATCGGGCTGTCGTAGATGATCGCTGTCTGATCGCCGCGCCCGTTTTCAACATGCCGGTCAACCGCATTGTAGCAGGCGTTGACACTCGCATCGGTGAACCATTCATAGAACGGCGCCTTGTCAGAATTGAGCGCTTTGGTCGGGGGGGTGACCCAATCGATGGCTTTCGCCGCCTCCATCCAGAACCCTTCGGGATCGGCTTTCCAAGCGTCATAGACGGCCTTGTAGGTCATGGGCGCATTCCTCCTTTGCGATTGCAAAAGGGATACGCCCGCCCGTGCCCTTGCGGCAAGCTGGTTCAAGACGGGCGCGGCAGATTAGCGCGGAAAATTTGCAGATTCCGGCCAGATCACTGTGCAAATTTTTGCAAACTGACCGAAATTTTACCCAAAATAGCTAAGTTCGGCAAAAGTTTGCAAACCGACGTGGCCGGTTCGCAAATTTCGTTGGTGGTTTCGGGCTAGCCGTAATGGGCGACGGGTGTCCCGGCGATGGCCGACATATTCAGCAGCCCGCGTGCAGTGATCGACGGTGTCACGATATGCGCCTTGTTGCCCATACCCATCAGGATCGGTCCGACTTCAAGGCCCCCCGCCTTCATCTTGAGGATGTTGCGCACCCCGCCTGCGGCGTCGGTATTGGCGAATACGAGCGCGTTGGCCTGTCCCTTCATCCGGCTGCCGGGGAAGATCCGGTCGCGCAGTTCGGGGTCAAAGGCCGCGTCGATATGCATTTCGCCTTCGTAGCAGAAATCGCGCGGCTGGCTGTCGAGAATGGCCAGTGCCGCCCGCATCCGGCGACCCGAGTCGGTTTCCAAATTGCCGAACTGGCTGTGCGAACACAGTGCGATTTTCGGTTCGACCCCAAAGCGACGGATGTGGCGCGCGGTGCCGATCACAGTTTCGGCGATCTGTTCCGGTGTGGGTTCGGGGTGGACCTGAGTATCGGCGACAAAAACCGGTCCGTCTTCGAGGATCATCAAGGACAACGCGCCGACAGGGTGCAGGCCGTTCTGGCCCAGGACCTGCGTCACATAGTTCAGGTGCCATAGGAACTGCCCGAAGGTGCCGCAAATCATGCTGTCGGCTTCTTCGCGGTGGACCATGACGGCGGCAATGGCGGTCGTGTTCGTGCGCATGATTGCTTTGGCAAGGTCAGGGGTCACGCCGCGCCGTGCCATCAATTCGTGGTAGGTGCCCCAATAATCGCGATAGCGCGGGTCGTTTTCAGGGTTCACGATCTGGAAATCGACCTGTGGCCGGATCTTGAGGCCCGCGCGTTCGCACCGGCGCTCGATCACCTCGGGACGACCGATGAGGATCGGGGTGTCGGTGGTTTCTTCCATGATCGCTTGGGCGGCACGCAGGACCCGCTCGTCCTCACCTTCGGCCAGCACGATGCGGCGGGTGGCTTGCCGTGCGGCCTCGAACACGGGGCGCATGATCAGCGCGGACTTGAACACCGAACCGTCCAGTTTCTGACGGTAGGCTTTCATATCCTCGATCGGTTTGGTCGCAACGCCAGTTTCCATCGCGGCCTTTGCGACGGCACTGGCCACGACACCGATCAGGCGCGGGTCAAAGGGTTTCGGGATCAGATATTCCGCCCCGAATGTCAGCTGTTCGCCGCGATAGGCGGCGGCGGCCTCGGCCGAGGTGGTCGCGCGGGCGAGGGCGGCGATACCTTCGATACAGGCCAGTTTCATTTCGTCGTTGATGGTGGTTGCGCCGACGTCTAGCGCCCCACGGAAAATGAACGGAAAACACAGGACGTTATTGACCTGATTGGGATAATCGCTGCGGCCTGTGGCGATGATCGCGCCGGGCGATACGGCGCGGGCCTCCTCGGGGGTGATTTCGGGGTTGGGGTTTGCAAGCGCGAAAATGATCGGGTCGGGGGCCATGCGGGCGACCATTTCGGGTTTCAGAACGCCGGGGCCCGACAGCCCGAGGAACAGATCAGCGCCTTCGATCACATCGGCCAGCGTTGCAGGGGTTGTGCCTTGGGCATAATCCGCCTTTTGCGGCGTCATGTCTTTTTCGCGGCCCTGATAAACCAGACCTTCAAGGTCACAAAGCCAGACGTTTTCGCGTTTGACCCCGAGCTTGAGCAGCATGTTCAGGCAGGCAATGCCCGCCGCGCCGCCGCCAGTGGACACAACCTTGATGTCTTCGAATTTCTTGCCGGTCACATGCATCGCATTGGTGGCCGCCGCGCCGACGACGATCGCGGTGCCGTGCTGGTCGTCATGGAAAACCGGAATATTCATCCGTTCGCGGCACAGCTTTTCGACGATGAAACAGTCAGGGGCCTTTATGTCTTCGAGGTTGATCGCGCCAAAAGTGGGTTCCAGCGCACAGACAATATCAGCGAGCTTATGAGGGTCGGGTTCGTTCAGTTCGATATCAAAGCAGTCGATATTGGCGAACTTTTTGAAGAGGACGGCCTTGCCCTCCATCACGGGTTTCGACGCAAGCGCGCCGATGTTGCCAAGGCCCAGAACGGCCGTGCCATTGGTGACCACGGCGACAAGATTGCCGCGCGATGTGTAGTTGCGGGCAGTGGCGGGGTCGGCCTTGATTTCAAGGCAGGCTTCGGCGACGCCAGGGGAATAGGCGCGGGCAAGGTCACGACCATTCGCAAGCGGTTTGGTCGCCCTGATTTCCAACTTACCCGGTTTCGGGAACTGGTGATAATCCAGCGCCGCCTGGCGCATCATCTCTTTTTTGTCGTCCATCACCTTGGCCCCTGATTGAGTATTGTTTAATATTAAACCAATTTCTGGTGCGGCGAAAAGCCCCTGCTTTGGTAAATCACTTTAAAGCCGCGCTTGCAAATTCAATTCGTCCGGCACAGGCTCTGGCTATCATGACAGATCACACTGAAATCCGCGCTGAAATTCGTATCCCTACATCCGCCCTGCGCGAAGACCTTGCGTTCTTTGGCAAGGTTCTGGGGATGCGGCTTGACTTGATCTATCCCGCAGACAATCCGACCGTCGCCGTTTTTTCGGGGCACGGGCTGCGTCTGCGTCTGGTTCAGGGGATGGATGGGCCGCCCGCGGATTTGTGTATCATGACCGATGACGCGGCATTTGCCGATGGCGCCCGAACCCTGACGGCCCCCGGTGGCACGCGGGTGACGGTGGATGAATTGAACCCGCCATTGGTTCTGCCGGAAACGGAACATGCCTTTGTGGTGCGGCGGTTGGCCGATCAGGCCCCTTGGGTGATCGGGCGGGCAGGGATGATGTATCGCGACCTCGTCCCGTCGCGGTTGGGCGGTGCGATGATCGCGAGCCACATTCGCATTCCCGATGGCGGGCCGGTCCCCGATATGGTCCATTTCCACAAGGTCGGGTTCCAGCTGATCTTTTGCTATCGGGGCTGGGTCGATGTCGTCTACGAAGACCAAGGCCCGCCGATCCGGCTGACGGCGGGGGACTGTTTCATCCAACCACCTGAAATTCGCCACCGCGTCCTGCATGCCAGCGACGGGATCGAAGTCATCGAAATCGGCGTGCCTGCCGAACATGTGACCGAGATTGACCATGATATGGTTCTGCCTACCCCACACTTGCGGCCAGATCGCGAATGGCAGGGCCAAAAGTTTGTGTTCAATCAAGCGGTAGGAGCTGTTTGGGAACCGGCCTGTTTGCCCGGTTTCGTCGCACGCGATACGACCATTTCCGACAACACCCGTCAGGTCGCTGGGGTAAAGGTGCTGCGGCGCGGGCAGGGCGATACTGTCTGGGCACGACATGACGCCGACATCCATTTCACCTTTGTCATGGAAGGCAGCATGACAATTGAAGGTGAGGGCAAAGAGCCTTGGACGCTATCGCCCGGGGATGCTTTCGTCATCCCGCCCGGAATGGCTGTCCGCTATGCTGATCCTTCGGACGATATCGAACTGCTCGAGGTGACATTGCCCGGCGAATTCAGAACCGAATAGAGGCTTGCATCCGGCCTCTGTTTCGCACTAATTTTACCAATTGGTCAAAAAAGGGAGCTGACATGTCTCTACTAGAACACGCAAAGGCCGTTCAGCCCAATGCCTATGCGCCCTATTCGCGGTTCAAGGTCGGGGCGGCGATCCGCGCGGCCTCGGGCAAGATTTATGTCGGGGTCAACGTCGAAAACGCAGCCTATCCCGAAGGCACCTGTGCCGAGGCGGGCGCCATCGCTGCAATGTGTGCCGCGGGCGAAACCCGCCTGACCGAAGTGGCCGTGATCGCCGATTGCCCCCGACCCGTGACCCCCTGCGGCGGATGCCGTCAAAAGCTGGCAGAATTCGGCGACAAATCGGTCGCGGTCACAATGGGCACTTTGGACGGGATTGTTGAAAAAACCACAATCGGGAGCCTGCTTCCCGGTGGGTTCGAAGCCGACGATATGGCGAAGGTCTGATCATGGACGCCCGTGCGATCATCGCCAAACTGCGTGAAAAAACGGTTCCCACGACCGAGGAATTGCGGTGGTTTGCCAATGGTTTGGCGAACGGAGCTGTGTCGGATGCGCAGGCCGGTGCCTTTGCCATGGCCGCGCTTCTGAATGGTCTGGGCGACGCGGGCCGCGTGGCCTTGACGCTTGCGATGCGCGATAGTGGCGAAGTTCTAAAATGGAAACTCGACCGCCCCGTCGTCGACAAACATTCGACGGGCGGTGTGGGCGATTGTGTGTCGCTGATCCTTGCCCCTGCCTTGGCCGCCTGCGGCGTGAATGTGCCGATGATCTCCGGCCGTGGGCTTGGCCATACCGGCGGGACATTGGACAAGATGGAGGCGATACCCGGCGTGGTGGCGCAGCTTCCCGAAGACAAATTGCGGCAGATCATCGATCGTGTCGGATGCGCCGTTGTCGGCGCAACCGGTGCCATCGCCCCTGCCGATCGCAGGCTTTATGCCATTCGCGACGTAACCGCGACCGTCGAGTCGATTGACCTTATCACAGCCTCGATCCTGTCGAAAAAGCTGGCGGCGGGGCTTGAGGCGCTGGTGCTGGACGTCAAGGTCGGAACCGGTGCCTTTATGAAATCCACCGCACAGGCCGAAGCCTTGGCGCGGTCGCTGGTGACGACGGCAAATGGCGCGGGCTGCAAAACCGCAGCCCTTATCACTGACATGGACGAACCTCTGGCGCCGACATTGGGCAACGCGCTCGAGGTCGCGACCTGTATGGAAGTCATGGCCGGAAACCGATTGGCTGCACCACGCCTGCATGACCTGACTGTTACCTTGGGCGCGCGATTGCTGGCCTTGGTCGGCGAGGAAGAAGGCGAAGCAGAAGAGAAAATCGCCGCGACCTTGTCGGATGGCCGCGCGATGGAACGGTTTGCGCAGATGGTCGCCGAAATGGGCGGGCCGCCGGATATGGCGGACGACTGGCGAACACACCTGCCGGCGGCGCCGATTGTGGGCGATGTCGTGGCCCGTGAAGATGGCTATGTTTCTGTAATTGATGGCGAAAAACTGGGGCTCTCCGTAGTGGCCATGGGCGGTGGGCGACGTGTTGAAACGGATCGGATTGATCCGTCTGTCGGCCTGACGGATGTGGTTTCGCGCGGGGTGAAATTGCGCCGTGGCGACCGGATCTGCACCGTCCACGCCCATTCCGAAGACAGTGCCGAGGCCGCGGCACAGGCCGTTCTGGCAGCAATCACGCTGGGCGATGCGCCTGATCTGCCCCCCCTTGTTCGCGAAAGGATCGACTGATGGCGCGCGCGTTTCTTGTGGTCATTGACAGTGTCGGCTGCGGTGGTGCGCCGGATGCGGATCAGTTCTTTAACGGGACACGGCCAGACACGGGCGCCAATACGCTCGGCCATATCATCGCGGCCTGCGCCAAAGGCGAGGCTGAAACAGGGCGGAGCGGGCATTTGTCCGTGCCGAATATGGATGCGCTGGGCCTTGGGGCTGCGGTTCGCCTGTCGACGGGAACTGAAACACCCGGTTTGACCGCCACGCCGGCGGGTCGTTGGGGTGTGGCACGCGAGATCTCGCGCGGCAAAGACACACCTTCGGGCCATTGGGAGATTGCTGGCGTGCCGGTGCCGTGGGATTGGCATGTTTTCCCGGATACCAAACCCGCCTTTCCGCCAGAGGTCACACTTGCCCTTGCGCAGGCGGCAGGGACCGAAGGCATTTTGGCCAATTGCCATGCCTCTGGCACTGCCGTCATCGACGATTTCGGGGCCGAACACATGCGCACCGGTTGGCCGATCTGTTACACCTCTGCGGACAGCGTTCTGCAAATTGCCGCACATGAAGAGGCGTTCGGGCTGCAACGTTTGTTGGATTTGTGCAAATCGGTTGCGCCCTTGCTCCATTCCATGAAGGTCGGTCGGGTGATCGCACGCCCCTTTGTCGGTACGCCCGAGGAAGGGTTCAAACGCACACCGAACCGCAAAGATATCGCGATAGCCCCCCCCGCGCCGACCCTATGCGATTGGGCGCACGCGGCCGGTCACCCTGTCCATGCCGTGGGCAAGATTGGCGACATTTTTTCGATGCGGGGTATCGATGATGTGCGCAAAGGCCCCGACCGCGATCTGATGGGGCATCTGTCTGATCTGGTCGACACCGCCGCAGACGGGGCACTGGTCTTTGCGAATTTTGTGGAATTCGACAGCGAATATGGCCACCGCCGCGATGTGTCAGGTTATGCCCGCCATCTGGAATGGTTCGACGCCGAGATCGGGAATATCCTGCCGCGTTTGCGTGAGGGGGATCTATTGGT
>Ga0102812_10002568_pt1 | contig 12199 bp, 3 predicted proteins | sample ColrivemetaGS713_FD_79334 | JGI IMG/M metagenome (GOLD analysis project Ga0102812, IMG submission 79334) | Estuarine microbial communities from the Columbia River estuary - Flood tide ETM metaG S.713 | ecosystem: Environmental > Aquatic > Marine > Intertidal zone > Estuary | place: USA: Columbia... | reverse complement strand
TGATGGTTTCCATTTTTTCTGGTTCACTATCCTTGCTGTTCAGGTAGATCAATGGTTGATCGGTGCCAGCTGCCAGATAGTATTCTGCTGCTTGTTTACCGGTCTCGCTGAATAGCTCGTTGATCCTGGACTGAATATTGTCATTGACCTGCCCCAGGATAGCATTCTTGTTAGGAGGAGGTGTGAATAACGTAAAGTCAGGAACGACTGTTGCCTGTAAGACGCCTTCCTGATCTATCCAGCTGAAGTTACTACTGACGTTGGTCAGTAAACCATTCTGACTCAATTCCAGATCTAATTCAACATTCAATAACTGTTGGTCAAGTTGGGCACCGGCATTCAATACCTCTCCCGTCTGTGGATCAAGAATCGTGGGAATAACCAGGTCGAATATCATCGGAAACGATGCACCCGCCAGCATGCGGAAATCACCCGTGGTTCGGGAGGCATGCAGCGCCATTTTTTCTTCCAACCACTTCCCGGTTAACAGTAAATGCTCCTCTGTAAGGCCCAACTGAGGGGCTTCAAAAAGCATATCTGCAAACAGATCAAAGGCACGGAAGCGAACGGGAGGCATGACAACAAATTCTTGGTTACTGGTTGATCGAAGCTCCCATTTTGCCGGATTCTTCCGGGAGACCTTTAGCGAAATCTGCGTAAATTCAACTTCCCCAAGTTTGTCCAACTGGATCTTTACCGGACCATCTTTTTGGATTAATTCCAATCGGGGATCAGTATTCGCAGCAGCTCCCTTTGCGGGGCTTCCACCACTCTGGCTGACCAACATTGGCACCTTGGTTCCCCAGAACGATGCCACGACTTCTCCGGATAATTGCCATTGCTTATTCCCGAATGCTCGCCATTGGAGATGAACGTTTCCTATTTTTAGTTCGGGGCGCAGCACAAATTCTTGGTCATCAATAGCTATAGAGATATGCGCTTGGGGTTGGAGAAGTTCCAGGTTGGCAGGAAGCATTACATCCAGTGGTTCGGGCGCGTTGGCAATGCTGAGCATACCGCCAATTTCGATATTTGGCTGATCAATGCTAGCTACTTCTTCTTCGGTCATTGCCCTGGTGTGAATGGCTAAACCATGGTACTCCCCTGCCCAGGCATTATCTTTCTTCGCAGTGTTACCGAGCGTCAGGAGCAGCCCCTCTTCTCCGCGCTGCACCTCACCATTCACCGACCTAGCAACTTTCAACCCACCGTTAACGTATAGTTTTTCTGTTCCCCTTTCGTCATGTGTGAATACCAAATGGCAAAGATTTCCCGGCAAAATCGAAGGGCCCTCAAAAGCGCCAAGCGTAGTAGTATAAGTACCGTTAATGAGTACATTTCCTGCGCCGTTCTGTGTGATATCTAAATAGTTCTCGCTGGACCTCCCTCTTGGATGACCCATCGAAAGGATTGTTCCTGATTTATTTCTACTTGATGTTCTAGGAGTAATCCATAATTCTAGGGTAAAAGCCTTGCTTTCATGCATCTCACCAGCTACTCGCTGGAAAAAGGGTTCGGAGACGGCTTCACTTTGTTTACTTAACAGAATACCACCTCCGGCGACTTTAGAAACATTGGTTACGTTCAGGTGCAAACGTGGAGCGGCCGTAGCATTATCAAATACAATATTCTCTTGAGGCTCAGAAAAATTATACAGCAAAGTCAGTTTTTCCCAACGCGCTGCATTTGTAGTTACATTAACCTTAGATAGCGCAGCAGTACCAATGTATCTGAGTTCAATCGTCTGTGGCTTCTGTGCTAACTGAAAGTAAAAGCCTTTTCTATCGAGTTTTCCCTCTAACTGGAGGGTGGACTCCATTAGTGTCATGCTAAGACTTGCTTCCGGCACCCGTAATGGACCATCGGCGTCTTGTTCGAAAACTACCTTCAACTCGGAAAAATGTGCATTGGGAAGCTCGCTGATCACACCTGAATGCTCAACAGTGAGCGTAAGACCACGCTGATCCAAAGAAAAGACTGCTGAACACGAGGCAGAGCCTGGAGGCATCATAAGATTCGCAAAAATCAGATGTCCACTCCCTTTTATTTGGCTTGAGCGCCCCTTGTTTTGAGCAAAGAAATCTTTAGGGCCCTGATTCATTTTGGCTATCTTAAAGCCATCCGTATCAATAAAAAAGGGAATAGGAGCTGTTGTATGGGAAAGGTTAACAACTCCCGTTGCGATGAGGTGTGGGTTTGCCATAATGGGTTTTCGTTTAAATGCTCTTGGGAGATCTGAATAGGTATCAAACCTCTGAAAAGTCCTCTAATACTCAATATTGGTAAGCCTCTGAAAATTCAGAAGTGCTAAAATTTGATGCTTGAGGGGGAGAATTTTAAAGGCAAGCAAATGTCCTGGAAGATGCCTGATCTACCAGGCATGCAAGATTTGCTTTTTCTCTAAAAACTTTTTATACATTATTCTGTACAAAAAGAAAATTGGATCATTCGAAACGAATACAGGTCAATAATAAGAATAAAATTCCTTATTAGTCATATTTATCAAAATAAATAATCGAACAATTCTTCACTATCCCTCTACCTTATACTTCAAGGGCGCGAAGCAGCCCGCATCCAACTACGGACTTTCGCCGACGCCGAAGGCCCCGAAGGGATCGCTACGCGGTATGCCTATGGCAAAGTTCAGTTAAATAATTTTCTACCAAAATTTGTTGTTTTTAATCATTATGAAAAAAATCACAAACAACTGACAAATAGACCCTTAATTTAATTTCACTATTTTTTTACTCTTATTTTATTAAAAAATTGTCTTTGCCCCCCTCCTTCCATCTACCTACCTTCACAAGAATAAGAATTCACTATCTTTAGTCGACTAGAGGTATTATAGATCCAATTGCTGAAGTAAGTGAGCAGCCTACATCGCTTGCTTCAAAACCAAAGGCGGCATGTTGAACACCCTTTATCCACCAAAATTCTTGCTTGGGATATTCCTACTCCTCTACGGCTGTGGGCAGTACCGGGGCGGTGATTTTGAACCGCAACAGGTTAAGGAACTGTCTGAAAGGGAATTAGTGGCTTATGCTGATACGAATAAAGTTTTTTCGCGAATAGAAGCGCTAACCAATCCTCGTCAGCAGGTAGATAGCCTCTTGTATTTTGCGGAATGGATCAAAAATTACGACGAGGATATTACGCTGATTTACGCTCAGCGTGCTTACGATATTTCCACGGAAAACAATTGGGATACGCAACGCGGGATGAGCGCGAATCGACTCGCCTGGAGCAAAGGCAAGCGAGCGAGCTACGGAGAGGATGTCGAAGATGCGATGGTCGATGCACTGATTAGTAAACGGCTGCTAGCCGATAAATCCGGTTCTTACTGGGAGGCTGATAACAGTAACCTGCTAGGTTATTTGTTCAATCGAAAAGGAGAGCGGGATTCGGCCAGGTTTTATTTTTCTGAAGCGCTAGAGATGGTACAGCAACTTGCGCTGGAGCCCATGCTGGTGCAAAAAAATCGGGCCATGATCCTCAATAATCTGGCAATCACCTATTCGAAGGTAGACCCTCTCTTGGAAGAGGCCTACTATCAGCAAAGTGACAGTCTTTTTCAGGATTTGGGGAATTGGGAAAACCGTAGCCGACTATGGCTGGATTGGGGTGTTTTTTATACCCAAACTGGAAAATACGAAAAAGCAGATTCTCTCCTGTCTTTCTGTATCGCGTACGGAGAAGCCAATAGAGACCTGGAGTTTCTGGGAAGAGCTTACCAGAAAAAAGCCTACTTGTACGGTCGCAAGTTTGAGCAACAGCAACAGCCGGAAGACTTCGAGATGACGCGAAATCTGCTGCGGAAGAGCCTGGAATTACCCCAAGACCGTACCTTTTACAGGTCGTATGAATTACTGGGGAGCCTGTTTCAAAACAGCTGGTACTACCTGGACATTGAAAGCCATGCTGATTCTGCTATTCATTATTTCAAATTGGCCATGGAAGGAGCCCAAAGTGAGGGTGCCATCAATGTAATGCAGAGCATCAGCCGTAACGTTGCGGTGATGTATGATTATAATGGAGGGATCCACCGGGATGCTTTAGGCGAAGATTTTGAAAGTTTTGTGGATAGAAATTATCGGGGGGTGGTAGATACCCTTACGGACCGTGCCAAAGAAGCCTTCCTTCGGATCAATGACGTTGAACAGCGGGATCTGACAATTCGAGAAAACAACAAAAGGCGCGATCAATTGAACATCGGGCTGGCTATATTACTGATCGCAGCGGTGCTGTTTGTGATCTTCCTGCTACGCTTGCAAAACCGTCGACTGAAAGCAGAAATGTCGGCTTTACGAGCGCAGATTAATCCTCATTTTATTTCCAACAGCCTCAATGCAATCGAGCATTTGGTCAACCAAGGGGAAGCGCGTAAGGCCTCGAAATACCTGGTGCACTTCTCGCGCTTAACCCGACAAATATTGAACGGAGCGGTTGACAGCATCGTCAGCCTCCAACAAGAGCTAAGCACCTTGAAGCATTTTCTCGTCTTGGAGCAGCTCAGGTTCAGCGACAAGCTAAGTTTTACGATCGAATGCGAGGAAACACTCGATAAAGAACAGATCGCGATCCCTTCGCTCATTTTGCAACCTTACGTGGAGAATGCCATCTGGCACGGCATCAAGCCCAAGCCAGAAGGAGGGTACATCCAGGTGAAAGTCAAACGAGAAGAAAACGTGTTGGTTTGCATCATCGAGGACAACGGCGTTGGCCGGGAAGCGGCCCGCATCAGGAAAGCAAATTCCCGACTGGAACAAAAATCAATGGGCATGGACATTACCCAGCAGCGCCTCCGAGCACTGGGCCGGGTGAAAGGACCTGCTTTACAAATAGAAGATCTAAAAAATACGGAAGGGCAAGCGATTGGTACCAGGGTGGTCCTGCGTCTGCCACTGAAACCTATTATTCAAAAATAAAAAAACAAAACCCATTATGGCTGACGGAGAAAAAAAACCGGCAACAACAACCGAGGAGTCTAAGGAAGGCAACCCAAGACCATTCCCCACCACCCCACGTAGCAAAAACGGCGTACAACCCCGAGTTTTCGCCCTTCTCGTAGGGATCAACGACTACCAGGGCACCGTCACCAAACTGGGAGGTTGTATCAATGATGTTAACCTAACGGCCAACTATCTGCGAGAAAAATTCGGCAAAGGCAAAACCGAAGAACCCATCAAAGTCAAAGAATCCGTAGATAAGACCTACGGACCACATGGTCGCCTGCACCTGCGCATCCTGACCAATGCAGATGCAACCTACAAAAATATCATCAAGGCCTTTGACGAACACCTCGTCAATGGCGGTGGCACGGCGGATGACACCTTCTGGTTCCACTTTAGTGGCCACGGTACCGAACAGTTTACAGCCGACGAATTTGCGAAACCTAAAGATGCGGCGGGCAATGCCCTTCCTTCACTGGAACCCAATGGTAAAGACCAAAGCCTGGTATGCTATAACCCCGAAGGTACCCAAAGCGGCATCTTCCTGGCCGACAAAGAGCTGGCAGCCATGATTGATACGCTCTACCATAGTGTACCCGCCAAAGAAGACTCCATTCCTCACATTGTGTTCTCGCTTGATTGTTGTCATTCCGGATCGGGCACCCGCGATTTTCAAGAACCAGCAGGCTTCAAGTCGCGTAATTTTGATTTTCTACGGGGCGATGGGGTCACTAGCCAGAGCGTCCGCCCACTGGACACTTATTACAACAAATATTACAGCAAGCAAAAAGCAGAGAATGGCCTACTGCGTATTCCCCAGTCACGGCACGTACTTCTTTCGGCCTGCTCCAATGTAGAAAAAGCGGGTGACCTGCCAGCTGGTGGCGTATTCACCAGTAGCTTGGTAAGTGTACTCACCACCGCCGCTTCCGACGACGAAGTAGGAACACTCAACTATGCCGACTTATTTAAACAGACCCGCTCCCAGGCACGATCAAAGCGCAATGCGCAGAGCCCCCAATTCGAACCCATTGCCGGATTCAACCCGCATACCGCCTTCCTCGAAGGCTGGTCACTAGGCAAATCGCAGGAATACGAAGTGGTGCCCAGCAACGACAAATGGTTTATCCGTTGTGGTGCCATCCATGGTTTACCCACAAAGATTAATGCCGCAGAACTGCCAGAAGGTTCTCCCCAGGAGACCATCGTGAAGGTGTACAAAAAAACCGGCCGGGAATTTATCGGGTTCGCCCTGGTCAAAAAGGTGGGCGTTCAGGAAAGCGAGCTGGAATTGCTGGAAGACCTGAAGGGCAAACTAGAGGTCATCAAGTCAGATTCTAGTAAACAAGACGATCTGGCCAAGGAACCTTACATTGCCGAAATATTCCAGCTACCTGGGGAGCCATTCTATGTCCATTTGGACGGAAGCGTCGAAGCCACTGCTATGCTAAGGGAGAATTGGTCGGAGATTATGCACGAGCAGGATCAGGATCTTACGAAAACGAATATCCTCATTGCAGCAAACACCGCTGAAGAACAGCAGGCCCAGGCCCGGGTGGTTATCAACGACGAGGGTTATCAGATCTGGGAAGTAGCACAAGATCGCCCCTGGACACCTAAACCCTTGACAGTAAGCTCGTCAACAACCGAAGAAACCATCGTGGAGATGACCAAAGGGCACCTGCGGAAAATTGCCCGCTGGACCAGGCTGTTGGCCCTCGAAAATGAGGATCCTAAAATGAAGAATAGCTTTAAGCTAGAGCTATTCACCATGGATTATGCCCAATGGGAAGCAGCTGGGAAAATAGATACCTGGAATGATACGGAATTTTTCGAAAAAGCTCAAAAATACGAGAACCCTAACGTGCGGTTACTCGTCCCCAAGGCTTCTTTTATTACACCAGATAATGCCGCAGACATGGATCGCGGCGTAGACGGAGATGCCATTCTCTTCGCTGTACGCCTGCAAAGTTTCAAGGACAACCTCTTTTATTATCTCTATGATTTTAAAAGCAATGCAGCCATAGATTTTATCCTTGACCAGTCGCTGGAAAAGAAAACCGATGACCAGGGCGTATCCCTGATCGCTCCCATCGATATCTTTCTGGAAGACAACCAAATGGAAAGTACACTACGGCTTAAATTGTTGGTCACACAGAAGCCTCTTTTGGACAAAGAGTTGCTGGTGCAAAGCGGATTAGACGCCGATAAAGCATTTGGCAGCGGCAGGCGTGCGGTTACGGCTGATGGCTGGTATGCACAAAATATCTTACTGACCATCGTCCGACAGCAAGATCAAATCAAGCCCGACCAGGCAGCCACTTTGGCCGATGGCCACATCACTATCAAGCCGCGAAAAGGAGTAAAAGCGGACCTAAGCGTGACCGCTACTTCTGGGCAGGAAACGAGCCGCAGCCTGACCACCAACCCGCTTCAGCAGTTAGAAGCCCTGGGCATCAGCCTGGTCGATTTCCGTGGCGGAGAGCGCAGCCTGGGTAAGCAGAACGTTTTGGAGCTGAGCAACCTGGAAGTAGATTCACCAGAAAGCCTGGCCGAAAATCCCCTGCAAATTGAACTCAACGACCGCCTGGCCGAAGACGAAATCATGGTGCCGGTCACCTTTGACGGTGAATTCCTGCGCGTGATTGGTGATGCCGAAGAGGTAGACGGCAAAGTGCAAGTCAATATCAGGTCGCTGCCCACAACGGAGAAAGTCTTTGACGAAAATGGCGGCTTCATCCCCAATCCACTGGGCACTGACGAAGACGAGCGCAGCCTGGGCAAGGGCCTCAAGATGGTCTTTATGAAATGGCGGGCCAAGCGCGAGAAAGACGAAACGGTACAAGCAGAAAAAATAGCTGCGATCAGTAAACTCTGCTGGGTGAAATACCTGGATGATGGTACGATTGATCGCCGTACACAAGACCTGGCTGCTCAAGTTAAAGTAGCCAAAAATATCCTGGCAACAGTACACGGTATTATTGGCGATACCGAAGTGATTGCTGCCAATGTACCCAACATGATCAACGCCGCAGGCGAGAACATGAAGGACAAATACGACCTCGTACTCACCTACGATTACGAAAACCTCAACACCCCCATTGCAGAAACAGCTGCGCTCCTCAAGCAGAAGCTTGCCGATGCAGGGATTGATGCCGCTAGTGGCAAGAAAATCACCATTCTGGCACATTCCATGGGCGGCCTGGTCTCCCGTCATTTGATTGAACAATTGGAGGGTGAGGCTTTCGTCGATCATCTGGTCATGGCTGGAACGCCCAATGCGGGTTCTCCCTTCGGCAACCTGCCAGGTTATCTGGGCTTAGCCAACAACTTGCTGGAAATGGCGATGAATTTTGTGCCCGCTATCCTGCCCGTTGCCGGATTATTGCGCAAAGGTTTACAAAAAGTCGATGATGTGAAAGTACTCGAGACCCTGGCAGAAATGAAGCCGGAGTCTGATTTCCTCAAAGCACTCAATGTGCTGGACAAAAAGCCGGCAGGTGTGAAGTACTCCGTACTGGCGGGCGATGTATCCAAATTTGAAGTAGGGGGCAAAGGTTTTGCCCGCTTCATGGAGCGCACCACCATTGCCATCGGTAACCTGGCGAATAAACCTACCCATCACGATATTGCCGTGAGCGTAGATGGTATTCTCAATGAGATTATCTGGAAGGCCCGTGAGCAAGAGGTGAGTAAGAAAACCATTGGTTGTCACCACCTCAACTACTTTATTACGGATGTTGGCCAGGACGCACTGGCGGAGATTTTGAGCTAATATTTCAGCACAACGAGGCTACGCTTTCTTTAACCAAAAGAAGGGGTAGCCTCCCTTTGTTTTACGCAACATTTACTAACATGGACTTTAGCCATTCGCCGAAGACGGCGAAGCTATGGCGTAACTTTTACGCCGAATACACCTCCGGCACTCTCTGGAACCGCATTCACAAGCTCACCACCGAAGAAAAAGCCAAATACAAAATCGATTGGGAATACTGAAAAATATTTCTCCATAAGCATCTATCTTTGTGCCATGAAATTTTCCGACTACCCCCTTTCTCCCGAGATCAAAAAGAATATCGAAGCGCTCGATTATAAGCGCCCAACGGATATTCAGTTCAAGGCTATTCCGCTCATTCTAAAAGGGGCGGATATTTTGGCTGTAGCCCAAACCGGCACCGGAAAGACGGCGGCTTTTGCGATCCCCGTCTTGCAGAAATTACAAAGCTTCAAAGAACGCCAGCGCAGAAAAGATGGCATCAAATGCCTAGTGATGGTGCCTACGCGAGAACTGGCGCTGCAAATTACCAAGGTGTTTGAGGAACTAGGAAAAAACACGGGCGTCAAGGTCTACGGGCTGCTGGGCGGAGTGGAACAAGACCCACAGATTGCTACCCTCGCCAAAAGCTTAGATGTGTTGATCACCACCCCAGGGAGGATGTTTGACCTCAGTCATCAGGGCGCATTGCGCCTGGAGCGCGTAGAGATACTCATCATCGACGAAGCCGACCAAATGCTGGGCTTAGGCTTCCTTAAGGATGTGAAAGATGTGATGAGGCTGTTGCCTAAACGCCGACAGACCCTCTTCTTTTCAGCAACGATCGACGAAGACATCAAGTCCTTGGCCCATTCGCTGACCCAGCAGGCCATTCGTATCCAAATTTCGCCCAAGGACCCCGTTTCAAAGAATGTCGATCACTCCGTACTCTTCGTGGAAATGGATGACAAGCGCTTTTTTCTGGAGCGTATCCTCAAAGAAAACCCCGACGGAAAAATGCTCGTTTTTGTTCGCACGAAAGTGCGCGCCGAACGCGTACAAAAAGCCATGGAGCGCGTAGGTATCACCAGCCTAATCCTGCACGGCGATGTGGAACAATCAGAACGTACTGCCACCCTGGCCGCCTTTAAAAATGACGAAGACCGCCTACTCATTGCCACCGATGTGAGCGCCCGCGGTATCGACATTTCCAATATTACCCACGTCATCAACTACGACTTGCCCACAGAAGCCGATCAGTATGTCCATCGTATTGGCCGTACCGGACGGGCTAAAAAGAGAGGCATCGCCTACGCCTTTTGTGCGCCCGAGGAGAAAGAATTACTGCGGGCCATTCATTCCTACACCGGCTACGAAATCAAGATCCTCGACCTCGACCGGGCCGATTATCGCGAGACACTACAAATGGCCGAAGAAGACCAGTTTGGTATAAAGGAACTCATGCAAGCGACCGAGGAAGTCTTGGCTTTAAACAAGAAAGGCAAATCAAAGCGCCGGAAAGGGAAGAAGCACTAAGCTGGGCTTTTTGCAAAAGCCCGTACAGGGATACGACTCGCTTTGCGCGCCTATGGTACTGGGTACAGGGATTAGAAACACAATAAGGATCAACACCCCCAAACAAAACCCTATCCCCCACTGGCGGGGGTGGCCAAAGGCCGGGGGTGGACTGCCCTTGCCTCTCTACGGACTTTTACCAAAAATCCAGCTATGAGCTTGTTGCTAAAAACGTATCTTGTGATGAAACGAACCCCCTCCATCTAGATGCCCACTCAAAAAATAACCCGTACCAAACTCCCCGGCGCCCTCAAGGCCCACGCCATCATCATTGCAATCAATCGCTACGATAATATTGGCGCCCACCTGCTGACACCACGAGCCGATGCCGAAGCGCTCAAGGATGCCCTCGTCACCTACCAGGGCTTTGCGGAAGAGAACGTATACACCTGCTACGATCCGACCAAGGCGGAGTTGGAAGCTTTCCTGTCAGAGATACAACAAGGAGGCACCATCAACCCCAAAGACGGCCTCCTGTTCTACTACGCCGGCCACGGCCTGGCGGGCGATATCGACGGTGCAGGCGCAGCGGGTTACCTGATGCCCAGCGATGTCAGCTTCTCCATCGCGGAGCTCTCCAAAAATGAGACGCTGATCAAGATGGAGTGGCTGTTTGAGCAGCTCGAAGTCTTCGATTGTCATCATACGTTGGCGATCATGGACTGCTGCTTTGCAGGTGCTTTCCGAAGGATCAGCCGTACTCGTGCGACGATGGGCCTGGGCTTACGGCCGATGAGCCAGGAGCGATTTAAACGCTACCAGGAAAAACGTGCCTGGCAGGTACTGGCCAGTGCCGGCCCCGCCGAAAAAGCAGCGGACCTGATCAGTGAACGCGGCGAAGCAGCTACTACCAATTCTCCTTTTGCAGAGGCGCTGGTCGCCGCCCTCAGTGGCAAGGCCCGGCCCGATTTCAAGCCCGCTGGAAAAAATCTCGGCGATGGCATCCTGACCACCCACGAATTGTTCATCTACCTCCACGATGAGGTGGAACAACGGACCCGTAAAGCCGCCGCCTTCAAACCCCAAAATCCTGATCTCTTCCCGATGGGTAAGCACGATGGTGGCCAGTTTATCTTCTGCGACCCAAGGCACCCCAAGAACAGCCCTGATTGGGACGAACGCAAGCGTAAAAACCCCTACAAGGGTCTAGAGCAATACGACTTGGCCGATGCCGACTACTACTTTGGCCGCACCAGCGATGTGGAAAACTTGCGGAACATCATGGGGCTTACCGCCAAAACAACGGAAGAGGAAACGCAAAAAAGCCCCTCTCTTTTGGTGCTTTCGGGTCCATCAGGCAGTGGCAAGTCTTCTTTGGTAAAGGCGGGTCTATTGCCTGCTTACCAACAAGCCGGCTACGAGGTTTTTCAATTCCGCCCCGGTGATCGGCCCTGGTCACTGAAGCAGTACCAAGACGAAAAATGGGTAGAGGTGATGAGCGACGAAGCCAAGCCGTTTCGGTTTGTTCCGCCCAAGTCATTAGATCAAATTCCGTCTTCTTCCTTCTTTGGGGAGCGTCTTTTTTACCTGAACGCAGCCAAACCCCAGGTGCTTTACATCGATCAATTTGAAGAACTCTTCACCACTTGTAGCGCGGAAGAACAGACTATTGTCAACACCTACCTCAAAGAACTATTGGAAGCGGCCCTTGCTGGTCAGTTGCGCATTATTATCTCCATGCGCTCTGATTTCGAGTGGCAGTTGGAGGTTTCCGAATTTGGGGGGCAGTTTTGGGGCAAGGAGACTGCTTACTATGATTTTTTCAAACTCTATCGTCTCTCCATACTGGGGTTGGATGATTTGCGCGCGGCGCTCGTCAATCCCGCCACCTTGTTTGCCTACGAGTTTGCGCAGGACAGTGAAGGCGACCTGGCCGACGCTATTCTGGAAGACCTCAATTACCTGCCCAGCGCCCTGCCGC
>Ga0102812_10002566_pt1 | contig 12203 bp, 10 predicted proteins | sample ColrivemetaGS713_FD_79334 | JGI IMG/M metagenome (GOLD analysis project Ga0102812, IMG submission 79334) | Estuarine microbial communities from the Columbia River estuary - Flood tide ETM metaG S.713 | ecosystem: Environmental > Aquatic > Marine > Intertidal zone > Estuary | place: USA... | reverse complement strand
TCTAAAGGTGGTAGACCAGGAAAAGGTATGATTGCTTGGGAAAGTACTATTAGTAGAGATGAAAGAATTTTGTTGGCTAGTTATATTATTTCTATGCAAGGCACTTCACCAGCAACGCCAAAAGCAGCAGAAGGAGATATAATTTGGCCAGCTGAATAATATTTATAAACATAACCCTGGATCGAGGGTTATGTTTTTGATTTTTTTAGTTAGTAGTAAATTCGAGGAGCAAAGTAGTAGATTTGTAATTTTTTAAATTAAATCAACTTCTTTTTCCTCGTTTTTTTGTCACTTTTGTTTCGTGAATGTATATTAATAAACAATAAATTTGTGCTAAATTTTTAGAAGTCTATATAATTAAATATGGAAAAAGAAACCAAAGAAAGATTTCGAGATTCAATTGCAACAATTGATGAAAGTGGAAAAAGAAATTTTATTTTTCCGAAAAAACCAAAAGGCAGGTTTTATAACTATAGAACATTCGTCAGTTGGGTGCTACTTGCTTTCTTAATAGCTGCACCATTTATAAAAATAAAAGGAAACCAGTTTCTACTATTTAATGTTATAGAACGCAAATTTCATATTTTCGGATTTCCGTTTTGGCCTCAAGATTTTCATTTATTGGTAATTTCGATGCTAGTAAGTGTTGTTTTTGTAATATTATTTACAGTGGTTTTTGGAAGGATATTTTGTGGTTGGATGTGTCCTCAAACTATTTTTATGGAAATGGTTTTTAGAAAAGTAGAATATTTAATAGAAGGGGATAGAGTAAAGCAGATAAAACTTGAAAAACAAAAATGGGATGCTGAAAAAATTAGAAAAAGAGTTTTAAAATGGTTTATTTTCTTTATAATTTCCTTTATAATTTCAAATGTTTTTTTAGCTTATATAATTGGTTCAGATCGTGTTTTGGGCTATATTAAAGATGGACCTTTAGCTCATTTAAGTACCCTTGTGTATTTATTAGTTTTTACTGGGGTTTTTTATTTTGTATTTGCATGGTTTAGAGAACAAGTTTGTATTATTGTTTGTCCGTACGGAAGATTGCAAGGAGTTTTGTTAGATAATAAATCTATAAATGTTGCATATGATTTTGTTAGAGGTGAAGGAGATGAAGGACGAAAAAAATTAAGAAAGGACGAAAATAGAGATGAATTAGGTTATGGTGATTGTATTGATTGTAAACAATGTGTACAAGTTTGTCCAACTGGAATTGATATTAGAAACGGAACACAATTAGAGTGTATCAATTGTACAGCTTGTATAGATGCTTGTGATGCTATTATGGATAAATCTGGATTTGATAGAGGTTTAATAAGATATGCGTCGGAAGACAATATTGAGAAAAAAGAAAAGTTTAAGTTTAACACAAGGTTAATAGCATATTCAGTTATTTTAACTATTTTAATTGGAGTACTAGTAACTATGTTATTTTTACGAAATGATGTTGAGGCTACTATTTTAAGATTACCAGGACAAACGTTTCAAAGTACTGAAACTAGTATAAAAAACGTGTACACTGTAAAATTAATAAATAAAACAACCGAAGATATTGAGGATGTTGATATTAAGTTAATTTCTCATGAAGGAACAGTAGATTTGATTGGTGGTAATTTAAATATTACAAAACAGGCCTTACAAGGAGGTACTTTATTTATTGAAATTAATAAAAAAGACTTAAATTCGTCGAAAGAGAAATTAAAAATAGGGATTTATTCAAAAGGAAAATTAATTGAAACTACAACAACTAATTTTATGGGTCCCATAAAAATAAATTAAATGAAATTAAAAATAACTTGGCCGGTAGGTATTGTAATTGCATTAGTTTCTTTTATGATATTTATATTATCATATGTTTATAAAGTAATGTTTTTACCTGAGTATGACCATCATTTAGTATCTGAAGAATACTATAAGGATGAGTTAAATTACCAAAAAGAAATTGATAAGGAAAATAAAGGAATTGCATTAAATGAGAATATTATAGTTAAAAAGGTTGCTGAAGGTTTATTAATAACTTTTCCAAAGGAGTTTAATCCTTCAGAAATTACTGGTATTATTTCTTTTAAAAGGCTATCTAATAGTAAAATAGATTTTAATGAACCTATATTTTTAGAAACTAATGAATTTTTAATTAAAGATGAAAATTTAGTAGCCGGAAGATGGGACTTAAAAATTGAATGGCATGTTGCGGATAATACTTATTTATTCAAAGAGAAACTAATGTATTAGTATGTTATGGACTGCGTTAGTATTAGGATTGGCAGGAAGCTTTCATTGCCTAGGAATGTGTGGACCAATTGCATTTGTTCTACCTGTTGATAGATCGTCTAAATCTAAATTAATATTTCAAACTTTTTTATATCATCTAGGCAGAATAATTAGTTATTCTCTAATTGGATTGCTTTTCGGTTTAATAGGTAAAGGTCTTTATTTGGCAGGTTTTCAACAACGTTTATCAATTTTAATGGGTGTTGTTATGATTGCACTGATTTTAATACCTGTTTCAATATTTAACAAATACAATTTTACAAAACCATTATATAGAATTATCGGTCAAGTAAAACAAAAACTAGGTTCTTATTTAACTAAAAAATCAAACAAAGCAATTTTTTCCATTGGTTTTTTTAATGGGTTTTTACCTTGTGGCCTCGTTTATATAGCACTACTTGGTTCAATATCAGTTAGTAATATTTTAAATGGCTCTTTATATATGGTTTTATTCGGAATTGGAACAATTCCTTTAATGACAGGTGCAATATTTTTAGGAAATTTTGTAAATTTATCGTTAAGAAATAAAATTCAAAAAGCTATTCCTGTATTTGTAGTTATTATTGGATTATTATTTATAATGCGTGGATTAGGTTTAGGTATACCATATATCTCTCCATCAGATGCGAAATTGCAAATTTCGAATAATCCAGCTGATTGTATAACTATTGAAAAGGTAGAATAAATATGGAAGAAACTCCAAAGTTAACTGGTGAAGATTTTGAAAGAGCAACTTCAAATAAAGAACTTTTAGAAATTATTAAGGAAAAAAATATTCCTATTGAAAAAGTTAAAAATAGAATATTTTATGAAGAAGAGTTAGTAAAACTACAAATTGAATTAGTGAAATTACAGCGATGGGTTTCTAAAAACAAAAGGCGAGTTGCAATTATTTTTGAAGGAAGAGATGCCGCAGGAAAAGGAGGGAATATTAGAAGATTTTCAGAACATTTAAATCCTCGTTCAACACGATTAGTAGCATTAACAAAACCTACAGAAGTGGAACGTGGACAATGGTATTTTAGACGTTATATTAAAGAATTGCCAAATTCAGGTGAAATTGTATTTTTTGATAGGAGTTGGTATAACAGAGCAGTAGTTGAACCAGTTATGGGGTTTTGTTCCGAGCATCAATATGAAAATTTTATGGTTCAAGTTCCGGAATTTGAGCATATGTTATATGAAGATAATGTAGTATTGATAAAATTTTGGTTTTCTATCTCAAAAAATGAACAATTATCAAGATTTAATGCGAGATTAAAAACTCCTTTAAAACGTTGGAAATTTAGTCCTGTGGATAGAAAAGGGCAGGAGTTATGGGATAGTTACACTCATTTCAAAGAACAAATGTTTAGTAAAACTCATACAAGTTATAGCCCTTGGATTATTGTAAGAGCTAATGATAAAAAAGTAGCACGTTTAGAATGTATAAGGTATGTTTTATCTCAATTTAATTATGACGGAAAAGATGAAGCTTTAACCACTTTACTTCCAGATCCAAATATTATAATGAGGTACCATCGTTCATCAAAACAATTAGATTAATTATGAAAGAATTTACATTCACCGATCAAAATGTTGAAATTCTAAATTCTAATAAAGGATTGACAGCATTGTTATCTAGAGAACCTTACAACCCAGAAAAAGCGGTGCGGTATGTTAAATATGAAAGAAGATTAAAAAAACTGCAAGTTGAACTGATTAGAATGCAGTCTTGGGTAATTAATGAAAATGAAAGAATTATTATAATTTTTGAAGGAAGAGATGCAGCAGGAAAAGGTGGTGCAATTAGAAGGGCAACTGAAAGAATGAATCCTCGTCATCTTAGAATTGTAGCTTTACCTAAACCGAATGAAGATGAAAAAACACAATGGTATTTTCAAAGATATGTGAGTCAATTCCCAAAAGGTGGAGAAATTGTTTTTTTTGATAGAAGTTGGTATAACCGAGCTGTAGTAGAACCAGTAAATGGTTTTTGTACGAAACATGAATATGAAGTTTTTATGAATCAGGTAAACGATTTTGAACGAATGATTACAGAATCTGGAATTCGCTTGGTTAAAATTTATATGTCTATTTCTAAAAAAGAACAAGAAAAACGTTTTGAGGATATTAAAACAAACCCATTAAAGCAATGGAAAATGACAACTGTAGATGAAGCTGCTCAGGAATTATGGGATACTTATACAGACTATAAAGGGAAAATGTTTGCTAAAACAGTTAATGGAGTTGTTCCTTGGAAAATAATAAGAGCGAATAAGAAAACTATTGCAAGAGTAAATGCAATAAATCATATCCTTAAAAACATTCCTTACGACAAGAATTTGGAGATATAATATTGATCTTCTAAAATTTTAAATCCATTTTAATATTTAAAACTCTGGGTGTCATATAATTTGGAATTCCATAAAATCGTTTAGAATATACATCTCTAACCCAAGTGTTTGTAATTGAGTTTTGAACATCAAACATATTAAATATTTCGAAGCCTAGAGTAAATTCGTTAACGTTTTTTAACCATCCAGTTTTATGGTGATTGCCAGAATCGGCAAAAACATACGAAATACCAATATCGGCTCGTTTATAAGCATTCAATCTGTTCTGATAATCATAAGAATTGGCATATGATGGAGAACCTCCAGGCAACCCACTGTTAAATACTAAATTTAAATACATTTTTATTTTTGGAATATTTGGAACATAATCTTGAAATAACATTCCAAATTTAAAACGCTGATCCGTTGGACGAGCAATGTAACCTTGATTATTATAATTCTCTTCAGTTTTTAAAAATCCAATACTTACCCAGCTCTCTGTTCCAGGTACAAATTCACCATTAAGTCTTAAATCAACACCTGTGGCATACGCTTCTGCATTATTATCTGCTCGATATCTTAATTTTACATTATCAACTGTATAAGTGTTTACATTAGTTAAATCTTTAAAATATACTTCGCTAATTAATTTAAAGGGTCTATTCCAAATGTTAAAACTATAATCATTACCTATTACAACTTGAACTGACTTTTGGGTTGCGACTGTTGTATTAATACTTCCATTAAAACCTCTTAAATCTTTATAAAAAGGTGGTTGGTTATACATACCTCCTGATATTCTAAAAAGCATATCTTTTTCCCAATCTGGTTTAATAGCAAATTGGCCACGAAGGCTATAAATTATTTGATTTGAAGTATTTAAATTCTCACCATTTACATTCCAATTATGTGAACGCAAACCAATATTATACCATATTTTATGATTATTCCAAACTTCATTTTTACTGTATTGAGCAAACCAAACGAGTCTGTCAATTTTTACGTTATTTTTTGCATTAATACTTTTATAAGGAGTTAATTCCCCAGAAAAAGGTTCATAAGGCTGGTTATTAACAGTTTCATTTGGTGGCCTAACACTAAAACCAAGAGAATCTATTACTTCCCATTCTTTAATTTGATCTCTAATGTCTTCATTTTGATATTTAATTCCAAAATCTATTTGATGATTTCTCTTTTTAAAAGTAGCTTTAAATTCTGTATTAAAAATTAAAGCATCAATTGAATTTCGTGCGTGGTTTAATTGAGAGCCGATACCTTCAGAAAATTCAACTTCACCAAAATTTTCAGAGGCGAAATCATTATTTACTTCACCAATATTATAACTCGCTAAAATATCATAATATTCATCTTCAATTGTGTGATATGTTGAAGTTGTTAAACTTAAATTCAAATTTTCATTAACGCTATAACTGCCTTTTAAAGCTCCAAACAATGTTTTAAACGTGTCTTTTTCTTGTCCGTTATAATAAACAATTAGCTCTAATGGTTCAGCTATTGTTCCAAATTTGGTTCTTCTTGTTTTAGGAATATAATTGTAATTATTTAATGAATAATTACCTAAAAAATCGATTTTTAATTTAGGGTTAAGTATATAAGATAAAAATGCTTGTACATCAGTAAAATTAGGATTTGTGTTTGTTTGTATATCTTTACTATTTATAAAAAGGCTATTATTTCTGTAACGAAATCCAACCAAAGCACTTAATTTTTTGTTTGGAGAAACTCCCTCTAAAGTTAAACTACCGCCTAATAAACTTGCATTTAAGGAAACACCAAAGTCTTGCGGCACTCTATAACTTATATCTAGTACCGATGAAAGTTTATCGCCATATTTAGCTTGAAAACCACCAGCAGAAAACTTTATGTTTTGCACCATAGCACCATTCACAAAACTTAAACCTTCTTGTTGGCCAGACCTTACCAAAAAGGGTCTATATACTTCAATTCCATTTACATATACTAAATTTTCATCAAAATTTCCACCTCTAACATTGTATTGCGTACTTAATTCATTATTGTTATTTACACCAGCTAATGTCATTAGTATATTTTCAACACCTTGATTAGCACCCGGAATTTTAGAAATTGCTGCAGTATTTATTTTTACAATACCTTCTGCATCTTTCTTAAAATCTTCTATAACAACTTCCGAAATCTCTTCAATTTTAGTAATTAGAGTAGGAGAAAAGCGAAATGTTTTATTTTTTGAAATATTTACCTTTTTTTGAAGTGTTTTGTAAGAAACGTGACTGAATGAAATTGAAATATCAATATTTGCAGGAATGTTTAATAAATATGCTCCATTTTTATCTGAATTGGTTCCATTATTTAAATATGATATAGACACCCCTTCAATAGGTTCTTTATCAATATTTTTTACAATCCCCTTAATTGTAGCTGTTTGAGCGGATAATGAAATTGTTATAAAAAATAGAAAGATTAGGTTAAATGTTTTCAAATTTTTCCTTTTATTTTTTTCTAAAAAAAGTGGTGTTTATTGTAGCAACATTTCCAACATTATCAGTTACTGTAACTTTTAAATTATGTTTTGCAGTGCTAAATGTTTTGTCGTTTAAATCATATACTAACATATTTTTTTTAGGTTCGTATTCCATTAAAATCCAAGCACCATCTATTTCTCCTCTGTACGATTTGATTCCAGATTCATTATCACTTATTTTTACTTTTAATGAATTAGAATTTGTTAGCCATTGTTCATTTTTAAAGTTGAGTAATTTTATTTTAGGTTTCACATTATCAGAAATTAAAGTGAACTTACCTAATTTTTTAGTTGAAGTATAAAAGGATAAATCTTTCTTTACTGTTGTTTCATATTGCGACCTTCCTTTTTCATTAATTGAAGCAATATATAACTGTTTTTTTTCAATTTCAGAATAATTTGAAACATCAAAAGTTAGGGTGTAATTTTTATGTAAAGGAACGGTAGGACTATGCACTTTAGCAATTGAATCCTTTACTTCAAAATCTAAATAAAAATCATTATAAAATGTATTTTTTGGAAAGGCAACTGTAATTCCATTTAAACTAAATTTATTAAAAGTATCTCTATTAATTTCATAAGGTGTTATCGTTTCAGTATCTTTTACTAAAATACTATCCTTTTTTCCAGAAATTGGAATTGTAATTCGTTGACTATTTCCTTTAAAATCTTTTGCAATAATTTCAACATTATAATTCAATCCATCTTCAATATTAATATAGCCATTTTCATTGGATTTTTTATATAGGCTTAACTTATTGGAAGGCTCAACAAAACATTTTTGAATTCGTTGTTTTAAATTTGCAAAACGCTCATAATCAATAAGTAAATTAATGTACTTGCTTTCAGAAAAAGAAAAAGATGATGCATTAAATTCGTGCATTTTTTCTCCATTTACTTTCATTTCTAAATTATACAAACCATTTTTGTTGTATGCTCCATCCAATTGATCATATGCATTTATTCCAAAACCTATTTTTCCAAAGGCATCAATATTTTTTGAAATTAAGTCACCGTTTTCAAGTTGAACTAAAGAAATTTGGGTTGGCTTAGAAATTTTGTTAATATGTGCCTCTTCACTTAAACTATATCCAATTAATGTGTTAATTCTAGGTTTTTTAGAATCGTTAATATTAATACCAAAAAGCATTGGATTTATAGGCTTTTCAGTTTTTGTATCTCTTATTTCAAAATGTAAATGCGGACCACCTGAACCCCCAGAATTTCCAGAAAGAGCTATAATTTCGTTTTCAGATATTGGCAATGTCGTAGCTGAAGGAAATAATTGTATTTCAAAACTTTCCTTTGCATATTGTTGTTTTTTAATATAGGCTTCAATTCTTTTATTGAATTTTTTTAAATGCGCATAAACACTCGTGTATCCATTAGGGTGTGTAATATAAATAGCTTTACCATATCCCCAATGTGCAATTTTAATTCTGGATACATAGCCAGCTGCTGAAGCAACCACATTTAAACCCTCTCTTCCTTCAGTTTTTATATCAAGCCCAGAGTGAAAATGATTTGACCTTAATTCTCCAAAAGTTCCTGATAAAACTAAAGGAATTTCTAACGGATTATTAAAATAATTCGCTGGGTATAGAGGATTAGAGTTTGCATTACCTTGGCTAAAACCATTAAAATAGCAGCATAAAATTAAAATTACTATTACTTTTCTCACTTTCATTGTTTTGTGCTAAAATACTAAATAATATTTTTTGTAAACTTTAAAATTTCAATGATTTAATAAAAATAAACGTAAGTTTTTTTTAAAATGGTATAAAAACAGTTGTAATATTGACATACTAACACTAACTTTGTATTAATAGTTATATTCTTTAGATAAATGAATAATATTACCGAAGTTGTTGATTTATTTGAAAACAAAGTAAAAACGCTTTTAGAAAAATATAATTTTTTGAAAGAAGAAAATGATATTTTATACAATAAAGTAGCAGTTTTAGAAAATCAAATATCTGAAGATAAGCAAGTTATAAATGGAATTGAAAAAAAATACAATTCTTTAAAAATTGCTAAAACTATAGAAGGCAGTAAAGAAGATAGAAGAGAAACAAAACTCAAAATAAATGCTTTAATTCGTGAAATTGATAATTGTATCACTCAATTAAGCGAATAAGATCTTTTAAATGGCAGAATCATTAAAAATAAAAGTTACCGTTGCAGGAAGAGTGTACCCGCTAAATGTTAAAAATGCAAATGAAGAGGAGGGAATGCGAAAAGCTGCTAACAAAATTAATGATTTAGTTAGTAGATATGAACAGAATTATGCAGTTAGTGATAAACAAGATGTTTTAGCTATGTGTGCACTTCAATTCGCATCATTAATTGAAATAAAAGCCATTAATAAAGAAGAAGATTTAAATGAAGCATTGGAAAAAATGAATAAGTTAAATGTTTTATTAGATGAACATTTAAAAAAATAAGTTCTTTAAAATAATATTAATTAATAATACTGCCTACATTAGTTATTGTTTGTTAAACTCAACGTCACATTTTTATGAAGAGTGAGTCTATTCTATTAGAGCAAGCCGTCTAGAACGGATCCTCGAACAGTTAGTTAGCTCTAAACTTGTTTTTTAGGAGTTTACATAAAACCCAAACTATTGTAGGTTTTTTTATATACAAATTTGAGATATGGTAGAATATATAATGCCAATAATTATTGGCATAGTAATAGGATTAACAATTGGTTACATAATTGCGAAATCACTTGAAAAGAAGAAAGCAACTAAAATTTTAAGAAATACTAAAAAAGAAGCATCATCCTTAATAAGAGAAGCACAAATTGAAGCCGATGCTATAAAAAAAGATAAAATATTACAGGCAAAAGAAAAATTTATTGAATTAAAATCCGAACATGAAAAAGTAATTATTGGGCGTGATAAAAAAATTGCCGATACTGAAAAACGCGTTAGGGATAAAGAATCTCAAGTATCTCAAGAACTTGATAAAAATAAAAAATTAAACCAGGAAATAACTAATAAAATAAACGATTACAACAAAAAAGTAGACTTTTTAGAAAGAAGGTCCGATGAAGTTGATAAACTACATCGTAAGCAAGTTGAAAATCTTGAAGTTATATCTGGTTTGTCTGCTGAAGATGCTAAGAAAGAATTGGTAGAATCGCTTAAAGATCAAGCAAAGTCTGATGCAATGGTTCATATTCAAGATACTATTGAAGAAGCTAAATTAACAGCGCAACAAGAAGCTCGAAAAGTTATTTTAAACACTATACAGCGTGTGGGTGTTGAGCAAACTGTAGAGAATTGTGTTTCTGTTTTTAATATTGAATCGGATGACGTTAAGGGTAGAATTATTGGTAGAGAAGGCCGTAATATTAGAGCAATTGAAGCAGCAACAGGAGTTGAAATTATAGTTGATGATACACCGGAAGCAATTATTTTATCGTGTTTTGATCCTGTTAGAAGAGAGATAGCACGTTTATCTTTACACAAATTAGTAACTGATGGTAGAATTCATCCTGCCCGAATTGAAGAAATTGTAAAGAAAACTGAAAAACAATTACAACAAGAAATTATTGAAGTTGGAAAACGTACGGTAATCGATTTAGGAATACACGGTTTACACCCAGAACTTATTAAAACTATAGGTAGAATGAAATATCGTTCTTCTTATGGTCAAAACTTATTACAGCATTCTCGTGAGGTTGCAAACCTTTGTGGTTTAATGGCAGCTGAACTTGGATTAAACGCAAAATTAGCTAAAAGAGCTGGTCTTCTTCATGATATCGGTAAAGTACCAGAAACAGAAAGTGAATTACCACATGCGTTGTTAGGTATGCAATGGGCGGAAAAATATAATGAAAATCCTGAAATATGTAATGCAATTGGTGCTCACCATGATGAAATAGAAATGAAAACGTTAATTGCACCAATAGTTCAAGTGTGTGATGCTATTTCAGGAGCAAGACCTGGTGCACGTCGTCAGGTATTAGATTCATACATACAACGCTTAAAAGATTTAGAAGATATTGCATTTGGTTTTACTGGAGTGCAAAAAGCTTATGCTATTCAAGCAGGTAGAGAATTGCGTGTTATTGTTGAAAGCGATAAAGTTAATGATGCTAAGGCAGCTGAGCTTTCTTTTACAATATCGCAAAAAATTCAAAATGATATGACCTATCCTGGTCAAGTTAGAGTTACAGTTATTAGAGAAACAAGAGCTGTAAACATAGCTAAATAGCATTACATTTGTTAAATAAATTAAATTAAAAATCTCGCAGATGCGAGATTTTTTTATTTCCTAGGATGAAAAGTATTAACAACTTCTTTTAAGAAACGTCTATCCAAATGCATATAAATTTCAGTTGTAGTAATACTTTCGTGTCCTAACATCTGTTGAATTGCTCTTAAATCTGCACCGCGTTCAAGTAAATGAGTTGCAAAAGAATGCCTAAAAGTATGAGGACTTATATTCTTTTTTAAACCTATTTTAATTGCTAAGTTTTTTACAATGGTAAAAATCATAACCCGCGTTAATTTAGTGCCACGTCTGTTTAAAAATACAGTATCTTCAAATCCTTTTTTAACGCTTAAATGAACTCTAATATCATTTACATAATTGGCAATATATTTTTGAGTTTGTTTATTAATTGGAACAAATCGTTGTTTGTTTCCTTTTCCAATAACTCTTATAAAACCTTCTTCAAAAAATAAATCGGAAAGTTGTAAGCCAACCAATTCAGATACTCGTAATCCACAACTATAGAGTGTTTCTATAATGGTCCTATTTCGTTCACCTTTTGGCTCGCTTAAATCGATAGCGTTTATTAATAAATCTATATCTTCAATAGACAAAGTATCAGGTAATTTTAATCCAATTTTTGGAGTTTCAATTAAATCAGTTGGATTGTTTTTCCGGTAATCTTCAAAAATTAAATAATCAAAAAAATTACGAATTCCAGAAATTAATCTCGCTTGAGAACGTGCATTTATTTTTTTAGAAACAGTATAAATAAAATCTTGAATAGTATCTTCTTCAATAATAATTGGAGTAGTATTTATATCATTTTCTTCAAGATAGTGTATTAATTTTTTAACATCTCGGCCATAACT
>Ga0102812_10002561_pt1 | contig 12222 bp, 7 predicted proteins | sample ColrivemetaGS713_FD_79334 | JGI IMG/M metagenome (GOLD analysis project Ga0102812, IMG submission 79334) | Estuarine microbial communities from the Columbia River estuary - Flood tide ETM metaG S.713 | ecosystem: Environmental > Aquatic > Marine > Intertidal zone > Estuary | place: USA: Columbia... | reverse complement strand
TTTAAGAAGGTCAAAACCCGTCCCGTCTTGTAAATTGATATCCAAAAGAATCAGATCGGGTTCATACTTTGTGATCATGTTGAATCCGCTATCTACACTTTCTGCTTCCGCAACAATATTAATCTGGATCCCGCTCAGTTTAATCAGATTAATAATGCTTTGTCTGGCCCGGGATTCATCATCTATTATTATCGTTCTCATAACTTGCTTTAAAATTCAAAGGAACTTAAATACTGATTAAAGGTATGAAAAATGAAACTTTGGTTCCATGTGAGGAAGCATCAAAGTTTTCCAAATCTTCATATTTTAATTGTTCTTCTCTTTTGATATGTTTATTCAGTGAAAGCAAACGGTCCCTGAGTATATCAAGTGCCATAGACCTGTGTTTTGGATCCTTTTGGCTCTCTTTATGTGTCTTTTGGATTCCTTGACCATTATCTTTAATTTCAAATAATACTTTATCTCTTTTTAATTCTATCCTTACATCAATATGTCCCCTATATTTTAGGTTTTTAAATCCATGTTCTATGGCATTCTCTACAAGGGGTTGGATGAGTAAAGGAGGTACTCCTGTAAAATCCTGACGGATAGTTTCATCTATATCTATTAGGTAGCTGAACTTGTCATCAAACCTTAATTGTTGAATCTTCAAATAGTTTTCAAGGGTTTCAATTTCAAGGCTTAGGGATATAAGTTCTTCCTTTGAACTGTATAAAATGGAACGCATCAGATCTGCAAACCTACTTAGGTAAGCTCCGGCTTCAATAGGTTTTTTTTCAAAAATATAACTCTGAATTGCTCCAAGTGCATTAAAAATAAAGTGCGGATTCATCTGTGCCCGAAGTAGCCTTTGTTCAGTCAATTCCCTTTTATGCCTCTCCTTCATTTTATTTTCCCGGGATTTTATATAATAAAGAACAAGTGCTAAGGCACCAATAATCTGAAGTGTAATAAACCACCAGGTCTTCCAAAATGGAGGTTTAATCTTGAAATACATAGTTGCTGTCTCAGTCCCCCATTTCCCATCCGGATTTGCAGTTTGAACCATAAACTGATAGTTGCCGGGCAACAAGTGTTTATAAGCAACTTCCTGTATTCCCTGTTTTGTGAAAAGCCAACTTTTGTCCAATCCAACTAATTTGTATCTAAAAAGGTTATGTTCCGGATCACTTAAATCTGAAGACATAAAAGAAAAAGTAAACTGATTATCTAAATACCTGAAGGAAGGATTTTTCCTTTTACGCTCAGATAATGAATACTTTTCATCAAATACTTTGTATTCTGTAATCTTGGGTTTAGGTAAAAAACTACTTTTCTTAATTCTATTTGGATGAAAATAAAACAAGCCTTCTTTGGTGCCAATAAGAATTTTCCCATCCTTTAATTTTGCAGCTGCCTCCGTACATTCATTTACAGGCATTCCATCTTCCTCGTCATACTGATCAAATGAATTATTATCCGGATGAAATCTACTTATTCCTTTACTTCCACCAATCCAAAGATTTCCGGATTCATCCTGTGTTATAGAGTAGATATCCTGATTTGCTAATCCATATTTTTTTCCATGGCTGACAAATTGATTTTTTTCATTGTTAAATAAAAACAGGCCTTCTCCCCCAACCCATATCCTTTTTTGTTGATCTTCAAAAATGCAGTGAATCTCTTCTCCGAAATAATGGCTATTTTCAGTGTATTCTGAATGAAATACAATCAAAGTATCCTGGATATTATCAATCTTTAATAAACCACGATTAGTGGAGCCAACCCAATAATTCCCGGAACTATCCTCCAAAAACGAGTTGATAAAATATGAACCAAATTCAGAATAAAATCCCGGTTTATGAGCTTCTTTGTTTAAAAATTCACCTTTTATCGGATCAAAAAATATAAGACTATAGGACCCCCATGTTCCTATCAAAATAAGGCCATTTTTTGTTTCATGAAAAGTAGAATACCAATCATAGACCCTGGTTTCCTCTACCAATCTAAAGGTTTTTATGGAGGTCATTTCTGAATTCATTACCTGGAATCCACACCCTCCCCAAAGTCCTATGTAGATATTTCCATAGCTATCCTCAAATAATGTTGAAATGGAATTGCTTTCAAGGGCAAAAGGCTTTTTGGAATTGATGTTGAAATTATTGGTTTTGATGAAATTTCGATCCAAAACATCCAGACCCCTGTTTTCGCTACCAACCAGGATTTTCCCTGACCTTGTTTCCAGAATTGCTGTAATTTTATTAGAACTTAGGGTATTAGTGGTTTCATGTATTTTAAAGACCTTTTTAACTTTATTTTTTACCGGAGCATATTTGAGGAGACCATCTAATGTGCCAATCCATATATTTCCTGCATTATCAAGAAATAGTTTAGTAGGATATTTTGAAGGAAAACCATTTTTTCGATCTCCCTCCTTCCCTATCTCAATAATTGTTTTATCCTTTTCATCCCAATATTTTAATGTTCCCTCATTCAAGATCCAGGTCCTTTTGTTCTTATCCTGGATTATATCCTGGGTAGAATAGTTTAGTATCCTGTTAAATGATTTTAATATGGTATCGAGTTTATATAAACCATCTACTCCCCCAACATAAAACTCCCCTCCTAAAGACTCATAATAAGACATAACATCAGTAAATTCCTTCAACTTTTCCCCAGCTTTAACTATAGGAAAATAAGTAAATTCTTCATTCTCAGGGCTAAAATAACAAACAGGCATACTTCTCCCTCCAATCCAAAGTTTACCACTGGAATCAGGGTAAATACTATGATATAAATAAGTATGAATTTGACTAGGTCTATTATGCTTATACTTTTTGAGAATCCCTTTTTGCACATGGTACTTATAGAGAAATCCGGCTGCAGTATCAAACCAAAGGATAGCATTTTTATCAATATAGATATCTCTAATATGCTCTTCATTATCTATAATTATGGAATCATTTGGAAAGACTTTTATTAAATGTTCATTCTTATCTAATTTGAACAAACCTTGTTTACTGCCAATCCAAATATTTCCAACAGAATCAATATCCAAAGCTAAAATGCTTTCATTTTCTAGCGAATTGGAACTATCAATTCTTAATTCTAAAGCAGTAAATTTCCTTCCATCGTATTTGGTTAATCCCCGGAAAGTACTTATCCAAAGCACACCACTTGAGTCTTGTTTTATATCTGTAATATGATTATTTGAGAGCCCATTTTTCGTAGTATAGACATCGAAAGAAAAATATGGATCAAGCCTGGATTGTGAATATCCACGAATCCAAAGACACACAATACAATATAAAAGAAGTAAAATTTGCCTAATCATATAATTACTATCAACTCAAATGCAGGATTTTACACTAAATATAACATACTTTGGACTGAAATAATAATAGTGCTCCTGTTATATGTGTTGCTTGATCTCCCACACTAATCTGATTGCTTAAAATAGACAGACGTCATTACGTTAATTAGTTGAATTAGGTCCCTGATTTTATTCAAATCGCAATATGCTTGCTCTATGTTCAGCCTTAAACACAAATTCCCGTTTAAAATGAAATTATCCGATTAATGTGCTAGAATTAAAAAAGGGCAGAAGAAAAAGACAATCAATATTTTTATTTTATGATTTAAGTGCGTTGTATAGTGATGTGATAACTATATTTAATAATTCATCTATATGAATAAGGTCTATTGTAAGTCTGCTACTTGATTTAATATTTGAGTAATCATTTTATTATTCTCCTCCTGTAGTAGTATATAATATCTCTCCATTTTTACCTACAATCCATCCTACATTATTATTGACCATATCCAGACTTTCAAAATGTCCCGACCTTTGAGTATACCAGGTTTTTCCTCCATTAATAGTTTTAACAATATCTCCTGATATAAATACATCGATTGCCCAGCCTGTTTGTGCATCAGTAAATTCAAGACTTTGAAGTGTATAACCATCATTGAAATCAATAAACTTTCCGTACCAGGGTTTTCCTTTTTCTGCATGATACAGATTTGAGCCACTCGTTAACCAAATTAAATCATTGTTAAAGACTGAAATATTTCCTCCATCTGAATAATTATTTCCTTCAAAATCCAATGAGACAGTTTGCCATGAAATTCCCCCATCACTCGTTTCACTTATTTCATTTGGCCCACATGCCCATCCTGTATTCTGATCAATAAAATACATATCAGAAATATATGTTGAAGGTTTAGAAATCTTATTCCAGGTTTGTCCCCCATTAATAGTTTTATAAATATCAGTATAATCGTATCCATAATTGGTGTCATACATTTTGTAGTATCCATTTAATGCATCTATGAATTGGATCTTATTAATTCGGTAACCGGACGTGAATGTTAATTGAGAAACCCAGGTTAAACCGCGATCTTCTGACTTATAGAGATTATTATTATTTCCTCCAACCCATATATTATCACCGACCATTTCGATCGTATACAAAGATTCAGTACCATTAAAATTACTAGGGATCCAGGTATTTCCGGCATCGGTTGTTTTTAATAATATTCCATTATCTCCAACAGTCCAGGCTTCAGTTTCAGAAACGGCTTCAATGTCTCTTAACTTTTCTGGTTCATTTGATTGCAAAACCCATCCCTGAGTAAAGTCCTGGGTGCCACCATTTATATCAAAAATATTATCATCCCCAACAACGATTCCCCATGCATGTCTGGATCTGTAATCAACAGCTTCTAAATTGTTAGCTGGCACTTGTACAGACGATGTCCAACTTGATCCGCCGTCATTTGATTGAAGGTATATCCCATTATTTCCAACTATTGTCCCATATTTTTGATTCGCAAAATCAATGCCATTGAGATCCTCTAAAGTACCTGATGTCTGTGGAGTCCATGTTTGACCTCCATCCTGAGTCATGACGATTGCGCCATTCTCTCCAACTGCCCAGCCCCTTGAACTGTCAATAAATTCAATGCCTCTTAAATTTTCAAAAGTGTTGCTGGTTTGTGATTGCCAGCTAACACCACCATCAATCGTATGTAAAATTGTTCCAAAAGTTCCATTACTGGTACCACAAACCCAACCTTCATTTTTACTTACAAATGCTCCATCATATAGTGTTTGAACAGTCCCTGACGACTCAGGTGTCCAGTTTGCCCCGGCATCAATTGTTCTGAAAATCTTACCTGTTGAACCAACAATCCAGCCATAATATGCATTATAGAATTCAATGTCGAATAAATCGGCATCTGTGCCAATTAATATGGGCGTCCAGTTTTCTCCAATGTCATCTGAAAACCTGACAGTTCCGTTACTGCCAACTGCCCAAAGACTATTCCAAGCCGGACAATCAATACCATAAAAAGCCTCAACCGTTCCAGCATCCTTTCTGACCCATACATCATTCACCCAATCGTAAGAAACGATCCAGCCTGATTCTCCAACAGCAATAGCACGGCCATAATCATAACTGTAAGGGAAATCAGTTGTTAAATCATAAAGCCTTGAATAGCTTACAGTAGTAGTATCACATTTAATTATCAGATCTTCAATAGTTTTTGTTTGTTCACCTCCCGGTGTACTGGTACGAACTGTTTGACTTTGAGCTATAACAGTTCCGAATGCTGAAATTACTAAAGCATAGATATCCACACTTGCATCAGCTTTAACTGCTACCTCATAACTGCCGTCAGATTCAGTTTCTACACGTCTAGAGGCTGAATAATCAACTCCTTTTGCAATAACTCGGGCACCTTCAATTGGCGTTCCATCTTCACAAGTTACTTTTCCTCTTATTGTAGAACTATTTATAGGTTGATCGCAATTCCAGGCTGTAAAATGAGAAACGGTTCCTATATATTCTCCATTTTGTTTGGTAGCAGTACCCTCTTCTACCCAGGTTCCAAGTACTTCATCAAAATACCATAATGGGATTGTTGCCGGGGCATTAGCTAAAAGTGCTGCTGGTAATGGAATAATAATTTCAGAGACCTCCCCAGGAGCAAGGTCTAATTCATTGTTCCCCTGAAAAAGTTCTACGTTAATAAAACCAAAAGATTCGATTGAAGTGGAATTTCCAGAAGCATCCAAACCTTCAAATTCTCCTGGAAAAACTTCACCATAGGTATCAGACATTGGGTCAAAATATGAAGCTTTAACGGTTATATTTCCGCTAACTAATTGTCCATTTTTGTCTACTACCCCATTTGCAGGAAGATCAACTGATGCATTTTGAAAACTAACCTTATTTGCCTGCGTTACATCAATAGTTGCTAAGACATCCCATTTTCCCATTGCTGCTGAAAGAAAAGTACTCTTGCCGTCCTCTATATCTGCAATTTTTTGTGTGGGACTATAATCTGCTAATTCAAAAGAGACCACCAGCTTATCTCCAATTGGGATATCACTGATAGAAAATGAGCCATCCTGATTGGAATATGTTTCCAGATTTCCAATATTAACCTTGACATCTGCCAGAGGATTAGCCTGTAAATCAGATACTGTTCCTATTATTGTGCCATAAGCACCCGAGCTATTATCTTGATCTGTAAAGAAGTCTATTTCACATTGATAAAATAAAAGAGTGGCGAGTAAAAAAGTTAAAATAAAAACTGATTTGAAGAGGTAATTATTTTTCATGCGATTTTTTAATTTACAAATTCATTGATTCAATTTATCTCATATGATAGTGTAATCATAAGACTCGGTGGTATATCAGTAAAATAGTGTTTTTTAGTATTGATCAACAGACCATCACCAAATCGCGACATGTTGCCTACAAACCTGAAATCAAGCATTATTTTATTGTATTGGTACCCTATTCCGAGTTCATATCCATAGGTAAATCTTTTTATTGATGAGGTAAAATCACCCAAATCCTTTAAGGTGGATTGTCTGCCCAGAAACAAATGGCCGGAAGGGCCAAGTATGAATTTAAAATTTCTGTATTGGTAACCCAATAATATTGGAATGTCCAACATTTGATATCGCTCAATTGCTTCCTGTGTTGGGGTTCCTCCACCAGACAAGCTATATTGAATTCGGTTGGAATTAAACCTAAGTTCAGGTCTTATTAATACCGGGCCGATACCTACTTGAGCAAACAGACCAGCATGTATCCCCCAATCAGCTTTTGTTGCTTCTAAGTCATAAATAGAATTATTGTAATTAATTAAACTCAGCGCTTTTTCTTTATTTAAGAAATATAAACTACTTCCTCCCAATAAACCATAATGAAAAGATAAAAATTCTCTTTTTGTCTTTGGCTCTTTTTTATTTGCCTTTGTCTTGTCTTTAGGTTTTTTCTTAGAATTCTTTTTTAATTTCGATTTGGATTTTTTATATCTGGTGACTTTCACATCATCTATCATAGGGCCATAGGAAGTTGATTCAGGTCCCTGATTAGATTCAAATCGCAGGGTAGTTGCTCTTTGTTCAGCTTTGAAAACAAATTCACTATATTCCCATCCAGGATCACTGGTGGTTTTTCCGGTAACATCAAATTGGAATAGTTCACTTTGATCGGCAGCACTCACTTTCATTTCTTTAATGATAGGATTTCCAGCAGTATTTCCGGCTAAATAAAATGAAACCAAATATTTTTTACCTGGATCTGTAAAAAAACGTTGTTCGATCGCTCCGGAATTATAGCCATTTAGATCGATGCTTTGTTTGCCATCAGGTGCCATAAAATAACTACCATTAATGTCAATGGTTTCCTGAGTGACTTTCCAGCCCGGAAAATTTTCACCTGATTTTAGGTTTTTATAACTTCCTGCTTCATAGCCTTCCTCAAAACTCCCGTTTATTAAAAGATTATTGGAATTTTCTTGAGCATTTAGGGGAAAATGAAGGATACAAACCAAAAGGGATAGTAAATGAAATATTTTTTTTATAAAATTCATATAACTAATTAAATATTAATAAAATAGAATCATTTAATTGCAAATGAAATTGAAGCAACAATTCGACCGGTATTATTTGAAAAATAGATATTTTTTCCGTTAAAAATTATTCCTTCTCCATATTTAGTGAAATTGCCTTCATATCGTAAATCAATCATAAAATTGAAGATGTCTAGTGCAATCCCTGCCTGGTATCCGAGTGTAAATCTTTTAAAATCAGAAGTAAAATTTACAATTTCTAAAAGATCAGACCTGTTTGATAAAAATAAATGTCCTACAGGACCTGCCACGGCTCTGAATGCGCCGGATTTTAAGCCAACCAACAGCGGAATATCTAAAAATTGATAGCGCTCTTTTGCAATCGTTTCCGGAGAACTGACCATAAGATCCTGAACCTTATAATTAATTACATTTGAATTAAATATAATCTCCGGACGAAGTATCAATAGCCCTACCCTTACACTTGTGAATATGCCGAAATGAATACCTAAATTAGCATTGTCCACATTGATAGCATAGGAAGGGGTATTGTTTGAATTATTCAAAGTAATTAAATCATCCGTGTCGACTATATAATAGCTTGAACCACCTAAAATCCCAAATTTAAAATCAAAAAAACGGTTATTTTGAGAGATCAGGAAAAGAGGCAGAAATGTGAAGGCAATAACTAATTTAATTTTTGATGTTTTCATGCTAACTTATTTTGAAATTCGAATACTATATCATGTAGTAATTTAAGGTATTTTATTCAGAATTCCGATTTTTGATACAATGTCAGTTTCATAGAAATTCAGTTTATCCTGATTTTAAACAAGATTTGCGTTAAAAATGGATACCATGATTATTATGGGCTTACATCAGTTCATTACAAGTGATAAATCTCCGCTATACTCATGGAATATAAACTTATATAAATATTCATTTCCTTAAATAGAATTAATAATACAATCGAATCTATGTGCATTGAGCGGGTATTTTATATCTTTGAACCCTTCTAATAAAAAAAGTGTTATATTTCAAATAAATTTTAACAAATGAATATCGTTGCAATCGTTGGAAGACCTAATGTAGGCAAATCCACATTGTTCAATCGCCTAATAGGTGAAAGGATGGCCATCACGGATGACGTGAGTGGTGTTACCAGAGACAGAATATACAATACCACGGACTGGAACGGCAAGCCGTTTACCGTCATTGATACGGGTGGTTTTGTGAAGGATTCAAATGATGTTTTTGAAATTGCTATCAAAAGGCAAGTCGAAATAGCTATTGATGAAGCTGATGTGATCGTCTTTATGGTTGATGTTCTTACCGGAATCACAGATTTTGATGAGAATATTTCAAGAATGTTAAGAAAAACCAAGAAGAATGTTATCCTGGTGGTAAATAAAGTAGATAATTTCGAACGAATGATCTCTGCAAATGAATTCTGGAGCCTTGGGTTTGAAGAAACCTATTTTGTTTCATCCGTAAATGGAAGCGGAACAGGTGAAATGCTGGATGCTATTACTGAAAAACTTCCGGAAAATGTGGAAGAAGAAATAAATCCTGAAATTCCAAAAATAGCCATCGTCGGTCAACCAAACGTTGGTAAATCATCCCTGATCAATGCCCTTCTTGAAGATGACAGAAATATTGTAACGGACATCGCCGGGACAACCAGGGATAATATCCATACAAAGTATAACAAGTTTGGAAATGAATTTTTGCTCATTGATACAGCAGGTATTCGAAAGAAAAACAAAGTTCACGAAGATCTTGAGTTTTATTCTGTGATGCGTGCTGTAAAAGCCATTGATGATTCAGACATATGTCTGTTATTGATCGATGCTCAGATGGGGATCGAAGCACAGGACATGAGCATCATTGACCTGGTCGTTAAAAGGAGAAAAGGATTGATTATTTTGGTAAACAAATGGGATCTGATTCAAAAAGAGACAAATACTGCCAAAGAAATTGAGGAAAAAATCCTTAAAAAAATCGCTCCATTCACCGATGTGCCCATAATTTTTATTTCAGTTCTTGAAAAACAACGGATCTTTAAAGCAGTTGAAGAAGCGAAAGCCGTTTTCGACCGTAGAAGACAAAAGATCAAAACTTCCGTGTTGAACGAATTTTTACTCGAAGCGATTGAGAAGGTTCCACCCCCATCACATCGTGGAAAATTCATCAAAATCAAGTATGTAACCCAAATTGAAAAAGGATATCCGGCTTTTGCATTCTTTTGTAACTACCCAAAACATATTAAAACCAGTTACAAAAATTACATTCAAAATCAATTGAGGAAACAATTTGATTTTAAAGGGGTCCCAATCAGTGTTTTCTTCAAAGAAAAGTCATAAGCTTAATTACAATTAACTGGTTTTAAATGAGGATTGAAAAAACAGCATTCAGGGATCTTTTGATTATTCATCCCAGGGTCTTTCCTGATCAAAGAGGCTATTTTTTTGAGTCATTTAATGAAAACTCATTTGCAGATGCTACCGGCTTGAATCTAAGGTTTGTTCAGGACAATGAATCCAGGTCAAGCAGAGGGGTTTTGAGGGGGTTACATTATCAGATTAGCCCGTATGCTCAAAGCAAACTGGTAAGAGTTGTCCAGGGTGAAGTTTTAGACGTCGTTTTAGACATAAGACCAGATTCTCCTACTTATGGAGAACATTTTAGTATTAAATTGTCTGGAGAGAATAAAATACAATTGTTCGTGCCAAAGGGTTTCGCCCACGGCTATGCCGTTTTAAGTGAATTTGCCGTCTTTTCTTATAAATGCGACACTTTTTACAATAAAGACCATGAAGCAGGCATCATGTATAATGACCCCTCACTGGATATTGATTGGATGATCCCTGAAAAGGAACAACTCATTTCTGAAAAAGATGCAAAACAATATGCCTTTGCCGACCATGTAAGATTTTCCTGAAAGAAAACAATATAATATGCCAAGTGATACCCCCAATATTTTATTAACAGGAGCCGATGGCCAATTGGGCCACTGTATTCAGGACGTATTTGCACAAAGTCCGGGATATAATCTGATAAATACAGATGTTAATGAACTTGACATTACTAATGAAGAATCAGTTTTCCAGTATTTTAACAACAATAACTTAAAGTATTGCATTAATTCAGCTGCCTATACCGCTGTAGATCAGGCAGAAGATGAGGCTAAATTGGCATTCCTGATAAATGCAGAAGCGTGTACCATTTTAGCAAAAGCATGCGCTAAATTTAATGTAAAATTGATACATGTTTCTACAGATTATGTCTATGACAGTATTCAGAATGCAAGCATGGATGAAACTGCTCCTACGAGTCCAAGAAGTATTTATGGCCAGTCAAAATTACTCGGAGAACAGAATATCATAAAGCAATTAGCCTCACACTATATTCTGCGAACAAGTTGGCTCTATAGTGAATATGGTAATAATTTTGTTAAAACAATGCTTAAACTTGGCAAATCCGGTGCAGATCTCAAGGTTATTAATGATCAGTACGGCGCTCCAACTTATGCAATGGATCTTGCAAGATTAACTCAAACGATTATTCAAAGTGAAATGTCCGGGAATCAGAATCATTACGGCATTTATAATTTTTCAAATAGCGGATCAACAAATTGGTTTGAATTTGCTTCTGAAGCCCTTCAAATTGCAGAAATTGAGACATCGATTAAGCCTGTCCCATCCTCAGAATACATCACTAAAGCGCCCAGGCCAGGAAATAGCAGATTTGATTTGAATAAAGTTAAAACCACATTTAATACAGAAATTCCGGATTGGAGAGATAGTCTGGCCGTATGTATTATGAACATGCAAAAGCTTGATATGTTATAATACTATAAAATAATTTGAATTATTTTATATTTATGTAATTGTCAATCTAGAATGTGAAATATAACAGAGCATTTAAAATAGTTGTTTTAATCTTACTCCTACTTCTGGGACACGATAGTTATGCTACCCATAACCGAGCCGGGGAAATTTCTTTTGAACAAATCGGCCCTTTGACGATTCGCCTTACATTAACCACTTATACCAAAACCAGCTCAATTGCCGCTGACCGGGATAGCATTGAAATATTCTGGGGAGATGGTACCAGTCAATTTATGGTAAGGGAAAATGGCTGGGGGGATCCACAGCCAAATGACATAAAGATTAACTATTACAGAGCGGTTCATATCTACCCTGCGAGAGCGAGTTATACCATTTCAATGTACGACCCAAATCGTGTCGGAGGGATTTTAAATTTAAATTATCCGGATAGCGAAAGTGTACCCTTTTACCTTGAAACCAGTTTTACTTTTCTGAATACTCAGTTTCAGGGAGAAAATAACTCAGCGTTATTGTTACA
>Ga0102812_10002553_pt1 | contig 12230 bp, 13 predicted proteins | sample ColrivemetaGS713_FD_79334 | JGI IMG/M metagenome (GOLD analysis project Ga0102812, IMG submission 79334) | Estuarine microbial communities from the Columbia River estuary - Flood tide ETM metaG S.713 | ecosystem: Environmental > Aquatic > Marine > Intertidal zone > Estuary | place: USA... | reverse complement strand
TTCCAATTTTATTTAAACCTGTTGAGATGAATGGAATACAATATGTTGATGGTGGAGTAATTGATAACTTACCAATTGCCCCAATTATTGATGATTGCGAAACCATTTTTGGGTTTAGCATTATGCCTATTTCTAAAATAAAAAGATTTGAAAATTTAATTCAAATTGCGCAACGGATGTTTCAGGTAAGTATAAGCAAGCAAGCAGAAAATAACAAAAAACTCTGCGATTACGTATTTGAACCCAAAGGCCTAAGAAAGTTTGATATTTTGGATGGCTCAAAAGCAGATCAGCTTTTTGAAATTGGGTATAACGAGGTTAAAAAAACTGAAATTAATCTTTAGTTTTTTCTGAATTATCAGAATCATCTTTCCCTAAAATCTCATTAATTTGTTTCGATATTTCATGGTTTACTGAGTCGAGTTCTATTTCTTCCTTGTCTTGTTGGGCTTCCAATTTTAACTTTTGTTTTTTGTCATCAATCAAGGCGTATGTCATCAGTAATGATGATAAAATAATTACGTACAACAAAATTCCTGGGTCAAAGGCATCTTGCTGAAAAGCAACAGGAATACTAAAAAATAACAAGATTGTAATTAAGCCCCTTGGCGCAATTAGAGTTAATGTTTTTACATTTTTACCAACAATGGCCCGCATGCTAAAAAACCTTGACATAAAAATAAAGCCTAGGATTAAAGCACTAATAATAAACACATTAAGGTTTACCAACGACTTTAAACTAATGGTCATTCCAAAAATAAGGAAGAAAAAAGTTCTTACTACAAAGGCTGTTTCGAGAGTAATTAATTTAAAATTCGAAAGGTTGTCTTTAATGGCATCGTCCTTTATATACTTTTCTAAAAAGCCCGCGAAAAACAATTTATGGTTGTTAAGAATTAGGCCAAAAACCAAAATAATAAGCAAAGAAGAAAGGTGCATTAGCTTGGCTAAGTCATACAATAAAATCAAAACTGAAATAAGCAAAAACAGCTTGGTTTTGGTTTTTATTTGCTGAAACAGCAGAATTAACAAATAACTTGCTACAAAAGAAACCAAGATAGTTACCACAACGTTTAGGCTTACTGTAGCGAAAAAGTTAGACTCTCCAGTGGCTTCCATATCGCCCAACAAAAAGTAGAAAGCCATAATGCCCAAAATATCTGAAAAGGTGCTTTCGTACACCATAAACTCGTGCTTAAACTCATCGAGGCTTGTTACGCTTGGTATTACTATGGCAGATGAGATAATAGAAAGCGGAATTGCATAAAGCAAGGCAATTTGGTAATTGGTTGCTAAAAAGGCATTGATTAACAAGCTGATGAAAAACATGCTTCCGGCCAAGCCCAAAAAAGCAACCACAAAAGACTTCCAAATGATTGGCCATTTTTCTTTTTTCAACTCTAAGTCTAAAGCCGCTTCAAGCACAATCATAATTAAACCAACAATTCCTAAAATCTCTAATATGGGGAAAAGATTTAAAGTTTTTACCCCAAAAAAATCAAAGCTTTGCTGAACCAAAATACCCATTACAATAAGCAGTAATACTGACGGAATATTGGTTTTTTTAGAAATAATATTGAATAGATATGACACAATAATGGCCAACGAAAAACCTATAACAACGTAATATGGATTTACTTCTCCCATTAAAACTTTTATTTAAACTTGGGTAAGATAATTATTCTGCCAACAAATCTTCTGTTTGTTGAACAACAATTAAAGGCGCCTTATTGATAATTTGAGCAGCAACCTCGGTAAAATGCTTGCTAATTATTTCGCGAATATCGTTTGTTTGAGACGAAAATGTTGTAGATGCTATTCCTGAAAAAACCTCTTGGCTCGATTTGTTAAAAATGGTATAATGCACTCTAATTATTCTTGGATAGTCATCGTTAGAATATTGGGTCCAATCTACACCAGGGGCATGCAACAAGTCTAGTTGGTTTATAAACAAAAACAACCCAGCCATGTATTTTTCTTCGCAATAATCTAATACGTTTTCGTTTACAATTGTGCGGGCCATAAACTGACTTTGTGAGTTTGGATTGTTTACCAACTGACCTTGATCCATTCTGGTGCCTGGTTCAGGCTCTTCTTCGGCTTTTGAAACTTTAGAAACTAGTTTGTTATAGGTTTTCGAAATTTTTCCTTCGTTTTCATCTTCTACAGGGGGTAAGTCTCTGTTTTGGTATCCCATCGATTTATAAACGAAATACAAATCTTTGTTGATTTCTGCATCATCTGCATGAAACCGAATTACATCGTATTGTTCTTTGGCTGCCAAGTAAAGAGCGTTGTCTAAACCTAGCCTGTAAAAACCTCTAAGTTCTTGAAAGTTTAAACCATTTGCAGGGCCAACTTCTTGGTCTATTTCACTTCTGTAAAGCTTTGGCTCAAAAGGAAAAATGAGCAACTTTGAGTTAATGTCAGGATAAAACAAAGTGTCTCTTCGAGGCTCTTCTTTTTTTTCACCCATTGTATTGTCTTGTGCAAAAATTTGCAAACTAACCAATAACATTAAACCTGCTAGCCATAACTTCATGCTTCAAATCTAGCTTGAATAAAACCCGAAAATTTTCTGAAATCGTAAACTTATCAAAAACCAAAGGTGAAGAACCTCAAGGTTTAATATCAAAAATACCTTGCAAAATTGGGGTAAGCCCACTGAAGAAAAACTCAACGGCAATTACCATCATAATGAGTCCCATTAACCGCATCATGATTTTATTGCCTGTGTCTCCCAAAAACTTCATGATAACAGAGGAGCTTCTTAACACCAAAAATGTAGTTAATAACACAACAAATATCGAAACTACCAAAACACCTTTTAAGCCCCATGTATTTGCATCTTGCATTAAAACAATCGAGTTTGTAATTGCACCTGGCCCACAAATTATTGGAATAGCCAAAGGTGTAATAGAAATGTCTGTAACATATTCTTTTACTGCATCTGGATCTATTTTAACGCTAGTTAACCTTGCTTGGAGCATGTCCTGACCCATCAAAAAGAAAATAATTCCTCCTACTACCCGAAAACTGTTAACCGAAATTCCAAAAAACTGGAATAAAACTTCTCCTGAAAAAGCAAATGCTATCAAAGTAAAATAGGCAACTAAAACAGCTTTTACTACTGTTGTATTTCTTTGTTTTTTATTCAGGTTTCCCGTCATAGTCATAAACACTGGCATAATGCTCAATGGATTTATGAGTGTGAAAAAGGATGTAATACACAAAAGAAAAAACGTTACGAACTCTTGCAAGGCTTAAATTTTTTGCAAAAATACGTAATAAAAACACCTGAATATTAAGAGATTAACTGCTCAATTACGGTTGGGTAAATTGCGTGTTCGAGTTTGTGGATTTTATTGGCCAGCCCTAAGGTGGTTTCAAGAGGTTCAATCACAAAACTTTCTTGGTATATGATGTTTCCTTCATCGTAGTTTTCGTTTACATAGTGAATGGTAATGCCCGTTTCGCGCTCTTTATTTTTGAGCACCGCTTCGTGAACTTTATCACCATACATTCCTTTACCACCATAATCAGGCAATAAAGCTGGATGAAGGTTGATGATTTTTTTAGGAAATGCTTTTACCAAAATTTCTGGAATTAACCACAAATATCCAGCTAGAACAATTAAATCAACTCGAAAAGCAACCATAAGCATTTGCAAAAAAACATCTGATGAATAGGTGGTTTTATCTTTTGAAATAAATACAGGAATTTTATAATTCGAAGCCCTTTCTATAACTTTAGCATTTGGGTTATTACAAACAACCAAAACAACCTTTGCTTTAGTTGAGTTTTGAAATTTCTTTATTATTTCTTCGGCATTGGTGCCTGAACCAGAGGCAAAAATGGCAATGTTCTTCATTTTTGTAATTTGCGTTAAAATTAACCCTTTTAATAGGTTTTATGGATAAAAATCAAAATTTCATTTCTTATTCTGGATTACAATTTTCAGAAGAACAGACAAAACTTAAATCTGAAGAATTTTTTTGGTTTATGAACCAAAGGCGATCTCTGAGAGAATTTTCTGATAAACCAATTGACAAAGTGGTGATTGAAAACGTTATCAAAACTGCTTCAACAGCGCCAAGTGGTGCTCACAAACAACCGTGGACATTTTGCGCTATAAGTAACCCTGAAATAAAATCAAAAATTAGAGACGCTGCTGAAAAAGAAGAATATCAAAATTACCATGGCCGCATGAGCGACGACTGGCTAAAAGATTTGGAAAAATTCGACACCAACCACATTAAACCTTTCTTGGAAATTGCCCCTTGGATTATTGTGGTTTTCAAGCAAACTTACGGACTAAAAGATGGCGAAAAAGAGTTACATTACTATGTAAACGAAAGTGTAGGTTTAGCTTGTGGCATGTTGCTAACAGCAATTCATAATGCTGGTTTGGTGGCTTTAACCCACACGCCAAGTCCCTTGAATTTTTTGACTAAAATCTTAAACAGGCCTTCTAATGAAAAGCCATTTTTGTTAATTCCAATAGGTTATCCTGCCAAAGATGCAAAAGTGCCTAACTTCGATAGAAAAGAATTAAAAGATATTGCTGTTTGGTTTACCTAAAGTACAATTAGCCTTTTGGTTTTAACGCCCTGTTCCTGTTTAATTAAATAAACTCCTTTGTTTAATGTAAGATCTGTTTTGGTGTTGGCTAAAACAGTGGTAATCAATTTTCCTTGAAGGTTAAAAACTTGATAAACCTCTTTTTGGTTGCTTTCCGAAATTATTGAAAAGCTTCCATTGTTAGGGTTAGGAAATACAGTAAATAAAAACTCATTACTTAATTCATCTACAGCTCCTGGATCAATAACAACAGGTTTTTCCCAAAGAACAAGACCTGAAGCTTCTGAAACACAGCCAAAGTTATTTTCTACAATAACATAAAAATAGCCTGTAGTATCTGGCACAAAATATTTTTTGTTTCCAGCTTGCAGGTTATCGTCCATATCGTACCAATAATATTTGAAAGATGTTGGCGCAAATAAGGTGTCGTTAATAATACTTACAGTAGGTTTTGCCGGGGTTGGGAAAACCTCAATAGAGTCTGTTGCATTATTTGAACAGCCTGTTACAGGCTCAGTATAAATGTATTGAATATGATAAACACCTGCACCAACATTTGGGTCAAACTTTTTACCGCTTACCCCAGAACCGCTAAAAGCTCCACCTGTAGGGTTTTCACCTTTTAAGCTAATTGGATCAAAGCTTTCGCATAAAAATGTATCTGGAATATTTAAAGCAACATTTGGTAAACCATAAACAATTATAGCAGTTGAGTCTGCGCCTGAACAACCATTTGTATCAAGCACCACATATTTTAATTTATGCAACCCTTGGCCCAATATTGATGGGTCAGCTTGTGTAACTATATTCCCTTTTAAGTAATAAGTTCCGCCAGCCGGAGTTCCGTTGCTTAAGGTAATAGCAGCATCATTTATACACTTGTTTCCCAAACTTGTAATATTAACGTTTGGCACAGGCTTAATGGTTAAATACTGAACCGTGTCAGCTTTGCATCCATTGGCATCTGTTATAGAATAAGAAATGGGGTAGCTTCCATCACCAGCAACATTTACCACAAAGGTTGTTCCTGCTACATAGGGGCTGCTATACGTTCCGCCTGCAGGTGTTCCACCAGATAAATTATAAATATTTGTCGATTCACAAACAGGAGTAAACGGCGCTAACCCAACTGTTGGAAGAGGGCTAACAGTTAAGGTAAAAGTATTGGTTGTGTCTGCACAAGATGAACCTAAAGCATAAGCTAGTTGATAAACACCCGATGTTCTTGCGCCTAACTTATTGTTGGTTTTACCAGGAATTGGATTTCCGTTAAGTAGCCATGTATAGCTTAAACCTGATGAACCATGGTTTAGCAAAACAGAGTCTCCTTGACAGATTGTACTATTTGGCGAAGGATATATAGAGGCGGAACCTCCAAAACCCAAAATATATTCTGATGAAGAAACAGCATTTTTTTGATAATAAGCTCCATTTAAAGTAGCACTGGAGTTTGCCCAAGTTAAATCTGCATTACTTGTTCTTTCGTACCAATTAAAAATACATGTGTTGGTGTTTTGAAACTTTGAGTTTTCAGTAACCTTATATTTTATGTTTCCTGTAGAATTTGTTCCCCCTAAAAAGAAAACGCCATAATGTCTTGATGTGTCGGCTTGTGCAACTCCTGCAGGAAAGCTGGCTGAAACAGCTGGTAACCCGTTTGTTCTATAAACATAAACCGCATCGGGTGTGCCTGTAACTCCATTTACCCAAAATGTATCTTGGTCTGCCTGAGTTAAGCTTACATTAAACGGGGCGGTATAATCATGTGCTAAAGCATCGCCAAGTGGCACTTCTGAATTTGCCCATTGTGGACTAGAAATTAAGGTCCCATTGTAGTTATTTGAAGATGCATCTGTTGTTGCTGTTCCTGTACCTTCGTTTAACGGATAATAAGCTTCTAAACTAGAAAAATTCGGGTGAGCAGGGGTTATTTCTTTACACATCCAATCTCTAATAGTTGCTTGACTCAATGCTGATTTCCAAACACTTACCTCATCCAGTTTACCATTTAAAGTTCGGGCCGGATTGTAATTTTGACCCAAAGCAAAAGGGGCTGAATTTGAAATAGCTCCTGTTTGTGTTTTTGTGGCGTCTAACTTTCCGTTGATATAAATTTTCATGGTGGCACCATCGTAAACTCCCGCAATGTGATACCATTCATTGGCATTCAATACCCTTGTTCCGTTTAGTTTAGATGGGCCGGCACTGGTGCTTATCACAAATTGAACTTTGTCTCTATCAAGAGGAATACCATCTCCCAGCCTCATTAAGGTTGGGTTTCCAGATTCGGCTCCCCACAAAGAAGTTATTTGGGCCGCAGGACTCGCAGAGTTCATGTTAAATTGTGTAACCTTTACCCAACCCATCATGGTTAAGGCTGTACCGTTAAGATTAACCGAACCACAATTAACATAAGAGTTAGAGCCATTGAACTCCAACATTTTTTCTGAGCCTTGGCCAAAAGAAAAAGAGAATGTAAAAATTGATAAAACGAATAGAAATAATTTTAACTTCATGGTTAGTGGTTTATAGGCTAAAATACAAATATTTAAACAATTCACAATCAAAGTTTTGTACAAGTAAATCCTGCGGTTCCAAAGTTGGCCAAAGCATTATCAAATGTTTGTTTATCCTCATAATCGCTGTAGCAAATTTCTGAATCGTTAACTCCATTAGTGCATGCATAACAAACATCATTTACTGTAATTTGAATTGATGCAAAATCTTCTTTTTTCATTTTTTCAGACTGAACTGTTAAATAAACATCCAACAATCCTGCATCATTATAAATGTAATTTACCTCTTCAGTATTGTAAAAAATAAATGTTTGAGATCCATTTTGGTACTCTTCAACCTCCCAATTGTACCAAAATGCATTTTCTGAACACGACTTAAATTTTATGTTATCAAAAACTTCAATGGTGGTTGAGGGTGAAGTCTCAATGCATGCTGTTGGCTCCTTATCACAGGCACAAAAAACTAAAAAAGAGAGCAGAAATAAGAAGCTTATTTTCATTTGGTAAGTTTTGGCTAAAATAATTTTTAATTTTAAAACCTAAACCAACCATTATGCTCGACTCATTAAAAGAAAAAACAGGATACCCAATTGAATATTGGATTGAAATCGTAAAAAAAACTGGTCTTCAAAAACATGGTGAAATACTTAAGTTTCTAAAAACAGAACATGGCTTTACCCACGGTTTTGCGAACTTGGTTGCTCTAAAAACAAGAGAAGCCGATGCCGGCTCAATTGATGACAATGTTTTAATTGATAATCAATACAAAGGCAAAGAACATTTAAAGCCAATTTGCGATAAAATTATAGAGATAGTAAAGTCGTTTGGAAATGATATTGAAATAGCTCCAAAAAAATCAAATATTAGCCTTCGTAGAAAAAAACAATTTGCTTTAATTCAGCCTTCAACAAAAACTAGAATTGATCTAGGTTTAAAATTTAAATCCCGCCCTTTTGAAGGTAGACTCGAGTCTTCTGGTCCTTTTGGCACAATGTGTACGCACAAAGTAATAATTACTGAACACAATCAAGTTGATGATGAATTAACCCATTTGCTTAATGATGCGTATCTTGAAGCCATTTAAGATGAATAGGTTTTTTATAATTGTTTGTTTCTTTTTTAGTTCTTCACTTTTGGCGCAGGTACAAAAAGCAAATTCAGATATATGGGTTAGAGAAGGATACAAATTAGAAGTGGTTGAAAATAGCATTTCAACTCCCAGATTTATGCAAATGGATGATCAAGGAGTTTTGTATGTTTCGCTTCCTGGAAAAGGAGAAATTAAAGCCTGCAAAGACAAAAACAACGATGGCTTTTTCGAAACCATAACCACCTTTACCAAAAATCATACTCGGGTTCACGGAATGCATTTCGCGGCAGGGTGGCTTTGGTTTGCAAAAGATGGCGCTATCTTAAAAGCTAGAGACACCAATGGAGATGGCATTGCCGATGAAGAAATAGAGGTAATCAATAAAGATCAGATTCCAAGTGGTGGTGGACATTGGTGGAGGCCGGTGTTAATCCACAACAAAAGAATTTACACCGCCATTGGTTGTAGCGGAAATATTACAGAAGAAGTTGATTCAGAAAGATTAAAAATTTGGAGTTTCGCCATTGACGGAACCGACAAACAACAGTATTGCGATGGTTTGCGCAACACAGAAAAGCTTGTTGTTAGGCCTGGTACCAATGAAATTTGGGGAATGGACCACGGTAGTGATTGGTTTGGAAGAAAGATTGAAGAAAAGTACGATAAAGGCCAGCCTATTACAGATTGGAACCCAGCTGGCGAAATGAATTTTTACCAAAAAGGAAAGTTTTACGGTCACCCTTACATTGTGGGAAATAAAATACCTCGATATGAGTACATGTACAAAAGCGATATTATTGATTGGGCCAACAAAACCGAGCCGCCTGCTTGGTCAACAGGGGCGCATTGGGCGCCAAATGCTATGACCTTTTACAATGGCAAACAATTTCCAAGCGAAATTAAAGGTGATGCCTTTGTTGCATTTCACGGCTCATGGAATAGAAGCGAAAAAGGAGGCTACCAAGTGGCAAGAGTTTTATTTGAAGAGGGCAAACCGTATGGCCAATTGCCTTTTGTAAAATTTTTAAGCCCTCGTGGTGATGTAATTGGAAGGCCTGTAGATATTTTAGTTGAACCTTCAGGCTCCATTTTAATTTCTGATGACTTTGGCGACAAAATTTACAGGTTAACTTATGTCGGCAATTAAGAAGCTTTTTGGCTCTCAAAAATTTAAAGCCCTGTTGTATTTGGTTTTTGGAGCTTGGGCTTTTTACCTAGGTAGATACCACTCCTTATATGGTTTAGGGGCATCGGTGGTTTTTGCTGTTTTTATTTTTAACCTTTTTGCAGGGGCAGTCTCTATGTTTGTTTTTAAAACTAACGCCTCCTCAAGAGGATTAAATATTACGCTAAATATTGGTACTTCAATATTTATGGTTTTTGTTGTTGCTTATTACATCGATAACTATAAACCCACTGTGAAAATTATAGCCCCACCTGATTTTGAAGGGTGCGTTTATCTATTTTCTTCAGACGATGAGATAGACGAGGTTATAATAGACTCAAATGGAATTGGGTACATTGAGTTTGGTAAAAAAGCGGTTTATAACTTTTATTTTGGTGATGAAAAAAATAACGACGTTTTAAAAACAAGTGGCTATAACCAAGTAATGAATTTTAACGATGATACAACATGGTCTACCTCGATAAGAGTGGGTTGTTACGAGTTAAACAAAGAAAACATTTACCCTAAAGAATACCCCTATATTCAACCTAGTTGCCTAGAGTGGGATGAGTTTTCTTGGATGGTTAAACAAGGTTTGGTAGACACCAATAAAGTAAAAATTTATAGGAGAAAGTTTGAGCCCATTGAACTTCTCCAAAGAAAAAGAAATAGAGCATTTCGTGTTTTTTGGCCTACCAATTTGCAAACAGGAAAAGTTGGTGATATGAAGGATAAAACTATTTCGGAAAAAATATACACCTATTTTAAATTTAAATATGACGCCACATCTCCTAAGGTTATTGAAAATGAACTTAGCTTTTCGCAGCAATTTGTAAAAGGAATAAATTATTCCCAAAAAAACTCGGGGGACTCTTGCGTAAATATTGTGATAAGGTTGCCAAAAACCAATTTGGATTTTACCAAAAAGGCTTTTAGCTCGTTTTTTCAAGAACCTAAATTTCAATTTAACAGTGATAGCTCTTTCTATGCAATTTCAAAGCCTATTTCTACAAAATCAAGAAAATATAAGTTCTCTATAGAAGAAAAAAAGACTCCGTTTTTGTTAAAATAGCAGAACCGGTTTTATTACAATAAATACATTATCAACTCGTTATGCAACAAAAAAATGAAACGAATATTATTTTTCTTCTTGGCTGTTTTGGTGTTTAGTTCTTGCAACAAATCAGAAAAAACAGACTATTTAATTTTTGGCAAATTCTATGGATTTTGTGTTGGTGATGATTGCATAAAAATGTACAAAGTAACCTCTAAAAACCTGTACAAGGAAACCTCTCCTGAATATCCTAGTAATGAAGAGTATAACGGAAAATTCAACACAAAAATTAACGATAAATTAAGTGTTGCCAAACCCCTTTTAAACATGATTCCTGAAAAATTAAAAGAAGAAGAAGCTTTTATTGGTTGCCCTGATTGTGCTGACCAAGGAGGTATTTATGTTGAATACAAAGCCGATGGCGAAACTTACTTTTTTAGAATAGACAACTTTAGAGATAATGTTCCTGAATATTTACACGACTTTTTAGATGAAATTGACTCTGTTGTTGAAGATTTAAAATAACCCTTAACCTTTTCAACATTTTGTCTAGTTTCGTTTACACATGAAACTAAAAACCTCATTTATTATTTCGTTTTGTACTTGTTTTTTGGCTTTACTAGCATTCCAAAACATTAACCCAAAACCTGTTTTATTATTATCGAAAACAGAAATAAAGCTTGAAAACACAGCTCTTTGGGAAAAGCTCTCGAGTGAAGAAAAGCCTTTTAAAGAGTTAGATTATTTACAATAATTACAATTTTTTAAAATCTCCTATAAAAGTGATGATGTTGTTGTTAATGGTTTACTGATTGAGCCCAAACAAAATGGAGTTTACCCTGTGGTGATTTTTAACCGAGGAGGAAATAGAGATTTTGCACCTTTAAATCTCGAAACTTTAATTAATTACACCAGCAGAATAGCGGCAGAAGGTTTTGTGATTATTGCCAGTAACTATAGAGCAAAAGATGAGTTTGGTGGAAAAGACTTAAACGATGTTTTAAACCTTTTTGATGTTTTAAATGAAATACCAAAAGCAAACTCTAATTGTGTTGGCATGTTTGGTTGGTCGAGAGGTGGCATGATGACTTATTTAAGACTTGCCAATACAGATAGAATTAAAACCGCTGTTGTTGGAAACGGTCCTTCTAATATGTTAGAAGTTGCCAACGCCAGACCGGTTTTAGAAACCAAAGTTTTGGGAGAATGTATACCTAATTATTATGAAAATAAAGAAGTTGAACTTAAAAAAAGATCTTCGGTTTATTGGCCCGAAAAACTTTGTAAAACAAGTAGTCTTTTAATTTTAAGTGGACTAAATGACAACAGACAAAACCCAGAACAAGCGCGGGTTTTTACCAAAAAACTAGATAGTTTAAACTACAAATATGTTTTAAAAGAAGTTGAAACCGATCACTTTTTTTCTGACCAAAAACCATTTCTTCAAACAACTTTGGTAAATTGGTTCAATGAGCATTTAAAACCTTGTAAATAGTTTTTTGAGACTATTTTAAAATCCGCTCAAGTGTTTCTGTATATTTTGGAAAATCTAATTGGTTTTTGTGACCGGCACCCTCTAAAACCACAAAATCTTTGTTTTGTGATGCAATAACTTCAAATAGCTTTTTACCTTGTAATTGTGGAATGGTTTGGTCTTGATCGCCATGAAAAATTATTGTTTTACAAGTTATACTGTCAGCAAATTGAAAAGAAGGAAATTGGTAATTCAGAATTTTTTGATGAGGAAGAAAAGGAAATCTCAACTTTAAAACATCAGTTAAACTGTAAAAGGGAGCTTCTAAAACCAATAAATTAGGATTGTGT
>Ga0102812_10002552_pt1 | contig 12230 bp, 8 predicted proteins | sample ColrivemetaGS713_FD_79334 | JGI IMG/M metagenome (GOLD analysis project Ga0102812, IMG submission 79334) | Estuarine microbial communities from the Columbia River estuary - Flood tide ETM metaG S.713 | ecosystem: Environmental > Aquatic > Marine > Intertidal zone > Estuary | place: USA: Columbia... | reverse complement strand
GATTGCTTAAGTCCAATAGCTACGCCCGCCGTCACAACAACCTATACATTAACAGTAGAAGATGGCCTCGGGGAGCAAGGCATTGCCAGTGTAACCGTTACGGTGGCACCACCGCCAATCATAGAGGCTACCGTACAAAACATCAACTGTAATGGTACAAATACTGGTTTTATTCTACTCAATAATAGCTCTGGTGATTTTACCTACGAGTGGAGTAATGGGGATACTGGCCCTGTACAACAAGGCTTACCTGCAGGTACCTACTGTGTAACCGTGACGAATGAAAATGGCTGTGCCAGTGAGGAATGTTTTACGATGGCAGAGCCGCCATTACTAGAGGCATTCGCAGAAACGATAAATACAACTTGTGCTGGCACGGCCGATGGAACAATTATGGTAACAGTAACAGGAGGTGTAGCTCCCTATATCTATAATTGGAACAATGGGGTGAGTGCACCTACGCTTGTTAACGTACCCGCAGGTACCTACTCCGTGACCGTTATTGATGCCAATGGCTGTACTGTTGTCACCACTGCAACGGTGTTAGAGAATCCATCTTTTACCGTAGAAATAAATGGTTTGCCAACCGAGCCATGTGTGAATGAATTCACGTTGACCCCCACTATAGACGGTGGCACCGGCAACTTTACCTATTTATGGCAAATAGATGGACTTGTCGTAAGTACTTCCGCTGAATTGGTGAATCCTTCGCCTGGATTTATTTCCCTTACCGTTACCAATGAAAATGGTTGTAGCGTGACCCAGGTTGTTGAATATGACCCTTCACCAATAGTAGAGATAAATACATCAGGTATCCTATCCTGTGCCTCTGGAAGTGTAGTATTGGATGGCTCCGGCTCAACAACTGGCCCTGACTATACTTACCAATGGACGGGCCCCAACGGCTTTGTCAGCGATCAAATAGTTGTGACCGTCAATGCTCCTGGTCTTTATATCCTTACGGTTAACAATACCAATGTGGTAGGCTGTAGCAGCAGCTTGGCGGTAGAAGTAACCGATCTTACCCTGGACTTTGAGGATGGTATTTTTACCTCGGTCTTAGGCTGTAATGATTACCGCTTGCAGGGCATTATTCCCGCCAATTATTTTGGGCAAATAGCTTTTGAATGGACTTTTCCTGATGGGGTAACAACCAGTACTGAGATGACGATTACTCCTACCCAAACCGGTGTTTACACGCTGCGGACGGAGGCTGTAGGCGCTGCTTGTAATTTTTTCTCCACGGTCTTCATTGACTTGGAGGCCGAAACCTGTGCGACGCTTAATGGCCTCGTACATCAGGACGATAATGAAGATTGTGCACCCGATTCTGCCGATCTTCCACTCGAAGGTTGGGAGGTTATCGCTACGGATGGTGTAGCGAGTTATGTTGCTTTTACCGATAGCGAAGGATATTACGAATTGAATGTACCCATCACGGTTGCTTCGGTTACCTTAATCGCACCATCAACATCCTGGGAAATTTGTTTAGCCACGGTGGAGCTTTCTCCATCCTTAGCGGAAGGAGAAACAAGAAATGTAGATTTTCCGGTCAAGGCCTTGGTTGATTGCCCTGAACTCAACGTCAATTTGAGCGCAAACTTCCTACGCCGATGTTTTTCTAGTAAGTACTATATCAATGTTACCAACAATGGTACCGAAACAGCCACGGGAGCTGAAGTTACCCTTGCCTTGGATGAATTTATTTCTTACGAGAACGCTAGTATTCAACCAACGGGAATTATTGGCCAGACGATAGTTTGGACCATCGATGAAATTGCCCCCAATGAGACGATCTTTTTCTGGGTGCAGGTATTCGTTAGCTGTAACGCTCAATTGGGGCAGACCCATTGTTCAGAGGTATATGTAACCCCGAACCCTTTATGCGCTCCTGCCCAAAACTGGTCGGGCACCAATCTGGAGTTAGAAGCTGATTGTGATGGTAACGATGTGATCTTTACCGTGCGCAATACCGGGACAAATGATCTCGCAGAAACAATCAACTACATTGTCATTGAGGACGGTGTAGCGATGATGCAGCCCCAAATTATCGAAGACTTGGGTGGTGATCAGGAGGAGACTTTCCTCTTTCCAGCCAATGGCGCGACCTATACTTTCCAACTGGATCAGGTGGAGAATCATCCGTATTCGGAATTACTAAGTTTGTCCATCGAAGGGTGTGGACTGAATGATCAAAACGGGTTCAGTACCGGTTTCGTTACCCAATTTAGTCAAACGACGGCTACGATTAGCAATGATGTTTTATGTCTGGAAAATATTGGCTCCTACGATCCCAATGATAAGGCTGCTCTGCCCGTTGGCTACGGTACGCAACATTACATTGTTCCGGAAACGGAATTGTACTACCGTATTCGTTTCCAGAATACGGGTACCGATACTGCTTTTACGGTGGTTATTCGGGATACCTTATCCGAATCCCTGGATTTACGTACCATTGATTTGGGCGTGAGTACCCATGAATATAGCGCTAATATTGGTGCTGACCGGGCGCTTACTTTTATATTCAATAACATCTTACTACCCGATAGCACCACCAACCTGGAAGCGTCTCAAGGCTTCGTTGATTTCCGGATTTCACCGGATGTCACTACGCCACTAGAAACCATCATCGAAAACGATGCGGCGATCTACTTTGATTTCAATGAACCCGTCATTACCAATACGGTATTCCATACACTAGGGCGTAATTTTCTGGAAGTGGTCAATACCGAAGTGGTACCAGGTGTGGCAATTCAATGGAATATTTTCCCTAATCCAGTTGCTGATCAGTTACAACTGCAACTGAGTGGAGAAGATGTACCTGAAAGGCTGCTATTGCAGGTGCTTGATGCCCAAGGCCGCCTGTTGCGCCAAGCGTCATTTAGTGGCAAAAACCATTCGCTTTCGGTAGCGGATTTACCCGCAGGTTGGTATCAACTAAGCCTAACACTTCCCAACGGAGATCCATTAGGTACAGCCAGGTTGATTAAGAAATAAAGTTCGAGTTCTTAGCGCATGTTGGGGGATTTCATTTGGAGCATTAGTGTTTCGCCAGATGAAATTTCCCAACACGCTCTTACTCTTCGAATAGCTTTTGTAGCTGAACAGGGTGGATCTTACCGTAGCGCTGTTCTACGTAAGGGATGGCGTACTGGACTAAAAAGTCTTCCTCCGCGTTTTGGCCTACAATTTCCCTAAGGGTAAGTAGCTCTGGTAGTAGCGCCGCCGCGTCTAAGGGCAAAAGCTGGAAAGAATAAGGGGTAATATCTTCTTCTTCGTATACCGGCAAGTAACGCAATTCGTGCTTTAAATGATGAGCGTTAGGGAGCAGGTCGGCGGGTAATATTAAGGTGATGTGCTGTTGAGCAACAGCAAGCTTTTGTACGATGGTATCCGTGTCGTAAATGATGGTCCATTCCAGCTGGGTATTCTCTTTAAAAAAGCCATCTTCAGCCAGGAACAGATTTAAACTATCAAGGTACAAGATTGGCCCTCGAAAATAATCTAGCAGATCAAAGTAATCTTCGAGGATAATCTTGTGAGTGGTATCATACCCAATGGTACGGATAGCGGTACTCTTCAATTCGCTGGGGGGAAGTAGAGCGTTTTTTACCGCGGCCATAAATTCTCGTTTACCTTTTGGGTAGATATTACGCGGACTTAAGGCAAAATAACCCTTACTGGGCGACATCAGATAGGCTTCGGCATCTTCGCCGACAAAGCGCAGTTGAGTTTCTTCTGTCAGGCGGTCTTTAGGTTGCAGCGCTTCCTGGTCAGCGTAGATTTCGCCGGTAACCGAAATGACGTAAAAATGCTGACTTGTCAAAGGAGTCATGACAAGCAAAATCAGGAACAATAGGGTGGTTTTCATGTCATAGTGTTTTTAGTAACGGGAAACAATTTCGGGTTGACCTTCTCCCAAATAAATTCAACAACCTTCGCGTAAACCAACAGAATCAAAATGTTAATGTGGATATTGAAAATAAAATAAGAGATAAAGGTCAAAACAATCAACAAGAAGGCATCGTCTAGCGTATGCAGGATCAATTCGCCCAGTTTCGTTTGGAAGAGACGAACGAGCCAACGCGGTCTTTTTAATTCAATATCGTTAAAAATTCGCCAGGAAAGTAGCCAGTACCCACTGAAGATCAGTAAGATCCAAAAGAAGGATACGATATTATCTTGCTCTTGTAAGGTAAGGTAGGCATTGTAAATCAGTAAAAGACCTGGTGTTTTACCAAAAGGAGTTTCGTGGAGATCCGCGCTGAAATCACCGATGAGGATGATTTTATGCTCAAATAACGCTGCAATGTCTTCTTCGGCCATGAAGCTTTGCATGTCCAGTAAGTCCGCCATTTTAAAGGTGGTAAAATTACTTTCTGACAAATTTACGCCTTCATGGAAGTCATTGCTCCTCACCTTAAAGTCTACGACGGGGGCTGGCAGAGAAATACCTTGAGGGAAACGATAGAACAAACCCGAGTGGTCCATTTTCTGGTGCTGGAGCTGCTCGTACATCACTAGCGGGACCGTTGGGATGCTATCCTGAAAAAGGAGGGGATATTTCAAGAAAAGCCCCTGTGCTGAACGGTAAGTCGCCAAGCCCTGTAGCTGAAAATCAATAACGGAGGGGATGGCCTGCTGATCTTCCCCTTCCAGGTGATTCACGCCCATGAGCTTAGGACCCAATAAATCAACCTGCTCCTGAAGCAAACTATCCTCGGGACTTGCCTTGTCAAGAATAACATCCAAGACGACCAGCTGCGTCTGATCCCGGTAAGGAACAATCATCGCCATAAATTCCGTCAAGTGAGTACGATCGGTAATCACCATCCGATGATACGGACTGGGTTCGCCAAAATCATTTGGCATTTCCAGGGTCGTCTTACTTTCGGAAATATCCACAAAGAGAACACTTTCTGGCACGGGCTTAGGATCAATGCCCAGAAGCGATTTTTTGGTCAGTGCGGTCCATTTGATAAGAAAGGCTTCGTCTCCGAAAGTATACGGCAGCCGGAGCCAATGAAAAGTAATGAGTAGCATCAGTAGCGCGTTGACGGTACTCAAAATCAATAAACGATATGGGCGTTTTTTCTTTGCCATTAAGGTGCGATAATTCGAAAATCCTCTACTAATACAGCAGTTGTTGATTTTCAGAAATGACTATTGTTAAAGAATTAATGAGGAGCATTGATCAGCATCTTTCCTTAAGCCATGGGCAGAAAGTACCAGGAAAATCTTTCGAAAAATAAGAATCTTCGACCACGAAGAACAGAAATACGACAAAGGAGTACCTTTTTTTGCGATAAAATTTATAAATTTAATCATCTTGTTAATTATAAATGAGCGGAATAGACGAATTGTTAAACGAGCAAGTACTCGTTTTTGCATTGGCGTTTACAAGTCTTTTGATCAAATGCTGTCTGCTCGCTGAGTAAATGAAAATGGTCAGCGCATCATAAAAGCTGCCACTCATCAGGGCGTAATTAACGGAACTCTCCCCCTTAAAACTGTGATTTAATAACAATGTTACTATTCGCCCTGGCGAGCAGTAAAACCTATATTATACACCATAAACCCTTTATTCAATGTCTATTGAAACCACAGTAGTTGCAACCTCCTCTTTGCAAGCAATTTCCCTCGAGCACGGTCAGAGTTACAAAATAACGCCCAATATTTCCCACGGTAACATTAGGATGGGAATGGTTGCTATCAAAAACAGTTTTAATGGTACGGATGACACAGCTTTTTCGCACCATGTCTTTAGTAAGAATGATCCATATCCTTTTGATAATTCTGCCGGATATGATACCCTGTACATCTATACCCTTCTTAGATGGAGAGAATGGACGGTGCCATCAATAGTAGCAAAATACCAAATGGCTTTTGTAGCAGGTTTGTCGGATGGAGAAACCCCTCCGCAAGATGAACCAAGTCGGGGATACCCTGGTGCCAGGATTGGCATTGACTTGGTTAACGATACAGAATCTGCAAGTTCATACGGTGGTGACAAGGTGAAATTACCAGCGGATGGCCTTGAGTTCGTTCAAGACTACAATCTTAATATCAATCAAGAAAGTGCCAATCAAGCCATGGAGTTGCATGGGGTAGGAAAGAGCAGTATAGAGGCCGCTGTCCAGATTCAGGTATTATCCGGACTTTCGGGCAATGATTTACTGGGGGTGATGGATAGTAACAGCCCTAACCCAAGTTATTTTAAACTTCCACCCAAATCGACTAAAAGCAACTTTATTCTCTTAGCGTTTGTAGCACCTCATTCCAATAGTTCTTCCTTACCCATGGACATTACCTTTGAGGTAGGTGATCCGGAGAAGGATGGCTCAGTAGGAATACGTAAGATTGATTAATATATTTATTTCACCTAAACTCACTTAATTATGGAAACAGGAACCGCCAGAAGCTTCGTCAATGTAGATAAGAATGCGCTAGCTTCTATCCAGGTAACTAAAAACATCAATTATGCCTTTAGTTACGAACTTACCAAGGACAATGTACTGTTGGGAATGATTGCTACTAAAGGACCGCTTAGTGCTAATAATTCCGCGATTGCGTACCGTATATTTTCTGAACAAGGAAACAATACTTTTTCCTGGAGGAATGAAGGAGAATTTACCGATTTACATTTCTTCATGCTGATGAAATTTCAGGAAGTAGATACTGGTACGCCATCTCGCAAAACGTACATTATCGGGCCCGGTGACGGTGCAGTGGAAGATATTCCGGCAGGATATGCGGCCAAGATCAATATTGATTACTGGTCGACTACATCCGGTATCGGTATCTCCCGAGGAGCTGACGTAGAGAAGGTGGTATTACCGGCTGAGCTCGTGGAGTTTGCTAGCGGGTTTCAAATTAGTGTTTCCCCTGTAGCTGATCCTAATTTAGGTTTAGGGAATATTATCAGCCTTTCAGTGGAAAAGGCAGGTGAAAGTGACCTTATTGAAATAAAAACGAACATCCACGTCATTTCGGGAACTGATGGCTACGAACTCCTAGCTGTAGTGACTCCCGAAGCGGATGAGATGGCCTATTTTCAGTTGGGGGAGATTAATACCATCAACAACAATGTGAATATTGTCGCCTTTGTTGCCCCTACTATTGAGGATACATCTAAGCCCTGGGAGTTTACTTTTGAACTGGGGGATCCGGAGAAGGATGGTTCGGTAGGAATACGCGTCATACCCTAAAGCAGAAATTTTAATAGCAGCAACTGGTCCTCCGTCTACGGAGGATCAGTTGATCACTCGTAAAATATTAAAATATGCCTGTTACAAATAATTTTGTGCGTGTAGGGGAAGAATCAGTAGTGTGTAAGATTATTGAAGGAGGGAAAACTTACAGCATCACTCCCGGAGTATTCAAGGACAACATAAGGATGGGGATGATTGCGGTCCAACAAGGTTTTCCTTCGGTGGGTGGATATTACCATCGTATTTTCCAACCTAATGAGTCATCATTTGAGTGGATAGCACAACAAGATGGGATCAATTTTGCGCTCTTGTATTTCTACGTTCTACTACCCTGGGAACAAAAATCAGGTGTAATTCCCGGGCCAATCACCTATCATATCGGTGATCATGATGGCGACAAAGTCCATACCGGTGATATCCCTACGGGGCAGGCGGCGATACTTCAAGTGGAATACCTGGAAACTCCTCCTACCAACGGAAAAGTGTTATCCCCCTATGATAGCGGGCAAAGCTACATATTGCCAGCCGACTTTATTGAGACGGTCCCCGGGTATTACGAGAAAATTATGGTATCTACAGTCGGGGGTAAGCACTATAGCTACGCTAATTTTCACCTGGCAAAAGCGAACGCCAACTGGGATGTGGAATCCAATGCACGAGTTCATGTACTTGCCGGTGGACAATGGAATGATATTATCGGTCTGATGAAAACCGGAAAGTCGGAACCTGGTTATTTGCAATTGAATCAACAAGGTGGTAATAGCATGGATCTTTTTGCCTTGGTAGCTCCTGCTAAAGTTACCAATGGAAGCGATGGTACAGAAAACTACGTATTTCAGCTGGGTGATCCGGAAAAAGATGGATCAGTTGGCGTGAGAAAGGTATAATAAACAACAGCTTATGTGGGTGTGGCAAAGGCTTACGATCATAGTAATGATTTTTCTTTGGTGCGGACAAGGGGCTTTTTCGCAACCTACTACCTGGGAAACCCAGCGGGATTCCTGTTGGGAGGCGCTGGATAAGGCTTTTATTGCTTCGGAAGACCTGGAGGATATCTGGCCGATGCTTTACTCCCTGGAAAATGTGTTTGCTGCCGCTGACGATCGGGAGGGGTATTTTGCCGGCGTTATTCCCTTCGTAAGACAGTGCTACGAGTATGGTTTTTACGCTGGTGCCCGAGCCTACTACGGCCATCTGGATAGCTTAGCACAGTCAATGGGAAAAGACTATACGACTACGCGAGCCAGCATTGCGTACGAACTGGGCCGCTCCTATCTCTTTTCCGGAGAGGCGGAGCAAGCAGAAAAGTACGCGAGTAAAAGCCGGTTACTGTATCGGGAAGTAAAAACGGCGGCTCCTTCTACGAGTAATTTATTGGCGGCGGCCTTTGAAGATCAGAACCGATTAGATTCGGCCGTCTATTATTACCAGCAAGCGATTGAAGAAGGTGAATTACTGGGCGCCGCCTTCTCCGAGGTGTCCACTGCTGGTTATTGCGAAAATCTAGCTTTGGTGTATTTAAAGAAAGCCAACCCACAAGAAGCATTGGGTTTGGTAAAAAAAGCGCTGGCCCTGAAACAAACTACCTTGCCGGATGATGATCTGGCGATTGCGGAGAACTACCTCAACCAGGGCAAGTGTTACGAAGTATTGGGGCAGTACCAATCGGCGATTGAGCTTTACGAGCAAGCAGTAGGGATCATTATCGTGCAAGGTTATGAAACTACTAAATTTATAGCGGATGTTTACCTCAATTTAGGGGTTACTTACAAGAAAAATGGTGCTTACGATCAAGCCATTAATCACTATCAACTGGCGGAACAAATTTACCTACAACAAAGAACAGTTCCTCGGTCCAACTTGGCGTTAATTTATTCCAACCAGGGAAATGTTTATCTGCGCAAAGAAGCTTTCGATCTCGCGGAATCCTATTACCAGCGTTCACTGCGCATCTACCAGGAACTGGAAGAGGACGTCAAGTTGGCGGATACTTACAACAACCTGAGCGTAGCGGCGGTCCGGCAGTCCTCCTGGGAGAATGCACTTACGTACCAACAAAAAGCCCTGGCTTTACGAAAAGAATATTCCCAAAACAGTGCTGACCTCAGCAACGATTACATCAACCTTGCCGACATTTATTTAGCCCAGGGGAAAACTGCGCAGGCCCAGTTGTACGCAGATTCTGCCTGGCAGATCGAGCAAAATCTTTTCGGTGAACGCCATCCGCAGTTGGCGTATACTTACATCACAAAAGCTAAAATTGCCCAAGCGCAGGGCAATTCTGCGGAAGCACTGGAACTGGTGCAACAAGCGCTCATTGCTAACCATACTACTTTTAGAAGTATTAACTTGACAGCAATGCCTGATTTGGCGGGTTACCTGAGCTATGAGTATTTACTGGAATCCCTTTTGCTAAAAGCAGCTATCCTGCGCGAACAGGAACCGGACAATTTGCCGACCTTACTATTGGCGCAGCAACATTACCGCTATGCGCTTGATCTGCTCGATCTGGTGCGGCGAGAGTTATCCAGTCGTGAAGATCAAATTACCTTGGCCAAGAACGTATACCGCACGGTAGCCCTGGCGATTGAAGGGGGGTATGAATTGTATACCATCAGTGGAGAAGAAGAATGGGCCCAGGAGGTCTTCTACTACATGGAGAAAAGCAAATCCAACGTACTTCAGTCGGCAATGGCTGCTAACGAAGCCCGCTTTTTTGCGGGCGTTCCGGATACGCTACTACAGCTGGAAGACCTTTTGGAAGCAGACATTAGCTTCTACAAACGCGAGTTGGTCTCCGATCCCGATAGTACAGAACAGCGGGAGCTACAGGCCAAGTTGTTTGCGGTGCAAGAACAGTACAATCAACTTTTAACGCAGTACCAAAAGCAGTACCCCGACTATTACGAGCTGCGCCACGAACAACAGGTACCTAAGCTTAAAGCCATCCAATTTGCCCTTCGGGAGGAACAAGCCCTGATCGAGTATTTTACGGAGGATGAAAGTCTCTACCGTATCCAAATTGACAAGGAGGAAATCACCGTAAATAAGATCGTCTTACCTACTCGTTTTTTAGCTGATTTACGGGGATTGAACAAGGGCATTATCCGAAGAATGGATGGGATTTTTATTAACCGTGCCCGCCGTTTGTACGATCTGTTGCTGCCGGCTGATTTGCCGACCGGGATAAAGGAACTGATTCTAGTACCCGACGGAGCACTTACCCAAATTCCTTTTGAAGTGCTGCTCACGCATGAAATTAGTAAAACGGAGAATATTGATTTCAGCCAATTACCTTACCTCATACGTGATTATGCGGTGCAGTATAGTCCCTCCGGAAGTTTATTTTATCGTGCCAATACGACGGTGATTCAGCAAGAGGGGATGGATGCTACGAGCGGTCTTTTGGCATTAGCCCCCGTTTTCCCTGGGGTGAAAGCCATCCAGCAGGCTACCCGATCAAATCCCTTTGCGGGGCAAACAATAACCCCACTACCTGAAACCTCGCGGGAAATCACCCAGCTGGCAAAATTATTCTTACTCAACGGTAAAGTTGCGGATACTTACATTTATCAGTTGGCCAACGAATCGCAAATTAAAAATACAGGCTTGAATCGCTATCGTTATTTGCACATTGCTACGCACGGATTTGTGAACGAAACGCATCCCAATTTATCGGGCTTATTACTCTATCCAGATAGTACTTCTGGAGAAGATGGCCTCCTGTCCGTAGGAGAAGTCTACGATTTGGACCTCCGTGCGGATCTTGTCACCTTGTCGGCCTGCGAAACGGGTATTGGGACTTTGGCCAGCGGAGAGGGAGTACTTGGATTCTCCCGGGCTTTTTTGTACGCTGGTGCCGAAAGGCTACTGGTCTCGCTTTGGCAGGTACAAGACCAGGCTACTGCTGATTTGATGCTAATTTTTTACGAGCAGATTCTTAATGCTAAAGAACCAGATTATAGTAAGGAGCTGCAGAAAGCAAAGTTGAAAATGATAGAAACTGCCGAGTTTAATCATCCTTACTTCTGGTCACCTTTTATCTTAATTCGAGCTTGATTTTTTTAGTTCAATCTGATTATCTTTAGTCTAAATTAAAATCACCTACACGAATATGTCGCAATTACCAAAAGATTGGAGCAAAGAGGATTTTTTAGCCTTAACGCTACAATACGCTGCCGGTGCAGACCTGAATATTAGTACCGATGAAAGAGAGTTTATGCAAAGTCGCTGCGGTAAAGAGCACTGTGAAAAAGCGAAGGCCTTTAGCAAAGACAAATCTGATTACGAAATTATTCAGGTCCTCACCCAAATGAAAGAAACCTTCTTCCCTGGAGAGAAAGGGACTAGCACCTTAAAAGGACACTTGGTAAGTCTTTTTAATGCTGATCACGATTACAGTCATCTAGAGCATAACTTGATGCGGGGGCTGGATCGGTTGTGGTAGAGTTGCGCATCAAGCGAGTTGGCAGTAATTAAACATATGAGAAACAAAATACCCATACTCCTTCTCATAGGAATTGTATTTCAGCTAATAATCGGGTGTTCAACTAAATGGACACAGGCAATACAATCCGGAGAAGTTGCCCAATATCAGTTTAGAGAGACAATAGACATAGAAATTAAGAAAGGATTGATATTCTTGCCAGTAATAATTGAAGGGAAAGAATATCTATTCTTATTTGATTCAGGGGCACCATTCAGTATTTCCGAAAAACTCCAGAATGATCATAATTTCAAAGTAGTCAGCAAAGGAAATATTGTAGATAGTGATCACAATAGAAAGAAGGTTAACTGGAGCCAGGTTGACACAATTAGTATTGGTAATGTGATATTTACGAATCAAACCGCTTTTATTGGTGATTTTGAGGCCAATCCGCTTTTGAGATGTTTAGAGATTGATGGGATTATAGGATCAAACCTGATGAGGCATTGTAACTGGACTATAGATCAGCAACAAAATTCTTTAACCTTATACAATGGTATTAGAGACCCTAATCTTAGTAGCCATGTCATGAT
>Ga0102812_10002551_pt1 | contig 12232 bp, 17 predicted proteins | sample ColrivemetaGS713_FD_79334 | JGI IMG/M metagenome (GOLD analysis project Ga0102812, IMG submission 79334) | Estuarine microbial communities from the Columbia River estuary - Flood tide ETM metaG S.713 | ecosystem: Environmental > Aquatic > Marine > Intertidal zone > Estuary | place: USA... | reverse complement strand
CGACGGATTTTCGGTCGTGGCACCAACCAGCAGGATCGTGCCATCCTCCATGTGCGGCAAAAACCCGTCTTGCTGCGCTTTGTTGAAACGATGAATTTCATCAACGAAAAGCAATGTCCCCTTGCCGTTCGCATGGCGGATCTTGGCAGAGTCAAAGACTTTGCGAAGCTCGGGAACGCCAGTGAAAATCGCGCTGATCTGCACAAAGTGCAAATCTGTCTCATGGGCCAGCAACCGCGCGATGGTTGTCTTTCCCACGCCGGGCGGTCCCCAGAATATCAGAGAACTGAGCGCGCCGGACGCCAGCATGGCCGTAAGCGGCGCATCAGGCCCCAAAACCTTGGGCTGACCAATGACCTCGCTCAGGGCCGCAGGCCGCAACCGGTCTGCGAGCGGCCGATGGCCGGTGGTCGTGGCGGGAGCGCCGGTGTCAAACAGATCCGACATTGCGTCAGATTCGAAATTGCAGGGCTATGCGCTGGCCGCCGCGCTGCACCAGTACACCAAACGCACGCGCCCCGCTGCCAAAGGCCTCCACCAGATCGGCCGGATGACCCACCGGCTGGTTGTTGATCTCAAGCACGATGTCGCCAGGGCGAAATCCCACCTGCACCGCAACCGGGCCCGCATCTGCGACGACAACGCCCTCCGCATCCAGCGGCAGATTGAACTCCGAAATCACCGCCGGGTTCACCCGCAGTGCCACAAGACCCGGCAAAATTGTACGCCGGTCCAGTTCAATGGCGTCCCGAGGTGGCACATCAGGTGCTGCGATCAATTCCACGGCAACCTCTTTGACCTGCCCTTCGCGCAGTCGCGATATTTTCGCCGATTTGCCCAACCCCGTCACACTCATACGATAGACCATTTCGGACGGCGTATTTACCGATTGCCCGTTAACGGCCGTAATGACATCCCCGACAAGCACGTCCGCCCGCAGAAACGGGCTGACCGGATGCAGGCCCGACACGATAATTCCTTCTGGCCGGTCCAGCCCGAGGGACGCTGCCATATCCGCATCCAGCGGTTGGCCGCTCATCCCCGCCCAGGGCCGCTCGAACACAGTTTTTCCCGCGTGCGCCTGCTCCACAAACGCAGCGACCAGATCGGCTGGAATTGCAAACCCGATCCCGTTGGACCCACCCGACCGCGTCAGAATGGAGGTGTTTATCCCCAAAAGCCGTCCCTCGACATCAATCAGCGCACCGCCGGAGTTCCCCGGATTGATCGGCGCGTCGGTCTGTATGAAATACCCCCGCCCCGTCCCTGCCGCAGCCCCTGACCGCGCCAACCCAGACACGATGCCGGATGTTACCGTCTGGCCCACACCGAACGGGTTGCCGATCGCCAAAGCCAGCTCACCGACCTCGACACTGTCGCTGCCACGCAGGGGAAGGTAGGGTAAATCCTCCGCCCCTTCCAATTGCAGGATCGCAAGGTCATTGTCCGCATCCCCCAGCAAAACCCGCGCCGAATACTCCCGCCGATCCGCCAGAACAACGCGAATATCCGTCGCCATGCCGACCACATGGAAATTCGACACCACGATCCCGTCAGCGGACAGAATGACCCCCGACCCCAGCGAGTTTTGCGCTCTTGGCTTTTCCATGCCCGGGTTGCGGAAAAACCGCTCGAAAAACGGGTCCGAGCGCAAAGGCGTGGCCTGTGGCTTGGACATGATCTTGGCGTAGATGTTGACCACCGCAGGCGCCGACTGACGCACAAGCGGCACAAAACTCAACTGGACTTGCGCCGCAGACTGCGGCACCTGCTGTTGTGCTGCTGCGCCGACAGCGCACCACAGCGCCACGAAAAATACGAAATACTTCATCATACAGATATGCGCTCCCGCGATGTTCGGTGCAACTGCTGGTCTCTCCGGGTTAAAAATATCCCCGCCGGAGGCATAAAAAAAGCCCCTGTCCCAAAGGGGACAAGGGCCTGTTGCCGGGCGCAATAGCCCAAGGCATCAATCTTCGGCCGAAACCTCTTCTGCCGCAAGGCGTGCCTTGTCGGCAGCCCCTTTGGCATCCCGGTCGCGGTCCACGAATTCGATGATCGCCATCGGCGCCATGTCACCATAGCGGAAACCCGCTTTCAGAACACGGACGTAGCCGCCCTGACGGTCTTTGTAGCGGGGCCCGAGCACATCAAAAAGCTTCGTGACGTACTCGTCCTGCTTCAGTTTGCTCGCAGCCTGACGACGGGCGTGCAGATCGCCGCGTTTTGCCAGCGTGATCATCTTTTCGATGATCGGGCGCAATTCCTTGGCTTTCGGAAGGGTTGTCTTGATTTGCTCATGTTCGATGAGCGAGCCTGCCATGTTGGCCCACAGCGCCTTGCGGTGCTCATGTGTGCGGTTCAGGCGGCGATATCCACGTGCGTGACGCATTTTCAGTCTCCAGATCGTGCCCTCTACGGGCTGTTTTACTTTGTCTGGCCAAGGCTGCGTTTCCCTGGCTCTCCTTGGGGCATTATGCCCGATGTCTGGGTGCGCCTTGCGGCACACCCAAATTCTTTAAAACGAGTCCTCGAACTTCTTGGCAAGGTCTTCGATATTGTCTGGTGGCCAGTCTTCGACATCCATGCCGAGGTGCAGGCCCATGCCCGAAAGCACTTCCTTGATCTCGTTCAGCGACTTGCGGCCAAAGTTCGGCGTGCGCAGCATTTCCGCTTCGGTCTTCTGGATCAGATCGCCGATGTAAACGATGTTGTCGTTCTTGAGGCAGTTTGCAGAACGCACCGACAGTTCCAACTCGTCGACCTTCTTGAGCAACAGCGGGTTGAACTCCAACCCGTCGTCTTCGTCCGCCGCGCGGGCCGATTCCGGCTCGTCGAAGTTCACGAAGATGCCCAACTGATCCTGCAGGATACGCGCGGCAAACGCCACGGCGTCATCCGGACTGATGGATCCGTCTGTTTCCACTTTCATGGTCAGCTTGTCGTAATCCAGAACCTGACCTTCACGGGTCGGCTGAACATCGTAGCTGACTTTCTTGACCGGCGAATAAATCGCATCGATCGGGATCAGACCAATCGGTGCATCCTCAGGCTTGTTGTTCTCAGCAGCGACATAACCTTTGCCGATGTTGACGGTCAGTTCCATGTAAACTTCGGCGCCATCGTCAAGGTGACAGATCACGTGATCGCGGTTCAGGATCTCGATACCGGCGGATTCGGAAATATCGCCAGCAGTGACCACGCCCGGGCCTTTGGAAGAGATCGACAGACGCTTGGGTCCCTCGACTTCCATACGCAGACTGACACCCTTGAGGTTCAGAATGATATCCGTCACGTCTTCACGCACACCAGCTACGCTGGAAAACTCGTGCAGAACGTTGTCGATCTGTACGGACGTGATGGCCGCACCTTGCAGCGAGCTCATCAGGACGCGGCGCAGAGCATTGCCCAGCGTCAGACCAAAGCCACGCTCAAGCGGTTCTGCGGTCACGGTTGCCTGACGCGCCGGATCGTTACCCGGTTTGACGTCCAGTTGTTGTGGCTTGATCAATTCAGCCCAGTTCTTGTGGATCATGCTATCCCTCCATCCTTGTCTGTTCCCCATGTCCTAAGGTGCAGACGCTCGAGGTTTCAAAAAAGCGTAGTGGGGCCGCACAAACCTGTGCAGCCCCAGTCGTGTAAAATTCTCAGACGCGGCGGCGCTTAGGCGGGCGGCAACCATTGTGCGCCATCGGGGTCACATCACGGATCGACGTGATGTTGAACCCTGCAGCGGCCAATGCGCGCAATGCCGATTCACGACCCGAACCGGGGCCCTGAACTTCGACTTCCAGAGTTTTAACGCCATGTTCCTGCGCCTTGCGGCCAACATCCTCTGCTGCCATCTGGGCGGCATAGGGTGTGGATTTCCGCGAGCCCTTGAAGCCCATCGTACCAGCAGACGACCATGCGATCGCATTGCCCTGCACATCGGAGATCAGGATCTTGGTGTTGTTGAAGGAGCTGTTCACATGCGCGACACCAGCCGCGATGTTCTTGGAGACCTTCTTCTTTACGCGTGTTTTTTCACGTGCCATTGGTCAAACCCTCCCTTATTTCTTCTTGCCGGCAATGGCCTTTGCGGGGCCTTTGCGGGTGCGAGCGTTGGTATGGGTGCGCTGACCGCGGACCGGCAGGTTGCGACGATGGCGCAGGCCACGGTAGCATCCAAGATCCATCAGGCGTTTGATGTTCATCTGTGTGTCGCGACGCAGGTCGCCTTCCACAGTAAAGTTTGCATCGATGTGTTCGCGGATCGCGAGCACTTCGGCGTCGGACAGTTCGTTGACCCGACGGGCCATGTCAATTCCGACAGCTTCGCAGATGGCTTTGGCAGATGTGTTGCCAATACCGGTGATATATGTGAGGGCGATTGGAACCCGCTTTGCAGTGGGGATGTTTACGCCGGCGATACGTGCCACGTTTTGCGTCCTTTTCGTTGCGGGTCCGTAATACCAGACCCTTTTTTCACAACGTCAAACCCGTAGCGTTTTATCGCATCGGGCGTCAGCTGATCAGGTGATCCCATCTTTCAGGTGCGACCCTAAGATGGTTTGATTCTCGTCAGAGATAGGGGTGGTTAAGAGGTTTTGAATGGGGCGTCAAGCGCAGATGCAAGCGCATCGGCGACATGTCACACAACCGCGATTGACCGGCATTTCACATCAGGTATGTGCGGGGCCGCTCGCCCCGAACTTATGCGGCATGGCACGTCACCCTACCATCCGCTGTTTCCCGCACAAGGCGGCTTGCATTACGGCATGCCGACCTTCAGAAATTTCCCGCCTTGGACATACAAGGGTCTTCGGAAAAGTGCCGACTGCCCGCCACTCCCGCAAACCTGTCGCCCATTTGACAGGTCTGCGAAAAGCGTCAGGCGTCGAGCGCTTTGTCTATGTCTGCCTTCACGCCGTCCATAGTACCCAGGCCGTCCACCCGGCTCAGCATACCCTTGGCGTAATAATAGCCAATCAGCGGCGACGTCTGCTTGTAGTATTCCATCAGGCGGGTCTTGAGACTGTCGGCGTTGTCGTCGGCACGCCGCTTGAACTCGGTCCCACCGCAATTGGTGCATTTGCCATCTGCCGGGATCGGCTTGGTGTTGTCATTGTAGACCTCACCACAGGACCCGCAGGTAGAGCGCGCCGTAATCCGGGCGACCAGCGCCTCGTCATCAACCTGCATCTCGACAACCGCATCCAGCGTCTGGCCTTCGGCTTTCATCAACTCGCCGAGTGCATCTGCTTGTGCCAGCGTGCGGGGAAAGCCGTCAAAGATGAATCCGTTCGCCTTGACCGTCTCCAGCTTTTCCTTGATCAGCCCGATCACGATCTCATCCGTCACCAGCGCGCCACGTGCCATGACATCGGCAACGATCTTGCCCATCTCCGTGCCGCTGTCTTTGGCTTCTCGCAACATGTCACCCGTGCTGAGCTGGACCAGGCCACGCTCTTCGACCAGCATACGCGCCTGCGTTCCTTTTCCCGCGCCGGGTGGTCCAAGCAGAATAATATTCATCTACGCACAGGGCTCCGTTTCTTGCGAGGCTTGCCGCTCTTGCCTCTCAGTTGAGATTTTTCAAGAAGCCCTTCGTACTGATGGGCCAGAAGATGGCTTTGAACCTGCTGGATCGTATCCATGGTGACAGACACCACGATCAGAACGGATGTGCCACCAAAATAGAATGGGATCGCAAATTGCCCGCGCAGGATTTCCGGCAGAAGACATACAGCCGCCAGATAGGCCGCACCAAGCACCAGAACGCGATTGACCACATATTCCAGATACTCGGCGGTTTTCTTGCCAGGGCGGATACCCGGAATAAAACCGTTCTGGTTCTTCAGATTGTCGGCGACCTCATCCGGCTTGAACGACACGTTGAACGTGTAGAAGTAAGCGAAAAACACAATCATGATCACAAAGAAGGTCAGATAGAGCGGCTGACCCGGACCAAAGTTTGCCAGCAGCCACGACATCACCGGATTGGTCGAATTGCCCGAAAATGTGCTGATCGTCACAGGCAGCAACAACAGCGACGAGGCAAAGATGGCCGGGATCACGCCTGCGGGGTTCACCTTGACCGGCAGATGGCTTGATCCACCGTCATAGACTTTCATGCCGACCTGACGGCGGGGATACTGGATATGGATCTTGCGCAAGGCGCGCTCCATGAACACGACGAACATGATCGTGGCAATCACCATGATCAACACGCCGATGATCACCGCAGGGCTGATCGCCCCCGAACGACCCTGGCTGAAGAATTGCGCAATAGCCGCTGGGACTTCGGCAATGATACCAACGAAAATAATCAGCGAGATCCCGTTGCCGATGCCGCGTGCGGTGATCTGCTCGCCCAGCCACATCAGGAACATCGTGCCACCAACCAGCGTGATCAGACAGGATATCCGAAAGAACATGCCCGGATCGGTGACGATATCGCCCGCTTCCAGACTGACCGCCAGACCGTAGGCCTGCAACGTCGCCAGCGCCACGGTGCCGTAGCGTGTGTACTGGTTGATCTTCTTGCGCCCCTGCTCGCCTTCTTTTTTCAGCTGTTCCAGCGGCGGATACATCGATGTCAGCAGCTGTACGATGATCGAAGCCGAAATATACGGCATGATCCCAAGGGCAAAAATTCCCATCCGCCCGAGAGCGCCGCCCGTGAACATGGAAACCATGCCACCAATGCCCTGCCCCGCCTGATCCATGAATTCACGCAAGGCCACACCGTCGATCCCCGGAACGGGAATGAACGTGCCCAGGCGATAAACAATCAGAAGACCAAGGGTGAACAGGATGCGGCTGCGCAGGTCAGTCGCCTTGCCAAACGCGGACCAACTGGAGTTGGCGGCCATGTTTTCGACGGCAGATACCATGAAGGGCTCTCTTTCGTAGCAAATACGCCGCCCGAGCCGTTTTCCGGCGGGGCGGCGTAAGGGAAAACTCGAATGACTATGTAAGCGGCGGCGGCACCGCCTACAAGCCTAATCCTAGGGCTTACGCCTCTGCCACTTCCGCCACAGGTGCGGTGATCGTCAGTGCGCCACCGGCTTTCGCCACCGCTTCAACAGCGGATTTGGACGCGCCTGTCACGTGCAGATCAAGCTTCGAGGACACATCACCCTTTGCCAGAACGCGGATACCGTCCAGCTTGCGACGTACCAGGCCACATTCGACCAGAACGTCCTCGGTGATCGCCTTCTTGGCGTCGATTTTCTTGGCGTCGATGAATTTCTGGATCAGGCCCAGGTTCACGACAGCATAGGATTTGCGGTTCGGCTTGTTGAAGCCACGCTTGGGCAGACGCTGATAAAGCGGCATCTGGCCGCCTTCGTAGCCTTTGATCGCCACGCCTGAGCGGGATTTCTGACCTTTGATACCACGGCCACCCGTTTTACCGGTGCCGGAGCCGGGGCCACGACCAACGCGCTTGCGTTTCTTGGTGGCGCCATCGTTGTCAGACAGTTCATGCAGTTTCATGTCGCTTCTCCTTTTGCCGGAAATGTCCCCCAGCGACGGGAGCGGACAAACGCGGCGTTACGATTCTAGATCACCAACAAGGTGATCGTGGGCGTATAGACGGGGTTGGGTAGGGGATCAAGAGGCTACCGAATTCTCATTCAGGTGCAAAAGAAATCAATTTTGTACCGACTGCCTCCTGAAGTTGCAAAAGTTCATAAAGCGCGGGGCGGATCAGCTTTATTGGTTTGATGTTTCATCAACTTCGCAGACCATTTCCCGGCAACGAGTTTCAATATCTGCGTTTTCCCGGCCCTTTTAAAATTATTCATATTCAGACTATTGGACCATACCACATGATTGATTCCATATTTGAGGATCTCAGCTTGCTGGGTCTTTGCTCCGCACTTTTGAGCATTGCCGCCTACCTGCCCTATGCCCGAGACACGCTCAACAGCAAAACCCGCCCGAAACGTGCTTCCTGGCTCATCTGGTCTGTTCTGAGCAGCATTGCATTGCTGTCACAGATCGCCGAAGGGGCATCATCATCGCTTTGGTTCATGGCGGTTCAGTGCTTCGGCACCGTGATGATCTTCATTCTTGCCGTATCACGCAGCGATGATGCTCTTTTCACGACGGAAAACAAATGCATCCTTTCGGCGGCGGCACTGGGTCTAGTGTTCTGGGCGGTCAGCGACTCCGCTGTCTACGCACTGGCAATGACCATCATTGTCTCGGCACTCGGGAGTGTTCTGACCATTTTCAAAGCATACAAGGCGCCAGAAACGGAAACGATCTCTACCTGGCTATTGTTCTTCGTTTCATCCGGTCTGGCTTTGGCTGCAATTGGAACGATGGATTGGATATTGCTCGCCTATCCTCTCTATCTGTTTTGCCTGTACGGGTTGATCGTAGCGGCGATGCTGATGGGACGGATGCAGAATTCACAGGAGACGCAGCCACTGGTCCCGTAAACTTAAAAGCGCCCCGCAGTGTCCTGCGAGGCGCTTGAAACTTAGTGTAGGGCGGGGTTCACCCCGCCGAACATCAGCCCTTTTCTTCGATGATCTCGACCATATGCGGGATCGATGCGACCATGCCGCGCACGGAAGGTGTGTCTTCCAGTTCGCGGGTCTTGTGCATCTTGTTCAGGCCCAGACCGATCAGTGTGGCGCGCTGCTTGGCAGGGCGGCGGATCGGGGAGCCGATTTGCTTGACGACGATTGTTTTAGCCATGGGTCAGCTCCTTATGCGTCTGCTGCGGCGTCAGCCACGGGGGCTGCGTCTTGCTTGGGCAGAATGTCGGACACTTTCTTGCCGCGGCGCTGCGCGACCGAACGAGGCGAGGATTCTTTCCGCAAACCGTCCATCGTGGCGCGGATCATGTTGTAGGGGTTCTGCGAGCCGATCGACTTCGACACAACGTCCTTCAGACCCAGCATTTCGAACACGGCGCGCATCGGTCCACCGGCGATGATACCGGTACCTTCCGGTGCCTGACGCATCACGACACGGCCTGCGCCATGACGGCCTTCCATGTCGTGGTGCAGCGTGCGGCCTTCGCGCAGCTGAACGCGGATCATCTGGCGCTTTGCCTGCTCGGTGGCTTTGCGAATGGCCTCGGGGACCTCTTTCGCCTTGCCTTTGCCAAAGCCGACACGGCCTTTCTGATCGCCAACAACCACGAGAGCTGCAAAGCCAAAGCGCTTACCACCCTTTACGGTTTTGGACACACGGTTGATCGCCACCAGACGATCGGCGAATTCCGGAGTTTGCTCTTCGCGGTCGCGGCGCGGGCCCCGACGGTTTTCACGTTCTGCCATGCAGACATTCCTTCAATTGGGTGGCGCGCAATGCGCCGTTATCATGTCAATCCTGGTGGGCAAATGCCCCCGGATCATCGAGACGGCCACAATGAGCCGCCTGCGCTTGGTGTGCGGCGCATCGCAGGATGCGCCAATTGGGTCTGCGGTCCGGTGCGTGGTCACCCACGCACCGCGCCATCAGATTTTCAGGCCGCCTTCACGCGCGGCGTCGGCCAGAGCCTTCACCTTGCCGTGGAACAAGAAGCCGCCACGATCGAAATAGGCTTCGGACACGCCGGCCTTCTTGGCCCGCTCCGCGATCGCCGCGCCGACCTTGGTCGCCGCTTCGATGTTGTTCTTGCCCACAACGCCCAGATCTTTTTCGAGCGAAGACGCGGACGCGAGTGTCACGCCTTTCACATCGTCGATCAGCTGGACGCTGATGTTCTTGTTGGACCGGTGTACTGACAGGCGCAGACGTCCTGCGTTGACCCGGCGGAGTTTGTTCCGAACGCGCAGGCGGCGCTTCAAGAACAGTTGTCTTTTGCTGTTTGCCATAATGTGCGTCCTTACTTCTTCTTGCCTTCTTTGCGGAAGATGAACTCGCCCTTGTAACGGATGCCTTTGCCTTTGTAGGGCTCGGGCTTCCGCCATGCGCGGATGTTCGCGGCAACCTGACCAACAACTTGTTCGTCAATGCCTTCCACAATGATTTCGGTTTGCTTTGGTGCGGTTACAGTCACGCCTTCTGGCGGTGTGTAATCCACATCGTGGCTCAGACCGAGGTTCAGTCTCAAGGTGTTGCCGTTCATCGCGGCGCGGTAACCCACACCCTGAATTTCCAGCTCTTTCTTGAAGCCTGTCGTGACACCGGCAACCAGGTTCGCAACCATCGTGCGGGACATTCCCCACTGCTGGCGTGCGCGCTTGGATTTGCCACGCGGTGTGACAGACACGGCTGAACCGTCGATCGTGATGGTCACATCGTCAGTCGCCTTGAAGCTCCGGCTACCCTTGGGGCCCTTCACTTCAATGGTCTGACCAGACAACGAGGCGGTCACGCCAGATGGCAGTTCGACCGGTTTCTTACCAATACGGGACATCTGAATGCTCCTTAGAAGACGGTGCAGAGCACTTCGCCGCCAACGTTGGCTGCGCGCGCTGCTTGATCCGACATCACACCCTGAGGGGTGGAGACAATCGACACACCCAGGCCCTGACGGACCACCGGAATGTCATTGACGCCCATATAGACGCGGCGACCGGGCTTGGAGACCCGCTTGATCTCACGAATAACAGGTTCGCCCTCATAGTATTTCAGGCTGATTTCGATAGCCGGATGGCCATCTGCACCGGTCATTTTTTCGTACCCGCGAATGTAGCCTTCGTCGGCCAGCACATCCAAAACCCATGCACGCAGCTTTGACGCCGGTGTCATGACTGTGGATTTGCCGCGCATCTGGCTGTTGCGGATGCGGGTGAGCATATCTGCGATAGGATCGTTCATCTTATGCTCTCCTTACCAGCTGGATTTGACCATGCCGGGGATCTGGCCTTTTGAGCCGAGGTCCCGCAGCGCGATCCGCGAAATTTTCAGTTTGCGATAGTAAGCGTGAGGACGGCCCGTCAGCTGGCAGCGGTTGTGCAGACGCACAGCCGAAGAGTTGCGGGGCAGTTTCGCCAGCTTCAGGGAGGCGCGGAAACGCTCTTCCATCGGCTTGCTCTGGTCACTCACGATTTTCTTCAAAGCGGCACGCTTGGCGGCGAACTTGTCCACCTGTTCCTGACGCTTCTTTTCGCGTTCGATCATAGATTTCTTAGCCATGTGTAATCCTTCCCGCGCTTATGAATTGAAGGGCATGTTGAAAGCTTTCAACAGCGCCTTGGCTTCAGCGTCGGTTTTCGCCGTAGTTGCGATCACGATGTCCATTCCCCAGTTTTCGTCGATTTTGTCGAAATCGATTTCCGGGAACACGAGGTGCTCTTTCAGGCCCATGGCATAGTTGCCACGACCATCAAAGGATTTGCCCGATACGCCGCGGAAGTCGCGGACGCGAGGCAAAGCAACCGTGATCAGACGGTCCATGAATTCGTACATGCGATCACCGCGCAGGGTCACTTTGGCCCCCAGCGGCATATCTTCACGCACACGGAAACCCGCGATGGATTTCTTGGCGATCGTGGTCAGAGCCTTCTGGCCCGCGATGCGGGTCAGATCTTCCTGAGCGGATTTGGCTTTCTTGCTGTCACGGACAGCTTCTGCACCACAGCCGATGTTCAGGACGACTTTGTCCAGACGCGGGATCATCATGTCGTTCTTGTAGCCAAACTCTTCTTTCAGAGCAGGGCGGATAACATCCATGAAGATCGTCTTCAGACGGGGTGTGTAGGTTGCAGTATCGAGCATCAGATCACGTCCCCTGTTGTCTTGGCAAAACGCACTTTCTTGTCGCCATCCATCTTGAAACCGACGCGCGTGGCTTTGCCGTTTGCGTCCATTACAGCCAGGTTGCTCAGGTCGATCGGCATCGCCTTGGGGATGCGACCGCCTTGAGTGGTCTGGGATTGACGGGTGGCGCGGATGGCGATGTTGATGCCTTCCACGACGGCCTTGTTGGATTTCGGGTCGACGGACGTGATGTTGCCTGTCTTGCCCTTGTCCTTACCGGCCAGAACGATGACCTTGTCACCTTTGCGAAGTTTGGCAGCCATTACAGCACCTCCGGCGCAAGCGAGATGATTTTCATGAAGTTTTTCGCACGCAGTTCGCGAACAACCGGTCCAAAGATACGTGTACCTACGGGCTCGTTGTTGTTGTTCAGAATGACGGCTGCGTTGCGGTCAAAACGGATGGCTGTGCCGTCTTCGCGACGGACTTCCTTGGCGGTACGAACGACAACGGCTTTACGCACGTCACCCTTCTTTACACGACCGCGCGGAATGGCTTCTTTCACCGACACCACAAT
>Ga0102812_10002549_pt1 | contig 12235 bp, 9 predicted proteins | sample ColrivemetaGS713_FD_79334 | JGI IMG/M metagenome (GOLD analysis project Ga0102812, IMG submission 79334) | Estuarine microbial communities from the Columbia River estuary - Flood tide ETM metaG S.713 | ecosystem: Environmental > Aquatic > Marine > Intertidal zone > Estuary | place: USA: Columbia... | reverse complement strand
CGCAGTTAGCCATAATGGAAAATTACCACCCGTATGTTCAATTAAAATAGCTATGAATCTTTCCAAACTTCCGAAAGGAGCTCGGTGAATCATCACAGGTCTTTGTGATTCATTATTTTTGTCAATATATTTTAAATCAAATCTTTCAGGAAGATTATAATCAACTTGTATTGTACCTAGTTGCCACTCTCTTCCCAAAGCATCTTTAACCATAAAATCCAATTTTGGTCCATAAAATGCAGCTTCTCCATATTCAATTTTATAATCTAACCCTTTTTCTTTAGTTGCGTTTACAATAGCATTTTCTGCTTCTTTCCAATTATTATCAGAACCAATATATTTATCCTTACTTTCATTATCTCTCAAAGAAACCTGAGCTGTAAAGTTTTCAAATCCAAGTGATTTAAAAACATATAATACCAAGTTTATTACATTTTTAAATTCAGAATTTAATTGATCTTGAGTACAAAAAATATGGGCGTCATCTTGAGTAAAACCTCTAACTCTTGTTAACCCATGTAATTCACCACTTTGTTCGTATCTATAAACTGTTCCAAACTCAGCATATCTAACGGGAAGTTCTCTATAACTCCATTGTTTTGCATTATACATTTCACAGTGGTGTGGACAATTCATAGGTTTTAATAAAAACTCTTCTCCATCTGCAGGTGTTGTAATTGGTTGAAAACTACTTTCTCCATATTTCTGATAATGACCAGAGGTCATGTAAAGTTCTTTATTTCCTATGTGTGGTGATATAACTTGTTTATATCCAGCCTTTTTTTGAGCTTTTTTCAAGAAGTTTTCTAACCTTTCTCTTAGTTCAGCACCTTTAGGAAGCCATAAAGGTAGACCTTGTCCAACTTTATTTGAAAATGTAAATAATTCTAATTCTTTTCCAAGTTTTCTATGATCTCTTTTTTTAGCTTCTTCAATAAGTTCTAAATACTCTGTTAATTCTTTTTGTTTAGGAAAAGAAATTCCATAAACTCTGGTAAGTTGTTTATTGTTTTGATCAGCTCTCCAATAAGCACCTGCAACACTCATTAGTTTTACTGCTTTTATATATCCAGTGTGAGGAATATGACCCCCCTTGCACAAATCAGTAAAATTATCGTGATCACAAAATGTTATTTCTCCGTCTTCTAAGTTTTTTATTAGTTCTACTTTGTATTGATTGTTAATATCTGTGTAATATTCTAGAGCAGATTTTTTTGAAATTGATCTAAGTTTAAATTCGTGTTTTTCTCTAGCAATTTCAATCATTCTTTTTTCTATTTTAGAAAAATCTTTTTCTGACATTACATGCACTCCAAAATCTACATCATAATAGAATCCATTATTGATTGCAGGACCAATAGTAAGTTTAATATTGTTATAAAATTCCTTTAAAGTTTGTGCTAATAAATGAGCTGATGAGTGCCAGAAGGCTTTTTTGCCTTCAGAATCATTCCATGTGTAAAAAGTTAAATCTCCATTGTCAATTAACTGACTAACTGTTTCAATTATTTTTCCATTAAATTTTGCGGAAATTATATTTCTAGCAAGTCCTTCGCTAATTGAAGATGCAATTTGAAAAGGGGTTACACCAGATTCATAAGATCTAATAGCTCCATCGGGAAATTTTATTTGAATCATTTTAAAAAAAATATTAATGCAAAGATAATATCATTGAAATACTTAACAACTTAACTGTCTTTTTTTTTAAAAATAGCTTTCATTATACTTTTCAATCCTTTAAAACCATAATAAATTGCAGTGAAGCAAATAATTAAACTAATGGTAAAAACAATTGAAAACCAAGGATGTTCTTGGTTTTTAAGGGACTGAAACATGAGGGTAGGACCTAAGAACATAAAAAAGAAGGAAAGTATTATTTGTTTAAAACCTTTTCCGAATAGATTTTCTTTCATTTTGAATGACTATTAATTGCTTTTCTAACACTTTTATGAACATTTAAAAGCTCATTTGCCTTTTTCTCATTTACACCTAGCGTATTCATAATAATATTTTTTCCTCTGTTTAATAATTTTTCATTTGAAAGCTGCATGTCTACCATTTTATTTCCCTGTATTTTACCAATCTTAATCATTGATATTGTTGAAATCATATTTAATACCATTTTTTGAGCTGTCCCAGCTTTCATTCTTGAACTTCCAGTAACTACTTCGGGTCCAACATTTATTCCAATTGGGTATTCACAAGCTAAAGATAATGGACTGCCTGGATTGCATGTAATACAGCCTGAAGGTATGTTATTTTTAAAGCAATTACTTATAGCACCGATTACATAAGGTGTAGTTCCTGATGCAGCAATTCCAATTACAAAATCATTTTTGTTTATGTTGTGTTCTAATAAGTCTTCCCAGCCTTTCATTGGCTCATCTTCAGCATTTTCAATACTTTTTCTTATAGCTTTATCACCACCTGCTATGCTTCCATTAACAAGAGTGTTATCAACCCCAAAGGTTGGAGGACACTCAGACGCATCAACTACACCTAATCTTCCGCTTGTTCCCGATCCTATGTAAAAAAGCCTTCCTCCTTTATTTATTTGCTTAATTACTTTTAAAATTAATTTATTTATCGTGTGTAATTCTTTTTTAATACTAAAAGCTACGGATTGGTCTTCATTATTAATTATTTTCAACAGTTCTAAAGAAGATTTTAACTCTAAATCATCATAATTTGAATTTGATTCTGTTATTCTTTCAAAACTCATAAATTATTTTTTAATCAAAAAAATCAGCAGGAGCATCTTCTTTTGATAATCTAAAGTAATCAAATTCAGAAACTATATAATATCCCAGTGGAAAATTTTCAGGATTTGATTGATTTATAATATTACCCTTGATAACTGCGTTTGCCGTAGAAAATGGCCTTCCGCTTTGTGCTCCAGCTTGAGAGGTAAGTATGTTAAGATAATTATAATAGTCTTCACTTATTCCATTTATTTCAATGTTGATATAATCCACATCTTTTAAATATTCAGTTTTATCAATAAAAAATGAAAAAGTAAATTCATTTCCGTTTATGTACTTATCAAGAGCAGGTAAATAATCAAATTTTCCATTTTTTTTAGGACCAAATTTCCATAAATAATAATTGCCTAATTCAGGTGGATCATTAAAAGTTACAAGTAATTCAACTTCATCTTCATTTAATGACTTTCTTTCTCCAAATTTAACAGAGTTAATTTTTGGTGTTTGAATTAATTTTTCAGTTGAAATATAAATATTGTCGTCACGCTTTATGGATAAAAGATAATCTTCATTTTCAATATTATTTAATTTGGACCAATAATATGATTTTACATTGTCAAAATTTAAATTAAAATTTTCTTCATTTACCTTAATAGAAACTAGTGCATTTTCTACAGTATTAGATTTGTCAGAAAAATAAGGTATTGTTTCACTTAGCTTGACAACAGCTATTCCGTTGATACTATCTTTATGTTTTGATATACTAGCGTCTATTACAAGTCTTTTATCCTCAAAATCTGTTTCTATTTCTATTACTTTTTCACAACTTGATGTGAATGCTATTAAAGTTATTAATATGAGTTTTTTCATTAAAATTTAAAGTTGTAGGTTATGCTTGGTACAATACCAAAAATAGATAGTTGAACCGCCTCATTTTTTAAAGTTTCACTATTCTCTCTAAAAAAAATCGAATTTGCATTATCTCTGTTGTAAATGTTATAAAAACCAAACACCCATTCACTTTTGTATTTTTTTATTTTTTGAGAATTTAATGTTACTGAAACATCTAATCTATGATAATTTGGTAATCTTTTAGAATTTCTAGGTCCATAATTTGGGATGTTTAAATCCATATAAGTGTACTGACCAACTGGGTAATTAGTGGGTTGACCAGTTTGAAAAATGAAATTAGTATTTAGTGTAAATTTATTTGAAATTTTATAATTTGAAACAAAACTAATGTCGTGAGTTTTATCATACGGAGTGTAATACCATTCACCATCATTTATTCCTTTTTCAAAACTTGTTCTTCCTTCAGTTTTTTGTTCAGATTTTGAAAGAGTATAAGCAAACCAATAAGTGTGTTTACCTTGGCTTTTTTTAAATAAAAATTCCCATCCATATGCTCTTGATTTTCCTGATAATAAAACACGTTCTACTGCTTCATTTGCTACTAAATCTGCGCCATCAATATAATCAAGTCTGTTTTTAATTTTTTTATAAAATAATTCAGTTTCTAAGTTAAATTTATTTTTAATTTTTGATTGAAATCCTAATGCCCATTGATCTAGTTTTTGGGGTTTTAAATAAGGACCGCTAGGTGTCCATACATCCAATGGAGCTGGTGCACTTGTATTTGAAATTAAATGGATGTACTGATTTAATCTATTATAGCTAGCTTTTATTGATTTATTATCGAAGTTGTAGGCTACATTTAATCTAGGTTCTATATTTCCATATGCTTTTAAAGTATTTTTATTTATGTTAAATTCTCCTATAGCTTCAGCGCCTTTATATATACCTAGATTAGAATCATATTCAACAGGATTATCATTTAAATAACTATTAAGACCATTTTGTTTGAATCTTAGAAATTGATTAAATCTTAAGCCATATCTTAACGCAAATCTTTTAGATATATTATGAATAACATCAAAGTATGCAGAATTTTCCAATGCATACTTTTTATTTAAATTTTTATAATTAATTCCTGAACCGTTAATCGGTTTTATCTCGCCTGGATTAAATTCATAATATATAGAATTAAGTCCATAATTAAATTGAATTTTTTCAGAATAATAATTTTTTAAATCGAACTTTATATTTAAATTTTTAATTCCCGAATTCCAATTAAATCCTATGAAATCAAGAGTTAGTCCATAATAATAATCACTATATATAACTGAAGTATTTGTGAATGTTTTGTCACTCAACAAATGATTCCATCTTAGGTTAATTGTGGAATTCCCATAAGTATTCGAAAAAGTATTATTTAATCTAAATAAATCTCTTCCAAAATATCCTGAAAAGTAAAGCGTGTTCTTATCGTCTATTTTGAAGTTAGATTTTGTATTTAAATCATAAAAATATGCTACATTTTCAATATCAGTTAATTTTAGAAATAAATGTGCATAAGATCCTCTACCTGCAATTAAAAATGAACTTTTGTTTTTTTGTATTGGACCTTCAAAAAGTAATCTACTTGAAATTAGTCCGATTCCACCACTAAATTTGTTTGACTTACTGTTTCCATCTTTCTGATATACATCTAACACTGAGGATAATCTTCCGCCATATGATGCAGGAATCCCACCCTTATAAAGTTTTAATTCTTTAATTGCATCTGAATTAAATACCGAAAACAGCCCAAATAGGTGTGAGGAGTTATAAATAATAGCTTCATCAAATAATATTAAATTTTGATCGCCAGCACCACCACGAACATTAAACCCCCCAGTTCCCTCACCAGAATTTGAAACTCCAGGCAAAAGTTGAATTGTTTTTAACAAATCTGATTCTCCAAATAATACAGGAGTTTGTTTTATTGTTTTATTAGATAAGATATTTAAACTCATTATAGGTTTTTTTATATCTATTTCTTCAACATTTTTAGTGACAACTACTTCATTTAAATTTTCAATATTTTCTTCTAAATAATAATTTACTTTTAAATCTTTTTGAAGGAAAATCTTTTTTGAAATATTCTTAAATCCAATTGAACTAATTTCTACTTTGTAGACACCCTCTGGAATCGTAATTGAAAAAAAACCGTAACTGTTTGTGATAGCCCCAGAATTAATTTCTGGAAAAACGATATTTGCTCCAATTATAAGTTCATTACTTTCAGAGGACATAACATATCCACTAAAAGTAAAATTATTTTGAGAATAAATAAAATTGGTGAAGAGGATAAGAAATAAATATAAAAACTTTTTGAACATTAATAAATTTTAAAATTATTTGAATAATTTTTAATTAATTAATAACAAAAAATATGCCAGTATATTTACTAATTAAAGCTTGAGTCTAAACCTTTTTTAATGGCATCTAAAAACTCTTGTGTGTTTAAATAATGAGATCTGTTTAAACTTTTTCCATGAATTAGCAGCGCTAAATCTTTTGTCATTTGACCGTTTTCAACTGTTTCTATACAAACAGTTTCTAATGTTTTACAAAAGTCTATTAGTTCATTATTGTTGTCAAGTTTCCCCCTGTGAGCTAGACCTCTAGTCCAAGCAAATATAGAAGCTATCGGATTGGTAGAAGTTTCATTACCTTTTTGATGTTCTCTATAATGTCTAGTTACAGTTCCATGTGCAGCTTCTGCTTCCATTGTTTTTCCATCAGGTGTGACTAAAGTCGAAGTCATTAAACCTAATGAGCCAAAACCTTGAGCAACTGTGTCAGATTGAACATCACCGTCATAGTTTTTACAAGCCCATACAAATCCGCCATTCCATTTCATTGCGGCAGCAACCATATCATCGATTAATCTATGTTCGTATGTTATGCCTGCTGCTTCAAATTTTTCTTTAAACTCATTTGTAAAAACTTCGTGAAAGACGTCCTTAAAACGTCCGTCATAAGCTTTTAAAATAGTGTTTTTTGTAGATAAATATAAAGGCCATTTTTTGGTTAAAGCTTGATTCATGCAAGATCTCGCAAATCCATAAATCGAAGAATCAATATTATACATGCTCATGGCAACTCCATTTTCTTGAAAATTATACACTTCCCAAGTTTTAGGTTTATCTCCGTTTTCAGGTGTGAAAGTCATAGTTAATTTTCCTTTTCCATGAGTAACTATGTCAGTGGCTTTATATTGATCACCAAATGCATGTCTGCCGATACAAATCGGTTTCGTCCATCCTTGAACATACCTTGGAACATTTTTCATAATTATAGGTTCTCTAAAAACCGTTCCTCCAACGATATTTCTTATTGTTCCATTTGGGGATCTCCACATTTTTTTTAATGTGTATTCAACAACTCTATCTTCATCTGGAGTAATAGTTGCACACTTAATACCAACATTATATTTTTTTATAGCTTCAGCTGAATCAATTGTAACTTGATCATCAGTAAAATCTCTGTGTTTAACACTTAAATCATAATATTTAATATCTAGGTCTAAGTAGGGTAGTATTAATTTGGTTTTAATAAAATCCCAAATAATTCTAGTCATTTCATCTCCATCTAATTCAACAACTGGATTATTAACTATAATTTTTTTCATCAAGTTTGTATGAGTATTAAATTACCTCTTAATTTCTTTTATTCTAGCTTTTTTACCTCTTAATTCTCGAAAATAATAAATTCTAGATCTTCTTACTCTTCCTTTTTTATTAATTTCTATTTTTTGAATAGCTGGAAGATTAAAAGGAAAAATTCTTTCGATACCAATAGTACCAGACATTTTTCTGATCGTAAAAGTTTTGGTAAGTCCAGTTCCTTTGATTTGAATTACAACACCTTTAAAAAACTGAGTACGGACTTTTTCACCTTCTCTAATTTCATAATAAACGGTTATTGTGTCTCCAGATTTGAATGTTGGGATTTCTTTTTTCGTTACAAATTCATCTTGTACGAATTTTATTAAAGATTCCATTGTGTAAGATTTTAAATTAATTTATTACAACATCCACGATTATCGTCAGTGGTTATAATAAAATCGAATGCGAAATTACATTTTTTTTTTAATTTATAGAAAGATTTCAGTCAAAAATGTCTGGTCTTAAATTTTTAGTCCTTTCTAAAGCTTTTTCCTCTCTCCAAAGTTCAATTTTTAATTTATCTCCAGAAAGAAGAATTTCAGGAACATCTAAGTTCTCAAATGAGGAAGGTCTTGTATAGACTGGTGGAGCCAATAAATCATCTTGAAAAGAATCGGTTAGTGCAGATGTTTCGTTTCCTAATACGCCTGGAATTAATCTAATTATTGAATCGCAAAGTACTGCAGCAGGCAGCTCTCCACCAGAAAGCACGTAGTCTCCAATTGATATTTCCATGGTTATTAAACTATCTCTAACTCTTTGATCTACGCCTTTATAATGTCCACATAAAATAATTATATTTCCTTTTAATGAAAGTTTATTAGAAATTTTTTGATTTAACATTTCACCATCTGGTGTCATGTAAATAACTTCTTCATATTTTCTTTCTTTTTTTAGTGAATCTATACATTTTTTTATGGGTTCAATCATCATTACCATACCTGATCCTCCTCCAAACTGATAATCATCTACTTGTCTTCTTTTGCTAGAAGCATAATCTTTTAAATCATGAAAATTAACTTCAATTAGTTTTTTGTCAATTGCTCGTTTGAGTATTGAAGCGTTGAAAGGACTTTCAATTAATTTAGGTAAAACACTTATTATATCAATTCTCATTACTCAAAAATAAGTCTTTCTTTTTCCCCATTTGGACTCACAAATATCATTTGGTTAATTTTTGTATTTGAATTATAATTAGATAGATCTTCAGTTTTTTTTATTTCATTGTTATTAATTTCTGTTAAAGCATATCCTGGTTTTACTCCCATTCTAAAAAGAGAACTATTTCTTAAATTTGATATCTTTAATCCGTGCGTTATTTTATAAGACTCTAATTCAGTTTTAGTCATATTTTTTAATTGCATTCCTAAAAAACTTACATTATTATTTTTTTCTAAAGTCACTCTTAATTTAATATTCTTATTATCTCTGATTATACCAACTGAAATTTTATCACCAGGTCTTTTTGTACTTAAGTATCCTGATAAATCAGAAAATTTTTCGATTTTAATATTATCAAGGCTGATTATTACATCCCCTTTTATAATTCCAGCTCTTTCTGCTCCCATTTCTGCTTCAGTATCATTTACAAAAAACCCCTCAGTTAGATCTATGTTAAGTTCATTTGCAGATTTAGAGTTTAGCCCAAATCCTGTTACTCCAAGTAATCCTTTTTGCACGTTTCCAAATTCAATTATATCCTCAAAAATTTTTCTAGCTACATTACTTGGAACAGCGAACGAGTAACCAACAAATCCACCAGTTCCACTTGTGATGGCAGTATTAATTCCAATTAAATCTCCGTTAGTATTAACTAAAGCGCCTCCACTATTTCCTGAATTAACTGCAGCATCAGTTTGAATAAATGATTGATTTTTTGAATCAAAATCGTTTAAATCTCTTGATTTTGCACTAATTATTCCTGCTGTTACTGTAGAAGTTAAATTGAATGGATTTCCTACAGCTAACACCCATTCTCCAATTTTAGTTTGGTCAGAATCTGCAAATCTGATATAAGGAAATGATTCGTCTCCGACAATTTTTAGAACAGCAATATCTGAAACTTCATCACTTCCTAAAAGTTCAGCATTATATGTCTTGTTATTATTTGTGGTAATCTCAATTGTACTAGCATTTTCAATCACGTGATTATTTGTGATTATATATCCATCTTCTGAAATTATAACTCCAGATCCCATTCCAACTCTTGTTTTTTCTCCAGAATTATTGAAATAATCCCAAAGTGAAGAATTCCCCCCACTAATACTAGTGTTTTTTACGTGAACAACAGAGTGAATAGTTTTTTCTGCAGCAGAAACAAAATCATTTTCAACACTTAAATTACTGTTAGATAACGGATTAAATGAAATATTAACCATATTATCTTTTTCCTCTGTGATAATATTATTTGAATGGTCATAATAAAAATTATGCATGAATAATGCTAAAAATCCTCCAAATAATGAAACTAAAAAAGTATAAAGTAATTTTTTCATAATAAAATTTTAATTCAAAATTATATTTTTAAATTTTAGAAAAATATATTTTAACTACTTTTTAACAACTTTTTCTTTTTATATATTCGTTATATTATAAAAAATGAAGATTAAATTTCAAAAATATCAAGGAACAGGAAATGATTTTATAATTATTGACAACACTGATTTATCTTTTCCATCTGAAAACTATTCTTTGATTAAAAGACTTTGTGATCGAAAATATGGAATCGGATGCGATGGATTAATTTTAATAGAACCTTCAAAATCTTCTGACTTTACAATGAATTATTATAATTCTGATGGAAATTTAGGATCGATGTGTGGAAATGGTGCTCGTTGTTCTGTAAAATTTGTTCAAAATCTTAAAATTATTAATGATAATACAGTTTTTACTGCCTATGATGGATTACACGATGCTTCAATTTTAGATAATATAATTACTTTGTCTATGAAGCCAGTTAGAAATATTAAAAGTATAGGAGATGATCTTTTGTTAGATACTGGATCTCCTCATTATGTAAAAATTGTTCAATGTCTCAATGATTATAAAGTATTTGAAAATGGCAAGAAAATAAGAAACAATTCTTTATTTAAAAAAAATGGAGTTAATGTGAATTTTGTAGAACAAATCTCAGAAAATGAATTTTCAGTAAGAACATATGAAAGAGGAGTAGAGGATGAGACGCTTTCCTGTGGAACAGGTGTTACAGCGGTAGCTTTAGCTATGTTTAAATTAGGAAAAACAAATTCTAAAGAAGTTGTAATAAAAACAAAAGGAGGAGAATTATCCGTTAAATTTGATACTATCGAAGAACGATATTTTGATATTAAATTATCTGGAGGAGTTGAAATGGTATTTTCAGGTGAAATTGATATATAAATGGAAAATAAATTATTATATAAATTTATAATTGGGTTAGGAGTTACATGTTTTTTGTTTTTGGCTTTAATGTTTACTATTAACTACTACAATACTTATTATGCTGAAAACACAAGTTTTAATGAAGAGAAAATTTATCTATATATTCCAACAGGATCAGGCTTAGATAATTTAAAAAAACAAATCTTTCCTTTGCTAAAAGATTCCTCAACTTTCTTTGACGCAGCATATAAAAAAAAATATATTTTAAATATTAAAGCGGGTAAATATGAAATAAAAAAAGGTTTTTCAAATAAAGAAATTCTAAATTCATTAAAATTTAACAATGTCCCTGTAAAAGTAACTTTTAACAATGTGGAAAGGTTAGAAAATTTAGCTTCTAGAATATCGAAATACATAGAAGCTGATAGTTTAAGTTTAATGAATTCATTTAATGAAAAATTATTTTTAAACACGAATAATTTAAACTCTGAGTCTGTTTTTGCTATTTTTCTTCCAAACACCTATGAATTTTATTGGAACACAAGCGCAGATCAGTTTCGTGATAAAATGCTTTATCAATACAATTTATATTGGAATAATTTAAGAAAACAAAAAGCTAGGTCATTAAATTTAAGCCCTGTTGAAGTTTCTGTTTTGGCTTCAATAGTTCAAAGAGAAACCCCTAAAGTTGATGAAAGACCAACTATTTCAGGTGTTTATTTCAATAGATTAAAGAAAAGAATGAAACTGCAAGCTGATCCAACTGTTGTTTATACAATAAAGGAAAAAAAAGGGTTTGATAAAAAAATTAGAAGGGTTTTATATCGAGATCTTAAAATAAAATCACCTTACAATACTTATATAAATAGGGGGCTGCCGCCTGGCCCGATTTATATGCCTGATTTTTCATCAATTGAATCTGTTTTAGAAATGGAAACTCATGAATACTTGTTTTTTGTTGCAGATGTTAAAAGACCTGGATATCATATTTTTGCTAAAACATACAGGCAACACAACAAAAACAAACGCCAGTATACAAATTGGCTTAAAAAAAACAACATAAGAAGGTAATATATTGATTATCAGATAATTAATATTTTATGTATGTTTGCGCCATATTTTAAATTGATTTTATCTTATTATAGTTATAATGTATAGTATGTTCAAAAACAATTTAGTGCTTACAATCTTATTTGTATTTAGCACTTCTTTTATCTCCACTGATTATAATAAAACATTTGACAACACATATATTGACTTAGAATACATAGTATCAGCTGATAAAAATATTGAAATACCCAATTATATTTTTTTAATTGATGATTATACTGGTTTTAAAGAATTACTTGGATTCAAGGAATCAAGTGGTCGTTACAATCGTATCAATAAATTTGGCTTTATGGGTAAGTATCAATTTAATTTGAATACTCTTAAAATGTATGGAATTAAAAATTCTAAAAATTTCATTAATGATGCAAAGCTTCAAGAAAGAGTTTTCTTAATTAATGTTCAGAGAAATAAATGGATTTTAAGAAGAGACATAAAATGGTTTGTTGGAACAATAATTAATGAAACTAAAATAAGTGAGTCTGGAATAATTGCTGCTGCTCACTTAGCTGG
>Ga0102812_10002544_pt1 | contig 12259 bp, 9 predicted proteins | sample ColrivemetaGS713_FD_79334 | JGI IMG/M metagenome (GOLD analysis project Ga0102812, IMG submission 79334) | Estuarine microbial communities from the Columbia River estuary - Flood tide ETM metaG S.713 | ecosystem: Environmental > Aquatic > Marine > Intertidal zone > Estuary | place: USA: Columbia... | reverse complement strand
CTAACATAGTTGAGATAATCACAAATAATTTGCTCATTTTGTTGTGTCGTTAAATAGTTATTTGAATAGTTTAATTTGCTAAAAATAAAACCTTTAAACAAAATATATTATGACAAAAGTCATGTTCAGTAACAAATGTTACATAATATTGACATTACGATATTATTTCACCAAATATATTTGCAAAGCATTAAAACTTAACACTGGCCTACAAAATCTGATATAGTTCCTAATAATTAAGAAGAATTAATTGTTTTGTAATATTTATAATAAATATTTAAAAAATACTATATTTGAATTGGTAATGAAAAATTGACGTTTCACTATTGTTTCACCATTTTATTAATAAAGATGGGAAGGCAATAAATATAAGGGTTAGAGCAAAAAGTTTGAATCCAGTCGAGGTCACAACGATAACAAAGCTTTCAAGAAATTGAAGGCTTTTTTGTTTTAAAAGCTAACAAAAGTCATGTTTTTTAATTTTAAAAATACTTTTATTTACTGTATTATAAAGTAGAGAAAGTGACTAATTCTAAAAAGAAGAATAATTCAAGAAAGGATTATTCTTTTTTTGTTATATATGCTATAAGAACATTTGTAATTTTTTATTGTGACTTTTTATACTTAATAAATTAAAGCCTTCTCTTAGATATGTGGCTTTGTTTGATTAGTCACTTATTCTCTATTTAACATATCGGGAGAAGGTTATTTAAAAGTGATAGCCTTCTTTTTTGTTTAATTATATGTCTACTTTAAAAGCTAACAAAAGTCATGTTTTAATCGGTTTACTTAAATTTAATTTGTATTATTATTTTTCGATTAATAATAGGAAAAAGAAGAGAATAATTCCGCAAAGGAACATTCTCTTTTTTTATTACACTAAGTTTGCGAGTATTAATTATTTTATGCTCTGTAATTTACCACCTCAATAAAGAACTTATCAATTTATTCATTTGGCGCTAAGCAGTTGTGCTTGTATTTCTTTTAAAACCTAACAAAAGTCATATTTTAAACCATAAATTATTCTTTAATTTATAATGTTATTCATCATTGGTTGGTTAATAATGGCAAAAAGAAGGGAACAATTCTGCAAAGGAAAATTCTCTTTTTTTTATTGCATATTTTTAAGACACCAAGTTTGCGAGTAATAATTATTTCATGGTTTTATACACTGCAATTTATACTACTTCAGCAATGAATTTATCTATGGTATAACAGTTAATACGAATGTCTTTATATATGTAATAATCTATAAAATGATTGTTATTGATTTACATCCTCCATTCGTTTGTTCAATGCTAGTCTGTTAAACTCGTCAAAGTTTATTATGTAATTATTTACTTGTAAGAATATATAAATCAAACTTTTTTAATCTATCATGAATATCTTTATTTCTCACTATATGGGATTTAAAATATTCCTGAGATGATTAGGCAAACATCCAATTATAAACGTCTTATGCTGCAGTTTTAATTTATTCATTAGTTTTCTAAATTTTTAAAAAAATAATTATAGCTTTACATGCTGTGATAAGTAAAACAATAATTCTATTATAGAAAACTAACAAACCACCTAATTACTATTTAATTATGAATCAAAGAAAATATTTATTACTCATTACGTCAGTTTCTGCGCTGGGAGGCTTATTATTTGGCTATGATACCGGTGTTATAAACGGTGCTCAGTTTTTTCTAACAAAATATTTTGAATTAGATGCTACGTTACAAGGGTTTGTTGTAGGAAGTGCGTTAATTGGGTGTTTTGTAGGTGCAATTATATCGGGTCCGTTAAGCATTAGAATTGGGAGGAAAAACTCATTAATAATTTCGGCAGTACTTTTTACAATTTCAGCTTGGGGTTCTGGATTACCTAGCTTTTTACCAGAATCAGTAACCCTATTAGTTGTATTTAGGCTGATTGGTGGTTTAGGAATTGGTATTGCATCCATGAATGCTCCAACATATATTGCTGAAATTGCTCCGGCGAGTAGAAGAGGGAACTTAGTATCTTATTACCAATTAGCAATAGTTATTGGATTTTTTATTGTGTTTTTAGCGACATACTTTATAGGAACCACACTTACTGAGGCTGAAAATATACAGTTTGGATGGAGACAAATGTTCTGGTCTGAACTTATACCAAGTTTCTTGTTTTTGATTTTATTATTCTTTGTGCCAAAAAGCCCACGCTGGTTAGCATTAAAAGGCAGAAAAGAAGAATCACTTAAAGTTTTAGTAAGCATTCATGGTGAAGAAAATGCAAAAATTGAAAGTAAAGAAATTGAGGAATCACTAAGATTAGAAAATAAAGGAGAGAAAATTAATTACTTTTCTAAAAGCATATTTATTATTATTGTTATTGGCTCTGTTTTCTCAATATTACAGCAATTCACAGGAATTAATGCCGTACTATATTATGGAGCTGACATTTTTGAAAAGGCTTTAGGTTTTGGTAAAGATGATGTGCTATTACAGCAAATACTTCTTGCCTTTATAAATTTAATTTTCACATTTGTAGCAATGGCAACCGTTGATAAATTTGGAAGAAAGCCTTTAGTTTATATCGGGTCGGTAGGTATGTTAATAGGGTTTTTACTTTTAGGAGTTACTTTACAACAACAGGCAATAGGTTTCTTGTCGCTTCTTGGAGTCCTTATATTCATTGCATCATTCGCCATGTCTATGGGGCCTGTGGTTTGGGTGTTGTTATCTGAAATGTTTCCGAATAAAATAAGAAGCGTGGCCATGTCTGTTGCAGTAGCTGTTCAATGGGCTGGTAATTATTTTGTTTCACAATCATTTCCAATGGTAACAGCAAGTGAGGTTAATAATAACGAGTTTTGGAATGGGTCATTACCATATTTTATTTTCGTCGTATTTATAATAATAATAATCGTATTTACCTATAAATATATTCCGGAAACAAAAGGAAAATCTCTTGAAGAAATTGAGGGAATGTGGGAAAAATAAAATTAAAAAATTAAGATGAAAACAAAAAATCCTTACTAGATAGTAAGGATTTTTGTTTTATATTATCAGTCAATGATTATTTAACCAATCAAATCTAATTGACTAAACGATTTATTTAAAATAGATTTATCATTAACCTCAAGCCATTTATCTAATATAGTGGCATATATAGATCTGAAATCTATGGTATGATTGATATCTCCATTACCGTCTAATTCTACAAGATTTGGAACTTCATTATAAAAACCAGCAGATTTTAAATTTTTAGCAATTAAAAATATATTATTGGCAGCTCCATGGTCTGTCCCTCCTGCAGCATTTTGTTTTACACGTCTTCCAAATTCTGAGAAAGTTAATATTAAAGTGTCTTTAAACGTATCATTCTTTTCTAAATCTTTAACGAATATTTCCATGGATTCGCTATAAGTTTGAAGTAGTTTATTTTGGCGATTTGTTTGTCCTGCATGCGTATCGAACCCGCCCATTGAAACGTAATAAACTTTGCTTTGTAAATTTGAGTTAATAAATTCTGCCGTTGTCTTTAGTTGTTTCCCAAATGGATTGTTAGGGTATTCTACATTGCTACTAAATGTTTTAGAAGTTTCATATATGTATTTTGCAGACGAATTTGCTTCAATCATGGTTTTATATAAATAGCCTAAGTTGTGTTCACTTAAATGGGCATCACTTTGATAGTTTAAAACCTTTTTAAAATAGGGTGTTAGATTATTTCTGAATAAAACTGCAGGATCTTTTGTTGCGATACCATTAATATTATTGCCTTTCATTATTAACGATAAACTATCATCTAATTCAATGCCGGAATAAGGCATTTTCCCATATAAATCTATATACCTACCAATCCAGCCTGTATTTAAATACTCATTAGTTTCACTCGCAGTGTGCCATATATCTGTCGATCTAAAATGTGAACGATTTGGGTTTGGATATCCTACATTGTTTATAATGCTTACATAGCCTTTGTCGAATAAATTTTTTAGAGGCGCTAAGTTTTCATTAAATCCAAGTTCATCAGTTGCTTTAAGAATGTTATTTTTTTGAATAGATAATTGCGGTCTGTTTTTATAGTAAATATCGTTTGTAAAAGGAATAATGGTGTTTAAACCATCGTTACCACCGGCTAATTGTACAATCACCAATTTTTTAAAGCCGAGTGAATTTTTCGCTACACTTTCAATAGCTTTTACAAAATTGGGAACAAAGAATAAGCTGCTTGCTAATGAACTTTGTTTTAAAAATTTTCTTCTTTCCATAATCTTTAGTTTAGCAAAGTTGATATTCTGGAATGGACATTAGCTGTACACAAAACTCCTGATTATTTTTGATTTTTAAGTTGGAAAGAAACTCATCGGTATCTTTATCAATTTCAGAAACTAATAAAAGTTCTTTAAATTCATAAGGCGTTAATTTACTGTATTGCTTATCAAAATCTTCCCAAGATTTAGTAATTTTTATATAGGAATCGCGTTTTCTTTGAGTTTTATAATAGGTTTCAAAAGAGTCTTCAAATTCACCTTTTTCTTCCAAGTTAATCACAGCATTACTCAAAAGTATGGATGGTAATTTTAATCTGAACATTAAGGTGTTTGAATCAATCCAGTTTTTGTCTCCTTTCCAACCTGCAACATTAGGAGGGTTTAGCAATATTTGTCCCATCAATTTTTGCAGATAAAGTAATTGTTTTTGTTTTTGAAATTCAACAGGAACTATTTGATGAATACCTACTAATAGTTCTATAGGCGATTTAATTTTAACTCCAATGTTCTCGTCATTGTAAAACCAATTGGCATTAAAAATATATTCCATAAGTTCTTTAATATCATAATTTTTATAGAATATGCTTATTAATTCTTCAACACGGCTTTTATTAATTGCTGGGTTTACAAAATAGCTATAAACCTTAGTGCATATAAATCTGGCACATTGTTTTTGCTCTAAAATAATATCAATAATAGCGTCGCCATCAAAATTACCTGTTTTCCCCATAAAGGTTTTTTCGCCATAATCATGTCGTTTGGTTTTTAAAATGAATTCACCGTTTATTTTATTAAACCATCCCGTAAAGGCTCTGGCTGATTCTTTTATATCTTGTTCTGTGTAATTACCAATTCCTAAAGTGAATAACTCCATTAATTCACGTGCGAAATTTTCATTAGGACTTTCTTTAATATTTTGCTTATTATTTAAATACTTACTCATAGAGGCCTCTTTTGCAATGGCCTTTACAAATTGTCTAAAATCGCCTAGCGCATACTTGCGAAGGGTATTATTATAATTTTGAATGTCAAAAACACTATTGTCTCTACAAACAAATACGTTTGCCCAGAACAATGTCATCTTTTCTGATAAAACAGATTGTGGATGGTTTAAACGGTTTATCCATGCGATATTGAGTTCCTGTATTTTTTCCCGACTCATTTTTTGCAAAGCCATCATGGTTTTTTTATCCGATTTTAGCTTGCCAGTTTTAAAATTTTCCACGAAATAATCTTTAAACTCAGAAAGATCAATTTCTAAAGGACGTGTTTTATGGATATCTGAAAATAAGTTAGAAACAATTTCTGATTTCGATTTCGATTTAAGGTTAGTTAAGCTATTAAATCCAAGACCAAAGCCTGCTCTGAGAAATAAATGTTGAAGTTGTCTTGTTTTCATACAAAGAAATTAAAGAACTATAGCTTTAAGACTTCAATAAAACAAAAAGGTTTAATAAGAATTAATCTAAAGCATTTTTTGTAACAAACCATCTCCAGCCAATAACAGCCATTTGAAGTTTGCTTGCTTTAATTAAATCTAATTGCTTTTTAGAATAACTAGGAAAGACAATTTTATTAACCTTCGCTAAAATTTTGAATACGTGCTTTTTCATATTGCAAAAATAGTAAAACTTATTCTAGGATTTTTTATCAAAATTTATCGGTATTTTAGTTACTAATCTAATATCAGTTTTTTTAATATTAAAAAAGGCACTCGCATTGAGTGCCTTTTTAATTTTGCATGGTTGTTTAGTTTTACTTTTTAGTAATGATTTCCACGACACCATCTTTTGCTTTTTCTCCGTATTTTTTTATTGCAACGTCACCTTTTAAAACATTAACAGATGCTACATTATCTGGATTCAATTTGTCAACGACTTCTTTTTTTACTTCTTTTCCATCAACTAAATATAAAGCTTCACCACCTAATTTAACGATGTATTTTGATTCATTTTTATTTTTTGTAGTGATAACTACAACTCCATTTTTTCCTTTGTCACCATATTTAATAGTTGCATTTTCGTCTTTTAGAACTTCAACTTTATCAATGGTATTTGGGTTAATAGAATTCATTTCTTCATTAGTTATTTCTTGGCCATTTAGTATCATTAAAGGGGCTTTATCATCTGACAAAATAATTCTAACTTTCGTTTCCTTTTTGTCATTTAAAATAACTTTTTCATCATAATCCGATGTCCAGGTCATCTCATCTTCTTTTCCGCTAGTTTTTATTTTAATTACTTTATGAATCTTTTTATCTTTATTGTCTTTATTTATAAAAAAAACATCCTCATTGGTATCCATTTTGATATTATTCCCATTAATATTTTTAACTAATCGAACCGTATCGCCATTTTTTATTATAATTTCTTCTTTTATGATGTCAGCATCAGAGCCATCAGATTTTATAATAAACACATTTTTTTCAGCACCAGAATGATCTATGTCATGCGTTTCTCCATCTTCAGTTATAAACGTCGTATGATGCGATTTTTTTATGTCACCATTACCAATAGATATGTTTTTACCTTCATTTTCAATTGTTATTTTAATAGGTTTAATGGCTTCATCTGAATCAAGATTAAAATTCGCGTTGGCTGATTTTGATTTGACTTCAATTTTAATGGCTGTAATTTCACCTTTTTTGTTTCTTTTTACACCTTTAATGGTCATATTATAGCCTTGATTTGAAATATCTTTTTTCAGATTTTCTAAGGCTTCATTTGTAAAATCTTTTGTAATAATAACCTCGATGACTTCATTTTTAGACAGGTTTTCAATTAAAGGGTTTTTTACCTTGTTAACATAAATTTCCTTAGTGTTAAAGCTCATTAAAAATAATGCTAGTATTGGAATGACGAAAGCATACTTAATTTGATTGATTTTTTTTGATTTTGATTTGTGTAACATAACGATTCGTTTTTTGATTAATGAATTATAAAAATTATTACTTAAAGCCATTTGATGAGTTGGTACACTTGTTTTAAGTAATGTGTATTGATAGCTTTTTTTGCATTCTGTATTGTTCGCAGTAACCTTGTCGGCAATAAATTCTAGATTTTGCTTTAAATCTTTGTTGTAAAACCAGATAAAGGGATTGAACCAAAGAACTATACAACTTAAATGTGTTAATAAAATATCGAGAGAATGACTTTGATTAGCATGTGCCTTTTCGTGTGTAATTATTTGTTCAAGTTCTAGTTCACTAAATTGATTTGGGTTAAAAACTATCCAATTAAAGAATGAAAACGGTGATACATCATTGGTAGTTTTAATGTAGATATAACTACCAATTCTTTCACCTTTATTATTCAGAATAACTAAAGCTAGAGATATAAATTGAAAAATAAAGCGTACAGAAAAAAATACAAAACCAATTAAGTAAACAAAAGGTAAATAGTCTAAAACATTAAATGGTTTTTCTGTGATTTGTTGTGATAATTGATTGGCGAAAACGTATTGAGATAAATCTATAGATGTCTGTTCAACATAAATAGGAATTACCAAAAATGGAATAATAAACGAGGAAACTAGCCCAATTAACAAAAACCATCTATTCGATTCAAAAAAAGTATCGCGCTCTAAAAATAATTTATAGCTCAAATAAAAAATCACAACTAAAGCACTGGTTTTAAGTAAATATTCCATTTCTATTTTTGGTTTTCAATTAAAGCTATTATTTCTTTCAATTCTTCAACACTAATTTTTTCTTCTTTTGCAAAAAACGACACCACATTTTTATACGAATTATTAAAATAGTTATCAATTGCTACGGTCATAAAACGCTTTTTATAATCTTCTTTGCTCACAATAGGGTAGTATTGGTGTGTTTTTCCGTAGGCATTATAACCCACGTAGCCCTTATCTTCCAGATTTCTAATAATGGTAGATAGTGTGTTGTAATGCGGCTTGTCGTCTTTAATTTCAGCCAAAACATCTTTCACAAAAGCTTTTTCAAGCTTCCATAAAATATGCATTATTTCTTCTTCCTTATTTGTTAGTTTTTCCATTGATTCAATATATTTTGGGCGCGTGCCAGCCGGCAGGCAGGTTACCACAAGGGTCGGGCTATATGTTACAATCTTTTTACGCGTACCTCAAAAAAAGGATTTTCACTGCTATCCCTAACGCAAAACAAACATATAACTATTTTTATAGTTATACAACTACGTATATAGTTATTTAACTAAATTTTAAGTTTTCAAAAAAAATATAACATCTAACATATTACTTTTAACTTTCATTTATCTTCGCAAAAAAATATATTTTCATGAGTATTGTCTTGGTTGTTTTAGGGTTTGCTTTATTGGTAATAGGTGGTGAGTTTCTTGTAAGGTCGTCTGTCGCTTTATCCTTTAAGTTTAATATTTCTAAAATGGTTATTGGTATGACGGTAGTATCTTTTGCTACATCTGTACCAGAATTACTCGTAAGTCTTCAGGCTGCGTTATCGGGTTCACCGGCAATAGCCATTAATAATGTGGTGGGTTCTAATATTGCCAATATTGGTTTGGTATTAGGTATTACCGCCATAGTGGGTAGTATTGCGGTAGATAAATCGTTTTACAAACTTAACTGGCCAGTAATGATGATTTTTTCGATTGTTTTATATTATTTTCTTAAAAATGACAATGTGCTTTCTGCTTTTGAAGGTGCTATCTTATTTATAGGATTGTTTCTATTTTTAATAGTTTTGATTAAAAGCGCTAAAAAAGATACAGTAATTGAAGAAGTCGATGAAACACTAAGTATTGTTTCTAATTTTAAAATATTTATTTGGTTGGCTATTGGCGCAGCGGCATTGTTTTTTGGAAGTGACTGGTTAGTAAGAGGCGCTAAAGAAATTGCCCTATCTATTGGAGTTAGCGAAGCCGTAATAGGTGTGTCTTTGATTGCAGTAGGTACCAGTGTTCCAGAATTGGCAGCTTCTGTAATTGCAGCTGCAAAGCAAGAAAAAGCGATTTCATTAGGTAATCTAATTGGATCTAATATATTTAATATAGCCTCTGTTTTAGGTTTAACAGCTATTATAAAGCCAATACCAGTAACAGAGCCATTAATACTTTCTCGCGATATTTTCTGGATGCTAGGTTTTGCTTTTATATTAATTCCATTAGTGTTTCTTGGGAAGAAGTATGAAATAAATCGATTTAAAGGTTTCTGTTTGGTATTTGCTTACGGGATTTTCATGATGTTATTATTCATGCATGAATAGATAAGAATTAATAAGTAATAAAAAAGGGTTTGCAAAATTACAAACCCTTTTTTATTATGAACAAATATTATGTGTAATTAAACCTTTGCAGATTTAACAGTTTTAATAATTCTTCCAGCAATTTTGTATGGATCTCCGTTTGAAGCAGGACGTCTGTCTTCTAACCAACCTTTCCAGCCTTTATTAACTGCGATTAATGGAATACGTATTGAAGCTCCTCTATCTGAAATTCCCCAAGAGAAATCATGAATAGAAGCAGTTTCGTGCAAGCCAGTTAAACGTTGATCGTTAAACTCACCATAAACTGCAATATGTTCTTCAACAACAGGGCGGAAAGCTTCACAAATTTTAGCAAAAACTTCTTTATCTCCGCAAGTTCTTAATATAGAATTTGAGAAGTTTGCGTGCATACCAGAACCATTCCAGTCCATATCTTTTCCAAGTGGTTTTGGATGGTACTCAATAAAATAACCGTATTTTTCTGTTAATCTGTCTAGTAAATATCTAGCAATCCAAAGTTCGTCACCAGCTAATTTAGCGCCTTTAGCGAATAATTGGAATTCCCATTGTCCACAAGCAACTTCTTGGTTAATACCTTCAAAGTTTAAACCAGCAGCAATACATAAATCTGCATGTTCTTCAACTAAATCTCTACCATGAGTATTTAAACCACCAACGGAACAGTAATACATTCCTTGAGGTTTTGGATAACCACCAACTGGGAAACCTAAAGGTAACTGAGTTGCTGTATCCATAATAAAATATTCTTGCTCAAAACCAAACCAGAAATCATTATCATCATCATCAATGGTAGCTCTACCATTAGAAGCATGAGGCGTTCCATCTGCACTATAAACTTCAGTCATAACTAGATATCCATTTACGCGTTCTGGATCTGGATAAATAGCAACAGGTACTAATAAACAATCCGAAGATCCTCCTTCAGCTTGTTTTGTTGAAGATCCGTCAAAAGACCAATTTTCTAATTCTTCAAGTGTGCCTTTAAAGTTTTCGTGCTCTTCAACTTTGGTTTTACTTCTCATGTTTTGTGTAGGGAAATAGCCATCTAACCAAATGTATTCTAATTTAATTTTTGCCATAATAAATATTTTATAAAATGATAATTTAATAATAATTCAAACAAATATATATTTTTATTCAGACACTTCAAATCTACAGGGGTGATTTAATAAAATCTTAAGATATTTTTGTTTATCCCCTATTTTTTTAGGGTATCTATTAAAAAAAGTATATTTATTTATATAAAAAATGAAAAATTCTTAATAATGGGAAATTATAATGGCGATGATATTATTACTTTTGTAATAAATTTATTTTAAATAATTATCGCAAATGTCTACACTACGCTTTCATGCCATAAAAAAATCCTTAGAGAATAAACCAATAGTTGTTGAAGAAAAAGAACGTCGATCAGATTTGTTTGGTAAAAACGTTTTTAACGAAAACACGATGCGCCAATATTTAACAAAAGATGCTTTTGTTGGGGTAATGAATGCGATTCAGTTTGGAAAAAAAATTGATAGGAATATAGCAGACCAGGTAGCTTCATCCATGAAAGATTGGGCCTTATCAAAAGGTGTTACACATTATACGCATTGGTTTCAACCGTTAACAGGAACAACTGCTGAAAAACACGATGCTTTTTTTGAAACTATAGGCAGCGGAATGGCTGTTGAAAAATTTGGAGGGAGCCAATTGGTACAGCAAGAACCGGATGCATCTAGTTTCCCAAGTGGAGGTATTAGAAACACATTTGAAGCAAGAGGTTATACGGCATGGGATCCAACATCACCCGCGTTTATTTATGGTACAACACTTTGTATTCCAACTATTTTTGTAGCCTATACAGGTGAAGCATTAGATTATAAAACACCCTTGCTAAGAGCACTAAATGCAGTTGATAATGCTGCGACAGATGTTTGTAAGTATTTTGATAAAAACGTAAAGAAAGTAACGTCATCATTAGGATGGGAACAAGAATATTTTTTAATCGATAGTCTGCTTGCAGCTAGCAGACCAGACATTACATTAACTGGGAGAACATTATTAGGACATTCATCAGCTAAAGGTCAACAACTAGACGATCATTATTTTGGCTCCATTCCTAGCAGGGCTTTAAATTTTATGCGCGAACTTGAAAATGAATGTATGCTTTTAGGTATTCCGGTCAAAACACGACATAACGAAGTAGCGCCTAATCAATTTGAATTAGCACCTATTTATGAGGAAGCAAATTTAGCGGTAGATCACAACTCACTTTTAATGGACATAATGGGTCGTGTGGCATCTCGTCACAACTTTAAAGTGCTATTACACGAAAAACCATTTGCAGGTATCAATGGTTCTGGTAAACATAACAACTGGTCACTTTCTACAGATACCGGTGTTAATTTATTGGCACCTGGCAAAACACCTATGAGTAATCTACAGTTTTTAACCTTTTTTATTAATACTATAAAAGCGGTTCATGAAAATGAAGAATTACTTAGAGCTTCAATCGCTTCGGCAAGTAACGATCATAGATTAGGGGCTAATGAAGCACCACCAGCTATCATGTCAGTATTTATTGGCGAACAATTAACTAAAGTTTTAGAAGAATTAGAAGGTGTTACAAAAGGAAAATTATCACCAGAAGAAAAAACAGAACTTAAATTAAACGTGGTTGGTAAAATTCCTGATGTTTTACTTGATAATACCGACAGGAATAGAACATCGCCATTTGCGTTTACAGGTAATAAATTCGAATTTAGAGCGGTGGGTTCTATGGCGAATTGTGG
>Ga0102812_10002540_pt1 | contig 12284 bp, 10 predicted proteins | sample ColrivemetaGS713_FD_79334 | JGI IMG/M metagenome (GOLD analysis project Ga0102812, IMG submission 79334) | Estuarine microbial communities from the Columbia River estuary - Flood tide ETM metaG S.713 | ecosystem: Environmental > Aquatic > Marine > Intertidal zone > Estuary | place: USA... | reverse complement strand
GGACAAGTGTCGCCAAGTTTTAATTCTTTTTTTTCGAGTAGTATTATATACTCAGGGTTTTTTGTGCTTTGCACTTTCTTTAATTCTCCGTGTAGGTGTAAGACGCACGAAGAACCTGCACGTTCGTGCAAATCATCAATATTTTGAGTAATGATATCAACTTGAAAGAATTTTTCCAATTCTTTTAATGCGAAATGCCCTGCGTTTGGATCAGCCAAGTACAGTTGCCTTCTACGTTGGTTGTAGAATTCAAGGACTAAACCTGGGTTTTTATGCCAAGCCTCAGGGGTAGCAACATCATGCACAGCGTATTCCTCCCACAAGCCATCATGGTCGCGAAAAGTTTTAATTCCACTTTCGGCACTCATTCCGGCTCCAGAGAGCACCACAAGTTTCTTCATTATTCAGAATTAATTGTTATCTCAGATTATTAGGGCCTAATTTAATAATCCTGAAATATCAATCTTATCAGCGAATAAGTGAATCATCTCTTTTTGAACAACAGAATCTATGCGCACGGCTCTGTCGGTCGCACGATTTAGTTGCATTGTAATAAACTGGCCATTCATTGCATAAAGCATCAGATTATCGCCATTTTCTAGCATTAAACTGCTGATATGCATAGCCTTGTAGTTGAGAATTTGCTGTTTAGACCTAAGGTTAAAACAAGCAAATTCAGCCAATGTTAAGTCCATTCAAATCGGTTTTGAGACTGGTTTTTGTTTTTTATCTCAATTAAATTGTATGTTTTTATCTTCCTTTTTTAAAGCATAGGCAGAGATACTTCTGATTAATATGTTAACAATTATTATAGGGGCTGTTTAAATTACTTGGCTATTAAAACTTTTTGATGACTGTTTTTAGCAATATTGCTGATGACGGACAGATTGTAATGATCTTTAATCTGCACATAGCCAAAAGTCTCTTTTCCAGTGGCTCCTAAACGCTTTTTTTCCATGTCGGCCGTATAGCCAAGGTGAAGGTTTTCTACGCCTAGTTGCTTTGCTCTTAAAATAGTTTGATATAGTGCTTGCCTGTAAGGCATGCATTCTGCTTGGGCAGAATAATCAACTCCAATGAACATTGCTGAGTAGCTGTTGCCTGACTTGTAATTGAAAATCGCTGTTATAGCTTCTTTTTCTTTGTTTTTGTCACCCACCAAATACAATTCTAAAACTTCCCAATTTGCTGATGTAACCATGTTTTCAAAGAGCTTAAAGGGAAGAGTATATGTGTTTAGACTAAGGCTGTTTTGTTTGACGCCAAGATATAATTCATACCATCGAGCAACTTGTCTCTGCGTTGCTTTTTCTACTATTTTGGTTTCAAAGAGGGGTTCTGTTTTTAGAATAGTACCGCGAACATGCCTTCTAGATTTTGCGCTTAGTGTATTTAGCCATTCCTCCTTGGAATTCCAGCTAAAATTCTCTAGAGTATGACTGGTTGGTAAATCTGTTTTAATGAAGCCGTTTTCCATTAAGAATTTGTCCATTTCGGCATCTTCTCGCAAAAAGTCGCGATACATTATTGCGTTTGCATCATAGTTTTCTTGTAGATGTGAAGCAACATCAAACATGCATTCCATTGCGGCTTTCCAACTTGGATGATTTCGATTTAAAAATAAATGCTCTCCTTCAGTTAACATGGAGCCCATCATCACTGTTTTAGACGTAAGGAAATCTTCGCCCTCTCTCGTTCTCATTTCTTCTACGACAGACGAAATGGAGGCAGATGAAAGCATGTCATCTTTGGCGATTGCAGTTGTAAAGAAAGTTGCCAAAATGGGGGTTTTGTATTCGTCACGAACAAGTAGGTAGTCAAACTTCCAATTGTTGTGTTCTTGTGGGTTGCCGGAAAAGGATTTTTCTAGAAAATTGATGCCGTCCCAATCATAAGACCCTCTTCCTTCGAACATTGCATTCCATTCTTTTGGATTGACATCTGCAATGCTAGAGTAGGTTTCGACTTCAAGATTGCTCTTTGCGAGAAGGATATCCACCTTTTGTGTGATGTCCTTTTCTTCAGGACTTTCCATTTTAAAAGCTTGATATATTCTGTTCACTTCAAGACCTTCCTCAAACAATGTTTGATTAAAGTTTATGGCGAGCCTAGTGACCATTTCTTCAATTTGTTGAAAGGTGTGCAGCTTGGTTATTGTGAATCGAATGCCCGTGTTTTTTAGGGGCACTGCAGGATAAACTCCTAGATTTAAATAATATCCATCTGCCACCATCTTTTTTATAACATTATTGCCAATTTTTGGAAGGCTAACTCCGACAAAAAACACTGGTGATTCTGTCTCGTGAACAACAGGTAAACCATGCTTTTTGAGCATTAAACTTGTAAACTTGATGTTTTCGTGTAAGTCTTCTTGCAGAGAATATATTTCTGGGCTTAAATGGATTTTTGCTGAGGCAATTGCTGCTCCTAAATTACCTGGTTGCATGGGGCCTGATGTAATCATAGGGCCACCACAGGAGCGTACCAATTGGTATTGTTCGAAGGTTGGAAAAACTAATACAGCACCGCCTGTTGCAAATGCTTTTGCCAGAGAGATGGCTAATACTTGTTTGCGATGCATAGGGGCTTGAGCCATCACAAAACCAGCGCCATTTTCTCCAAAACAACTCATGCCATGGGCATCGTCTACATAGAAGTTAAGTTGTTCATACTTGTCTAAGAGTGCGTGTATTTCTGCTATTGGGGCTCCATCGCCATACATTGAATAGATGCCATCTGCCATATACCAAATGTTGCGGTATTTTGGACGTAGCTCGTTAATTTTTCTTTCTAACATTTCCATGTTGTTATGACGAATCATATCCACATGAATGCCGCGGGCTTTAAGCATGTTAACCGCTCCTTGCACGCTGCTATGGACTTGGTGGTCTAAGATTACACAGTCTTCATCTTTAACCAAAACAGGAATTGCGGCTATGTGACCCAAAGTTGTAGTTGGCGTAACCAAAGTGTGATTTCCTTGAAATATGTCTTTGAATAAACTCTCTAATTCTTCATATAATCCAAGTGAAACATAGGCACGAGAAGAAGAAAACTGAGTTCCAAATCTATCAATGGCATCAATGGCGCCAGCTTTGACGCGGTCATCAAACTCAAGCCCTAAATAACTACATGAGCCAAAATTGGCTGTCATTTTATTATTTACTTTTATCAAATTATTTGAAAACCGGCTATCTTGTGTAGACAAGTGCGCGATGCCGTTATGCGCGGCATCTTGTGCTATCTGAAAAACAGACTGCACAAATGAGTGATAATTTTTCATTTTAAGGCCCTATTTAATTGTTAATCAAAAGTTTAAATTAGTAGTGACGTTATCAAGGTATTGAATACTTAATTATATATTTTTCACGCTGAGTATATACACTTAGTATTAGGCGTACATGGTATGAAGAAAGAAGGAAAATTTGTTGATTTAGAATTTAAGGATAATTTTTTGGTGGCAAGGTATAAGGCTGGTCCAAAGATTGATCTTTCTGCTGCAAAAATAATATTAAGTGAGCGCATCGAGTTTACCAACAATACTAGTTATCCGGTACTAGTAATTGATTCCGGTCTTGTTAGTATGGACAAACAGGCACGCGATTTTCTTTCTTCTAACGAGGCCATTGAAGGAATTAGGGCGAGTGCAATAATAAGTTCTTCGGTCGTTAACAGCATGCTAGTTAATTTCATTCTAAAAATTTCAAGACCCAATTTACCGGTTCGCGTATTTACCGACAGAAAAACTGCGGAAACCTGGTTAAATTCTTTCGTTGATGAAGAAAAATCAAACGAATGAAGACCAAAGGTTAGAAGAAATCAGTAACCTGCTGATTCAATATTCCCTTGGAAACTTTGATCTACAATTGCCCCTTTCCTCGGATGGGGATGATATTGATGCTATAATAGCTGGAGTAAATATGCTAGGTGAGGAGCTAAGGCATGTTACCATTTCAAGAGATTATCTAAGTCGCGTCTATAATAGTATTGCAGAAATGCTCATTGTGGCAGATATTTCTGGTGTTATTGAAGATGTGAATGCGGTTGCTTGTGAGCAAATTGAGATGTCTAAGTACGATTTGTTAGGGAAGAATCTTTTTGACTTTTTAGTCTTAAAAGGACCGAAGAACATGGCAAATCAACAAGAATTGCTAATTGTTCAAAAAGACAAAATGGTAATGGATGGTGAATTACTCAATAATTCCAATTTAAAACTGAAATGTAATTTCACCACTCTAAGAGATATTTCTGGCGAACCTTCTGGAATTTTATTGATTGCGGAAGATGTTACATCGAAACTGGCCACAGAAAAACTGGTTATTAGAACAATTATTGATACCCAAGAAAAAGAAAGAAATCGTTTTGCAAGTGATCTTCACGATAGTCTCGGTCAGCAACTTTCAGGTATTAGATTTTATATCTCTGCCTTGCAAAACGGAATAGGCGAGGATGAAAAACTGAACTTGCAATTTACCAAGACATTACGGTCTATAGATAATGCTATTATCGAATTAAGAGATATATGCTTTAACCTTATGCCGCGAACATTAGAAAATCACACCCTTAAGTATTCATTGGGGGAGTTGGCTAGTAAGTACAATCTGGGAGAAAGTGTTGTACTTAAAATTTCGTATTTCGATAGTGTTCCCCAGCTTACAAAAGCATTTGAAATTGCTTGCTTTAGAATTGTTCAAGAATTTTTAAATAATGCAATGAAGCATGGAAAAGCTACGGAAGTTCATGTTGCATTAAGCGTTGATAAAAAAACAACGCAACTAAAAATTTTGCTCCAAGAAAACGGCAAAGGATTTAATGTTAATTCGCTTATTGGCAATACGGGAATGGGTTTGCGCAACATAAAGACAAGGGTTGAATCGTACTACGGAACCCTTGATATCGCTTCTCAAGCAGGAAAGGGCACATCTATGGTTATGCGTTTTCCAATTGCATTTGTTATTTTGCAATGAAATTCTAGCGTTAAATTAATTGAGGATGAAAATAATAAACTTATTAATTGTAGATGACCACCCCATTATCAGGGACGGGTTGCGAAATATGCTTGAAACTCAAAAAGATTTTGCAGAATTTAGAGTTTTTGAAGCGGAAAGCGAGGCTCAGGCAATAGAAGTTGTTACGAATCATCCTATAGAATGTGTGATTATGGATTTTCAGTTGCCTGACAAAAAAGGACACGAAATCACAGCATCAATTCTAAAAATAAATCCTGGTTTAAAGGTTTTAGGATTGTCTAATTATGATGAATATGCCTATGCTTTAGATATGCTTAAAGCTGGTGCCAAAGGTTATGTTTTGAAAAATGTAGGTACCAAAGACTTGCTGTCAGCTATTTCTCAAATTATGGAAGGTAAGGTTTTTTACTCAAACGAAATTGCCAACAAACTCATCAATCATAAATTAAAAGAATTGCTTTTAGCAGAAGATGGCGGTAATACGCGTATGATTGAAGGTATGGATGAAAACACGCCACTTTCTAATCGCGAATTGCAAATAATTAGACTCATTGCTGGCGAACATACAAATGAGGAAATCGCCAATAAACTCTCTTTGAGTAAGAGAACGGTTGACAATCATCGCCAAAATATGCTTAATAAATTACAGCTTAGAAACACTGCCGGATTAGTTCGGTACGCCTATACCCACGGGCTCCTCTAATACCAAACGTATTTTACGTAAACCGGTATTTCCGCATCTGTTTTAGACATTTTTAGAACATTGTAATTTTGACTGTTCTCAATGGTTGAACTATTTGAGCGGAGTACTTTTTGCCAAGAAAAATTGCTGGTTTCAAAATCAGAACTTTTAAAACTTTGAAATCTATAGTCAATTCCGCTGCCTCCATAAACTTCAATAATCATTGAGTTTTCAAGCTCTACATATGAGATTTTCAGGCCGGGCAGTTTTACCACTTCAAAACTAAAATTGCTTTTAAAATCTCTGGAACTCAAGTCTACTTCGTCTACAATTTGTAGTACTGACGCGTCTGCTTTCGCTTCTGCAAAAACAGGTTCAGGCGTTTTTTCAAATTGAGCTGCATAGTTTTTGGAAATGAGTGCATTTTCTTTCATGTGCTTTTTCCATATGCTTTTGGCCAACTTTTTATCACCTTTTTTGGAGGCAATAATTCCTCGAAGACAATATGCAGCTTGGTTGGATGCATCTATGGCTTCAATTTTAGAAACATAGTATTCAGCATCAACAAATTCGTTTAACATGGCATATGCAGAAGCTAAATTCGTAAAGAGTAAAACATTGTTATCTTCTTTTTTTAAGGCTTCTTTTAAATACATTATGCCTGTGCGAATGTGCTCTTCACCCTCGCCACCGCGGCTATCTGGATCTAAAGGTGTTTCTGTTGATATGAAAACGGGATAATAATAAGTTGGAGACTCTCCAAGTATTTGGTAGCCCTGCAAGATTTCTGAAATGGCGAGATTGTTTAGTATTTCGCCACCTGCATAATCATCATTATAAATGCTTGTAAAAATTTTTGAAGCAATATTGAATTTCTCTGTTGCAAGGCAGTAAATGCCTACATTAAACTGCACATATAAGGAGCGTGATTTGGCCATGGCATTATCTGCAATTCCTACGCGTTGTGCTAAGGTTGGGTAACCTGGAATGCTATCTGGAATGCCATAAGATTTGTACAATGCCTTAAGCGTTTTTTCGGCAACAGGCATAGCGTCATAGCCAGCAATTAAGGAATAAAATCCTGAAAATATATCGGCTTCAGATTCGTCTTTTGCGCGATTGGCGCTTTCGCTCTTCATGCTTTTCCAATCGGCTTTCATTTCGGCATCTATATAGCCCATACCGCTAGCGCTTGCCCATCCGTGATTTCGGTAAAAATGTGCTAATTCATGTCCAAGAATAAAAGCAAGGGCGTTTAATGAATCGGGCCCGAAAGTGGCGCAAACGGTTAGAAATTTCTCTTCAACGTAAACCGTTTGACGACTGGGAGAGTAGTATGCAACGCGGCTTTCGGTTCTTGACGGCTCAATTGGTGGTGCTATTTTGCTGCCATCGCCAATTGCAACAATTAAATTTTTGTAAACACTTTCTACACTCGTCCATTTAATCTGGCCATGTACAGTGAACATGGCCAGAGTAAAGAACAATACAATTAGGTTTTTCATGGGTTTGATGATGCTGGTTATTTCATTTTGGTTCTCACCTTTCCTTCCAGGGCAGATGATGCTGGCATACCTTCGCTAAACTCCAAATAGTTGCTTAGCATGGTTGCGGAGTTTAGACTGACTTCATCTTCTTTAGCTGTTGTAGAAGAAAATCCTAGTGCCTCAGAGTCTACAAGTGTGCCGTTTTCCATTTGTACAATATACCACGTGTGGTCTGCTGTCAAGTAGAAGCCTTTTCCGTTCATGCGGCCGTTGCTATAAGGGCCTGCGTAAATGCTTTTGTCTGATAAGATTTGGTATCCCCAACCAGCATAGTTGCCGTTGCTTACTTCGCCTTCATATTTTTCGCCATTCCCGAAATCTGCTCTAGAATAGGTGTTTTCGCAATCTCCAAACTGGCAAGCTGGTGCTTTGGTGTTGAAATCGAATTGTTCTAAAACCACCGCGGCCACAGCTATTTGGTTAAAGTCAGCATATTTTATCCAGATATAGCCTTTGTCACCAACTTCGGTTCCCCAGCTATTTTGAACTTCCCATGCACCGCCAAATTTTGAATCGTCATAGCCAATAATACACATGGCATGGCCGCCAAGTTTTTCTTTATAGCTTGGGTTTGGTTCCCAAAGACCTGCTCCTTTGCCATACTTTGTGCGAGAATCTAATTCCATTTGCTCGGTAATGTTAGTCCCAATCATTATTGGCATGCCAATTGTCAGTGCGTATTTCATAACATCTTTGGTGTCTGGTGATGCCAAATCGAATATTAATGCGTCTTTTATACGGAATGATTTTGCGTATTCTAGCGACTTGTTATAAATCTCTTTGGCCATGTCGTTTTCGCAAACCATATGGGCAGGTAACAATTGACGCTTAACGCCATAATCGCGCATCGCCATCAAAGCATCTAGCATTGATGTTCCGTTTTCGCAATTAAAATTGTCTTCCCCCTTAATCTGATGGAATAGGAAGTAGGGGTCAAAAGCAAAAGCATCTTTTTCGTTTTGATCTGTAATATTATAAATAGCATTAAACTGAATAGACATTGCTGCATAAGCACCAGCCCAACCAACACAAGTGCTGCCTTGTTGGTTTCTAGGTGTGGGCGCATATTTTCTCAACGAAGTGCTTGCAGGTAGGTCCTCAGAGAATCCAAGTTCTTCAGGTTCGTAAGACGAGAATGCCTTTTTGTAATCGTCATTTAAAATGAGCCCTTGAGCATTTACACTTTGGTAACTGAATGTAGCCACTATGGCTAACACCACTAAAAATTGCTTTTTCATTTTTTGGTTATTTAGAAGTTAGTTGCAATAAATTAAAAATATTTAATATTTAGTCTCCACAGGAGAACGAGGTGAATAATTTCAAAATGCGTGCCAAATATAGCAATAACTGTTTTTGAAAACGGGTAAGTGTCACAAAATCAATCAGATAAAATTGTAAGAACGTGCTGTAAATAGGTTGAAATCTTGAGCACAGAGATACGTTTAACTAGTATTTTGGCCAAATATTTGGCAATTGCTAATTGAAAGAGAATCTTGAAACTCAAATTTGCTAGATGACAGACCAAAAATACTTTTTTGTAATTGCATATAAAGGCACAACGTTTAACGGTTGGCAAAATCAAAAGGATGGTAAAAGTGTGCAAGAAGCGGTTGAAGAAGCGCTATCTGCAATTCTTAAAATGCCGATTACTATTCATGGCTGCGGGAGGACTGATACGGGCGTTCACGCGGAGAATTACGTTTTCCATGTGCTGCTTCCAGAAGTAGAGCAAACGCACTTTTTATTTAAACTTAATAATAAACTGCCTGCGCAAATTGCCATCAAGCAAATGTTTCCGGTGGAGACAAAGGCAAATGCTCAACTAGATGCCATTTCGCGTACCTACACATATTACGTTCATCTGGAAAAAGATCCATATCTAAACAATTTTAGTACCTATTATTTCATCGAAAATTTAGATTTTGAATTAATCAAGAAGGCCTGTGATTTAATACCAACCGTTCGCGATTTTAGAAACTTCTGCATCGAACCAGACAAACATAAATCTACACATTGTACGCTACGGAATGTAAAAATGCATCTTCACTCAGATAAAAAGCGCATTGCGTTTCGCTTTGAAGGCGATCATTATTTGCGAAGTATGATACGATTATTGGTGGGTGAGTTACTTGAAGTTGGCAAAGGAAGGACGTCCTTGGAAGATTTTGAAGGATATCTAAACCTTAGAATTAAAAAACCAAAACATCATAAAGCGTTTGCACAAGGACTTCATTTAAGCGCAATTAGTTATCCTTTTTTTAAAACAGATTTGCCTGAGTTGTTCTAGTAAGAAGGCCATTGAATAAAAGAGTAGAGCCTGAGAGGCTGTTCGACCACAAAATTTTACTTGAACAAAATAAGGTGCCAATTTCTATGAGCTTTTTAAAAGCGGGTCGGATTGGTCTTTTGTTATTGATAAATGTCAGAATAGGCATTCAAAAAAGTCGTCAAAAGCAACAAAGAATGGCTTTTTATAGGGTCGTAGCTCATTTGTATTCACCTTTAATGAATACAAATAGGATTCATAATTTTTAAATAGTTGCCTCATGAGAATTTTGACATTATTTCTTGCATGCTTTTGTTTTATCACACAACTCGTTGCCCAAAATTGGAACGAGCATTCAAAGGTTATAGCTTCTGATAGAAGTGCAAACGACCACTTTGGAGGTGCAGTGGCAATAGATGGAGATATTGCTGTTATTGGTGCTCCGTATAAAAATGAAAGCGTTTCGGTTTCTGAAGCTGGTGAAGTTTATGTATTTGAAAGAATAAATGGAAATTGGATAGAAGTACAAACGCTCATTCCAACAACACGGGTTACAGAAGGATTGTTTGGCTATTCTGTTGCCATAAGCGGCAACTACATTGTAGTTGGGTCGTATTTTGACGGATTAGATAAATGGGATAGCAATTATGTGCATCAAGCTGGGGCTGCCATGATTTATGAGCGCGATGCCGGAGGCACTTGGAATCTCATGCAAAAAATATGTGCTTCTGACAGGGATTACGCAGATGAGTTTGGTTGGTCGGTTTCTATTTCAGGCAATAGTTTAGTAGTTGGAGCTAGAGCAGATGCAGATAGCATTTTTGGGGGAAGCAGTGTTTTTCGTGCCGGTTCTGCCTACCTATTCCAAAAAGATGCTGGTGGCACATGGGTAGAAACTCAAAAAATTGTGGCTCCTGATCGGGAAGCATCGGATAATTTTGGTTACGCAGTTTCAATAAGCGGCAACAAACTGGCGGTTAGCGCGCCATATGATGACAAAGATGCACAGGGTGCAAATCTCATGTTAAATGCTGGGTCACTTTATTTATATCAAGAGGATGGCAACGGTACTTGGACAATGATGCAGAAGATTCTTGCAACAGACCGGGCATCTGGCAGTGTTCTTGGGGAATCAATTTCGCTTTCAAATGGCTACCTTATTGCAGGTTCCGTAGGTCAAGACGCAGCCTATATCTTCGAAACAAATGCCGTTGGACTTTGGGTGGAGGCGCAAAAAATAACATCTTCAGATAATGAATATGACGATAATTTTGCCCAAAGCGTGAGTGTTGATGCAGATTATGTGGTAGTGGGTGCCAACTTTGAGGACGAAGATGCTAGTGGCGGAAATTCGCTAAATGCAGCTGGAGCGGCATATATTTTTGAAAGAGACGCAAGTGGAATATGGTCAGAAATATGTAAAGTTGTAAATGCAGATAGAGAGTACCAAGATAATTTTGGATTTGCTGTAGCCATTAGTGGCAATTATGCGTTAATCGGTGCCGATTTAGAAGATGATGACCTTTCCGGAGCGAATGATTTAACGAAAGCAGGATCGGCTTATTTTTTTGGATCGCCTAATATTGGTGTTTCAGAATCTAAACATTTATCAAGAGTAATAGCTTTTCCCAATCCCACCTCGTCTAGATTAACACTTGATTTTGGCGATACCTACCAAGGTTCAACTTATACGGTTGTAAATCTATTGGGGGAAATTCTTGAAACAGGATCCGTTAACTGCCAGAAACAAGACATAAGCTTGACTGGCCCAGACGGAGTTTATTTGATTAAAATCCAAAATTTGAGTGGATTCCTGACAATTTTTAAAGTTGTAAAGCGAAACTAATCGAGCAGATGAAAAACAAAAAAGCCTCTAGTTATTTCTAACTAGAGGCTTTTTATGTTGTCCCACAAGGACTCGAACCTTGACTGACGGTACCAAAAACCGCTGTCCTGCCATTAGACGATGGGACATCTAATTTTATTAGGGGGCGCAAATATAATCACTTGCTTAAACCTAACAAATACTTTTTTAAACTGCCGCTAAATCATTTTTAGAAAGCTTTAACAGCGCCACCCTCATCCATTCCTATTTATTTCTAAATTCGCCAACTATCAAAAGTAAGCAGGATGATTCAGAACTTTAAGAAAATCAATAACATAGGTGGTTGGGTAATTTTTGCCATTGCCGCCTTTGTTTACATCAAAACCCTTGAGCCAACCGTTAGTTTCTGGGATTGCGGGGAATATATTGCCACTTCGGTAAAACTGCAAGTGGGCCACCCTCCTGGGGCGCCATTCTTTCAAATGGTCGGAAACTTTTTTTCGCAACTCGCTTTTGGAGATGTAACGATGCAAGCTTATTGGGTGAACATGGTTTCTGCGCTTAGCAGTGCTTTTACTATTTTATTCTTGTTTTGGACAGTTACTGCTTTGGCCAAAAAATTGGCCGAGAAAACTGGAACCCTTGATCAAGGAAAAATGATTGCCATTTTTGGTGCTGGTGCCGTTGGCGCCTTGGCCTATACTTTTTCAGATTCATTCTGGTTCTCTGCCGTTGAGGGCGAGGTTTACGCCATGTCGTCCTTCTTTACAGCGGCCGCCTATTGGGCCGTGCTTAAATGGGAAGAAGTTGTTGATGACGACAAATACGCAAACCGTTGGTTAGTGCTGATTGCCTTTATGGTTGGGCTTTCTGTTGGTGTGCACATCTTGGTGTTTCTTACCATTCCTGCTATTGGCATGGTTTATTACTTCAAAAAATACCCAAATCCTACAAGGGGTGGATTTATCTTGGCAAACGTAATTAGCATCCTGGT
>Ga0102812_10002538_pt1 | contig 12293 bp, 6 predicted proteins | sample ColrivemetaGS713_FD_79334 | JGI IMG/M metagenome (GOLD analysis project Ga0102812, IMG submission 79334) | Estuarine microbial communities from the Columbia River estuary - Flood tide ETM metaG S.713 | ecosystem: Environmental > Aquatic > Marine > Intertidal zone > Estuary | place: USA: Columbia... | reverse complement strand
TGTAGTTTCTCCTGTTGACCACACTAATCCAGTACCATTAGCTGTAAGGGTCGAGATTCCACAATCATTGACTGCAGATGTTGTGGGTGCCGACGGAGCTCCTGGATCAACCAGTGAAGCCGTAATCGTATTAGAAGAACATCCATTGTTAAATGTTATGGAGTATGAACCAGCTACTAGATTCGGTATGGTGTATGGAAGATTCACTCCCGTAGCATTACCTGAGGCTGCTCCTGTCCAACTAACAGTTCCTGTACCTGAACCATTCACTACGATTGAACCTGTTGGTGTTGCACATGTCGAAGGGTTTGTTAAAGTTCCACTCGATATGGTAGGAACCGTCAATGGAGCTGCAATTCCAGAAGCAATACCGCTTGAACAACCACTAACTGTAGAAGAAACAGTATATGTTCCTGCAGTTGTCACAGTAATACTTGAAGTTGTTTCAGCCGTGGACCAAGTCAAACCAGAACCTGTTGCAGTTAACACCGAATTTCCACAGTTATTAGAAACTGAAACTACCGGATCAGCAGGTGTTGCATTTACAGAAACCGTCAACTGAGAACAAGTCGCCGTTGTTTCGTTTACACAAGTCGAAGCATCCTCTGCTCTAATGTAATATACTGTTCCCGGAGCTGATGGAGTAACATCGAATGTACTTGTTGCAGTAAACCCCACCAACGTACCACCGCATGAGCCTTCATAAATGTACCATGCATCTGCATCATTAAGGTTACCTGCAATGGATAATGTCACAACATCACCTTCACAATAGCTACCCGCTGGTGCAGTTACTGTTGGTGAATCCGGTGTATTACAAACTACTACAGGAGTAACACAAAGCTGTAATGACCATCCATTTAATGAACCACCATCTTGATTAAATTCATCAAGTACAGTCAATGTCCATGTTCCAGCTGCGTCTTCTCCATTAAATGCAGATAATAACTGATTTGGTATATATGTACCTCCACCAACTGGAGGACAAGGAACGGTGGCACTAGCCGCTGCATCATCATAATTCAAATTGAAATTATCCTGATTATTACACACATTATTCATCAGGATAACAGTCGTACCTCCGGGAGAGGTGAGTGAAATGACAAGATCTGAAATCCACGTGTGTGTACCATTCAAATCGATCACATTGACATCATTGATCGTTCCTCCTGTTGGAACTACGATCGTGGAAGTAATTGTCGGAGCGCCGGAAGCAGAGATTGCAATTGGCACATCTGTAGCTGAATACAACATACAAGAGTTCGATGTAAAACTGAAAGTTGTAGACCATGCAGAGCTTCCACATCCAGAAACTGCTCTAACTCTCCAATAATAAGTAGTTGTAGTACTTAAAGATGGTGAAGTATAATTCGCTGCCGTAAGTCCAGTTTGCTGATCCGCAAAACTCGCAAATCCTGGATCGGTCGAAATATCAATGTCATAAGTAACACCTGGGTCAGACGAGGCCACCCATGTAAAATCAGTAGGAATTGATACTCCTGTCGCTCCATTTGCCGGTGTTGAGAGTGTTATGGCTGATGGGGCACCTGCGCTTATAGTTAAAGTTAAAGTTATGGTTTTAGTTCCCGAAGCACTAGTACCAGTAACTGTTAATGTATACGTACCCGGTGTTGCCAAATTTGTATTTGAGATAGTTAATACAGATGACCCAACAGGAGTTACTGGATTTACTGAAAAACCAGATGTAGCTCCAGCAGGAACACCTGAAACACTTAATGTAACTGGATCAGTATAACCTCCAACCTGTCCAACATTTAACGTGAATTGAGCATTCGTTGGTTGACAAATACTTACGGAGCTATTTGCTGCCGTAAGCGTATAGTCAAATGTAGAAGCAACAATGGTGAAATTGTTATTCGAAATATCGAAAAATGTTCCATTTGAACAGATGACCATTACTCTACAAGTTGTAGATGGAGTATTTGGAACTGTTACCACCTGTGAACCGTCGTTAGGTACGTTTGATGCCAGAACCGTTGGATAAGTCAATCCTCCATCTGTAGACAATAAGATGTCAACATTAGCACATGAAATAGGTGCAAGATTCGTATTTGCAACACTCCAAGTAACCGTTTCAGTTGTTAAACCAGTCCAGGTAATTCCAGTTGCAGAAGGATAATTCACTACAAAAGGGCCCGCTGTAGCCACAGTACTAACCGTAACATCCTCGTGATCATTACATCCACCAGCTCCAGGTGCATTGTCTCTTACGGTAACTCTGAAGTTCATGGTTCTTGAAACCGATGGAACTACCTCCCATGTATAAGGACCTCCAGCAGCTAGAGAAGCCAAACTCGGGAAATATCTGGTCGGACTTGTTGAAGAAGGATTACTTCTAAAATTAGGTCCACCTGTCGATGTTGCCACAGGTGGTTGAGTAGACACCTGATTATCCATTTGTTCCCAGTTATAAGTTACCGGATCTCCATCTGCATCGTTTACAACTGCCGTTAGTGCAAAAGGTGTATTGGCAGGCACTGAAACGTTTCCATTTGTGCTTAAAATGATCGGAGCAGAATTAGCTAAGGCCGTAATCTGTTCGCAAGTATGCCCTGCACTCATGATTTCAACATCAATTTCCTGTAAACTTTTTCCAGAGAAATGATCATCTGAATTATTTTGTACGTTAGGTGCACAAATACCTGCATACCCCATGATCGTGCTTGCAGATCCTGGTTCAACTGCAGTTGCCCCATTTCTGTTACAGTTATTGTTTTGAGTATGATTTGCTCCAAACTGATGTCCCATCTCATGCGCTACATAATCTATATCAAAAGGGTCGCCAACGGGAGCTGAACTACCAGTCACACCTCTTGCTTTCTGACCTCCTGTACAAACAACACCCAATCCAGCCAAACCTCCAGAGTTCGTACCAAATACATGGCCTATATCGTAGTTTGCCGAACCAATGACAGCATCCGTGTTGGTCTGGTTCTGATTGATCATCGTCCCAGGTGTACCATTTGTAAAAGGATCTGAACCGGCATTTGTATAAATGATATTGTTATTGTTCGCAATGATCACCATGGTAATAGCCATATCTTTCTCATACACCCCATTCACCCTGTTCATAGTGGTTACTTGAGCGGCAGCAGCTTGAGCAACTGTTCCTCCATGAAAAGCTGTGTATTCACCTGTTGCTGATATTGCCAGACGATAAGTACGTAATTGACAAGTTCCAAATTGTTTTACCACTCCTCCGAGCTTTCCGCCTTTCATAGTGGCATTATCGCTATCAAAAGAACAATCAAACACTTTATCTGTAATGAAATCCTTTTTGTAGTAAACGATGTAATGATCGCTATTCCCATCAACCACAGGATCAATAAAGATGGTCGGTTCACCAGGCGTCATGATCATGGCATGTAATCCTTTCGGTGTGATATCCCACTTTACGAAAGCTGCATCATCTACCCCAGAAGCATCATAACTTTTAATTTCGGGGAACAGTTGTGCCAATTGACGATCCATCGTACTATTTTCCTTGGCTCTGTATGTTCTAAATTCACCTGTAGGAGTCGGCAATTGAATCTGAGCAACAAATCCAGAATTCTCAACTTCACGATGCATAACACCTATCATTTGTTCGCGGATGGTATTTACATCGATCTGAAAATATTTAGCACTGGTGGCCTGGATTTGAGCAGAAACTATAAAGGGAATGGCATTTTTTGATACCTCTGTCCAATTATAATTAATCTTTTTTTCGTCCTGAGAAAAAGAGAAATTACAGAACAAGATCAGAAAAAATAAAAGCCCAAGATTTCGGGTATTCATTGTTAGTCTCATGTTTTAAGTTTTAGCGATCACAAGATAATGAATAATCAATGGATTTACAAAACGGATTTAGTAAATGAAAAATGGCGACCAAAAGGCCGCCATTTCGAAATAAGGAGAGTGATATTTTAGTGGTTAATAATAAGTCTCTCTCTTAAAACTTTTTGTTCAGTGATCAAATCAATTGCATATGAACCTGTTGCTAAATCTGATAGGTTCAAAGCAGCTGTTTCTTGAATTGAATATAATTCATACTGTTTTACCAATCTTCCTGCTGCGTCATAAACATTAACTGCTTTCAGCTCAATGCCTTTAACTGCTATTGTCACTTCACCATTGGATGGATTAGGATAAATAGTATATGATATCTCTTCCTCATCAATTCCAGCACATCCAACAATGATCGTTTGTTGAGCGAATCTTGAACACGTGTTACCGTCAGTATAAGTGTAAGTGATCAAGAATGTACCATATCCAGAAACAGAAGGATCAAAAATGTTGTTTGAAATCCCAGTACCAAAGTAATCACCTCCAGCTGGAAAACCACCTGATAATTGGAATGGCTCAGTATTGATACAGATATCAGCTATTGGATCTAAAGACACATTTGGAATTGCTAAAGGTGTAGCTGTACCCATTCCAGTTGCACTAGTACATCCACCCACTGTTTGTGAAACATAGAAGTCCCCTCCTGTTGTTACAGTTATTGAAGACGCCGTTTCACCTGTCGACCACTGAAGACCTATTCCACTAGTGGTCAATATAGAGTATCCACATAGGTCCTGAACACTAACTGCTGGTGCAGATGGCACTGACCCTGAATTTATTGTAGCGCTTAACACATTTGATTGACATCCGTTGTCAAATTCGATGGAATATGTCCCCGCACCCAATCCTGTTATTGTGTATGGCATACTTCCAGTTGCTATTCCTGAAACGCCTCCAGACCAAGTTATAGTACCTGAACCATTACCCTGAACGGTAATTGTACCATCAGAACCACCACATGTTGAAGGATTATTTACTGTACCTAATGTAATTGTCGTAACAGACTGAGGCGCAGCAGTTGCAGAAGCATCTGCAGAAGTACATCCATTTGACGTTTGATTAACCGTATAGGTTCCTGTAGAAGTAACTGTTATTGAAGAAGTCGTCTCACCAGTAGACCACACAAGATTAGAACCAGTAGCAGTTAAAACAGAAGATCCACAGTTATTCTGGACAGTTGCAACAGGAGCAGAAGGAATTGTATTTGGCGCAGCCACTACCGATGATGGGGATGATGTACATCCATTAACAGTTTGAGTTACTGCATAAGTTCCCGCCGAAGTTACATTGATCGAAGGAGTTGTTTCACCTGTGGACCATAACAAGTTTGAACCTGTCGCAGTAAGAGTCGAAGCGTTACATCCATTAACTACTGACGAAGCAGGAGCTGAAGGAACATTAAGTGGAACAGCAGTTACAGTTGAGGATGCAGATGTACATCCTGAAACTGTCTGAGTAACAGTATATGATCCTCCTGAAGTAACAGTGATTGATGGTGTTGTCTCTCCTGTGGACCATAAAAGATTCGAACCAGTCGCGGTAAGTACAGATGAACCACAGCTATTTACAGAGCTTACTGTAGGAGCTGATGGCGCAGAGGGATCGACCAATGAAATACTCAATGAATTAGAAGAACAACCATTGTTGAATACAATTGAATATGCTCCTGCATCCAAACCTGAAATCGTATATGGAAGCGTTACAGATGAAGATCCACTCATCGCTCCTGACCAAGAAAGTGTACCTGTTCCAGAACCTGATACGGAAATCGTACCATTATTTACCGCACAAGAACTAGGATTTGATGACCCACTTGATGCAATAGAAGGTACTGCGTTAGGTGCGGCAGTAGCTGATGCTGCAGTACTTGTACATCCAGATACGGATTGAGTTACCGAATAAGTACCAGCTGAAGAAACTGTTATCGATGGAGTAGTTGCTCCTGTAGACCAGCTTAAATTACTTCCTGTAGCACTAATGATTGATGTCCCACATCCATTTGTAACTGTAGTCGTTGGTGCAGAAGGAATCGCTAATGGGGTAGCAGCAGCTGAAGCTGCAGCACTTGTACATCCAGATACGGTTTGAGTTACCGTATAAGTACCAGCTGAAGAAACTGTGATCGATGGAGTAGTTGCTCCAGTTGACCAGCTCAAGTTACTTCCCGCTGCACTGATGGTAGATGTTCCACATCCATTGGTTACTGTTGTAACAGGTGCAGATGGCACAGTTGTAGGTGCTGCAGTAACTGAAGATGCTGTACTTGTACACCCAGAAACCGTTTGAGTAACTGTATAAGTCCCTGCTGAAGACACCGTGATTGACGGAGTTGTTGCTCCAGTCGACCAGCTTAAATTACTTCCTGTAGCACTGATCGTTGAAGTACCACAACCGTTTGTTACAGAAGTTGTTGGAGCCGATGGAATAGCCACAGGTGCAGCAGTTGCAGAAGAGGCATTACTTGTACATCCTGAAACAGTTTGAGTTACCGTATAATTACCTGCAGAACTAACCGTGATCGTTGGTGTCGTAGCACCTGTCGACCAGCTTAAGTTACTTCCGGTAGCGGAGATCGTTGATGTCCCACATCCATTCGTTACAGTGGTTGTTGAAGCAGATGGAATAGCTATTGGAGCCGCAACACCGGTCCCAGCAGAACTAGTACATCCGTTGGATGTTTGAGTAACCATATATGTTCCGGCAGAAGACACTGTAATTGATGCTGTTGATGCTCCTGTTGACCAAGACAAGTTAGAACCAGAAGTAGTCAATGTAGATGTTCCACACCCATTTGTTACAGAGACAACAGGTGTTGAAGGCGTCGCATTTACCGTGATCATGTTATTGTATGTCTGACTATCTGTTCCTGCTCCATTTGTAACCGTTAATGATACATTGTACGTTCCTGCTGTGTTGTAAGCTATTGATGGATTAGCCGAAGTTGAAGTCGAAGGCGTACCACCAGGGAAAGACCAAGAATATGTTACTGGCGAACCAGTTGACGCATCAGTAAAGTTCACATTTGATCCCGAACAAATAGTGGATTGTGATGCCGTGTAGTTCGCAACTGGTGGAACTGCAGCTGCAACTCCTGTTAAGTTGATATTATCCAGGTATGTGTTATTTCCATAACCGGAAATATTTCTAAAACCAATGTAAACCTTATTATTACCTATATACGGAGAAAGATCGATCGATTCATTTCTCCATTGTGCTGTTGTGGGAGTAAAGGCTGTAGTTTGATCCGCCGCAGTTGCAAGCGTGCTACCTGATTTTGAATAAACTTGAGTTTCCGGAAGACCACATCCCCAAACCACGACATCTAGTCTATCTATGTATGAAGCGTTATAGCGAGCATGCGCTACATCAAACGTTAATGAAACAGTAGAATATCCTGTAAGGTCGACTGGGAACATTACAAGGTCATCGGTGTCCCCTGTAATATTTGTTGTAAAATTATCCATTTTAGCTGCATTACCTGCAGATGGAGCAATCCCTGCATTCGTTACACGCACCCAGGTTAAGGCATTACCGCCATTGTTAATTGTCCAGTTTGTTGGTTCAAACGTTGTTGATGTGAACCCTTCTGAAACTGGAATAGCTGATCCTGCAGCCAGATTAACCGTAAATGACGAAGATGAAGCATCATTCCCTGAACTTGCATCAGTCAAACCATTTGGTAAAAGAGTAAATGAATTAAATGTATGTAAACCGACTGTGGTTGTCACTGAAGGAAGGGTTACATTTATTGTAGCAAAGGAGGCTAAACTTCCTGTCCAATTAAATGTGCTATTTGCACCACCGTCAACATTGTATTTTATTTGACAAGATGTAAGAAGGTTACCACCAAAATTCTTTAAAGTAACAACAGGGGTAAAAGAGGTTTCACAATTCTCACCATTTGGGTTTACAATTGCACTGATCCCAGAATCATTTGATGAGGGAACTGTGCAGGCAGTAGAAGATGATAATGTTGCCCTTCTCGGAGAGACGTCTAGAACCGTTCGTATTCTGGTTTTCTGTTGCGCAGTAAATATATTCATGCAACCGTCATCAGTATAATCCATATAATTTTCGATCATATCATTTCCAGGGTATGTGCCCCCAGTGCATGAATTGGTTCCAGTAGGACAACCGTAATTAGCCGCAGAAGCTGCCGGAGTATCTGTACAAAAATCATCTACAGAGCAACCACCATCTCCCCAAATATGCCTCAAACCGAGCCAATGCCCTAATTCGTGAGTGAGTGTTCTACCTTTTCCATATACACCTCCCGCAGGATTTGGAATAGCAATAGAACCAAGAGAAGTATTTAGGATAACAACTCCATCGGTATTCGCACTTCCACCGTTTACACCCAAACCAGAAAGACCTGAATTACTTGGAAACTGTGCATATCCTAATAAACCACCCGAAAGATTTGCAACCCAAATGTTAACGTAATTATTCGGATCCCAAATGGTTCCCGGCTTAACTGTGTTATCCATTGTAGTTTGGGTAAACGGCCCTGCCCCATAAGTCGTTACTCTATTGATTCCAGGTTCAGTTAGCGTTGATCCAGAAGGACTAATCATGGCAAGGCAAAACTCAACCTCAACATCAGCTGCCACGCTGTTTGAACTACCTGCTAGGTTTCTAAAATCAAGGTTCAATTGGTCAACCTGGCGTTGTATCCATATGGCATTAACATTGGTTGCACCTGATCCACTTGTAATTATATGAAAAACTATTGGAAGCGTTAGCAATATCTTTGGTGAACCACCGGATCCTTTTCCATTGAACTTTTCTGCTTTATATTCATTAATTTGGTTTTGAAGCCACATTTCTTCTTCAAAAAGACTGGGAAGTGTAGGATCTAAACTTCTACGGATTGAATCTGCTTCCATCGTATGACAGCGTACAAAACCATTTGGACCAACAGTTGATCTGTGAATAATTTGATTATTCTCCAGTCCTGAACCTTTAACAGGCCCTTGACCAAAAAGAAAAGTTGTGGAAACAGAAATGAACAATGAGCCCATTACTGAGCGCAATTTGAGAGAAAATTTCATAGTTTTAACAGTTTAGCCATTCAAATGTATGCTAAGCCGTTAAATTATACAACACTATTTCTCGATGAATTATTAACAATATTCATTGAATACAGTTAAATATTCGTTCAAAACAAGGGAATATTCAATTTATCAATTAAATAATGAATCTACAAATTCATTTTTATCAAAAAGTTGGAGATCATTCATACCCTCTCCGACACCTATATATTTAACTGGGATTTTCATTTGATCAGAAATACCGATCACAACTCCACCTTTGGCCGTGCCATCAAGCTTTGTTATTGCCAAAGCATTAATATCTGTTGTTGCAGAAAATTGTTTTGCCTGCTCGAAAGCGTTTTGACCTGTTGATCCATCCAAAACTAAAAGTACCTCATGAGGAGCATCTGGTATTACTTTCTCCATAACCCTTTTGATCTTTGACAATTCACTCATCAAATTCACCTTGTTATGAAGTCTTCCGGCTGTATCGATGATCACAATATCCGCGTTCTGTGCTTTTGCCGATTGCAAGGCATCAAAGGCTACTGAAGCCGGGTCCGCCCCCATTCCTTGTTGAACAATAGGCACTCCAACTCGTTCCGACCAGATGATCAATTGATCTACGGCTGCCGCTCTAAATGTATCAGCTGCCCCTAAAACAACCTTCTTACCGCTTGATTTGAATTGATGCGCAAGCTTCCCAATCGTCGTTGTCTTCCCTACTCCGTTCACACCAACCACCATGATCACATATGGGTTGCCATATTGTTTTTCATACTCAAAACCACTAATGTTGTCCGCATTATTCTCTTCCAGTAATCCTGCTATTTCTTCTTTAAGGATCTGATTCAGTTCGTTGGCATTAAGTACTTTATCCCGAGCCACTCTTTGCTGAATTCTCTCGACTATCTTCAAGGTTGTTTCCACGCCAACATCTGACGTGATCAACACCTCCTCCAGCTCATCAAGAACATCATCATCGACAGTTGAACGACCGACAATGGTCCTCGCAACTTTCGACAAGAAACTTTCCTTTGTCTTTTCAAGACCTTTATTTAACGTCTCTTTTTTTTCTTTTGAGAAAAATCCAAAAATACCCATAGTCTAAAATAACAAAAGCTCCCTTATAACAAGGAAGCTTCAATAATTATAAAAAAGATCTGAGATTAGTTCTTAGCGAACCAGTCCTTCACCTTATCGTTGTGAACGATCTCTTCCTTGAATGTGTAAGAACCAGTCTTTTCTGACTTGCTCATCTTAATCACTTTCGTATGTTCTTTTCCTCCACCTTTCTGTAGGGATGCTACTACTTTCTTTGCCATGACTTACAATTATTTGATCTCCTTATGAACTGTGTAACGCTTCAATATCGGATTAAATTTCTTGATCTCCATTCTATCCGGAGTATTTTTTCTATTCTTCGTTGTAATGTAACGAGATGTCCCCGGCATACCTGACTCCTTATGCTCAGTACATTCAAGGATTACCTGAATTCTATTACCTTTTCCCTTCTTAGCCATTTTACTTTCTTTTTAAATCTACCGTTTCACAACGGGTAGAATGAGGATTTTACTTTAAAAAACCTTTCGCACGTGCTTCCTTAACACATGCAGAAATTCCTTTCTTATTGATAGTTCTCAATGCTGAAGTTGAAATCTTCAAAGTGATGAATACATCCTCTTCTGGAAGATAGAACTTCTTAGAGATTAAGTTCGGGTAGAACTTGCGCTTTGTTTTACGGTTTGAGTGCGAAACATTGTTTCCAACCATTACCGACTTACCCGTGATCTGACAAACTCGTGACATGTTATTCGTTTTATCCTTATTCTAAATGGGGTGCAAAGGAAGCAATATTTTCCAAATTCAACAAGTAATTTTATTTTTTTTCTTCATTGAATCCTAAAATTTCTCTTCGCACCAAGTTTAAAGCGCCTAGAACAGACATTTTTATATTCCTTTCCCTATTATCTCCAAAGTTAAATTTCTTAGAAAAAATTCTTTCTGGCCCAGCAACAGCAATCCATACAGTGCCTACAGGTTTTTCCTCAGAACCTCCTAAAGGACCAGCAATTCCTGAAACAGCAACACACCAGTCAACGTTAAGATTTGACCTTCCATTTCCTGCCATTTGACTCACTACTTCCTGACTTACAGCCCCGTGCTTTTCAATATCAATCGGATTTACGCCAACCAATGATTCTTTTTTTGCATTGGAATACGTGATATACGACCCCATGAAATAATCTGAAGCTCCAGATATTGAAGTTAGTTCTGCTGAAACTGCACCACCAGTGCAACTCTCTACGGTTCCAATAGTATTGCCATTTCGACAGAGTAAAGCTCCCAAGCTTGACGACAATGTATCGTTACCATATCCAAAATGGAATTCCGGAATTTTATTCTCCAAAATTTCAAATAACTGATCAATCTCTTCAGCTCGTTCTAATCCCTCGAAACTAGTCAGTCTCAATTTTACGACTCCCGGAGAAGGTAAATAAGCTAACCCGAACCCTTTTTTTCGAACCAGAGCTTCCCACTCAGAGATCATATCTGCCAAAAAAGATTCCCCGATCCCAGCAGTCAAAAATGTTTTATGATAAATCGACTTCAACTCAAATTCTTTCTCTACCAACGGTAGTAATTCATTTGAGAAAATACTTTTCATCTCATAGGGTACTCCTGGCATGCTTACTACCCACTTTCCATTGCGGATAAACAACATTCCTGCGGCAGTACCCTGATCATTGGGCAAAATCGTACAACTTTTCGGCAATGCCGCCTGCAGTCGATTGACTTCGAGCATTGGCCTATTTCTCTTCGAGAAAAATTCCTCAATTCGATGAAGTGTCGGTTCATGTATTTCCAGCTCTGTTTCGAAATAGTCGCACAATACATGTTTCGTAATATCATCTTTGGTCGGCCCTAAACCTCCGGTAATGATCACTAGCTCAGAAACAGACAAGCTATCATCGATCGCCTGAATGATATCATTACGATCATCTGAAATAGTAAGTGTTTTAATTATTCTGACTCCACGAGAAGACAATTCTGACCCCAACCAAGAAGCATTCGTATTGATCGTCTGACCAATAAGAAGCTCATCACCAATAGAAATCAAACTACATTTCACGACTTACGGAATTTTGCGACTGATTCAATATGCCCTGTATTCGGAAACTGATCAACCAATGACAATTTATCCAATACGTATCCATGATCAATCAAAATCGAAGTATCCCTTGCCTGAGTCGATGGATTGCATGAAATGTAAACAATGTTCTTCGCGTTAAGTTCGATCGTTTTCAATAATGTCTTTGGTGCTATACCGGCCCGTGGCGGATCAAGAATGATTGTATCGATCTTACCGGAATACTCTGGATGTTCTTTCAGGAATTTACCGACATCTGCAGC
>Ga0102812_10002537_pt1 | contig 12293 bp, 7 predicted proteins | sample ColrivemetaGS713_FD_79334 | JGI IMG/M metagenome (GOLD analysis project Ga0102812, IMG submission 79334) | Estuarine microbial communities from the Columbia River estuary - Flood tide ETM metaG S.713 | ecosystem: Environmental > Aquatic > Marine > Intertidal zone > Estuary | place: USA: Columbia... | reverse complement strand
GTTATAGATGCTGCTAAAGAAGAGCTCGCTGCTGTTATATCTGAAGCATTATTGGAAATGTCAGAAGCATTGTCAGTAATACTCTGTGCTAATGAACCAGAAGCAGAATCTAAATTAGTTTGTACAGTAGTGATAGATGCTGCTAATGAAGAGCTATTAGCAGTAATATCTGAGGTGTTATTGGAAATATCAGAAGCATTATCTGTAATGCTTTGTGCTAGTGATCCTGATGCACTATCTAAATTACCTTGTACTGTTGTAATTGAAGCAGCTAATGAAGAGCTATTAGCAGTAATATCTGAGGCATTATTGGAAATGTCTGAGGCATTATCTGTAATGCTTTGTGCTAAGCTTGCTGAAGTGCTTGTAAAAGAACCAGAAATGTCTGATGCTATTTGAGCTGAACCGCTAAGTACGCTATCTCCTGTAGCTAGAAGAACTTTAGATTCTGATCCTTGACCTCCTGCTTTCCATGAGTTTAAAGTACCGTCCCATATTAACGAACCAGATGCTGGACCGTTAGCGTCATTAACCTCAATACCACCGTTAGCTGCTCCTGTTCCGTTTAGTGAGATTATATTGTCTGCAAATTCTACTGTAGTTGAGTCAACTGTTGTAGTTGTTCCAGATACTTCTAAGTTACCAGCTACAGTTACATTTTGACCACTAACTGTAATCGCTGTCTTTAAAGAAGATGTGTATGTATTTAAACCTGCAATACCAGTAGCATTGGTAGTAGTTGTAGAAGCTAAAGATGAGCTAACATTATCTATATTAGTTTGTAATGTTGAACTAGAAGCGTTTAATTCTACGTCTGTAGCATAAGTATCTCCTAACGATGTAATATCAGCTGCTAAAGAAGCACTGACTGCGTCAAGCTCGGTTTGTGTAGCATTGTCACCTTCTATAGTAGCTACCCTACCTGCAAGAGATCCTGATGCTGTGTCTAAGTTAGACTGCACTGTTGTTATAGAACTCGCTAGGGAACCAGAAGCTGAATCTAAATTAGACTGTACTGTTGTAATAGAACTCGCTAAAGATGAACTGTTAGCAGTAATGTCTGAGGCATTATTGGAAATGTCAGAAGCATTGTCAGTAATACTCTGTGCTAATGAACCAGATGCACTATCTAAATTAGTTTGTACTGTTGTTATAGATGCTGCTAAAGATGAACTGTTAGCAGTAATGTCTGAAGCATTATTGGAAATGTCTGAAGCGTTATCTGTGATACTTTGTGCTAGTGATCCAGATGCTGAATCTAAATTAGACTGTACTGTATTTGTAGATGCTGCCAACGAAGAACTAACAGTATTCAAGTTAGACTGTAGAGTCGAACTAGAAGCGTTAAGTTCAGCTTCAGTAGTAAATCCTGCGTCTAAAGAAGAGCTGAATGTCTGTAAGGCTGAAATGTCTGTTGCAATAGATTGAGACGGGGCTGTGAATGCTCCTGAGATGTCTGATGCTATTTGAGCTGAACTAGAAATAGTTCCTGGTGCAACAATATTAGTCAAGCCAGATCCATCACCTATAAATGATCCTGTAAAGGACCCAGTAAGAATTGCGCCTGTGCCTGATTGTGCTAAATAATTTGCGTCGTTAGAAAGTTGTGCTACTCCACTTCCTGATATGACGACCTTTTTCCATGTTGGCATCTTATATGAGTTTTAAGTTATTTCATTTTATATAAATATAGTCTTTTTGTTATTCCTGACCGATCCATAAGTTATAATTTTCATCTAAATACAAAGCTCCTGGATGTGCTGTTGGTTGGACTGATTGAGAGACTAGTTTGAGTAATCCGTTGCCTGTTATTCCAAAAGTTTTAACTGATCCACTATATATAGATATTGCATCATCTGAGTTATCTTTTCTCAAAGTAAGTGATCCAGTTACCCCTAATTCGTTTGTAGTATTGTAAACAGAACCTGTTTGTTGAAAAATAGACAAGTCTACTACGCCGTCTATAAAGTGTGATGATCCAGTATCAAGAGCAACTGCATCACTATTAATCGTAATACCACTTCCGGTATTAACATTTAACGTTGCTGTTCCGCTGAAAGCTCCACCTCCAAGTCCATCTCCTGCTACTACTGCAGTAATATCTCCACTTCCTCCACCACCTCCGCTACCGAAGCCAGAAAATTCTGCCCATGTTACTGTTGGTACGAAAGTACTTACATAATCAGGTTGAGTAATAGTAGCCTGGTAAGTAGAACTTGCATCTTCTACCCAAACAATTTGATTATCAGTCACCCTAGCAATAGGAATATCTGCTAAATCATTATATGCTGCTACCGTGTAGAATGCTCCTGCTATAACATCAATATCAGCTAGGGCAAGACCTGATGACGATGCTGCTGAGTTTAACTGTAATTTACTACTAAATGATGGCATTTACTATTATACTTATATTAATGTTTAACTTGGTGCTGATCCACTTGATGGTATTAATCTGGCTTCAAAAGAACTGTCTGCATCAGCAGTAGTTCTACCTATTATATTCCAGGTTGTGTACCCATCTACTGCCGAATCAACATCAAATTTATGAATGTTAGTTGCTACTGATCCAAACGATGAATCAGACTGTCCTTTAAGGTACAAAATATATTCATCCGTATCTGTCCCAGATGAATCTGTCATAGATGTCGGTGTTCCTGTTAAAGTAGATCCGCTTGGAAATAATATCATTATCTGATCTCCGCCGCTTGCAGCAAATGAAGATGAAATTATACTATCCAAATTGGAGCCACTTCTTTCTGCTCTTAATGTTATTGTTCCTCCTCCTACTGTAATTGTACTACTTCCTAATTCACCTGATTTAAATTCGTAAATTGGAGAAGGACCTGCTGAATTGAATCCAGTAATCGTAGCTGGTGTTGTACTTGTATTTTCTGATGTTATCCCTACTATTCCATTATAGCTTGCTGCGCTTAATGAGCCACCACCAGTTCTTGTTGATGTATAAATATATACAGATGTTAATACTTCAGCTGCATCTACTGTGATCGATTCTCCAGTAAGTGTTACGCTTTCTCCGTAATTATCTGTTACTGTTATGTTAATAGAGTAGCTTCCTGCTTCTAAAGAACCGGTTGGTTGAATTGTAAAAGGAGATGAACTCCCAACTACATCAAATTTACCTCCGTCAGTTCCAGCAAGAGTAAGTGTAAATGGTGAGTTATTTTCACTATCTGTAACTGTAATAGAACCTGCAGTAGAGCCGCTTATTGCTCCATCTGTATCATATGGTGTTGTTGCAGTAAAATTAGCAGATGGTGCGTTATTACCAAATATAGTTGCTGTTACAGACCCACTTCCAACATTTCCGTATTGATCAGTAAACGTAATATCTGTAGAAAGTGTATCTCCGCTCTGTGTTACTGATCCGCTTATATCTACCCCTAGGGTTAAGTACCCGCTTGAATCAATAGATATTGATGAGTTAGAAGAAGTATATGATTGTACTGCTTGACTACCGTAGTTAGGTGAATAACTAACGCTTACTTGAGCAGCGTTTCCTTGATTATATCCTGTTGCATCTCTAAATGCAGCTCCGCTAAGTGCTGATTCTATAGAGTATATAGAAGTATCGCCACCAAGTGTTCCAACGTTTGCTGCTGTAATTGTAATTGAACTGCTAATAAGAGTAGAATCAAATCCATGTATATCTTGCAAAGATGCAGTATAAGGATAAGTTCCAGCTGGTATGTTTATAGAGTTAGCTAGTAACTTTAATTGAGGGGTTGCAATACTAGGTGAAAAATAAGTTGAGTTATATCCACTAAATGTTAACCCGTCATTTGGTATAGTGTCACTTTCTGTATCACTAACACTCAACCTTAAAATTTCTGTAGTACCTCTTGCTTGGTTTGTGTTAGTACTAAATGTCTGAGTAGAAGATAGAGTTGGGGCATTATTTTTAGTAACCTCAATAGAAATTGCTTCTGAACCAGCGTTACCGTATTGGTCATCCCATGAAATAGTTGTAGCAATAATTGAACCATTTGTACTCACACTTCCACTTATATCATTACCGACAGATAGTCTTCCAGATGAATCTATATCGATTCTTGCATCAGAAGAAGCAAAGTTTGTAGCTGATTGAGAACCATAGTTAGGTGAATATGAAATTGCTACTGAGCTTTGTGTACCGGTTCTACCATTCGAGTTTCTCGTTACCAAATCACCATCAGTTGCAGACTCTATTATATATGCATCTGTTGAAACTAAATCTCCTGTATCTGCTGATGCTACTGTTACACTTCTTCCATTATAGGATGTAGATTTAGCAAAATTATCTGTTACTGTAATATCGTAAGAATAAGTTCCTGCTGTTAAATCAGAAGCAGCCTGTAACTCCCATGAGGAAGAGGCAGCATTTTGAGGTACTGCATTAAATGAAGCTGCATCTGTACCAGATAAAGCTAATTGGTATGGTGTATCAGACTCAGTATCAGATATAGCTATGCTAACTAAATTAGTATCCTGTGTTGCTAAATTGGCATTTAGATTTGAGCTTTGATCTGTAAAAGTTGCTGAAGGAGCTGCATTTGCTGTTACACTAACTGAAATATTAGAAGTAGTTATAGTTTTAAAAGTATTTCTAAAGGTAATAGTAGAGTCTATAGTATCTCCTGATCCTGTAGCTGATCCACTTAAGTTATTAGTTAATGTTAAACTACCGTTACTATCTATAGTAATAGCTGCATTAGATGAAGTAAAAGCTCCAGATTGATTAGCACTAAAATCAGCTTGTGTTGAACCTCCTGATGTAGTTACTATATTAGCACCAGCTAATGCTGATTCTATAATATAAGGACCAGCAGACCAGTTATCTGATAAACTTGCTGGTGTATCATCGTTTATGTTTATTGTTATAAATCCTGCATCAGAAGCTGTATTAAAGCTATCTACTACTTCAACAGAATAAATATACCTGTTTATAAAGTCTGAGTTTAGGAACACTCCGTTTTTTCTAGTTACGGTTCCTGTATTAGACATTTGAAATGGATCTTCATGAGGGTCAGTAAGTTGATTTGAACCTGCGTAAGAGCCTGTATTAACACTACTACCATCTAGTTGTAGAGAACTTAAAGTAAAGTTTCTAAAAGTAATAGTATCTCCTTCGTTATCAGAAGCAGCTATAGTACCTATAGAAGCTCCGTTGGTGCTATTTTCGCTTATCGATCCTAGTGTTTGATCATTTACAACAGGTACATCGTTATCTACTACGTTTACTGTAATAGAAATCGATGCACTTGCATCAGTATCTTGTCCTGCTTGATAATGTTCATCAGAAGCAGTTAGGCTAAACTGGAAAGTTGGAGTTGTTTCATAATCCAACGAACCAGTTTCTTGATTAATTTGTACATAAGTTCCATATTTAGTTACAGAAAACTCTGATGGTATAGAACTAGATTCGATTGTAATAGTATCTGAGTCTTCATCAGTAAAGTAAATTTTACCAACTTCCCCTGATGTTGCATTTTCATTTCTATTTGCGGTAAAAGAAGTAATTATAGATCCACCAACAGAAGTCTGTCTGAATACAGGTGCTGAGTTAGTTGATACTACGAAGTAGAAAGTTTGAGTAGTTGATGTACCGAATGCATCTGTTACTACTATGTCTACCGGGTGTGCTAAAGTTCCATCTCCTCTGTCTTGGGTGTTAAATGCAACTTCTGTTGGAACTACATTTAATGTTACTGCCCCACTTGAGGAAACTTTTACGTAATCGTCTGTGTACCCTGAATCTACTGCAAAAGATAGGGATTGTCCTTCTGCATCTGTGGCAGATAGGGTTACTAAAGTACTTCCACTTGTAGCAAATTCTATTACTCCTTGATTGGCGGGAGTATTAAAAGAAGGAGGTGTATTAGGGAAAAATACTGCGTCTAAAAAGTCTTGTATACTACCTGTAGTTCCTAAGTTGACTGAACCAGTTAATCCAGGAAAATATTCACTAGATACAATTCTATCTCCATCGTAGCTATTTTCTCCTGCTGATATATTGTTTATTCTAGTGTTAAAAGAGGCACTATCTAAATAATAGGATGAAGTAAAAGTATTTAATGCTGTACTATCACTAGATCCTGTAACTGTATCAATTCTAGATGCAAAAGAAGCACTATCAGTATAATAAGATGATGTAAAAGTATTGAGTGCTGCAATACTAGTGTGAGAACCAGTAGCATATGATGAAGTTGCTGCTTCTATAGATGCTAATCTACTGTCTGTTGATGATGTATATGCATTAATTACTCCTAATGCTAAAGAATCACTTTCAGTAGACGAAGTTATATACCCTAAATCTCCTATTTGTTGAGACGATGATATTGTTCCTGCTGGTATAATCGAATCGCTAAACCCAGATGCTGCAGCTGATGCTGAAATGTATGTAGGGCTAATATAAGATGCTGTAACTGCATGTGATGAACTTACTATAATACCGTCTACATTAGCAGCTGATACGTAAGATGCTGTATTAGCAATAGTTGAGGTAGCAGAGTAAGATGATGAAATAGAAGCATCTGAAGATGTAACGTATCCTAGGGCGTAAATCTGTTGAGAAGATGAAATAGTTCCGGCAGGAAGACTAGCTTCACCAAATCCAGTTGATGCTGCTGAGGCAGAAGTTAAATATCCTAGTGTTTCTATTTGATTAGATGACGATACAGTACCAGCAGGTAATGTCTGTACAGTTAGATAACTAGTACTATTACTTTCCAGAGTAGTTACTCTAGTAACAATTGACCCAGTGTGGGTGTTTAATGCTGTTAATGAAGTATTAGCGGAACCAGTAAAGGTATTTAATGATGAAGTAAATAAATTTAAGGAAGCTGAATGTACATTTAATGGATATAGACTTTGAGTACCTGCATCTCCTGATTCTAATGTGGAAATACGTGTGTTTAACCCAACCTCATTAATGTAGAGCTCAGAACCGGAAATATTTATACCGCCGCTATAAGGCTGTAGGGCTGCTTTTATGCTAGCCGAATTAAATATCAGGGAACCTGAAAGTTCACTAGAAAATCCTGCCATTTATTTTTCTCTTAGTTATAATACAATAAAACCTTCAGAGTGTCCTCACTTTTATATAAATATGGGGCAATCATTAAAGCTTTGTGTAAGTTTCGCTTGTTACTTTTATATTTGATTTACTGTAATACTTTTTAGTATTAAACGGAAGAGCATTTACAGTGTCAGTAAGTATATAGCCTAGTAAGTTTATGGTAAATTCTGTCTTTACAGTCCTCTCATTACCTTGGACTACCTCTGTAGAAGTAGAAAAATTATCTATCATTGCTCTGAATCTAAATCTATCAGGAGACCCCCAATAAGAGTCTGAAGCAAAGTTAATACCTTCGACTAATTTGTTGTTTTGTTCCATGAAGTCGGTAAAAATAATACAACTATAGGTAATATTGACATAATCAGGAATAGCTACAGCGTATAGTTCTCTTTCTTTAAATCGGTTATTTAAAACACCAAACCTATCATACATATTGACCTTAGAGAACTTCTTTTCAAACACTCCGTAGTTGTGAGGAGCATTACCATCCATTTTATTCCCTAACGTTCTATTTTTTTCAATGTTATCTCTTCTAAATACGATAAGAGGAGCTTGCATTTTACCGTTTTTATCGCGGTAATATCCGTCTTTCTGCATAGCTGCCCAACGTTCAGGTGAACCATATACCAATGGAACGTTTATTTGTTTACCATTTTGAGTTACCTGTGGTTTGAGAACTTCATTAAAGTAGTAAAATATAGCTTCATCAATATCTTTGATACCGACAGTAAGTATTTCTACGTTATCGTTTTCTCTAGATACCTGATTCTCTCTATTTTTAATAGTACTTTCGTCCATATTAACGTGTTTGTGTGATTCCTACTCTATCTGCCCTTGTTAAATGACAGTCTACTACTATAGACATTGATCTACCGTACCCAGCAGTACTAGACTGAAGGTTATAGTTATTGTCGCTACCTAAAAATAGTTGATTCTCTCTGACAGTATCTACTTCATAGAAGTCATTATGCCATTCTACTACATCTCCTACTTCAGGTACTACAGTTTTATCTGTTAAGTCTTGTCTTATGAAAGCAAACGATGCTTCTCTACCTAAATCAGGTCCAAATTCTTGTATATCTATGATTTGATCACCTCTAGTGATAAGACAATTAAGTTTAACTGCATTCCAATAGGATTTACTAAGAGATTCACCATATAAGTTAACATCGGTATCTTCTAAGCTTATTTTATGGTATAAGATCTCTTGTTCTATAATATCATGTAGGAGTTCTCTACCTATATTTACCATTAAACTTATATCTCTATCTGATCCGAATCTCATTTCTCTTCTATTGTTTGTTCTCCTACTTTAATAGCTACTATATTACTATATTTAGCTTTAGCATTGTCTTTAAACGCTTTAAAAGCAGTTATTGCATCTTTTTGACTGATAATCTTTATCTTATACGTAGCTAAACCCGTTTCTGCGCTTTCGGAAGCTTTAGTTACGGTAGTAACACCAGGTAGAGCACGTAAAGCGTCGTCATACCCGGATATACCTTCTTCACCATACTTAACCTGCACCATTGCTTCATAAGTTTTGTAGTCTAGCTCTAAAAGTAACTGTATTAACTTCATTATCCTACAAATATAGTCATTGGAACTGATTTCAGGGTGTTTTGTAGGTCTTCAGCTTCTTTAGCCGAACTTTCTAACTGTTTACCCCTTGAAGTAGCGTCTAACATTTCTCTTAAACTAGTCATTAACCCTTCTTTTTCAGATCTAGCGTCAGCTAATAGGTCTGCTTGATTTAAGGTAGCTTCAGAACCTGGTACTGGTATTGTTTGGTACTTACCTCTTATATATGCAAGCATTTCTTTAGCTAATGCTAAGGAGTAGTTGAAGATCCACTGTCTCCCAACACTGTTAATAAATGAATATGTTGGATTCTCATATGGTACTTCAGCTACATTAGTAATTTTATTAAGAGAATCATCAAAACTTAACTTTGATTTATCATCTTCTTTATAAAATTCGAAGTAAAGGTTACCCTCTTTATTAGGTACTGGGAATAGTTTAAGTTGGTTTGCTACTATTTCAAAAGAATATGCTGATTTACGTATTTGGTCGTTAAATTCTATACCCTGTAGTAGAGCTATATCGTATGATAAAGGCATTAACATAAAGTTTATACCAGGACTAAACGAACCAAAGTCGAAAGCTTGCATTAATGATTGAACTCCTGTTCCAGTACCAGCATAAGGATCAAAATAACGTTGTATAGCTGGTGGAGATTCATAAAACACTCTTCTTACTTCAATACTACCTGTAATACCTTGATCTTCTGACCAGGCATTAAGATCATATTCTTGTTGAGATGCAGTTATAGCTAAAGACCCTGTAAACTTCTGTACATTACCTCCAACTCCGGCTTCTGTACCGTAGTTTTTAGCAATTTGTACTTGTTTGTTCATTGTAGGTTCAACAATTCTGTTATTTACAATACTTCCTGTTAAACCTCCTTCAAAGTTCATATAATTCTCAGTAATCTTGTATTTGAATACTTCATTACCGTAAGTTGTTACTGCTTCTTCAAAACATGTATATAGACTCCCACTGTCTAACTCGACATCCATGAGAGGATACCCTAATCTGTTTGTTACAAACTTAGCAACTTTATCTGCATCAGTTTGAAAGTCGGTATCTGTGTCATAAAATCCAAAAGGAGTAGATCCGGTTGTGAAAGTTGAACTTCCTCCCCATATAGTTACATTTGCCATTAAATACAGTTTATATATAAATAGACAAAAAAAAAGAGGCCCGAAGGCCTCTCTTAATATTAATCTAAGCTAATATTAGATCTGAGCTAAGTCAGAAATAAATACTTTAGCGTAGAATTCAGGTCTGATCATCTTCTTAGCGTAACGAGTCATTAAACCTTTACGTGGAGTGAAAGATTCTGGATCGTATACTAGAGGAGTCATCATTAATGGTACGTAAGGAGCATAAACTGCACCAGCTTCTAAGAATTGTGAACCTCTATATCCCATAAGAATAGTATTCTCAGTCATATAAGGGTTTTTGTATACTTGGAATCTGTTGTTTAATGCACCTACTTTTTGTACGCCCATTGCAAACTGATCTTGATCACCGTTTGTAGCTGCAGCATATCCAGGAATAGATTCTAGGATTGTAGCAACAGAAGGAGAACATACCATAAAGTTAGCTCCACCTCTTAAAGTTTTCTGGTGAATCTTGTTAGATACTTTTTGGATTTTAGTACCAAGAGTTTGGAACCATTGTCCTTGAGTATTATAGAAATCAGATGTAGAAGTACTCCACTCTGTTCCATTCCAGATTTTGTTATTCTCTGCAGACCATCTCTCAGTAGTATTAGCTTCTAAGATTAGCATATCAAGAATCTCTAGATCGATTTCCATTGAAATGTACTCACTAAGTAGTGAAGTCAATTCAGCTTCAGCATCGATTGAATGATAAGCATTAAGATCTTGTGCAAATTCTGGTGTCCATTGAGCTTTTAGTTTTCTTGTCTTAGCAACGATTGCTTCAGATTGAAGCTTAACGTCGATTTCAGGAATACCTAAGTTTTCAACAGCTCTGTCAGAAGCAGCTTCGAAATCACCTCTATCGTTATCAACTGGTTGTTTGTGGAAAATTACATTTCCTGAAGCAGGAAGTGCTCCACCAGTTAAATCAGCTTTAGCTACTACGAAAGTAACTTCTGTTCCAGATACAGTAGTAAGTTCTGGTTTGCTAGTTACATCTACAGAAGCAGACTGAATACGGAATGCACGAGCTCCTAAAAGGTCAGCATTTTGTCCGGCAAGATCAATAGTTGCTTTTAAGTAGTCAGCAGGATCTACATCAGCATCATAAGCTACTGAAGCAGAAGTTGCAGTACCAGAGGTAATGGTTTCTGAAGCAGATACTTCGTTGATTGTATATCCAAATTTACCAGCTCCGTAAAGACCTCCTGAAGGATCAGTGTCTTTAGTCATTTTGTTAGCTCCATCAGTTACGTTACCGTAAAGATTTTCGCCATCAGATCTACCGTTTGCAGTATCACCGTATTTAAAGTCTAGATAAAATACTAGACCTGAAGGTAGACTCATTGGTTGTACAGATACGAAATCTTGAGCAACGATTTGAGCAAATACCTTTCTTACTAGTGGTAAAGCAACTCCAGCCCAGTTTTCTCCTGAACCAGCAGTAAAGCCTGCACCACCTTGAGTATTTGTGTTAGCTTCAGCTACGACTTGTTTAGCTTGGTTTTCTAAGATCATTGCCATGTTACCAGCTTTTTTCTCATCTAACCCTTCCAACAAACCTGACTGTTGCCATTTAGAAGCAAGTTTTTCGGCGTCAGCTTGCATGCTTTTATATCCGCCTCTTGCATCTTCTAATAGGTTGTTAATTTCCATGATTAATTTTTAAAGTATTAATTAAATAATTCCAGCTAATTTTTGCATTCTACGAACAGCATCGGATACTTCTGCGATAATTTCTGGTTTTTTAGCTGTAGTACCAGTTGCTTTAGATGCAGATCCTTTGTGTTCTTTAATAGTTGTCTCTTTTTTAGTTCCAACGTTATCTACTACAGTTTCGAATACTAACTTAACCTCTTTTACGGTTTCAGCTTTATCGAATGCAGCGATTACATTTACTTTTTGAGACTCTGTAAGGTTCTGAGCCTTAAAGATTTTGTTGACATATAGAAGTTTAGCATTTAAAATATTTACTTCGTTTAACTCTGATCTTAGAGTATCGATAGTTTCTAAAGCTTCTTTTAGATCAGCTACTCTATTAATATTGTAGCCTTTTCCTTCTGATTCGTGATTAACTTGAACAGATGTATCTTCGTCCATCTCTTCTTTTTTCTCACCCTCTTCCATTGTGTCTTCGTCGTCTTTCTTGCCTTCTTCCATTTCGTCTTCTTTGTCACCTTCGGTAACACTTTCTAACTCACGAATAAGTTCGTCAAGATCGATTTCGTCTTCTTCTGCGCCCATTTCAGGTTCCATTGCAGGTTCTTCCATACCTTCTTCGTCTCCCATTCCTTCAATATCACCAGCATCCATATCGTCAGCAGCAGCGTCTCCGCCTACTTCTTGAGCAATAATGTCTCTGATCATATCTTTAAATTGGTTAACTGAAAGATCTTTTAGATCCTCGTCACCTTCAATAGCGTCTTCGTCGCCGGCTATTTCTTCGCCGTCGTCTTCGATTTCCTCAGCTCCGTCTTCAGATTCTTCTG
>Ga0102812_10002535_pt1 | contig 12294 bp, 10 predicted proteins | sample ColrivemetaGS713_FD_79334 | JGI IMG/M metagenome (GOLD analysis project Ga0102812, IMG submission 79334) | Estuarine microbial communities from the Columbia River estuary - Flood tide ETM metaG S.713 | ecosystem: Environmental > Aquatic > Marine > Intertidal zone > Estuary | place: USA... | reverse complement strand
TTTGTTTGTTTCTTCGCAATGATGAGCGCCCGTTCGAAGTGGAGGGAGGGGATGCGCGGCGTGATGAGATTGTCGAAGGCGATCATTTCCCTAGAGGGAAAGGTGGCGGGAAAGGTCACGTCTTTGTCCCCTCCTCGCAAGCCGGCCAGGAGAGGGTCCATCCAATCTCTCCTGGACAAAGGAGTCGATCCTGGCCCAGTATGCCTCCTCCTCGACGTGCTTGCCGCTCCTCCCAGGTTCGGATATTAATGCCGTCGCGACTCCAGCGATGGCAGTCGTCGTCGTCGTTGTCGTCGTCGTCGTCGTCGTCGTCGTCGGGGATGGGTCAGTCCCAAACAACTCGCAATCCACCTCGGCGATCCGACGCTGGACGTCGGTGCGAGGAGCTCGTTGGTCATTATTTATTGAGAAGATTAGAGCAGGGCAGGTGAATGCTTAAGAAACGAGTGAAGCGGAAAAAGTGACAGCTATCTAGTTTAGCTATGGCGAGCGAACAGCTGTGAGAACATGAGCGGCCAGTTATTAATTCCCCATGTCTTCGCCTCCCCCCACAGCGTTCTCGAATTTGCAGGAGCAGGCGTATCAGCTCAAGTCGGTGAGGCACCGTGGATCGTCGCGCAAGATCCTGCTCCAGAACGAGAACGGCCCGTGTCCGCTCCTCGCGGCCGCCAACGCCCTCCTCCTACGGGGGGAGATCAACCTAGATCCGGCATGCGTCCGCTCCGGCGTCGCGTGCGCGGATGACGTTGTGAACGTGCTCGCCGAACGGGCCGCCGCCAACGCGCAGTCGCGGTCGGCGAACGACAAAGGCAAGTATCGACTGAACGAGGCACTGGAACTGCTACCGCGTCTGAGGCACGGGATGGACGTCAATCCACGATTCGCGTCCGGTCCGTCGGGCGTGGAGTACACAGCCGAACTCGCGGCATTCGACCTGCTGGGGGTCGAGCTTGTGCACGGCTGGCTCCTCGATCCACGGGACATCGAGACGTCCCATGTCGTATCGTCCAAGTCTTACAACGACTTGATCATGACGGTCATCGTCGGGAGCGAGGCCAGGGAGGCGATGAAAGTGATCGAAGGACGGCTTTTAGGATTGGAGGAACGATACAGCAGAGGAGGCTGTTCGCCGTCGGCCGAAGATGGCTCTCCCGCCGCGATACCACAGCGTGCCATCTGGCTTAGCCGGTCTTAACTGCCCCTGGAAAAAGGGGGCACTGGACGACGTGCCAAGGAGGGGAAGGAGGGTGGCCACGGGTCTTACAAGGAAGAATATTAGGGCGGAAACGGAAATCTGTGTCCTCTGTGTGGAAATTTGAGGGAGCCACTGATTTGTTGGGCTCGGATTTGAAAAGGGATTTCTGTTTTATTTGGCTTGGGTTTCGAAAAGTCTGGCGGGCCTTTCGGCAGTAGGAAGCTATGTAGCATTTCGCAAGACTGACATTTTGGAACCAACCAATATGTTTTCTCATATTTTCAATAAGGGAGCTACGAGTGGAACTTGGTAGCTTCGAAAGGGAAACTACGTTTCTCGGTTTTTGGAGGCATTGGCCATCTCCTGCACGATCTTGACAAGCATTTCCATCTGGCCCGACATCTCAGTGATCTCTTCCTTCGCAATCTCGAGATGGTTCTTGAGCCCCGCCATCTCACCTGACGAATTCCCTCGGAGCCTCAGCTCGTTCAGCTCTCGGATGGCTGTGTTACTCTGGATCTCGGCCATGGTGGAGCGGTGGACCACAAAGTCATAGTCCGACTGCTTGGGGAGGGCGCCCAGATCGCTGTCGACCTGGGCCCACTTGTTGTGGGAGTTGGCGAGGCCCCCGTGGACGGTGTGATAGGCTGCCGTCTCGGAGCGGATGCCCAGCTCACCCTTGATCTGCCTGAGGCAGCGGAGAATCTCGGTGATGTCCTCCCCTGGGTCCTCTCCCGCCTCCCCGAAACTGTCATCATCAATCCTACCGCGCTTGGGGGCAGAGCGCATTGGTGTAGCCTTTGTGCCCGGCGTGGCGGCCACGTAGACCGACTCCCGGCTGCCGACCGTTCCGTCCTTCCACTGGTCCATCAGCTGCCTGAAGACGGAGGCCCAGATCTCTTGAGTGAAGCTCTCGCTCAGCACGCCCACACTCCCCGAATCATGCTCTGCCGCCTCGAGGGGCAGCATCGGGTCAAAAAGGGCATGCTTGTCTGAAACCTGAACGTAGCTACCCCCGGGTAGGAGACTTGCCCATGCCTTGTTTGTGTGTGCAAAGCCGCAGTTCCTGTTGACGCAGAACTTGCTGGGTCCTCCCCCTCGTGAGGCGATGGTCCCACCGCAGATCCCCGCCTCCTCTCGACCTGGAAATCGATAAAGGGGGTAGGTGATCTCGTCCCGACGATCCTGGCGCCCAGACCTGTCAGGAGTGAAGTAGGAAGGCCTTTCCACCCCCTGCGGGGTCCCGTACTTGTCCATACTGTCGGCAAAAGCCACCTGGGCCAGCCTTCCGGCCTCCCCGCGTACCGGGGCTCGGCGGCGCGGCTGACCCCCGCCTGACAGATTACCCCCCTCCTCCTCCGCCAAGGGGCCTCGGGCCCGGCGATCTTGTAGTGCCGCCAGCAAGGGTGAGGTCACCCTATCCCTGAACTCTTCATCCACCTGGTACCCCCCATGGTGGGCCCTTCCCCCTTCACCCGTCTCAAACGGGCTCCCTGTGTTCGAAGGCGTGGAGATCACGGCGAAAGGACTCGTCGTCCTCAAAGACCCCTGTGCCACACCCCCTCTTGCCTCCCCAAACCCCCCCGGACCCCCAGCGAGTCCTCCCCCTGACAACAAAGAAAACAACCCAGTTAGTGGGGGTGGAGGATGCCTCCCACTCGGATTCTATGGGTAGCCTGGCCCCGGCCTTGTGGGCGGGCAGACAGGCAGGTGGTAAGGATAGACACTCGGATCAGCTTTTGGTCAGAGGGTTCTTGCCTTACCGCCTACCGTGGGGTACATGTGAGGTCAGGGGGGCAGGCCCAAACCTATGGTTCGCGGTCGCCAAGGCCCTCGGTTTCAGGGTCACTTCAATCAGATGTCCGTATTTACCTTTTGTCCAACTGGTGTTGTCCTTCTGCCCAGGGGTCTCGGTCCTGTTGCCAGCATCACAGAGGTTTACCTCTCTGCCTGAGCTAGTTTTCCTGGATGTGGAGTCACTACCCTCCGGGCCTGGGGCACACCGGTATTGGGAGAGATGGTTGACTCCTCATGTTTTCTACGCAGGGGGGCAGGATGCGGACTCAGGGGTCGGCTTGGGGGGGAGGCTCACCACTCGGCTGCCTCCTGGCTGGACAGCTTGGTCTGTCACCCTCTCGCATTGCTCGGCGGGGGGTGCCACGTTGGGTGTCTGGAGTTTAGTTGCTTGGTACCCCCCTTTCTTCGAGGGCGCGGTACCGCTCCCCGTGGTGGCGGAGATGTGGTTCCCCTTGTGGTGATATGTAAATGACAGAGAGCAGGCCTCACCTCACCAGGAAAAGCTACCTGCGACGGCGGCAACGGCTTCAGTGGTTAGGTCTGACGGGTTGGTCCAGTTGTGTGGACTCTTTCCTGCCTCGGACAGGTCCGCGAGGGTTCTTGTTCCTGCCACTTCAAGCCCATCAGGACTTGGTTCAAGGGTTCTCACTCTTTCGGAGTTGGGTGGTCTGTGGGACATCCCTATTTCAGTCATGGACTCTCTGGTTGGTCCCACCTCCGGCGACATTTATAGGGCAATTTTTGACACCCCGCCTACCAAAACACTGCTGGTCGGGGCGGATTCTCTGTTGACTACGTCGTTCCGGGGGGGTTTACAGAAAGAAAGTGGTATTTTGGGGGTCACTTCACAAAAACGGGCCGAGATTTCAACTTCGCGTTTGAGCAGAAAACGGGCCCGCTTGGGATTTACGGAGATTTCGAAATTTTCAGGAATTTCGACTTTCTCAGGGGTTTCTTCGGCCCTGGCTCACCCTGCCTTACCAGGTCCAAGTCCCCGGTCGGATCAGGATTTGGGGTTGACACACCCTCTGCCGCTCGTTACTTTTCAACCAACCTTTTTGTTTAAGAAGGGAGACGCGCAGAAGGCGGACGACGCTTCAGTGCCAGATCAGTTGTGGCTTGGGTCGTTTGCATCGGGTTATGGTGGCAAGTCCTGCTTGGCCCGCCACCGCTCAGCATTGGGAATGCCTTTAGCATCCCCAGGCGGACTCAAGGAATCTGCACCGTCAGCAAAGGGTTGTGGTTGGGAGGAGGCAATGACAGGCTTCAGGACCTTTGGTTTGCGACATTGGCGACGACAACTCATAAGAGGTTTTTACAGGTGGAGAAGAGAGAACGTGCCGCTCCAGGCACGCCTTCCAACCCCAAGCCAGATGTGACGAACCACAAGGAGCTGAGGGCTGGGGCGGTTAGGGCGATTTATAGTTGGACGTCCAAGGGCCAGCGGTCCTACACGTCGCAGTGGAACGCACTCAGAGGCACCAGGGAGGGCCGGGCAACCGTCGGCGCAGGTTTGGACGCCCTGAGGAGGTGCGCCAACGCCAGTTGGTTTGAGTGGCTGGATGGGTCGGCTCCCATTATCTGGAACTGGCCTCAGACGTATCAGAAGGAGGTGCGCGACGGGCAGCAACATTTCTTCACGGGAAAGTTCGGACCACCATGGCTAAGGCCGCAGAGGTGCGCTAGGGATGGGGGCCAGCACGAGATGATGAGGGCCAAGGTAGTCAAGGTGAGGAAGCTGGACTACATCACAACGGGCCCGGTGAGGAGCGGCACGCATTTCTTCTGTGTTCCAAAGGGGGACTCCGACATACGGATGGTCTACAACGGCACCAGCTGTGGACTGAACGCGAATGTGTGGGCGCCCCGCTTTGGGCTGCCCACAGTAAAGGATACCCTACGATCGCTGCTGCCGGGTTATTATCAGGCCGATTTGGATGTGGGAGACCAGTTCCTCAATTTCAAGCTACACGAGTCGATGAGGGCGGAGTCTGGTGTCGACGTGCAAACGGTCAGGTCTGGGGACCCTAGGGATGAGCCTTGGGAAGCGTCGCGGCAGGGAATTTGGGAGCGTTGGGAAAGGAACTGGATGGGACTCAAGGACTCTCCATACCGCAGCATCCAGTGGCAGATCAGACTCAAGCTGGAGGTTTACGGGGACCGACGGGTACTCTCAAACCCTTTTCACTGGGATAGAGTGGAGTTCAACCTTCCTTGTTCCAAGGGCTATAGGTCTGACTTGCCTTGGGTCATGAAGATAAGGTGCGACGGTCACTTGGCAACGGAAGTCTATGTGTACGTGGATGATGGTCGGGTTACAGGGCACTCCGCGGAACAGACAGGGCTTGGGGCCAGAGCTTATGGGGCGGGCTGCACCAGGTTGGGGGTTCAGGACGCATCGAGAAAGCGCACAACACCAACCCACACCCCAGGTCCTTGGGCGGGCACCGTCACACACACAGATGGGGGTGAAGTAATAGGGATGGTTTCTCAGGAGAAGTGGGACCGCACGAAGGCATTGGTTCAGGAACTGTCGGACTTGGTGTCAAAGCCCCCCCTCCCTCTACATCGACTGTTGCAGATCCGGGGCTTCCTTATCTACGTGGTCAGAGCGTACAAATGGTTGAACCCATATATAAAGGGCCTTCACCTCACCATTGACTCGTGGAGACCGGGACGGGCTGCCAATGGTTTCAAGCTTAAGGGGAAGGCGTTGGAGCAAGCAATGGCACTTTGGAACTCGAGCAGGGAGCTGGATTTTGGTTTGTGTGGTAGGCGTTCGGAGGAGGATGATCACATCATGTCAGAAGGCGGAGATCCAAAACAACCAGTGGATGCCCCCCCTGAGGTGGTCCAGCCAGTGGATTGTTTTTGCAGAGATCTGACCTGTTTGTTGGATTTGACATCCCCAGAAGCTCCCCCCCGACAACTCTACCGAGCAAAGCACAAGACGGCCTTGTATGTGGTGGGGGACGCTAGCGGCAATGCAAGGGGGGCGGCCGTGGTGGAGTTGGATGGCGTCTCGTACGAGGCGGGCGCATGGAATGGGGAATGGAGGAACAAGTCTTCCAACGCACGAGAGGCGGAGAACCTCACGAACCGTATTGAAAGATTGGTTTTGGAGAGGGCGTTGGAGCACCATGAGATCTTCGTTTTCACGGACAACTCGGCTTTTGAGGGATGCTATTACAAGGGGCACTCCACTTCTGAGGAGCTCAGTGATATAGTCTTCCGTCTTCACAAGGCAGAGAGGGAGGGGGGTTTCATACTCCATGTGCTTCATATATCGGGCAAGAGGATGAAGGCCTCAGGAGTTGATGGTCTTTCAAGAGGGGACCTCACTGAGGGGATGATGGCTGGGGAGGACCCGCTCTCGTTCATTCCGCTCAACCGCGGAGCGGACGACCTCTCAGGGGGCCTCGCGTCGGCATGGGTCAGGAGCTGGTGGACAGATCAGATACCGACTCAACAGGGAGGTTGTAACTGGGGAGGTTTTCCACTGGTCGAGGTGGATAAGGACAACATGTTTGAGTTGAAGAACTTGAAGGCGGCCAGGCTATGGATGCTTCCGCCGGCCGCTATGGAAGTTGCTTTAGAGTTGTTGACAGAAGACCGATTAGCACACCCCCACTGGCCCCACGTGTTCCTCGTACCCCGTTTGATGACCCACCTGTGGCGGAGGGATCTGGGCAAGGAGGCGGATATCCTTTTCAATATACCCGCCGGCGTGCCCTTCTGGGGGGCCCGGCAGTACGAACCTCTAACGGTTGCTATCCTCTTCCCTCTCTCACACGTTCCCAGTTACACAGGACCATGGGTGGTCAAGGGAACTATTGTGGGGGCAAACTTCAAACGAGCACTCGTCAGAGGTTTTAGGGGGGACCCACCGGATGACCCAGCAGAACTACATGGGCTGGATGGGAGCGTGTGTATGCTGTGGAAAGATCCGGAGGGCGGGTCACGGGTTGTTCTGCAGCAACTTCTTGCTTGGGCGGGCACCCTTCCCACCGTGCAGAAATGCATGGTGCGGCAAGTGCTACAGGGAGGCAGTAAACAACCCTTTTCCGATGGACCAGAAGGGAGTGGGAAGCGAGTCCGACTTAATGGGGCTCGATGACGACCACACCTTGAATCGGTACCGCTGCGGTCGGGACGGGGATCACCTCATGGGGGTACCTTTTGAGTGCGACCTCTGCTCCTTCAGAAATGTTTCGGGCAGGGATCCGGCATTCGGGAACCGCAAGGATCTTTTCACGCTGACAGCCATAAGGCGGGTCTCACTGGACGTGATGTGGGCACGGGAACCGGCCACAGTAGCCGGTAACTGGGCAAGGGCCAGGGCTGATTTCAACATGGTTTCGAACCATCTGAGCCTAGAAACGGGAACCTTGCTCCCTCGTTTGGGAAACCCTAAACTGGAGGACCGGGTGGGCATGGCGGTGGCCCTGGCCACTGTATGCACTTCGCTTCGAGCTGGGCGAAACACAAGCCAGGTGGATACAATGAGGAGAACTCAGACGTGGTACGGGAACGCTCACGATGCGGGCACGGGCTACACTTGTCAGACGGTTGTAGGCCTTGATCAGAAGAAGCAGTATCTCTCCACGAGCCACACCTTTGGGAAGTGGTTCAGCCGTTTCATGAGAGGGGCTCGTATGAGGATGGGGATGGTGAGGCGCCAGAATGAAGCTCTGACGTCCCCTCTGGTGTTGGGGGTCTGTGCAGCGGGGGAAGACGCTTGGCGGCAGTCACCGAGCGAGGTAGATCGGAAGATGATTGAGGATACGGTCTGTTTCATGCTGATCGCCTTTGGGGCAGGCCTACGAGGTGAAGAAGTGCCTTTGGTCTTGCTGGAGGGTTTGCTAACATTCTGGATGTCAACAAGGGCGGAGCCTGAGCGGTACATGATGATCACGCTCAAAGGGAGGTTTAAGGGAGAAGTTGACTCGAGATGGCATGTGGTCCCCATCAGCGACCAAAGCCGGTCTAACATTCCCTTCAGGCTCTGGATGGAACGGCTTGTTTACAGGAGGGTTAAGTTAGAGGGTAGGGGGAAGGGTTGGGTTTTTGAGAGCCAACCGGATGTTCGAGCGAAGTTTGGCCGATACAACGCCCTCTTCCGGTCCCTGATTACAAAGGCCAGATACAAGAACGTCAGGCTTGTTTCCAACAGTTGTAGAAGCGTCAGATTTCAGCCTCTGGCGGTCACCAAGGCGAGGAGCAGTTCTTGAGACCACGAACCATGGGGTCGACACTCAGGTCATTGAGCTAATCAACCGCTGGAGAAAGAAGGAGGCGGCAAGGGGATCTGAACCGGGATTACCAATGCGTCAGGTCTACACGCAGGTTCGGAACACCCTGCCAACAATGCTGGAGTTCTCCAGGGCGCTCTAAGTTTGGAAACTGGGAAGTATTTGTGTTCGGGGGGGTTTCTATTTTATACATGATTCATTTCTTTGATGATTGCTGATTAGCTTGCTCCTCCCTCAATGCCACGAAGGACAAGCCGCAAACCAGGGTGATGGGAGTTATTGGAATCTAAGACCTTTGGCAAGGTCAAGGATGAAGCTTTCACTGGCATGATGATCGCAGTGATAACAAATCCTATAGGTATCGCTTACCTGGTGACACCTGATCTGCTTGAGATTCTAACCCAGGCGGGCTTGCAAGACGTGAGTCTGAGACCCCGCCCCATGAACCGAACGTCGGTCTTGCTGCTTCTGGATTCCATTGACTATGGGGGGAGTCAAGCAGCTCAACAGGCTCTTTGGGTTTTCCCTTTGGCCCAGTTTGGGTTTTCATGCCTAGATCTTCAAGAGGGCTAGAACACTACCCCCAACGAATACATTGTGACTGTTGGTGCATGGTCCCCATCTGGCTGCGAGTCGAGTCGAGCCTAGGGCGGGATTAGTGTAGTCATTTCATTAGTCTAAAGCCCATTTAGCTAGTGACCGGAAAGGAATGTGACGGTTTTTATCAGGGAGTCGGAAAGACCCTCGTGCGCGGGGTCTTGGCCAAGAGCTCGTCGTAGTACGAAGGGATCTCTGTCGCAAACAAGGCCATAATCACAATCTTGTTCGAATTGTACGATCCGAGGTCGCAAACGCCTTCCACACATTGTCGGGACATCAGCTCACGCACCACGGTCTCATGCGGCTACACGAACACGTGGGGGACGCCGCCCTGTGCGTATTCTTCCGTAATAACCACTTTGCCACGCTCACCAGACACGACGGCGGGCTGTACCTGCTCGTCACGGACCTCGGATACGCCAACACGCCGGAGATAGTGTGGGAGAAGCTCGACGACATCGACGGGGACACCGAGTACTGCAACGAAGTTTCCAGAAGTCTGCGCCCCTATCAGAATTGGGACCGGCCGCGGGGCCAACGATTGCGCCGGTATTGCTCCTCGCCCAGAGGGGTCAGGAGGAATCCAATTATAAGCTCGCGTTGGCCATGGCCAGAGGCGCCGCTGATGCCCAAGGGATGGACGATGAGGAGGGCAGGCTGATCGATGAGGCGGAGGAGCTCAGCTTGAGTTTCTACAACGGGGCGGAGGATGCGACGTTGAACCGGGCTTCCGCAACCATGACGCCTCGCTCCATATGGCATCCGTCCTGGTCTACGGCGCCGTCGACCGCGCCGGCGACGTCCGCTGCGGCGTCGACCACGTCCGCCGCATCCCCCCCTCGATCGAGGAAAAAAATCCGCCATCGCTCCTGTTTGGAATTTTTGGATGGAGGTAATGCCGACAAGGCGGCTCCGCCCCCCGCCTCTCCCGCGAATAAGACCAAGCGAAAGGCACAACAGCGACGATTGTCACCCAAGAGTAAATCCAAATTGGATGCGTTGTCAAATCTCAGGGATGCTGCCGCTGCCTCCATTTTTGGTGAAGGCACAGATGAAACCACAAAATCCGCAGTCCCTAAGATGAAGGCGGCTGGACCCTCCAATAAACGGTCAGTAAAAACGACCACTCATGGTAACGAATCGCAATTGTATTCACGTGGAAAATCAAAGAAATGCACGTCAAAAGAGGAGGCTGTCCAGTCCGTCGAGTCCCAAACGCGCTCATCGAGTCAGGTTACCCAAAACAAACGCGGCAAGCAAACCAAAACATAGCCCTCTCCCGTCTTTTTCTCCGATTGATTATCGTCCCCAGAATCATGACGCGAATGATGCAGACTGCCCCGAGACCACTTCAATTTTGAAGTCGTATGTCAAAATAAGGACGAAACATCCATCGGATAATAAGGGTGACCATCAAAACGAATTTAATGACGCAGCTCGTGTTCATGATGAACGAAATACCAAAATGGAGGCTGATTCATCATCCTCGGTCATGTCTTCCTCGTATGAAGATGATGCGGTAATATATCACGATGACACCATTGACAAATCCTCTCAACCAATTTTAGATTCCAATGATGAGCAGTTTCCCAGCAGCTGGGAAAATATTGTGCCCTCGACTAAAGATCTTAATGTCGAATATGGACGATTGGAGTCCGCAAGGAGGAGTTGCAAGTTCGGGAACTGGATGCAAGAGCACACAGCAGCGTCAAAGAGATATCTGAACGAATAAATCCACAAGTGGGGCAACCACCGACGTCCAGCGTCGGATTGCCGAGGTGGATTGCGAGTTGTTTGGGACTGACCGATCCCCGACAACGACGACGACGACAACGACGACAACGACAACGACAACGATGACGACGACTGCCATCGCCGGAGTCGCGACGGCATATATATCCTAACCCGGGAGGAGCGGCAAGCACGTCGAGGAGGAGGCATACTGGGCCAGGATCGACTCCTTCGTCAAGGAGAGCGCGATGATGAGCGCCCGTTCAAAGTGGAGGGAGGGGATGCGCAGCGCGACGAGATTGTCGAAGGCGATCATTTCCCTAGAGGGAAAGGTGGCGGGAAAGTTCACGTCTTTGTCCCCTCCTCGCAAGCCGGCCAGGAGAGGGTCCATCCCTCCCATCCGGACGTCACGTCGACGCGGGAAGGTCGATCAACGCACAAGTAGCGATGTCTGCACGATTGTCTCCGGGGATTGTCATTATGCCCTCAAACTCGTGAACACTTGGTAGGGCACGGGGAGGCACGGCGCTGAGGGACGGTGGAGACAGGGATAACAACGGCGACGCCGGAGCAAGCAAGGCCGGGGGGGCCGCTGGACGTGGGGGGAATGATGACGATACCGATTACAACGATTATTTCGATTACTTCGATCTGGCGCTATGCATAAACATGATGCACATCGCGCCGTGGGAGGCGACTATCGGCCTGATGGAATGCGCGAACAGGGTTTTGAGGAAGGGGGGAATGTTGGTTTGCTACGGACCGTACAAGGTCGGCAGGACCGCGTCGGAGTCGAATCTGTGAGGGCGCGATTTTTTGTTTTCTCTCTCTCTCTCTCTCTCTCCTGCTCTTGGGATTGTTCCGTAAATATTTCGACTTTGTCGTCCTCATATTATCTTTCCCCCTCTATTGTTTTGTATTTGCGTGCAAAAAAATAATGCGCTCAAAAGAGATGAGGTTTCAGCACTCTCATAGTCGAACGATGAATGATTATTTACCACCCACAGAGGATGGAATTGGTAAAAAAATATTCAAAGATGCGCCTTGGGGTAGATCGGACACGTCTTCTCGCGAAAAAGGGGGCGCTAGGGTCGATGCAAAATCCCTCGGACTCGGACGCACCGCCACATTCGCACTCCATCCTCCCTGATATATCGGAAACCTGGACAAGCAGCTCGACGTCAACGTCGACGTCGACGATTTCTTCTTCCGCCCGGCGGCGGCTGCGTCCTTCGCCTCTCTCCCCCCCTCGGACGACGACGAAACCGACGACCCGACGGTGGTGGGCTCCTGGTACGTTGTTACGGGACGGGGGGCAGCGTCTCCCTGGCTGTCCTGAGCGCGGACGTAAAATCCGACTTCTCGCTAAAGCCAGAGGTGTCGATGCAGTACAGGTCGAGCTCTTCCCTAAGCTCGGAGATTTGCATCGACAATTGCGAACATCAGAGGGAGACCGCCTCCAGCTTGGCGATGTCGGGCAGGTCCGCTGATGCCAGCATGGTCGTGGTGTGCGTGGTACCATAGTAGTTGAGGATTTGAAGTTTTGAAGTGAATCGTGGAGCCCACTTGAACCTACGATGGAACTCAACAAACATTTTGCAAGATCCGCCTTAAAGGATATCGAAGTCCTATGTTGTGTACTTGAACCTACGATGGAACTCAACAAACATTTTGCAAGATCCGCCTTAAAGGATATCGAAGTCCTATGTTGTGTACTTG
>Ga0102812_10002532_pt1 | contig 12306 bp, 10 predicted proteins | sample ColrivemetaGS713_FD_79334 | JGI IMG/M metagenome (GOLD analysis project Ga0102812, IMG submission 79334) | Estuarine microbial communities from the Columbia River estuary - Flood tide ETM metaG S.713 | ecosystem: Environmental > Aquatic > Marine > Intertidal zone > Estuary | place: USA... | reverse complement strand
TTATTTGGAGGAACAACCTGCTCTATTATCGGAACAAGCACATAAAGGAATATAATTCCAGACCAAGCGTAAATACCTGTAGTATGAAATGTTAAAAGCCCCATCAAAGGGATAATGTAGGCAAAAAAGTATTTTATTTTCCCCATGATCGAAAATGATTTAAATACTTGAAAAAAATTAAAATCGAACTATTAACATAAATATAGTTCTATTCCGAAGAAAAAAACAAACTTTGTAACACAAAAAACAGGTTGCCCCTTATTTAAGGCTACTAAAACGGAAAGGTAATGGGACGCAAATCGTTGTCGAAAAACCGCAAGCAGATAACCAGTAAGGCCATTAGTTGGTTAAGTGAATTATTAATAGGACTCCAGTATGAGAACCTGGCGCAATTGACGATGGATGATATTGCCAAAATAGCAGGAAAGAGTAAATCTACGATTTATCAATATTTTGAAAGCAAGGAAGAAATCTTGCAGGCAGCCTGCCAAACGAGAACAAAAGTATTAGCTGAATCCATTTTAAAGATTAGCGGGCAAAAACTGGATACGGTAAAACGATATGGACAATTAATCGAAATATTCGCAGCGGGTACGGCTGATATTTCGCTTGCTTTTTTGCAAAACATCAAACAGTACTATCCCGCAGCATGGTCGGTCATTGATGAGTTTACCGACACCTTTGTAGCATTATTAAAAGATCACTATCAGGAAGGGATCGCAGAGGGAACCTACAATTCCGTCTCTATTGAATTATTAGGTAACATCGACAAACTATTCATCATACAAGTTGTGACGAACCCCTCTATTTTTTCGGATGAAAAATATACGGTAAGTGAGTTGGTGAGGGATTATCTGAATTTAAGACTTATGGGTTTGTTGAAACGGTAGCTTTTTTTATCAAAAAAAGCACTTTCCCGGAACTTCTTGCTGAATTCCCCCGCCTCGTGGATAACTTCAAGGACTTGCTCCTGACGCATTACCGTGCGGAGACTTTGTTTGCACCACCAGCCAACACTGTTTATCAGCAGCCTGATTTATTGGTGTTTCCGTTTCTTGAACCACATGAGGCACATAAGGGCACATAAGTTTTTTCTGACCTAAAGGTCACAAATGGTTCATCACAGGAATAGAGGAGCCTAGTTTTAGGCAAAATCTAATCCTTATACTCTGTACTAAGTACCAAGTACGGTGAGTTTTGCTTCAAAAAATCTACTTTCAGGAAACCAATAAGGCAAAATTCACCTTCCTCACCCCTCAAACTTCGGGCTACGTTTTTCCATATTGGCGGCAAAGGCTTCCAGCAGGTCATTAGAGAGCAGCATGGAGGCATTCCAGGCCGTCATGTAGTTGAGGGATTCTGCTACGGTGTGATCGCGGGTATAAAGCAGCATTTCTTTGGTGCCCCGAATGCATAACGGGGATTTGGCAGCAATGGTCGTCGCCAGTTCTTGTACTCCTTTTTGGAGGTCTTCCTGGCTGGTGTAGGTGCGGTTGCAAAGGCCGATGGTAGCAGCTTCCGTTCCGGGGACATTGCGGCCGGTATAGGCCATTTCGGCGACGATGCCAGGCTGCAAAATCTTGGGCAAGCGCTGCAAGGTCCCAATATCGGCAACCAGGCCCAAGTCGATTTCTTTGATAGAGAAATAGGCGTCCTCGGTGCAGTAGCGCATATCACAGGCGGCCACTATGTCCACTCCCCCACCGATACAGGCACCGTGAATGGCAGCGATCACTGGTTTGCGGCACTCCTCAATGGCGGTGATGGCATTTTGTAATTTGAAGATAAACCCACGCAGGGCCTCACGCTTGCGCCCTTCACAGGAGATGGTATTGAAGCGTTGCAGATTCATCAAGACCGTGAGGTCGATGCCCGCACAAAAATTGCGGCCTTCGCCCTGCAGGATGATCACCCTTACCTCTGGATTTTCGTGCAGCTCACGGAAGATCAACGGCATCTCCTCCCAAGCCTTTTCATGAAGTGCGTTGGCCTTATCTGGCCGATTGAAGCTAACAGTAGCAATGTGTTGATTGATGTGAACGAGGAAGGAGGTATACATTGGAGGATTGATATTTGGTAATGAGGGGGGCTTTTTTTGAACCACCACAGGCACCTAAGGTATATTTTTTTTGAACCACTAAGGATACCAAAGGGTGGTTTTTTTGAACCACATTAGGCACATGAGGACACATAAGGTTTTTTTGAACTACATGAGGGCACAATAGATTTTTCACATAGCCACGTAGGTTTTTGGGGGTATTTCTTTGAATCACCAGGCGCACTACCAATACGCCCCCTCCGGAAACCGCCGCTCGCTCTGGTACAACTGTATGCGTTGGTGGGCATATTGGTAAAAGGTGGCGGTGAGTAATGCATCATAGCTGGCAAAAGCATCCGCTCGCCCAGCTTGTTTTTGCTGGATCGCACTAACGGCGTCGCGGGCGGTAACCAGGGCCATGGTGACACCGTGCGAGGAGACAGGATCGAGCGTGAGTGCGGCGTCTCCGATAGCTAACCAGCCGGGCCCGTAGAAGGATTCCAAGCGACTGCTGTCTGCGGCAACGAAGCGCGGGGAGGTTAGTGGCCCATTGGTTTTTGCTATCCGCGCGGCGGTGTGTGGGGCGTTTGGGTAAAGCGTCTTCCAACCTGCGTCCGTAACCCACGTCTGTCGAGTTTCTTTTGTTGGGCGACAGAAAAAGGCGGTCGATAAGCGGTCGCCGGGTATTTGTGCAGTGTACCACCAACCCGCAGGCGTGGTTTCGATTAATCCGGTGCTATCTAAAAAATCCGCTGGCGTTTTCAGGAAGCGGACCAGCGCCAGTTGTTGGTGCTCGTATAAGCGGTCGATGCCCTGCCTACGGGCCAGCCAGGCATTTCGGCCACTAGCCTCGAGGATAAAATCGAAGTTTTTTTGTACTTGTTCATTATTTGCCGACAGCCAGGTTACCTGCCATTGGTTGGCCACGAAATTGGCATCTTGAATAACGGTCCCCTCCAAAAGCGTAGCGCTCGCCGCTACGGCCTTGTGTAACAACTGTTGCTCAAATACCCGTCGATCCAGATGCCAGCCGTGGCCCAAAGGGTGGGTTAAATAATCGCGGTGAATGACCTCGTTACTTCCCCATATCGACTTGATGCCATAGGTAGGCAAGTGAGATGCTTTTTGAAAATCCGCCCAAAGGTCCAGCTCCTGTAATAAGGGTTGCACCGATGGAGGCAGGCTCTCCCCTACTTTGGGGTCGGTATGCCCAGCAGTGAACAAATCAAACCGGCGGTCAAGCAAGCTCACCTCCCACCCTGCTCGGGCGGCAAAGATGGTCGCTGCTGCACCCGCCGGTCCGGCACCAATGATGAGTACTTTGAAGTGAGGTTTGATCATAAACTCCTTATTATCAGAAAGCTGACACATCAAACCTCACTGTACTTGGTACTTGGTACTTGGTACTTGGTATGGTGTCGCATTTAAGGATATCGAAACCCCATGTCGTAATCACCCCTTCGGGACAACCCTCCGCGAAGCACCTGATACAGTGAGGCTTAAATAATGTTACCGCCATTTACGAGGATTCATATCTACCCAGTCGGGTCGTTGGTTATCCGCTGGCGGAGCAGCATCCAGCGATCTGCTGGCCATAAATTGTGGCTCTTCTTCTACTGACCGACCGGTTTCTACCCACACGTCTTTAGGGAAAAGCTGATCATCAGCATCCAGCTCGCGTTTGAGGATGATGCCAATTTTGTACCATTCTTCGGTAAACTTGGTCACGCCCTTCATCCGCTCAGCGATAGAGCTGCCGCCGGGCTTCATACTTCCGTCCTCATTGTAAATAAATCCCCGCAACCATTTTTTACGGCGGCTGGTCCCGAAGGCAGCAAATTTTTCATCAACGGTACTTCCCTGATCATTCAAGGTAGCGAAATCATCTTCCGTAAGGACATCGTTAGGCACGCGTGCCGGCCAAAAGGTAGGCAGGTACTCTCCGGCATAAGAACGATAGGCGGAAAGGCAACTGGAAGTATCCGACTGCCAGGGCACGGCCATCCACTTGGTCAGATCGCCGGGGGAGCTTCCGTCCAGTGGGCCGTTAGGCTCCATAATTACACTGTTGCTAATTGCGTAGCCAAAATCCTCCTTGGGCGTTTTGCGGCGCTTGATGCGGAAAGGCTCATCGCCACAGAACATGATCGCGTGCCGCATGGGCCAGGTAAACTCACAACCAGGATGAAAGGGACCACCGAGGGTTTCTTCCAATGCCGCTTCGGTGAGTCCATTGGCTTGTTCCGCTGGCGTCATTGTTTCCCACTTACGGTGGTGTGGTGGGCTATCTACAACGAAATTTCCGCTGGCCCACTGTTCCAGGTAGTCGTACTTCAGCTGCGTAATCGCAAACCAGGCGCGCGGATTGGTAGCGTTCATATTGAACGTCACGCCATCACCATAAAGCGGTGGCCAGGCAGCTGGTTCTACTTTTTTATAAGCAGGGTTGCGGAAAGATTCGAAAATTACCTGCCGGAAAGGGCGATTTTCATCACTGGCATCCATCAGCCGTGCAAGTACTTGCTCACTCTCAAAATCATAGGCGCTGCCCCAACCAAAATTGCGGCTTACGCCGGCGTTCACCCACTGGTTTTCAGTCAACTGCTTGAGGGTGGGATAAATGTCGGCATAAAAAGAAGGGCAATCTTTTTTTACACCTGGATGCAGCCTGCTCGCCACATCCAACAATAGTTCGTAACCGGTAGAAAAAGCCTGCACCCCTACGGCATAATTGGGCGGAGCCGTGAGTACCCAGGCACCTTTAGCATTTAGCTCCCGCCCATCGGGCAGGGTCACCTTAGCGTCTACGGGGCCGTCGGAAGTATCGTCGTGCCAGCCTTGGTTGTTCGCAAAGGTCGTCAGGGGTGCGGGATCTTTCCGGAAGGAATCCGACTTGCCCCATCCTCCCAGAAAGAGGAGCCGCCCTTGCTCATCGGTACGCAACTCGCCCAGATAAACTTCTTTTTCGATATGGCCAATGGTTCCTTTAAAGTGGTAGCGTGCGCCACCGGGGTTAGTATTCCTACCGGTGATGTGCTGGGCGCGGGCTTCGATCATCAGTTGCTTCCGGTCTTCACATTCGTAATCCGGGTTCCTTCGCAAGCTTAGGACTTCGGGGCCACCGGGGGTAGCATTGCCATCTGCGTCGTATTCCCCTTTGGCCGTAGGCGTATCGAGGGCAATATCAAAATTATACCAGGAAGCCTTTTTGTTGGCGACGTCTACCCGCCAGTCGATCTTCACGCCGTGATCTTCGTTCAGCTCTCCCAGGAAGTTGCCCTCCTGATCCAGACCATAGACGAAAAACTGGGCTGCCTGACGTTTGATGCGGCCCTGCTTATCGCGGAAATTATCATCGTCGATGGCCGTTTGTCCGGGAATGGTAGGGCCGACGAAATATTCGTCCGGGGCGTTGCCTACTCTGGCTATACCGATGGCCGGATAGATGGCCACCCTGTGTACTTTTTTTAAATCCATTTGAATATGAGTTATGGTGAATTTGAAAATACTACAGAAAGTGTACACGCTGGTGTACACCACTATAAAAGCAACGTCTGTTTACGGGGAGAAAAATAACTATGGTCTAAGATAAGGATATTTTAGAAAAGGTCGTAAAAGCAGGTAGGTAAGAAGCGACAGTGATGGTGAGCATTACTCTCAGCGATAATTAGTCCTATGTAAAGGGTGTTTCTTTTGAACCATATAAGGGATTATAAGGGGATTTCATTGGGCAAATTCATGAATTTGCCCTAGCAGGCAACTACTTTAGCCAATCGTAGATGTACACCAATACAAAAAAGAGACACATGATCCACCAAAAAACAAAGCCACCAATATATTTTAGTGCTTCTGGATGAATAAGATATATAGCGATCGGCAGAGCGCCCGTAAACATAATCGTGCCAATTAAAAATTGCTCTTTTTTCTTGTTTTCGTCTTCCATCTTGTTTTGTTTAGCAACGCAACGCCAATAACGGCAGACCCCCAAATGCAATAAAGGATCCAGCATAAACGAAAAAAGCACAACAAACCGAGATGGTAAGTTGTGCTTAATGGTTGAGGTTGCGAGCGGATTCGAACCGCTGTACAAGGTTTTGCAGACCTTTGCCTAGCCACTCGGCCACGCAACCCTATCTTCTAAAACAACGCTAAAAAAGTGATGTTCTTCGAAGGGAATGCAAATATAAAGCTTTCGAAATAATAATACGCTTTTTCACATAAAAAGTTCCGGCTTTATAGAAAATAATTACTCGACTTAGCGGAGCAGCATGACGTCGCCGCTCAACTCTATGGGGGTTCCGCCATTGGGGGTCATTCGGATGAAATAGAGGTAAATGCCTTGTGGCATCAACTCGCCCTGGCGCTTGCCTTCCCAACCTTTATCGATGCTGGTGCTTTGGAAGACTTGTCCGCCCCAGCGGTCATAAATGAGCATTTCGTATTCCGCTAAGGTGCCAAAAGACAGCTGTGGACGGAAGATGGCATTTACGCCTTGGGGCGCAAAAACATTGGGCACGTAGACCTTGGGGGACGGGATCAGGCAAACGGTATTGGACGTGACGACTCTGCTAAGTTCTTCGCCCGTAGACAAGAGGTACGTAACATTTACCCGCAAGTAGTAGCAACTGCCTTCGCTTTCCAATTGCGGATCCACGGGGTCGAGGTATTGCAAATCGGTACTGCTGCCGGTAAAGACTGTGGTCTCCAAGGTGCCTGCTATTTTTACCAGCTCGTAGGTAATATCGGTCGCCAATCCATGAATGTAGGCATCCCAGCGCAAGCGGTTGCCGGTGGCGAGGGCTTCTCCACGCAGAAAAGGCGTAGTACTTTGATTGGAAACAATCATGTTCCCGCATTCATCGGTAGCGCTGATGCGATAAAAATAGGACGCGTTTTGAGCGTTGGCGGTGATATCCTGCTGAAAGTTATCATTCACCAAAGGTGCGCTCAAGGGCAGACTGGAGACAACAATATTATCGTCATTGACCCGGGCACTTTCCTGAAAAGCTTCGGTTAGCAAAGCGGAAGGATCCCACAACCACTCCAGGCTAACAGAACCATCTGCATTCACAGATGCTCCCAATAGGTCGATCCGGCGAAGAGGCTGCAAAATACTGACGGTGGTACAGTGCTGGTTCGAGCGAGAGCGGAATTCCGTAGTTCCTTCCACTGCTTCGACAAAAAAGCAGAGTTCTTCACCGTCGTTAGCTCCCTCGTAAACAAAATTCGTTTGTGTTCCAGCTACGGTGCCTACCAAGACCGGAAGTGCGCCATCGGCACCCACAAAAATCTCGTAGCGATCTACGCCATTCCCCCAATTCTGGTAAGCACTCCAATTGATCACCAAACCAAGGTTACAGGCATCGGGTGGGGTAAAGCCCATCAGTATCGTCTGGTGTGGCGGAGGTACCAATGACTTATTGCCACAAGCATCCAAAGCAACCACAAAATAGACCTCTGACTGAAGGTCTGGAGCTCCAGTCACATCAAGATAAGTCGTCCCATTATTGTATACGGTATCGAGAATCGTTGTCCCCATTGCGGTATTTCTACTGATAATGTAGGCAATCGTTTCCGGGGACGGGCTCGGGGTCCAACTGATTTCTACCTCTCCATTGATAACCGTCACGTATTCCACCGGCCCTGCCAGCGGAATCAAATTATCCAAGGTATCCGAAGTCATCAATGATTCTCCGGGACAATTATGCAGGCTGGTAAGGTAGTAATACCACACCTGGTTATTGGCGGTGCTATGAAAATATACCGTCTGCGCAGGATCCGCAATGGTGGTGAGCAAACTGTAAGGACCATCGACCTGGGTGCTTCCAAAAACCTCATAAGCCTGGAAAGGCCCGCAAGTATTGGTAGCCGGCTCCCAGAAGAGGGAATCATTGACAACACATTGGAAATCGGGTGCAAGGATTTGGGTACTCCCGGACAAAGGGAAAGCCGCAACGGCCAGGAGGAAGAAAAAACGAGGAAGTATACTGTTCATGGTCTACAAATATCAATTAATACAGGTTTTTTGGTCACCTGTAAGGGGCGCAAATATACCCGAAGACCAGCAGTAAATCATCACCGATGAGCCACTGGTCGGCCCGGACTGGTAATCGGTAAGGTTCGTATATCTAACAACGAAAGGGGAGGAAAGATATTGGGGAATTCAAGCGGCATAATTCGTTCCATCAAGCGAGTCCGATGGTTTCTACTTACCGGGATGACCTTGTCCCCAATCAGTAAGCTGCTGTCTTCGATATCCTTAATTTTATCCAAATTGACGATGAAGGAGCGGTGGACTTTAAGGAAGTTGGGCATACTCAAGCGCTCTTTGACGCTTTTAAGCGTAGCGTGGACAGTGAACTGCTGACTTGCTGTTTTAAAGATCGAATAATCGCCTACCGTTTCTACGTACAATAGTTCCTTGAGGTCGATTCGCACGTATTTGCGTTCTGTTTTTACGAAGAGATAATCGCTTTCTTGGATAGTTTTCGTTGTTGGAACAACGGGAGCTAATTTCTGTGGAGTTGGAACATTGGTCTTTTTTACCCGTTGCTCATAACGCTCTACCCCCTGCAATAAACGAGGCAAAGTGATTGGCTTAAGCAGATAATCAACAACCGTTTCAATAAAATTAAAGGTTTCAATCGCGTAATGTTCCTTGCTGGTGGTAAAGATAATCGCCGGTGGATTCGGCAGACTTTGTACTAACTCTATCCCCGAAAAGTCGGGCATCTCAATATCTAAAAAGATCAGATCAATGGCTGTTTTTTCTAAAAATCGATAAGCAGACATAGCGTCCGCAAAGGTATCTACGATAACTATCTTTTCAATCCTTTTACAAAGGTGTTCCAAGTGCACCCGCGACATATCTTCATCATCGACAATTATACAGTGCATCATTTAGTTATTTAATAAAATCCTGAATGGACTTATGTTGTTCGGAAATGATATGAATCGCTTGATGAACAGCACTGCGAAATTTCTGAAAATCAGTACAAATTTTATTGCGAACAATCGTACGCTGATTACTTAGCTTTAGTTCAAGGGTCTCCGCCAACTCCCCTACTTTCTGTAGGCCTACCATTGCAAAAGTGGGCTTAATCTTATGGATTGCTTTTTCCAATTCATCCCAATCTTGGTGACGGGCAGCGAATTCCATTGCGGTAAGAGCTGGAGGGGTATTTTTCAAAAACAAGTCAAACATTACCATTAAGTGAGTCGAATCATTATCATAGATTTCTTGTAAAAACTGATGGTCTATCACATCCGTGTACAACCCTACTTGTTTGTGCTCCGGGATGATGTTCAACTTTGTTATTACCTCAAAAAGTACCTTAGGATCCAGTGGTTTACTAACAAAAAAGGAAGCCCCGGCAGCCATCATTTGTGCTTTAGATTTTTCGTCTGTCGTGCCTGCCATTGCCACAATGGGAACCTGCTGATTCAAACCGCATTCATTGGCACGTACACAGGCAACCACTTCATGACCATCCATGAGAGGCATTTGTAAATCAATCAATACCAAATCGAAAGTTTCTTCTTGAAGTAGTTCCCAGGCTTCCTGACCATTGTCGCAAATACAGGAATTAAGTTCCCATTTTTCGAGCAGATTAAGTAAAGAGGCGCGAATCAATAGATTGTCATCCGCAACCAACACTTTGAGTGGTCGACTGGAAACATTGATTTTTGTAGTAAGGTTGGACAGTACCAATGTATTGGAACTTCTCTTGGCAGACATTACCCTATCGGATACTTTACCTGGAGCAAGGGCTTCGGTATCGCGAATGGTAGTTGCTACCGGCGACGATCCCTTTATAAGCTTTTTTGAGGCATGTGGTACAATTCCTGCAATCGAAATGAACTGCTGCTCCTCTAGAAATGGAGAACGTACATCTTGAGTAAGTGTGTCGTCCTCTCTAGTAAAATCAAGTGCTTCATCGGTTGCCAGAAAGATGCCCACCGAGTGTTCCCTCGAGTCTCTTTCGTAAAACATTGTGCTATTCAATTAGTGTTTCCTCTAATATGACGTGTAAGGCACCATCAGTAACTTATTCACGTTCCTATAACTGGAACAAGCAGGTCAATGTTCTCGCGTTTGTTGTAAGGGTACTTAATATCTAGGGAAAGATAATTGCTTGTACGGCAGGGGAAAGAAAAAGTTACAGACAAAATACAACTATCCCCTCTAGTACTTGCCTAAAGATAATACATTATAAAGACAAAAATTAATATTAATTAAACTTAATATATCCTTAACTCTCAGACAACATCTTTATTAAAAATCCTGAAGGATGGCCAATATTTGTTCGGCTAACTCAGGATTTTCAATAATCACTTGCTCCCCTTCTACCCTTACTTCGCCGGATAAAAGGAAGGCGTGTTTACAACCAAAATACAATCCTTGTCCTTTGAATTTATGAAAGCTGTAATCTCTGACCGCCTGGCTATCAAAACGGAATTCGTCCTGCATATTGACTTCCTGCTCCGAGAGATAGGCCTGAATAGGTTTCTCTTCTCCGTAAAATTTTTCTTCAAAAGCGGGAATATTGATGACCTTACCGGGGCTTTTCATGGCAAAATTTGCCAGCTGCTCCCGGAAGGCGCCCGTTTCCATCGGTGCTCCGGTTTCTTCATCTAGTGGAAGAGGAGCTGCCGCTACAGCTTCCAAAAAATGATGGGTTAATTCTTTATTGGAAACCGACTCTTCGATCCCCAACCAACTGAGGAAATAATCGGAAATTTCTTTTTGGGTACGTGCGTGTTTGATGACCTCCAGGTGAGGCTGTTCGCGGCCCTCCCCTTTCCTGAGGATTATTCGGCAAGCCAGGGCCATCCGATCTATATCCAGGTAAGTAGAAGGACTTAGTTGAAAACTACCACTTGAACCCGTAGTAAAGACCAGTCCATTGGTGTCTCTCACCAAAAAGATGCCTAATAAATGTTGTTCGTGTGCGCCTTCGCCAGTACTGTAAAAAGCATACACCAGATAGCCTCCCTTGGCACCTACGACGCCCTGTAGGCTCAATTGTAAGGCTTGCATACTATCGCGAGAAAACTGTAAAAACGCCTCCGCCGAAAATTTATCCTCTTCCAGTAAGTGAAAATAACCTGGAAACAGGGCATCTTCCGGTGCCGCGAGATGACCGTTGAGTACTTCGTTCTTTTGAATAAAGGTCTTATTCAATTTACCAATCAGCTCTTCTGCCTTTTCGTCAATGAGCAGGAGGTTATCGCTTAGTCGCAATTCCGCTTCGTTGCTATCCGCATTTTTAACTAATTCGTGGATTGCTAATTGGTGCAGTGTCATTGTCATCTACCTGGTCTTTAGTACTGGCTCAAAAATAAGTCTTTATCCTACACTACTACGAGTTTGATAAAATTATCCTGTAAGAAAGAACGGGTAGTGTATAATATATGCCCTGGGTAGTAAGTTTTTTTGTCGATTAAAAGCCGAAGTATTTTGACAAAAATAAAGTTGCATCTTTGTAATTAAAATTCTCTTCCCGTAATGCACCAACTCCGTATACTTTTCAGTCTTACCCTCGTTGCGCTCCTTTGGTACAGTTGTAGTGATCCGGTTTTCACCCCTAAACCAAGGTCTTACCCAAAGGTTGATTTTCCTAAAAAAGCATTCCAACCTTTCACGGAGGATTTCTGCAACTTCACCTTTGAATATCCGGTGTATACCGAAATTCAACAAGACACCAACTTCTTCGAAGAAATGCCCCCACATGACTGTTGGTTTGATCTCTTCTACCCCAGTTTTGACGGGCGGGTGCACTTTACTTACGTTGATCTCCGCCAACCAGAGAATAACCTTGAAAAACTCCGGCAAGAGTCTTTCAATATGGCAGACTGGCACAACAAACGCGCCAATTACATTGATGAACTCCTCATCCAAACCGCAAATGGAGTCAGTGGCATCGCCTTCGACATTGATGGTCCTGCCGCTAGCCCTTTCCAGTTTTTCTTAACCGACAGCACCCAAAATTTTGTCCGCGGTGCGCTCTATTTCAACACCCACGTGCAAGCCGATTCCCTCGCCCCGGTCATTGACTTTGTCCGCGAAGATATCCTGCATTTGATTGAGACTTTTGAGTGGAAGTGATGAGGGGGAAATCGGTAGTATTTTTTAGTGTAAGGGTGTAAAAGTGTAAAAGTGTAAGGGTTAGTGTGTGATGGAAATCACAAGAACCATCAACAACCAACTTCCAAAACAAAAAAAGCCACTTCTACTCCCCTACGATTAGGTGGGAAGCGAAGTGGCT
>Ga0102812_10002529_pt1 | contig 12315 bp, 9 predicted proteins | sample ColrivemetaGS713_FD_79334 | JGI IMG/M metagenome (GOLD analysis project Ga0102812, IMG submission 79334) | Estuarine microbial communities from the Columbia River estuary - Flood tide ETM metaG S.713 | ecosystem: Environmental > Aquatic > Marine > Intertidal zone > Estuary | place: USA: Columbia... | reverse complement strand
GATTCTATTTATTAGGAGATAATGAAGAAGGCATCAAACAGTTTTTTAATGATGATATCACGCATTTTTTTGAAAGTAACCCCCATTACCATGTAGAGTCTAATGGTAATGGATTGTTAGTATTTGGAAAAGAGCGTTTGGCAAGTACTAAAGAAATCAAAGGGCTTTTTGATTTTGGTAAACGCCTAAATGATGTAGTTAATGCAAATTAGCAGCCTTGAGTTTTCATCAAAAAGGTGAAGAAAGCGCTATTTGCAAATTTAACTTATTTTATTTTCACAACAAATGCATAATATCAGGTTTTATCTCTTAACAAAATCTTAATTTTCACGTAAAATCGTAACACTTTTCATAATTTTACAACCCTATGAATTTATTCCCTATTAATGCAGGCAATTTTAAGCTTGATGGTGGCGCTATGTTTGGAGTCATTCCAAAATCCATGTGGCATAAAACCAATCCTGCTGATGCCAATAATATGATTGATTTAACCACACGCAGTCTTTTAATTGAAGATGGTAATCGGCTTATTTTAATCGATACCGGAATGGGAAATAAGCAATCCTCTAAATTTTTTGGTTATTATTATTTATATGGTGATGATACTTTAGATAGTTCGCTTAAAAAACGAGGATTTCATCGTGATGATATTACCGATGTTTTTATGACACATTTGCATTTCGACCATTGCGGAGGAAGCATTCAATGGAATCACGATAAAACGGGCTACGAACCAGCTTTCAAGAATGCTCATTTTTGGACAAACGAAGATCATTGGAAATGGGCAACACAACCCAATAAAAGGGAAAGAGCTTCGTTTTTAAAAGAAAACATTATCCCCATGCAAGAAAGTGGCCATCTCAAATATACATCGCTTCCAAAAGGTGACACCCTTAAAAACTCAGAGCTTGGATTTGATATCTTTTTTGCAGACGGACACACCGATAAACAAATGATTCCACTTATAACCTACAAAGATAAAACCATTGCTTACATGGCCGATTTGTTACCAACAGTGGGTCATTTACCAATCTCGTGCGTCATGGGTTACGATACCAGACCTTTAATTACCCTCGATGAAAAAGAAACATTTCTGGATATAGCAGCAGCTAATAATTACTATTTATTTTTAGAGCATGATGCTCATAACGAAGTTATTACTGTGACGAAAACCGAAAAAGGGGTCAGATTAAAAGACATCTATACAGCAAAAGACATTTTCAATTAAATAAGAGTGACTAATTCAAATATATACAAATGAAAACAATTAAAACAATGATGCTAACGGCTTTTGTGGCCGTATTATTCTCGGGTTGTGGCGGTACTGCAGCTATACTTTCAACACCAATTGAAAATGTAGACACTTCTCCATTAAAAGTTTCAGCATTAACTGAAGCAGAAAAACACAACTGGGGACATTTAGATTTAGTAAAAGATACCATTCCTGGCATGAGTGTAGATAAAGCTTACGCCGAAATAATTAAAAGCAGAAAAGGAACAACTGTAATTGTAGGTGTTATAGATTCTGGTATTGATATCGACCACGAAGACTTAAACGATGTACTTTGGACGAACAAAGGGGAAATTCCAAACAACGGCATAGACGATGATAAAAACGGCTATATTGACGATGTTCATGGTTGGAATTTTTTAGGCGATGGTTATGATGAGCAATTAGAATATGTGCGCTTATTAGCTAGTGGAGACACTGCACACCCTGATTTTGCCAGAGCGCAAACGCTTTACGATGTTGAATACCAAAAATGGTTAGGCAGAAAAACACAATACGATCAAATTTTTCAGCAACTTACAACTGCCGATGAAGCATTAGCTACTCATTTAGGTAAAAAAGACTATACAAAAGAAGAGGTTAATGCCATAAAAACAGAAGACCAAGCTTTATTACAAGCCACACAAATTGCAAAATATATGTATGGTAACGGTATGGAATCTTTAGCGGATGCTAAAAAAGAAATTACCAGTGGATTAGGAAGTATTAACGAGCGTTTAAATTACAACCTAAACAAAACCTTTAAAGGGCGTGTAAATGGTGACGACCCGGAAAACATGAACACGAAGTTTTACGGAAATGGAAACGTAAAACCGGTTAAGAAAAGCGAAAGTCACGGAACACACGTTGCTGGAATTATTGCTGCAGAACGCAACAATGGTAAAGGTGCAAATGGAGTTGCAAACAATGTACAAATCATGTCTGTTCGTGCCGTTCCTAACGGTGATGAGTACGATAAAGATGTTGCGCTTGCTATTAGATACGCGGTTGATAATGGCGCTAAAGTCATTAATGGAAGTTTCGGGAAAAGTTTTTCTCCACACAGCGATTGGGTACGCAATGCTATAACCTATGCAAGTGAAAAAGACGTTTTATTTGTTCATGCAGCAGGAAATGATGGTGAAAATATTGATGTAGAACCTAATTTTCCAGATGACAATATTAATGGGCAAGAAATTTCAGAAACCTATATTAGAGTCGGGGCTTTAGAGCCTAAATATGGTTCTAATATGGTTGCTAATTTTTCAAACTATGGTAAAGTTAATGTAGATGTGTTTGCTCCTGGAGCAAAAATATACTCTACAACACCAGAAAACGAATACGATACTAAAGGTGGAACTTCTATGGCTGCTCCTGCGGTTGCTGGTGTTGCGGCGTTAATTCGTTCGTATTATCCAAAATTATCAGCTGCTCAGGTAAAACAAATTCTTATGAATTCTGGTCTGGCAATAAAAACAAAAGTTGTTGTTGGTGGCGATACAAATAATGTAAAACCATTTGCTGAATTAACTAAATCTGCAAGAATTGTAAATGCTTACAATGCATTACTAATGGCAGAACAAATGTCTAAATTATTATAAATTTCAGATAAAGTAATTCTATTATTAAGCTGAACATAATTCAGTTTATGATACTTAATAAATCATTTAAAATAGATTCTGAAACAATTTCAGAATCTATTTTTTTATTACTTTATAGCAGTTTTAAAAATGCCCCGAATATTCTTTTTAACTTATTCAAATAATAACAAATGATATGAATCATTACATTATAAGTGGCTGCCAATCAAAATGATTATTGGCAAATTACATCTCCCTAAAACAAATAAACACATGAAACGTTTCACTATATCAATACTTTGTATTTTGGCCATGTGGTCTTGTAACAGTGCGCAAAATCCAACAGCTACTTCGCCTACACTTCAAAATACAGCGACCTCAACCTACTGGCAACAACATGTAGATTATAAAATGGACATTGATATGGATGTAAACACCTATCAATATAAAGGTAAACAAACCTTGGTTTATACAAATAATTCACCCGATGTTTTAAATCGTGTGTATTACCATTTATTTTTTAATGCCTTTCAACCTGGAAGCGAAATGGACGTACGTTCTCGTACTATTTTTGACCCGGACGGCAGAGTTAAGGACCGTATAAGTAAACTAGAGCCTAACGAAATTGGATATATTAAAGTAAACACCTTAACGCAAAATGGTGTGGCTTTAAAACACGAAACGGTAGGTACTGTTTTAGAAGTTAAATTAGCAAAACCCATTCAACCCGGTGAAAGCGTTACATTCGAGATGAATTTCGATGGCCAAGTGCCGGTACAAATTCGTCGCGCCGGCAGAAATAATAAAGAAGGTGTGGCTTTATCTATGGCGCAATGGTACCCAAAATTAGCAGAATACGACTTTGAAGGCTGGCATGCCGACCCCTATATTGGACGCGAATTTTTTGGTGTTTGGGGCGATTTTGATGTGAAAATCACCATCGATAAAAACTATGTACTTGGCGGCACTGGCTACTTGCAAAACCCTAATGAAATTGGTTATGGCTATGAAACTGGTGCAGTAAACAGACCAAATACCGATAAACTAACCTGGCATTTTGTAGCACCTATGGTGCATGATTTTACTTGGGCTGCCGATCCCGATTACATTCACGACACGATGCAAGTGCCTAATGGCCCTATGCTGCATTTTTTCTATAAAAACACATTGAACAACACGCAAAAGGACAACTGGAAACGCATGCAACCAAAAGCTGTGGAGTTTATGCAATATTACAGCAACCTTGTTGGCAACTACCCATACAAGCAATACTCCATAATTCAAGGAGGCGATGGCGGTATGGAATATGGCATGTGCACGCTATTATTAGGTGAAGGCACGTACGAAGGACTAACAAAAGGCGTTGTAGCACACGAAATGGCGCATACCTGGTTTCAGTTTTTGTTAGCAAATAACGAATCGAAATATCCTTGGATGGACGAAGGTTTTTCAACCTATATTGAAGATAAGGCTTTAAACGATATCTTTAAGGAAGGTAAAGCAAACCCTTCCGAAAGCGCTTACAATTCTTATATATATCTGGCAAAATCTGGTAAAGAACAAGCTTTAACCACACATGGCGACCGTTATATCTACAACCGCGCCTACAGCATAGCTTCTTACAGTAAAGGTGCGGTATTTTTAGCGCAATTAGGATATATTATGGGTGAAGAAAATTTAGCGCTTACCATCAAAAAATATTTTAAAGACTTTGTGTTTAAGCACCCCAATCCGCTTGATATTATTCGTACTGCCGAAAAAGTTTCGGGCTTAGAGCTCAATTGGTATTTAACCGATTTTGCACAAACCACAAACACCATCGATTATGGGGTAAAAAACATAGAAGGCAACCACATCACTTTAGAACGTATAGGCTTAATGCCCATGCCTATAGATGTTACGGTCACTTACGCCGATGGCAAAACCGAAGATTTTTACATCCCATTACAAATGATGCGTGGTGAAAAACCAACCACCGCCACCTTAATAGGAGATTGGGCCTGGGCATATCCAACCTATACGTTTACTGCTAAAAAAGCCGTAAAACGTGTAGAAATAGACCCTAAAAATTTAATGGCAGATATTAACACAGAGAATAATAAAAAGCAAGGTTTTTAAGTTTATAATTTTAAAGCGGTAGTCTTAAAGTATGTTTTTAAGTCATTGGAGGAACGAAGCAATCTGTACGTTTTTAGTAATTAATGAACAGATTACTTAGATATGTTCGTAATGACGGTATTATGCTACCGCCAAACAGCCTCTTTTCTTTTTAATAACGCTTGTTTTGGATTGAAAAAATTAAACTCAAAGCACTAAAATCGTTCTATTAGTAGTATATTAATTAAAAATTATAAGGATGCTAAAAGTTGGAAATGTTAGATGTGTTTTGGCCTTTTTTATTTTAATAAGTGCCAAAGGTTTTTCTGTTTCTAATACTCAATTAGACACCATTGTTTTGGCGCATGTCAAGCAAAAACTTCATAATGGCACTGCGTCAGAGCACACAATATCTGCATATAAGGCACTTCTTTCGACAGCAGATAAATTACTGCTTATAAAAAATCCGACGGTGATGGATAAAACCATAGTACCTCCCACCGGAAATAAACACGATTATTTAAGTATTAGCCGTTATTGGTGGCCAAATCCAGAAGTTCCTAACGGATTGCCTTGGATTCGAAAAGATGGTGAAACCAACCCAGACACACAAACAGATGCGGTAGATAGAAAAAGACTGGGTACCATGACCAGTAGCGTAAAAAGCTTAAGTCTTGCCTATTATTTTTCGGATGATGAGCGTTATGCGGAAAAAGCAGCTGGCATGTTAAAAACCTGGTTTCTTGATGAAGCCACACATATGAATCCGCATTTGAAGTTTGCACAATCCGTCCCCGGTAATTCAAAAGGCCGGTCTTCAGGAATTTTAGATGGCAAATCTATAGCAGCCGTCGTGCCTGATGCTTTAGTGATACTTTCAAAATCTAAACATTGGAACGATAACGACACTCTAAAAATAAACACATGGTTGTCTGATTATTTAACATGGTTAACCGAAAGCGACTTAGGTAAAACGGAGAATAACCAAAACAATAATCATGCGTCTTGGTATAAATATCAGGTCGCTGCTTTGGCTATCTATTTGGGAAACTTATCTTTAGCGAAAGAAATGGTAGAATTGTCACAACAAAGTCTGGAAACGCAATTAGATTTTGATGGCAAACAAACGCATGAAATAGCGCGTACCCGATCCTTTTTTTACAGTTGTTACAATTTGGATGCGCTCACTCATATTGCCATGATAGGCGATAAAGTTGGTATGGATATGTGGCAGTATAAAACAAAAGACCAGAAGAGTTTGATGCTTGCAATAAAATATCTCGCGCCGGTTATTAATGGGGAAGCATGGCCTTATACAGATATACATGGCATCGATTTATCAGATTTGGTTGCAGCTCTGGCACGCATGTCTAGCTATGCTCCATCTAGCGATATTAGCAGTTTACTATCTAAAACCATTACCATTCTTGTTGAAAAGGAGCAAGCAACTGGCAAAAAAAATAAAGACCTGCAGGAGTTACGTTTAATAAGCCCTAGCAGTTTTTAAAAATAAAAATCAATAAATTTTAGTATGGAGTTTTTTAGAATTATTAAAATACACACACAAGATTACATTATTCAAAAGGCATTAACGCTAGAGCATCTGGCATTAATTAGCAATGAGATTTTTGTTATTGGTAATCAAACTACAACCGAAGCACAAATTGGCGGTATTTGGGGCGAATTTACATTAACCAGAGCCGCCATAAAAGGCGGATTGCGTTTTGCGCTGCTAGAGTGTCCAAATGCCTTAGCCTGGACCATTACAACCGGCTTAAATCCAGAACCAGATACAATCGTAATTCATCTCACCATAAACCGTCAAGAACAAAAAGAAGAATTTATTGAAGAAATCGATGAGTTTTTAGATGATCAGTGTAGATGCCTGCAGCAATTTTTTTTAGAAAACACCGCGATCAACTCGAATTAATAAGGAGCAGTAGTTTATATAAAAAGGGGTCCCTAAAACCCAAATAAGTAATTAAAATTAACAACATGAAAGTAAGCATTAAGCTTATCCACTGGTTACCAAGGATTATATGTATCCTGGCTATTCTGTTTATCAGTATGTTTGCTCTCGATGCTTTTAATCCCGAAAAAACAATCTGGCAACAGATTGGTGATTTTCTTATTCATCTCATCCCTTCTTTTGTTTTAATCATCATTCTCATCATTGCATGGAAACGAGAATTTATTGGTGGCATAATATTTACATTAATTGGACTTGGATTTAGTCCATTTATTTTTATTTATAATTATAACATGAACCAATCTGTTTGGATGAGTCTTTTTATTATTCTTATTGTTACAATACCATATGTTACTGCAGGAATTCTTTTCATTTTGAGTCATAAAATGAAGAAGTGGAAAAGGTGAAAAACGAAAAGACTAGCTGGGCTATGTGTCCTGAATGCAAAGGACGTGGGAAAAAAAGCCGGAGGCTCCGCAAGAAAGTACGCCTTAAATACCAAGCGGAATTAGAACTTTTTAAAAAAAAGAATGGCGAAGGAGCGCCTCCCATGCGTCCTAAAAAAACCCATTATCCATGTATAAACTGTTCCGGATCTGGTTTGATTCACGCTAATAGTCATCCTGTTCCAGATAAGGAAAACCACCCACATATTGCTATTATTGGTGGTGGCATTGGCGGTACAGCACTGGCTGTTGCTTGTTTGCACCGCGGCATCCCTTTCACCCTTTATGAGCGCGATACCAGCTTCGATGAACGATCGCAGGGTTATGGGCTTACTTTACAACAAGCGAGTAAAGCAATAGAAGGATTGGGCATTTTTTCATTAGAAAAAGGAATCGTTTCAACAAGACATGTGGTGCATACAACCGATGGGAAAATAATTGGAGAATGGGGAATGAGAAAATGGACACCGACAGACGTGAAAAAGTCTCCGAAACGCACCAATGTGCATATCGCACGGCAATCTTTGCGCTTAGCACTACTTGAACAACTCGGTAGCCATGATGCCGTACAGTGGGGACACCAACTGATTAACTTTAAGGAAAGTGCTAACGAACGGGTTGATCTCAGTTTTCAAATAAACGGAGAAATAAAACATGCCAAGGCTGATCTTGTCGTGGGTGCGGATGGAATTCGTAGTTCTGTTAGAAACTTGTTGATTGGTGAGCAAGTTACACCTTTGTGTTATCTGGGCTGTATTGTGATATTAGGTATTTGTCCGTTGTCGGCTCTTGAAGGTATTGAAAGTGCTTTGCTGGACTCGGCCACAGTATTTCAAACCGCCAATGGTAACGAACGCATTTACATGATGCCTTTTACTCAAGATTCAGTGATGTGGCAACTGAGCTTCCCAATGCCCGAAAAGGAGGCGCAGGCTCTAAGTGAACAAGGCCCTCGTGCACTTAAGGAAGAAGCCTGTCGCAGAACACCGTGGCACAATCCTATTCCTCAAATTTTAACGGCGACTGAAGAAACTCAAATTTCTGGATATCCCGTGTATGACCGTGAATTACTGACGCCAGAATTACTGCAAAAAGGTAGCCTAATAACACTGATTGGTGATGCGGCCCATCCAATGAGTCCCTTTAAAGGACAAGGCGCAAATCAAGCGTTGCTGGATGCATTGGTGCTAGCCAGAGGCATCTCAAAAAAATGTGGCCCCTTATCCCCTTGGAGAGCATCTGGAATCAGGGAAAGCGTATTAAATGAGTTTGAATCAGACATGTTAAAACGTAGTGCTACCAAAGTGAAAGATTCAGCAGAAGCCGCACGTTTTCTACATTCCGAAACGGTACTCCATCAAGGAGATGAGCCTCGAGGACGACATTTAAAGAGAAAAGACGCTCCGTAGAATTAAATGTTCTGTGTTTTGCTCTATTAATATGAGGACTATATACTAAGGGAATATGTGGTGCATGACCAATTGTTAAACGAACTTCTCAACACCAAACTTCTCATTTAAAAATTGCTTTTTTTGCAAGATCAATTGCTTGAATTTACCATAAAAAAATGATAACTTCGTTTAACTTCGAATTTAATTTATTACAACGGAATATTATGCGCTTTACGTTGGCATTAATTTGACAAAAATGAGAACTTCCCTTATAAAAAATACCATTACTCTTATCTTAATATGCTTATCTCTAATTGCTTGTAATACGCCTGCAGATATATCGGGAAAATTAGAAGGCATGGATAAGGAAGGCCTAAAGATTTATTTAATTGAACCTGAAACCCTACGGGAAGTAGCTGCTTCATATTTTTCGAAAGTTATAGATTCTGCCGTCGTTAATTCCGATGGTAGTTTTGAGTTCCAAAACCTACCAAAAACTAAAGGACCTGTTTTGTTAGAAATAGCCATACAGGCATCTGAAAAGGCGCCTAATTATTTACAAACTAATGATCCTACCGAGTCTAACTATATGCCGATTTTATGGCAATTAGGCGAGCCGCTGCATATCACCGCAAGATTGGATGATTTTCAAAAAAGTTTTTCGATAGAAAACCCTTCAGATAATAATAAAGCTTTGTTAGACTTAAGGGATCTTAACGAAAAAGCTTACCAAGCCTATCTTACAGGAAAACAATGGCAAATAGAAGACGGCAGTGAGTTAATGGAAAAGGAAGACGCTATTTTACAATATAAAACGGCGCTTATAAACTTTGCAAATAAGACACAACACCTGATGCCCGCATTGGTAGCATTAAGATGGGTAAGTCCTGAAAATAATTATGAACGTGTGCCTGAATTTTTGGTGAGTCAATGTAAAAAATGGCAAGAAAAACAACCAGAGCATCCTTGGGTAAAAGAGCTTTGCAAACAAAGTGATCCCACTAATTTACCTGTTTTAATAGGCGATGTATTTCCAAATCTCCAATTGCCAATGCTAACAAAAGATACGCTTGCTCTTAACGATCTTTTAGGCAAAAAGCTTACTGTTATAGACTTATGGGCTTCTTGGTGTGCACCTTGTCGAATAGAAAACCGTAAAGTTTTAGTGCCTCTTTGGGATGCATATCACGACCATGGTTTACAAATCGTTGCTTATGGTTTAGAAAGTGATGCGACTACCTGGAGAACAGCTGTAGAGAAGGATGGAGCAAATCGCTGGTTTCATGCCTCCGATTTGCAAGGCGATGATGCCGATTTCTTAAAAAAAATACGTGTTCAGACCATTCCTGCCAACTTTATTCTTGATTATAAGGGTGTGGTTATAGCTAAAAATATTCACGGAAAGGCGTTAATGGATTTGGTGAAAACTTATTTGGAAAAGCCATAAGAATCTAATAACAGCAAAGCTGTAATTTATTGCTTACTCAATACAAATCGCGTTAAACAAATGTCTTAATACCAAACTTCTCGTTTATAAATCTTGGTTTTAGCCACGCGCTCGCGATTGTTTAAGCGTAAATGTGTAGCGGTAAGGTGTCTGTTTCTATATCCCAATAAATGAAACAGTGATTTAGCAAAAAACTTGGCTACTTTTAAGTTTACCTGCAAAATACCTTCTTTTTTATTTAGCCAAGATACACCTGGCAATGCCACAAGTAATCCATCTATTTTAATACGCCTTAAAATGGTTGATAGTTTTAAAATAATTGGATTAATAGGCTTTATGATGAAAAACCCATCGGCGCCGCGTTTTTGGTATAATGGCATAAACATAACGCCTGTGTGTGTTGCTTTTATTTCGGTGTTATTACTGGTTGCAAGTAGTGTGCCTTTAGTTATATTTTGAAAACTTTTAAAACCATTATGCATTTTAAAAGTATCGTTAGGTTTTATAGTGTGCAGGTAAATGACCTCAAACACATTAACCATATTGGCTGCTTGCATTTGTAATTGCTCGTAATAATGTGAAAAATTCACAACCCCTTTTTCTTCTAATATGCCTGAATACACAAGACTTAAATATATAAATGCAATATTGTTTGTAATAGCACTTAAATCGTCGTGTTGCCCAGATTCGAAACCGAGACTTACATAACCCATTGCGTTTATATAACTTAATAATGGCCCTTGTAAATATTCTTCAATTCCTAACACAATGGGCACGGGAAACTGACTGGAAAATTTTCGATTTATTAAAGCGTCGTTTATAGTTATAAAAGGTAGTGTTTTACTGGATGTAGTGTGTAAATCGATAAAATAAAAAGGCGGTTTATGGGTTTGTAGGATGGTATTTAAAATATTTAACAGCTCTAAAAGCGCCTCCTCTTCGGTGTTTAAAACGGTTTTAATTTTAATTTCAGCAATACGTTCTTTCGTCCAGAGTCTGTTTAAATCTTCATCTACAAAACGTTGTTGTAATTGCAGTGCTTTAATATTTCCGACTATACCATAAATATTACCGTGTACATGTGCTGGATTAATACAATCCAAAGCATCTTTTAATGCAAAAACACCCGAAGTTTCGTTTCCGTGTATCCCTCCAAAAAAAACGACTGTAGGCCCTGTTTTACCGCCTTTTATATGTGCAAGTATTCTATTTACAGCTATGTTATTATCAAGGGCTTTACTATAAACATTTACCATGTATTTATAAATCGTTTAGTGTAATAAGTCCCACTAATTTGTTTTGGTTCATTACCGGTAGGCTTCCAATGGCATGCTTTTTCATAATTTTTTTCGCCTCTTTAAGCGTTGTGTATTCGTCAACCGTAATAATATCTGTTTTCATAATTTTATGAACGCTTTCATTTGGTTTTTTAGATGATTCAAAATGAGCTTTTACATCGGTCCAGCTTATTAAGCCTAAAAGTTCACGATTACTATTAATAACAGGCATATGGTGAATATTTTTCCAATTCATAATATTTAAAACCAGTAACATACTGTCTTTTTTACCTACCGAAAAAATATCGGAACTCATAATATGTTTAACAATACGTTCTTGTTTAAAAGGTGACTCATCAGTTTCACGAAGCATGCCCCAGGTAGAAACTGGATAGCCCTTTTGTTGCTTTTTATACATATTTGCTGTGAGCACTTGCATAGCTTCGTAGGGTCGGAATTTTTTTTGTAATTGACGGTAGTTTCGAACAATCCATTCTGATCCATTGATGCCTTCTACTCTATCTTTTATTACTTTTAAATACTTTTCAGCATCTTTAGGTAAAACGCCCACGCTGTACAAGCCTTTATAAGCCATAGGCAACAGCTCATTTAAAATAAGTTCATGACTACATACAAATGCGCCATTCCAATAAAACTGTGTGGCCATACCGTAACGCGCTGCGTTAAAAAAGTTGGTTTTAACATCTTTAAAATCCCAAAGCTTATGAATATTGTTATACTTTTTAGGTTTTCCCAACATAACACCTACCCAAAACATCATGTTTGCAATTTCGTCGGTAGTAGTTGGTCCAGAAGGAATATAGCGGTTTTCAATTCT
>Ga0102812_10002524_pt1 | contig 12333 bp, 11 predicted proteins | sample ColrivemetaGS713_FD_79334 | JGI IMG/M metagenome (GOLD analysis project Ga0102812, IMG submission 79334) | Estuarine microbial communities from the Columbia River estuary - Flood tide ETM metaG S.713 | ecosystem: Environmental > Aquatic > Marine > Intertidal zone > Estuary | place: USA... | reverse complement strand
GAGCGTTACAAAAACGACCCTGTGGCACAGTTTGACAAGTGGCACGATAGTGGTTTTAGGCAGCGAACACTGGCGTGGTTAGAACGATATACTGACTACGCAATGACGCTGGATATGGTGATTTGGGCGGCTGAAAGATACGAACAACCCAATGCCAAAAAAAGCCAACTTCGCAAACTTAGTATCGAACAGCTTATAGATTTGAGCGTTGATAACTTACGCTACTTTGCAGACAACAGGGGGCTTGGCAGCAGAACGACAAAGTTTTTGAACGTTCTGCAAGACATTGATGATCCCAAAAAGGGCATAAGCGGAACTGGTGAGGCTTGGTATCAAGCAGTCAAAGACTTTGACTTTGAGGGATGGGCGTTAGGCAGTCTAACTGGCGGAATGTTTAACAGCTTGTGGTGGTTGAGAAGACTACTCAGCGAGGGAAAGCTGGAAAAAAGCGAGTGGATACACACACTGGGCAAGTCCCCACCCGTCAACAGCTTAGTATATACGGCGGCCCAACGTGCATTACGCAAAGCACTTGGGCGTGATGATTTCACCATAAGTTTAGACAGCAGTTCACCGTGCCAAATGGCAGGCAAACAACGCAAACTGGCGGTGCCACCTAACTTCTCAAGCGACAAAAATACTTGGAAAGTTAAGGGCTGGTTTGTGCCAATGGACATACGTTTGGCGAGGAACGAGCGTCAAATGGCGTTCCCTTTTGCTACTCCGCTTTCAAAGTATCTTACTGTCAACGACTTGATGGCACACGACATTGATGACAGCGACTACTTTACTGATACTTGGGCAGAACATCTGTTGGTCAATCACAACATTTACACTTTCCACCGCTACAGCATTGATGCGTGCAATCTTGTGTTTGGAGACAACAAGGACTTGCAGCGTGTTCCAGCTGACCTTGTGGAGATTGTTGAGCTGATTGAAAGCTATTTTGAAGCTGAGACTGTAGGCGACATAGAGGTGCGACTGCAGGAGCTTTTTGAGCCTTATCTACGTGCAGGTAAGGACAAAGGACACGGTAACAGTGAGGACAGTGAGGATGCGAGAGATGACAGCGGGGATGTTGAAACAGTTGTGTTTAGTTAAAAGTTTTAACTATCTTCTTCTTGTTGCTTATTAAGCAAGATGGTGTCTCTTAAGTGTTTGTAATGTATGAGTTTTAGAGCAGACCCAATGAGATGTGAAAAGTGAAGAACTTACATAAAAGTTACATAGCATTTTCTAAAGCATTGATCTTAAATGCTTTTCTGGATTGGAACTATTGAGTGGGAATAACACGGCCTGCCGCATTTTAGGCATTCGAGGCCAGGATAAGGACAGGGCGTGATCGGCAAACTCATCTCGGCCTGTTCTGCCAAAGACGCCGCGACTTTTGCGGTGTCCTCCCACTACATTAGTAGGTTCATAAAGGCCGATAAATATGTCGTCGTCGTGCCCCAGTCAGACTTGGGAATTTTCCTCACTCTTGACCTGGGTGCGTTTGCCGTCATCTCCGAAGAAAAATATGCGCATATCCGCGACAGCCTGCTGAAACGGAACCTCGGCCATAGGACCGGCTGGTATTTCCAGCAGTTCATCAAGATGGCCGAACTGGATGATGGCGATCCCGAGTCTGTCAATCTGATCTGGGATGCAGATACTGTCCCACTTGGAAACCTAGATTTCTTTTCGAACACGCGCGTGTTCTTTCATCAGGGCAAAGAATACCATCTCCCCTATTTTTCACTGATCAAGTCTTTGACCGGACTAGAAAAACAGGTCCCGACGTCGTTTATTGCGCAATGCTTGCCCTATCGGGTACGCTGGTTTCGGTCCTTCAAGACGTCGCTAGAAGCAAACGGCAGACAGACTTGGTTTGACCGGATTATTGATTTGATCGACCCAACAGTCGGGAGCGGCTTTAGCGAGTACGAAACTCTGGGCACCTATGCCGCAGCGCATTTCCGGGCCGAGATGCAAATAGCCACAAAAACGGACGACTGGTATCGATATGGAACCTCGCTGATAGGTTCGGTCGGCCATCTGCCCGAATTCGAGGACCGCTTAAAGGCCAGATACAAATACACAAGCTTTGAAACCTGGGACAAATCCGGTTTCGCCGCGCTCAGGCGTTCTTGGCTTTTGCGACGTGGCCCGCGGTAATTGAAAAATCACAACCCTTCCCGCCGCCGATATCGAGTGCGGACAAAAAGTCATACCGAAAGGTTTATCGCACAGAATATCGTCCAGCCCTTCGGATGCCCCTGACGCCAAAGGACAAGGCACTTCAGCGCGGAAATTCTACCTCAAAATTTGCCGTGACCACACAAGGCAACCGTGGGGAGAGGGAAAGCCAAAACACCTTCTGTTGCGCGTCTTCAGATGGCTAAATCCTCTTTCACTAGGCACTAGGGCATGCGAATTTCCACGTGTTTTTGACGATTTTATTTTATCCAAGTGTGTAACGGGGTTCGTACAAATGCGATTATTTAAATGTGCCCACTGTGGTCACAAGATGCGTTTCTCTAGTTCCGATTGCGGTCGCTGCCATATGGACAAGCGGTTTTATCAGACCTCGGGATTCTGGGTGATTGTGTTGGGGCTTGCGCTGATCGGGGTGTTGACTCAGACCTTGCCGACGGTCACCTACTAGGCCCAGACCGGACCTGTTCCGGTATCCCCTAGACCGGAGCAACACGTCCCATGCCAAACCCTGTCGCGCGGGCCGCCGTCTGGATGATTGGCGCGATTGTGTCCTTCACTTTGATGGCGATCGCGGGCCGCGCCGCGGCGGTGGACCTCGATACGTTCGAAATCATGCTTTACCGCAGCCTTGTGGGCGTGGTCACAGTACTTTCAGTCGCCACTGCGGCAGGGACTTTGGGGCAAATCAACGCGTCCGGTTACAAGCTCCATTTCGCCCGCAATATCGCGCATTTCACCGGACAGAACCTTTGGTTCTACGCCATTACGGTCGCCCCATTGGCGCAGGTCTTTGCGTTGGAATTTACGACGCCGGTCTGGGTTGTTTTTCTGGCACCGCTGTTTCTGGGCGAAGCCTTGCGCCGAAACGGCGTGATTGCCGCCATTTTGGGGTTCGTCGGAGTGCTGTTTGTGGCACGACCGGATGCGAGCGGCCTTGGCCCCGGCATCCTCCCCGCGGCGCTTGCCGCAATCGGGTTTGCCTTTTCGGCAGTTTTCACCCGGAAACTGACGCGCACGAATTCGATCACCTGCATCATGATCTGGCTGACAGGATTGCAGGCCTTGTTCGGGTTGGCTTGCGCGGGATGGGATATGGATATCGCGGTGCCATCTGCGCAGTCGCTCCCTTGGGTTATCTTGATCGGGTTTGCCGGGTTGCTCGCGCATTTTTGCCTGACCAAAGCACTGTCCATCGCACCTGCCAGCAGCGTCGTTCCGATAGATTTTGCAAGGCTTCCAGTCATCGTCCTAGTCGGGGCATTGGTCTATGATGAACCCTTGCAGATGACCGTCCTGCTAGGCGGCGCAATTATCCTTTTGGCGAATTGGATCAACCTGATGCCGCCACGGCCCGCCAAAGGCACTGTTACAGCAAAATGACGCTACGGCGGGAAACACCGCTGACGTAGCGTAAATAATTGACCGATTGTCACCTGTTTGGCACTTTTCCGCCTAGGGAGAGAGCCGTGTGAGGTCACGCGGCACAATAACAATTGGGAAGAGATCATGAAAACCATTGTGGCCACATCGGCCTTGATTATCGCAGCAGGGTCGTCCGCATTTGCAGGTGGGCTCGATCGTTCGGGACAGGGTATCGGTGCGCTGTTTGAGTCTGGTGACTATGCAGAACTGAGTTTTGGGTTGGTGATGCCTAATGTGAGCGGTGTTGGTCTTACCCCTGCTTTTGGTGCGGGCGGCGAAACCGGAAATGTGGCGCCCTCCTATAGCCAGATCGGTTTGTCGTTCAAAACAGATCTTTCCGACACGACTTCCTTGGCGGTCATTTTTGATCAGCCCTTCGGTGCTTCAGTAAACTACGCGGATCCGAGCTATGTGTTGACCGGAACATCGGCAGAAATGACCTCGAGCAGCGTCACGCTCGTTGGCCGCTACAAGATCAATCCGTCTTTTAGCGTCCATGGCGGTCTGCGCACACTATCGGCATCCGGAAACGTGGCGATCAACGATCCCCTGAATGGACCGGGTGTAGATTATGCTGCGACATTCGATGCAGCCAGCGGAATGGGCTATGTAATCGGCGCAGCATTTGAGAAGCCGGAAATCGCCATGCGGGTCGCACTCACTTATAGCTCGGCAATTGATCTTTCTTTGCCGACGACCTTGACGACCCCCGCTGCCGGTGCAGTTCCGGCGATGGATGCAACACTGCCGCAGTCTGTGAACCTTGATTTCCAAAGTGGTGTTGCGGCCAATACTCTGGTTTTCGGTTCTATCCGTTGGGCCGAGTGGACGTCTACCGAACTCAATCCTTTCGGGTTCCCAGCAAATCCGTTGTTGAGCTATGACAACGATACATTCACTTATAGCCTAGGTGTGGGTCGCAAATTCTCTGACAGCTTCTCGGGCTCAGTCACACTCGGCTATGAAAAGGCAACGGGCGAGCCCGGATCGAACCTTTCACCGACCGATGGCTACTTCAGCATTCAAGTCGGCGGGGCCTACACCCTCGAAAACGGCATGAAAATTTCGGGCGGTGTCCGATATGTCAAAGTTGGTGACACGATTACCGAAACAGTAAGCGGCGATTTCTCCGGCAACTCTGCAATCGGTGTTGGCGTCAAGATCGGCTACTCGTTCTAACCTTAGAACTAACCCATTTAGAGGCCCCGCTATCGGCGGGGCCTTTTTCTTTGGCGCAGGTTTCGGATTGAGGTTGCCCACGTTTGCTGCGCAGATGCGGCTATGAAACCTGATCAAAAATCCATATCCCCCCGCGCTTGGGCCCTGATGTTCCTTTTGGGAACCCTTTGGGGGGCTTCCTTTCTGTGCAACAAGGTCGCCCTGACCGAGGTCGGGGTTCTGACCATCGTCGGGTTTCGGGCCGTGATCGCGGCTGTGGCCCTCTGGCTATGGGTATTTCTGACGCGCGCACCGGTTGCCATAACGCGCCGCGCGCTGGCTGGTTTCGTGGCCATGGGGCTATTGAACACCGCCCTGCCCTTTACCCTGATCGTCTGGGGCCAGCAGCATATCGAAAGCGGCTTGGCTGCGATCCTGAATGCATCGACCGCAATTTTCGCCGTGCCCTTGGCGGCCCTCATCTTTGCGGATGAACATTTGACATGGCGCAAGGGGCTGGGCGTTGTCATCGGGTTTTTCGGGGTCGCGACCGCGATCGGGTTGCAAAACCTGATCCATCTCGATTTGACATCAACAGCGCAACTGTCCTGTCTTGCCGCCACGCTTTGCTATGCGGTTGCGGCGCCTGTCGCGCGGGTCACTTTACGCGATGTGCGGTTTGATGTTGCTGCAGCGGGAATGATGACAGCGGCGGCGATCTACACGGTGCCGGCGGCACTTTGGGTCGAAGGTGTGCCGAGCTTTGGGTACCAAGCAACCACTTGGGCTGCGATCCTATATATCGCACTTGCCTCGTCGGCTGTCGCGTCGCTGCTCTATTATCGGGTCTTGGGGATGGCGGGCGCCGGAAACCTGTCGTTGGTCACGCTCTTGGTCGCGCCAATGGCAATCGTTCTGGGCGCCGTCGTTTACGGAGAGGCATTGCCGGCCCGCGCTTTTGTCGGCTTCGCCCTCCTCGCGGCGGGATTGTTGATTATCAATGGCAAGTTTCCAAAGGTCGCGCGATAGTTTCCACTGGAACAGGCAAGGCGCTGCGGTTAGCAAGTTATCCATGTTGTATTCGACCGCCAAAGACTGGGCCGATGCCCCCCGCAAGCACGTTTTGCTGTTCGGCATGTCCGGGCTGGGCAAGACGCATCTGTCCAATGTCCTGCGGGCGCAGGGCGACTGGTTCCACTATTCCGTCGATTACCGGATCGGCACCCGCTATATGGGCGAATACATCGCCGACAACGCCAAACGCGAGGCGATGAAGGTTCCTTTCTTGCGGGAGCTTCTGATGTCCGACTCGATCTATATCGGGTCCAATATCACCTTTGATAATCTATCGCCCGTGTCCACCTATCTGGGCAAACCGGGCGATCCGGCCAAGGGCGGGTTGCCGATTTCCGAATACCGACGCAGGCAGGCCCAGTTCCGCCACGCCGAAGAACAGGCGCTGCTGGACACCGGTCATTTTATCCAGCGGTCCCAAGACCTATATGGCTATCCGCATTTCATCTGCGACACCGGCGGATCGATCTGTGAATGGGTTGATCCCGATGATCCCAACGATGCCATCATGTCAGAGCTGGACAAACATTGCCTGATGGTCTGGATCAAAGGGTCAGAGGCTCATACCGCCGAATTGATCCGCCGGTTCGACAAGGCGCCAAAGCCTATGGCCTATCAGCCGGAATTCCTTGATCGGGCTTGGGCCGAATATCTGGATCTGAAATCTTGCGCCCCCGATCAGGTGGACCCCAATGATTTTATCCGGTGGACCTATGCGCAAGCGCTCGCCCATCGTCAGCCACGCTATGCGGCAATGGCGAACCGCTGGGGTATTACCGTGACCGCCGAAGACGTCACCGCTGTGCGATCTGCGGCGGACTTTGATCAAATGATCCACCGCGCCCTTGAGATGCGGGCCTGATCCGCCTATCTAGCCGAACCTTAACGACAGGAATTCCCAAAGGACCTGACCCATGCCTATCAAATTGCCCGAAAACCTTCCCGCCTATTCCGTGCTTTCGCGCGAAGGCGTGATGGTTATGTCGGACGAACGGGCCGCGCGTCAGGACATTCGGCCATTGCGCTTCGGGCTCCTGAACCTGATGCCCAAGAAAATCCAGACAGAAAACCAGTTTGCGCGGCTTCTGGGGGCGACCCCCCTGCAGATCGAACTGTCGTTGATCCGGATGACCGAACATCTGACCAAGAATACCGCCGCCGAACATATGGAAGAATTCTATCGGTCCTTTGCCGAAGTTGCCGATAGCGGTGAAAAATTCGACGGGCTGATCATCACAGGCGCGCCGATCGAACACCTACCCTATGAGGAAGTGACCTATTGGGACGAACTCACCCAGGTTTTTGACTGGACCCAGTCCCATGTTCAATCGACCTTTGGCGTTTGCTGGGGCGGCATGGCAATGATCTACCATTTCCATCAAGTCCCCAAACATATCCTGGATCACAAAGCCTTTGGCTGCGTCCGCCATCGCAACTGCGCACCCGCCTCGCCCTATCTGCGCGGGTTTTCGGACGATATGGTGATGCCGGTCAGTCGCTGGACGGAACTGCGCCGCGATGAAATCACCCGCAATCCGGGTCTGGATATCCTGCTCGACAGCCCTGAAACCGGTCCGGCTCTGGTCGAGGATCCGGACCACCGCGCGCTCTATATCTTCAACCACTTCGAATACGACAGCGGAACGCTGAAAGAGGAATACGACCGCGATGTTGCCGCGGGTAAGCCCATAAACGTGCCCGCGAATTACTATCCCGACGACGATCCGACCAAACCGCCGCAAAACCGGTGGAAAAGCCACGCGCACCTTCTATATGGCAACTGGATAAACGAAATTTACCAGACAACGCCGTATGATTTGAATGACATTGGCCGCTAAAATCCTTTTCCTGCTCCTTTTGGGCCTCGGGGTCATAGCCGTTACGGTTCAGGTCTTTGGTGCAAGGCGCGCCGCCAGCGCAGAGGCCGACTTTCCGCCCCAAGGCGTTTTGCTGGATGTCGGCGGAATAGCCGTTCACGCCGTTGAAATGGGGGCTGCCAAGGGCACAGCACCCGACCTTGTGCTGATCCACGGGGCCAGCGGCAACTGGCGGGATATGACGTTTCGGCTCGCTCCTGCTTTGGCGGATCGGTATCGGATCATCATTTTTGATCGACCGGGCTTGGGATATTCTGACCGGGCATCGCCAGAATATGCCTCTGCCTTTGCATCCCTTGGGGAAAGCCCTGCCGAACAGGCCGCGATCCTTCAGGCCGCTGCAGCGCAATTGGGCGCTGATCGACCCATTGTGCTGGGGCATTCCTATGGCGGTGCTGTCGCGCTGGCTTGGGCGGTGAACCATCCTGACAATATCGCGGCAGTGATCGATGTGTCGGGGGTTGCCAATCCATGGCCGGGGAAGCTGGATATCCTTTACCGCATCAACGGAACGGCGCTGGGGGGCGCGATTGTTCCCCATATCCTCGCCGCGGTGGTGCCGGAAACCACCGTCGAAGCTGCAATCGACAGCATCTTTACGCCCGATCCGGTGCCCCAAGGCTATTCACGGTTTGTGGCGGCAGGGCTTTCTGTTCGGTCGGAGAGCCTGAGGGCCAATGCCCGGCAGGTTAATTCGCTGCGGCCAAGGGTCGTGGAAATGCAGCCGCTGTATGCGACGATTACTGCCCCCTTGGAGATCATCCATGGGACAGCGGACACAATTGTGCCAGCCACAATCCATTCGATCCCACTGGCAGCCCAAGTTGCAGGTGCGAACCTGATCCTGCTGGACGGGGTTGGACATATGCCGCATCAAACCCACACAATGGATGTAATCGCAGCAATCGACCGCGCCGCTGCACGCGCGCGATTGAACTAAGCCCCGCCGCACCGCATATTCGGACTAATCAACCGGAGCATCCGATGGACCTGCCTTTCGACGGCGCAATTAGCCGCTTTTACAAGACCGAAGCCCCGGCAGAGGTGCGCGATCTGATCGCGACTGCAGGCAAACACGACATCCTGTCCGATAATTTCCCCTATGAAGAAGAATGGGGGAAGAAAGACTTCGAAGAAGAGATGGACGCGCTCCAGATTGAATTGGCGCGGTTTCAGGCTTGGGTCAAAGAAACCGGCCAGCGCATCGCCATCGTATTCGAAGGGCGTGATGCCGCCGGTAAAGGCGGCGCAATCAAGTATTTCACCCAGAACTTGAATCCGCGCGGGGCGCGCGTCGTCGCCCTGTCCAAACCCACCGAAACCGAAGCTGCGCAATGGTATTTCCAGCGCTATATCGCCCATCTTCCCGCCAAAGGGGAAATCGTCTGCTTTGACCGGTCTTGGTATAATCGCGGCGTTGTCGAACATGTCTTTGGCTTTTGCACCCCGCCGCAGCGCGACGCATGGTTCGGTCAGGTGCCCGAATTTGAAAAGATGCTGGTCGAGGACGGTATCCAGTTGTTCAAGATCTGGCTCAACGTTGGACGCGCAGCCCAGCTAAAGCGGTTTCTCGACCGTGAAAAAGACCCGCTGAAACAGTGGAAACTGTCGCGGATCGACGTCGATGGCCTTTCCAAATGGGACAGCTATTCCAAGGCGATCACCGAAACCATTTCACGGACACATTCGGTCGCCGCCCCTTGGACCATCATTCGGGCCGATGACAAACGACGCGCCCGCGTCAACGTGATCCGGTCGGTGCTTTGTGGCTTGGACTACACCCGCAAGGACATCGAAGCACTGGGCAAGATCGACCCGAAAATCGCCGGTGGCCCCGACCTCTGGCATGGTTAAGCAGGGCTATCATCACGGCAACCTGCGCGAGGCGCTGGTTCTGGCCTGTCTTCGTCTGATCGAAGAAAAAGGCCCGACCGGCTTTACCCTGTCAGAAGCCGCGCGTGTTGCAGGCGTGACCCCAGCCGCGGTCTATCGCCATTTCGAGGGCCGCGAAGACCTGATCGCCGAGGCCGCCCGTCAAGGCTATGAAATCTTTGCCGACCTTATGGAACATGCCTATGGCAACGGGCAACCTTCGGCGCTTAAGGCGTTCGAGGCGACAGGTCGCGCCTATCTGGCCTTTGCGCGTCGGTTTCCAGGCCATTACGTCGCGATGTTCGAAAGCGGCATTTCGATCCAGCGCAATGCCGATCTGGCAGCAGTCGCACAACGGGCATTAGGAGTGATGGAAAAGGCCGCCTATGACCTTAGCCAGCATATCCCTGCAGACCGCCGCCCGCCCGCCAAGATGTTTTCCGCCCATATCTGGGCCATGAGCCACGGCGTTGTCGAACTCTTTGCGCGGGGGTCACCCGGCACCAAGAGCCCCTTTCCACCCGAAGATCTGTTGGAAACCGGCATCGGGGTCTATTTGCGGGGTCTGGGCCTTATTGCGCCGGACGAATAGACAGTTGCAGCCCAATCCTGGCGCGGGCAAGGTTGCGCAATGAAACGCGCTGATCCCTTTATTGATTTCCTTCGCGCCCTTGGCATTTTGCATGTGGTCCTGTTCCACGTGATCCACGGCGTTTTGCGGTTTGCACCCAAGCAGGACATCCCCGATTTCCTGACCCGCTTTTCGGCGGCCTTCGGGTATTTCTGGCAACCTGTTGGCGTCGATCTGATCTTTGTGGTGTCGACCTATCTTTTGGCGCGGCCCTTGTGGCGTGAAAAGCGGGACCAGGGCCGGATCGATCTGCGCCGCTATTTCGTCAAACGGGTTTCGCGAATTCTGCCGCTCTATTTTCTAGCTGTTTTGCTCTACGGGTTGGCGCAAGGCGATGACCCGATGGCCATTCTGCGGTCACTGACATTCGTGGGCTATCTGGTGAGCAATTCCAACGTGGTCCCCGTAGGCTGGACGATGGAGGTCATGATGATGATCTACCTCGTTCTGCCCTTGGCCGTTTCGCTGCTGTCACGCACCGCGCGCCCTGCGATGATCGTGGTCTTCCTGTTCGCCCTGTCGGTTTTTGCCCGCTGGGCCTATTTGATGTCCACGGGCGAAGACACAACGGTTCTGCTAACCCATCTGTTCCTGACCGGCGAACCAACGCCGGCGGGATTCGAGCTTTATTTCCGGATGTGGTTCCGTCTACCGGCGTTTCTGATTGGTTTGGCCCTTGCCATCGGGCTGGAACGGCAAACGGTGCAAAAGCTGCCGTTGATGCCTGCGCTGGTCGTACTTGCCGCACTGATCTGGTTTTCGGTGTTCCTGCCAACGCAAAGCCCCGATCTTTGGCCCTATCGCGTTTTCGGGGCCGGTTTTTTCGGGTTCTACTGGGCCAGCAGCGGCGCGATTTTCAGCTTGGGCACAGCCCTTGCCATCCTGGTCTGGGAACAGTCCAACAAATCCCTCCGGTTCCGCGGACCTTGGACATTGGTGTCGCGGAATATCTTTGGGATTTACCTGTTCCACATGCCGATGGTGCTGATCGGCGCTGTGATCGTGTTCCAGACAACTGACGCGCGTGTTTTGGGCAGCGCACAGCTTTGGCAGATATTTTCAGTTTTCGGGATCGCGGCGGTTCTGTCGTTGGGGGTCGCGATGTTGCTGAACCGCTGGATCGAAACGCCGGCGCAGAACTGGCTGCGCCGACATATCTTGGGCGAACCCCGATAGGCCCGAGACTTAGCCCATGCCCTTGTTGTCGTCTTCCAGATCTTCGATCAGCTTGTTCTTACGATCCCATTTTTTGACCTTGTACATGCGATAGGCAAAACAGGTGCCCTCGCCCAAGGTGATGGTTGTGCTGCTTGAAGATCCGACAGCGACCGAGAGGGACAGTTCATTGCCGGCAAAAGTGACATCAGCCGAGCTCGAGAAATTGCGATCCAGTTCCTCGGCCAGTTCTGCTGTCACGGCAATGACAATCTCGTTCACGACACGCGCATCGTTGCCTTCGTCGAACATCGCAAGGCGGACAGTATCGGCATCGTTGTTCAGACACGCCTTCATGGGCCCTTCGTTGATCCAGTAATTGATCAACTTGAGCTTGGCCTTCTTGGCATATTCGTAATCGAACGATGTGCCGCCATTGACGCCAATTCCGAAGAATTTCAGCGTGCCGTTAGCTTCGAGAGCCGCCTTTTGGACCGAGGACCAATCGATTTCCATCGGCTTGCCTTGGTGTATCGGGCGTTCTGCCAAATGCGATGCTCTGATTTTTCCTTCGACCGCCAAATAGGCCTTGGGACCGATAGGGTCTTTCTTTTCGCCGAAAGTCCCCAGTTCCATCTTATATGCGCTACCGCGAAAGAATTTGTCCGATCCGTATTGGAACAGGTGATCAGTGATCTTGATGGTCATAATAATTCTCCTGACTTAAAAATGCGGCCTCGGTTTTTTGGCAGAGCAGCAATTCAGGACCAAATTTTCCTGTGACTGCCCTGGCCCGAGACCGTGCACATATTCATGCGCAGACCCTCGAATAGGAAAGTCGGGAAATCCTGACCGAGAGGTAGCAAAACGAAAAAGGGCGGCCACTGGGGCCGCCCTTTTGTATCGATGTCGGAAACGACTTAGCGCTTCGCTAACTGGATCGTT
>Ga0102812_10002522_pt1 | contig 12342 bp, 9 predicted proteins | sample ColrivemetaGS713_FD_79334 | JGI IMG/M metagenome (GOLD analysis project Ga0102812, IMG submission 79334) | Estuarine microbial communities from the Columbia River estuary - Flood tide ETM metaG S.713 | ecosystem: Environmental > Aquatic > Marine > Intertidal zone > Estuary | place: USA: Columbia... | reverse complement strand
TTTAGGCTCCATGCTTTTTGGTGAAAAAAGCGAACGTACGACCCCCGAACCCGAAGCCAAGCGCATCATGGATCATTATCTGGCGGCTGGCGGCAACCACATTGATACGGCCAATGTCTACGCAGAGGGGCACTCCGAAGAGATTATCGGTCGCCACTTAGGGGGGGAGCGCCAGCGGGTGATCCTGTCTACCAAAGTTCGTTTCCCGATGGGGGAGGACCCCAACCAGAGTGGCCTGTCGCGCTTGCATATCATGGAGAGTGTCCACGATTCGCTCCGGCGGCTACGCACCGACCATATTGATTTGCTGTACCTGCACTGCTGGGACCCCATCACGCCGCTGGCCGAAACCCTGCGGACGCTGGATGATCTGGTGAGTAGCGGCAAGGTTCGCTACCTCGGCATCTCCAACTTCAAGGCCTGGCAACTGATGAAGGCGCAGGGCATGGCCCAGGAGGCGGGGTATTCCCCCTTCATCGCGGCCCAGTACCAGTACAGTTTGGTGAAGCGCGATCTGGAATACGAGTTTGCGGATCTTTGCGCTACCGAAGGCCTGGGCTTACTGCCCTGGGGCCCACTGGGTGGCGGATTCCTCTCGGGCAAGTACACGCCCAATCAAGAACCCACCGAAGGCCGTATCGCCACCACCGCCGACCACACGGAAGAAAGCTGGGAGCGCCGCAACCAGTCCCAAAATTGGGAGATTCTCGCCGTGGTGGATGAGATTGCCAAAGCACGCAGCAGCTCGCACGTAGCGGTAGCACTGGCGTGGCTATTGCACAAAGAAATCGTTCCCTCCGTCATCATCGGCGCGCGCACTTTTGTGCAACTGGAACAAAACCTGGAAGCAGCCACCATTGAGCTAAGCACCGAAGAAGTCGCTCGCCTCGACGAAGTAAGTAAGCTGCCGGAATTGTACCCTTACCGGATGATTGAGGCGTATGGAGGGAGAAGCTATTAAATAATAACCAATGCTCACAAACATCCACCCGAAACTCCCCATGCGCAACAAAGCGCTGACCCGCGACTACTACCTCAATATGTTGGGGTTTGAGTTGGTCGGCAATTCAGATTATGAAGGTTATCTAATGGTCAAAAAAGACCAGGTGGAGCTTCATTTCTTTGAATTCAAAGACCTTGATCCGAAAGAAAATTACGGACAAGTCTATTTCCGAACGGATGATATTGATGACCTTTACCATTCCTTACTGGAAAAGAAAGTGCCCATTCACCCCGCAGCCCCTTTACACATCAAACCCTGGGGGCAAAAAGAATTTGCATTGCTTGATCCGGATAATAATCTACTTACTTTTGGGCAAAGCGTTTAAGCGCAAGCACTTAAATATAAAACAATGCAAGCACCCTGGTCAATAGATGAATTACAACATATCTGGAAACTGGTATCCAAGTTACATGACGGCCAAAAATATGGCGGTCAGGAAGAGGGGGAAAAAGTGGAGTACATCAACCACATCGGAAGCGTGACCTTCGAAATCCTCAATGCCATCAATGTAGAACCAAGCCTGGATGCTGGTTTGGCTATAAAATGCGCCATGCTCCACGACTCCATTGAAGACACCGAACACAGCTACGAAAAAGTGCTGGCCGAGTTTGGCGAAGAAGTTGCCAAAGGCGTTTCAGCGCTCACCAAAAATGAAGCACTGCCGAAGGAGGAGCGGATGATGGATAGTTTGCAACGGATAAAACAACAATCCAAAGCAGTTTGGGCCGTCAAGATGGCGGATAGAATATCCAATTTATACGCCCCGCCATTTTACTGGGACAACCAAAAAAAGACCAACTACATGGCAGAAGCCAGGTTGATCCTCCGTGAATTGAAAGAAGGAAGCCCGTATTTGGCGAGTCGTTTAGAAAAGAAAATCAATGATTATCATAAATACATGGTCTAAGCAGTTTGCGCGGCGATCGGGATACCTTGTTTTATTAATAATGTTTGGTACAGCCTGCGGGCAACCTACAGGCAGCGAGAAAGAAACAAGCACATCTCTCGTGCTGCCGGATACCTTTGCCTACCGCCAATACCTACCCGCAGAAATGGATCTGCAGCTAACGGAAAGTAGCATTGATACCATGACGGGCGACAACGTTAATTCCGAAAACCCAAATCTGTTTCTTGGTTATCAAAGTGGTACGAAGCACATTGCTACTCAAAACCTGCTCCTTAATTTTAATGGGGAAGAAAACATCACTTTTGCTGACTTGGCTCGTGTCCTGGAGAAGATAAAATCAAGTGTTCCGGATAATGAAATAGGAAGAATTACGCTCAATCTATGGGTAGATGCCCGGATACCTTACTTTGTATTGGATTACTTACAGTTGCAAATTCGTCGGGAGCACTTGCTGTCAATAAGTTATCCATTGGCGGATGGCTTACAACTAAAAACAAAGCTGCCCCCTTTTTCTGACAATGAATGCATGAGTATGAGCAAACGCCCTTGTTTACGTAAGCCGCTGCTATCGGCGGATAAGCAAAAAATATTGAATGACAACGGCCTGCAAGCCAATTGGGCGCCAACCTATCGTTACGAAGAGCTTGTCCTTAAAGAAGAAAACCTCTTTACGGTATACGTGAACAGCTGTAATCAACTAATAAAAGAGGAACAGTTGATTGAGCAGGATAGCATTACACCACGAGCCCAGCGCTTTCTGGAATCTGCACCGGCACCCTATAAGAAGTTTTTTCAAATTAAAGTTAAGGAGTTAGCGACTTCCGCCAGTTTTCTGCAAACCTTTGGCAGCCTCAAGCAGATGTACGAGCAGGTGTGGGAGAATGCCAGTCAAGCTACTTATAGTCAGTCGAGGAAAGCTTTAGCAAGGCAAGATGAAATCAGCTTGCGTTCTAGATATCCGATTGTCATCATGATAGAACAAGTACCATAAGCATGCACTACTGCAGGTTTTGAAAAAAAACTGAACCACATAAGGCACATAAGATTTTTTTCAATTACTTACGTGTCTCATGTGGTTCAAATTTCTTCCGCCGACCTTTACTTCTCTGCTTTCACGTAAAACGGAATATTGGCATGCCCCATGTGGTCCTTCCCATCGGCAACGGTCACCAGGATACGGTAGGCACCTTCGGTTGCGGGAGCAGTGAAAGTGATCGCCGCTTTATCGTTCTCGGTGATCAATCCATCTAAGGACTGAGGGACCGATTCGTGGTCGCCGCCGTCACCAAGGTCGGTGCTTTCCGGCTTGATTTCGTAGCGGTAGGCGAGGGCGTCCCCATCAGGGTCACTGGCGAAAACCTCGCTGGTGTAGGTTTCACCCGCTTCCAGGTAGATGCTGGCATTCGCCATCATACCATTTAGGAGGAAGGAATCCAATTGCGGACTGCGATTCTCCGGCCATGCATCATTCCATACGTAGTGCATCACATCTACCGAGGCCGTCTCTTCGCCGTCGGGCATAAACATGCCGTACCAGGTGGGCGTGCGTTCCTGCTTCTGCCCCCAGAGGAAGACGTAAGAACCTACACACTGGTCGCGGTTCGGTAAGATGGCCGTTTGGTAGCGTTCGAGATAGAAATTGGCCTTCTGGGTGCTGTTGTTTTCCAACGGTGCATCCCAAGCGGTGGTTCCTACTTCCCAGTGGCCGGTAGCTCCCCATTCGGTGACCATGTAAGGGCCTGTCCAGCCCGATTCGGTCACTTTCTGTTTGAGGTTGACGATATCGGCGTACATCTGGATGCTGAGCAGGTCCAGATCAGTAGCCCTTGTTTTGATGTTATCGACCAGGTCTTTATCGATGCCCGCCAGGGAAGTGGTGGTTAGGTGGTTGGGGTCAACCTCGTGGATGTATTCAGAAATCTGGTTGACGGCATCCCAAACTTTAGGGTTGGTCGCACGGAGGTTGAGCTCGTTGCCGATGGCCCAGATGATGAGCGCTGGATGGTCTTTGTACGCCAGGATTTCGGTCTTGATTCTTTCTAATTGCTCCTTTACGGCAGCTTCGTCATCGTAGTTGAAGCCGTGTCGCTCGCGGGCTACTTCAATCCCCATCGTAACGTACAGGCCACTGGCTTGTGCCCGGTCAAGTACTTCCTTTCCGCTAGACTGACCATTGTCGGTTCGCCAGGTGCGGAAGGAGTTGCCACCGTGTTTAGCGAGTGCTTCTACATTACCAAACTCCAGTCCGGCACCTTCAATGAAGAAGGGTTCTCCATTGACGAATAGCTGGTAGTTGCCATCGGTTTGGCGAATTTCGGCCGTCGTAATATCCGAATTCGTGTTTTCGGAAGGTTGCGAAGGTGTACATCCCTGCCAGCAGGCAAGGGCAAAAAATAGTATAGTAAATCTGATCACAATCGTTGTTTTTTTTAATGCAAATAGTTAGAAGGAAAGCCCTGGAATACTTCAGTTAAGCACCCCAAGGCTTTCTTAATAATCCTTTTATTTGACGAGTTGTCGCTCGAGTTCTTCAAGCGATTTCCCTTTGGTTTCGGGTACGACCAATAGGATGAAGATAAGCCCCACTAAGCCGAAGATCCCATAGATCATAAAGGTAGTACCTGTACCAAGCGTAGCAAGTTCCCAAGGGAAAACCAGCTGTACCAGGAAGCTCACCGCGGAGTTTATCAATCCTACAAAGGAGATTGCCAATCCGCGTACTTTGTTGGGGAATAATTCCGAAAAGAGTACCCACATGACCGGCCCGATAGAGACGGCGAAGGACGCTACGAAGCCAAGAATTCCTAATAAGACAAAGGTGGGATTCATGGTGATGGCTCCCTTTAGCAGGTCGGATTCGTAAGTGCCAGCAGCATCACCAATAGCAGTTGATAAGGCCGCTTTATAATCCAAATCACTATCATAGGTGGTGCCGATCATCGTAGCCAGCGCATCTTTGTTGATTTCCGCTGGCAGGCTGGTTACCGCAGTTTCCGTAAGGGTGTAAGTCGCAGAATTGAAGCTGTAAGCCAGTAAGAACATACAGATCGCAATACCGGCCATACCTCCGACCAGCAAGGGTTTACGCCCCAGTTTGTCGATGAGTGCGATGGCGATCAAGGTAAACACCAGGTTGATCAGCCCCACGTAAATAGCCTGTGAGAAGGAGGCATCCGTACCAATACCCGACTGCTCAAAGATCATCGGCGCGTAGAAGAAAACGGAGTTGATCCCCGTAATCTGCTGGAGCACACCGATCACAACACCGATGGTGAGCACCAGCGTCATTGATTTTTTGAAAAGCTCACTAAGGGGAGCTTCCTGCTTGCTGGTATCTGCGGCAATGGCTTTCTGAATTTCCGACATCTCCGCATTGGCTACGTCTGGTCCGGTAGCTTTGCTCATTACTTCTAGTGCTTCGTCAAATTCTCCTTTCATGACCAACCAACGTGGACTGCGAGGGACGAAGAACAAGCCGAGGAAGTAAAGGATAGCGGGAATAGCTTCCAGCCCCAGCATCCAGCGCCAGTTCCATTCGTCGAACTTGAGCATCTGTGCCCAACTAGCATCTGATTTACCCAATTGCAGGATAAGGTAGTTGGTAAAGAAAGCGACCGAAATACCCAATACAATGTTCAACTGATTGAAGGAAACCATGCGGCCACGCATCGCCGGAGGTGAAATTTCGGCGATGTACATCGGAGCAATAATCAAGGAAGCACCTACACCAATACCCCCTAGCATTCTGGCGAGTACCAGTGTTATAAAGGAAGGTGCAATAGCTGATAAAATAGCCGAAAGGGCATAAAGAATAGCCGCATATTGGAGTACCTGTCGGCGCCCAATCTTGTCGCTAAGCGGGCCAGCGACCAACATGGCAAGTGTAGCCGTGAGGGTAAGCGAGCTCACCGACCAGCCTAATTCTAATTTAGTCAGATTGAACTCTGGTTCAATAAATTTTACCACTCCTGAAATTACAGAGGCGTCAAAGCCCATCAGGAAACCGCCAAGCGCTACAATGAGGGCGGTGGTAACGACATAGGAAATATTCTTATTCATCTTTATGGTTTAGATTAGGAACATGAAGAAAAACACCCCGGTGCTTCTCGTAAACACGCGAGTTAGAATTGTTTTCAGTTAGTGGAGTGGGGAAGAGAAAAGATCAAGTTGCTGGCTACCGACCTAAAGATGGCTGGTAGCCAGCAAAATGAATTATCGTAAAGTTATCGTTTATCTCCGTTAATTAAAATACTTGTTTAAACGGTCAGTGTCTAGCTGATCAGTATGCTTTATTTTTCCGAGTAGACACGCACGTAATCCACTTCCATCACCTGAGGGAACTGGGTGCCGGGAGTAGGGTTGCCTGGCAGATTGCCACCCACCGCTACATTGAGCAACAAGTGGAAGTTTTGATCAAAGGGCCAGGTCGTCGGCAGGGTGGTACTTCTGGAGTAAGGGCCGGCCATTTTTTCACCATCGACCATCATCATGATACAATCTTCGTTCCACAGTAAGGTGTACACATGGAATTCTTCCGTGAAATTGGGCCCTTCTTCCTTGGTAATGCCCTCGGTGGTGTAGCGCCAGAAGTCATGTCCGTAATGGATAGTTCCAAAAACGCGATCCGGTTCACTACCAATGTTTTCCATGATGTCAATCTCACCGCTACGTGGCCAGCCACCGTAAGCATTGTCCGTAGGAAGCATCCAGATAGCAGGCCAGAGACCCCGACCGATGGGTAAGCGTGCTTTTACATCCACTCGACCGTAGCGGAAGTCACCTTTGTTCTTGGTTACCAACCGGGATGAAGTGTACTGGTATTGATTAAGATAAAGAGGCGTTTCCTTGATCGCCTTGATGACGAGGTTGCCGTTTTCCAGGTAAGCATTCTGAGGGCGGTTGGTGTAATATTCCAACTCGTTGTTTCCCCAGCCGCAGATGCCCAGGTCGCAACCATCACCCAAGTCGTAAGACCACTTACTTTCGTCAATTGCTGTGCCATCGAATTCATCACTCCACACGAGTGCGTAGCTATTTTCAATGTCAGTAGGGAATTGGCAGCCAGCTACCTCTTCGGGCTTGTCACAAGCAAATAGAATGACGCTTAGCACGAGGCCGCTTAGTAGGTATGTTGGGGAATTGGTCATTTTTGTAAATTTTTATTTCGAAAAGCTTTTGTCCTCCAAATTTATAGAATATATAATTGATGTTTATTACATCACCGATACTTCTATAGTCGTACAGTTAACATTATACTTCATCATTACTACATCATTTTAATTATTCGGCTATCTTCGCAACGGGCTATGTACAGAATTATCCCAGTTAAAGTGGGGGTTTGTTAACTAATAAAGGTACTAATAGTGATTGTTAGCAAACGAATTGTACTTTCTCATAATGATATTATGGCTACATCACAGACCAGACGACTAAGAATATTACTTTTATTTTTGGCTGGATTCTCGCTTAAATCTTATGCGCAGTCCACCGCATTTGGAATTCCCCAAGTCATTAACTATCCTAAGGATGAGTACAATGCCGGTACCCAAAACTGGGGCGTCATCCAGGACGATAGCGGGATGATGATTTTTGGCAACAATAAGGGCGCCTTGTTTTTTGATGGTACGCACTGGGATTTGTTACCGATGCCTAATCGTACGGTCGTACGTTCGGTTGCCAAAGGATCAGATGGGCGTATTTTTGTTGGCGGGCAGGACGAATTTGGGTGGCTGAACAGAAATAGCCAGGCACAGGTGGAATACCATTCCTTAATGGATAAGTTGGCACCGGAGGACCGCAGTTTTGAGGATGTCTGGAAAATATTTCCAACGGAAGAGCGCGTTTTCTTTTGTACGCAAAAAGCATTGTTTGTCTACGAAGACGATACGTTTTTGGTAACAAAATCTCCCCAGCGGTTTCAGAATTTCTTTTTCGTTAATGATCAATTGTACGCGCAAGAACGAGGCAAGGGCCTGGTACACTGGGACGGTGGCCGATTTGTACTTTTACCTGGTGGTGAACAGTTCAATGATTTCCGGATAGCAGGCATTCTTCCTCAGGGGGACGATTTGTTAATCATCTCTGATTTTTCGGGACTCTACCGTTTTGCGGAGAATAAAATTACCCCTTGGCAGACGGAGGTATCTCCTTTTTTACAAAAGAATCAGGCATACTGTGCGTTATTGTTACCTAATAAGGATATCGCTATCGGGACTGCTCAGGACGGTTTGGTGGTCATTGATCAAGAGGGCAAGATGCTCCTACATCTCAATAAAGGTACGGGCTTACAAAATAATACGGTACTGGCTATTACCCGGGATCGGCTGAACAATTACTGGTTAGGATTGGATAATGGGATCGACTACGTAGAAATCAGTAAGCCTTTCGCGATAATCGCCGACGAAATTGGCTTACAGGGTACTGGTTATGCTGCCGAATTGTACGAAGGGAAATTGTATCTAGGAACCAATCAGGGGCTTTTTAGTATTGACTGGCCTTTGCCGTATAAGAGCAATCTGAGAAATCGGGTGAGTAGAGTAGCCGGTATCAAAGGCCAAATATGGGGATTGAACCGTCTGGGGACCTCACTTATCATCAACTCACACGACGGAACTTTTCAACTCCAAAAAGGGGCAATTTTTCCCATCTCACCGCCGCATGGCGCCTGGAAAATTATGCCCTTACACGGCGCACCTTCGCTCGCTATTGAAGGAGGATATACGGGGCTTTATCTCTACGAAAATACGAGCAATAATGCTGACTTGCCTAACTGGCGTTTTAAACATCGGATGGAAGGTTTTGATGAGTCAGCCAGGGTGATCGAACAGGACCAGGACGGTAACATCTGGGTGTCGCATGCGTACAAGGGGCTTTTTAAAATTCGTCTCACGGACGATTACCAAAAAGCAGAAGTGAGGTATTTTGGGGAGGAAGATGGCTTACCGGGAACGATTGCGATCAATGTCTTGAAAATTGATAACGAGGTGCTCTTTACTACCCCTGATGGCGTCTACACTTACGACCAGGAGAGTGACCGTTTTAGTCCTTACGAGGCTTTTAATAAAGCACTGGGTGGGAAGCAGGAAATCCACCGTTTGCTACAAGATGAAGAGAAAAGACTGTGGTTCTCGATGGGGAAAGAATTCGGTTATTTGAATATCCAGGAGAAGGGTTTTATCGAGCGCCCTGGCGTTGAGCAGCTTTTTTTTAATCATCTGCAGGAAGAGTTGGTGGATGGGTTTGAAGAAATTTATGCCATAGATAAAGAGAATACCCTCATTGCTACGGAGAATGGTTTTGTCAGTTATTCGCCTGAACGAGGATCGCAAAGAGATTTGCAACTCAATATTTTATTGCGTCAGGTACGAACGATTTCCGGAGCAGATTCACTGCTGTTTAGTGATGGACTTCTTCTGCCAGCAAACGTCACGGTTACGGAAACACATAAGTTGGCAAGTCATCTCAATGCCTTACATTTCTCTTACGCCGCGCCTTTCTACGAACAAATCGATCAACTGAATTACCGCTACTGGCTAAAGGGGTACGAAGAGGAATGGTCGGTGTGGAGCCCGCGAACGGAAAAAGAATTCACCAACCTGGCAAGTGGCGACTACGAGTTTCACGTGCAGGCCAAAAATACTTATGGTACAATTAGTGACCCCGTGGTTTACCGCTTTACGATTTTACCACCTTGGTATGCGTCTCCATTGGCTAAAACCATCTATTTTCTCTTAGGGCTGTCTGTATTGGGAGGAATGTTTGTCTTTTTTTCTAAAAAAATTAAAAAAGAACGACAAGCCTTTGAAGCCAATCAGGCTAAAACGCTCGCCGAAAAAGAAGCGAAATTCCAACAGGAAAAGGAAAAATCCGAAGAAGAAATCGACCGCCTGCGCAGTGAAAACTTGCAGTCTGATGCTCAGCACCGCACCTCACAGTTGGCATCGGCGACCATGCACCTGGTCCAAAAAGGAGAGGTGCTGCTTAAGATAAAAAAAGAATTAGCCAAAGTCCATAAGCAGGTAGCCACCGAAGAAAACCGGAAGAAACTGCAAAAAATCATTCACACCATTGATGGCAATATTCGCCTCGATAGCAACTGGGAGCAATTCGAGGCCTACTTTGATCAGGTCCACGAAAACTTCTTGCGCAACCTGCGGGAGGCTTACCCCGATTTGACGCCTAAAGACCAGAAGCTTTGTGCCTACCTCCGCATGAACCTAACCACCAAGGAGATCGCCCCCCTCATGAATATTTCCGTACGTGGTGTAGAGATCAGTCGCTACCGCCTCCGCAAAAAACTCGACCTGGATACCAATACCAACCTCACCGACTTTATCATGAGGTACTGATGGTGAAGATTATCCAGGCAGCGGAATATAGGAATCATCACCCGGAACTTCCGGAAATTCGTGATCCCGCCAGTCGGCCTTGGCTTGTTCAGTCCGTTCTTTGCTCGACGACACAAAATTCCAATAAAGAAAACGCTCCTCCGGCAGCGGCGCTCCCCCAAATAGCAGCAAGCGGGTATTTGCGGCCAAGTCCAGGCAGCATTCGTCTTCCGTTTTCGCAATGAGCATCTGCCCCTGGCTGATCTTATGCTCGTCACTACTCACTTCTCCATGTACAACCACAATAGCAATCTCTCCCTTTAATTGCCCTTGAATGTCCAGATGGTTATCCTTGTCCGTTTTAATATCCAGCATAAACAAGGGTGAGTATACCGGCAGTGGCGATTTTCGCCCGTAGCCTTCCCCCGCCACCAGGGTCAGTTGCATGCCATTTTCCTCCCATTGCGGCAAATCCTCCTTGGCAAGGTGCACAAAGTTGGGAGCCATTTCCTCCTTTTCTTTCGGCAAGGCCACCCACACCTGATAGCCATGGATAGGGTAGGAGCCACCATCGCGCTGGTGCTGTGGCGTCCGCTCCGTATGCGTCACCCCGTAGCCCGAGGTCATAAAGTTTACCGACCCCGGCGTGATCAATTGCTCCGCTCCGGTACTGTCCCGGTGCTCAATTTCTCCTTCCAGCAGGTAAGTCAGCGTAGACAACCCAATGTGTGGGTGCTGGTCAATATCCAGGTACTGGCCCGGCCCAATCACCGAAGGCCCCATGTGATCAATAAAGGTAAACGGCCCCACCTGGCGCTTGTGCCGGAAGGGCAGCAGTCGGCCCACCAAAAAGTTGCCAATGTCCCGGCTCCGCTCTTCTACCAGCATTTTATTGTTCGTCATTCTATTATTTGCCTTTAAAAGGTATTCTTTCTGGCCCCGCCATTAAACTTGCAATGACCTTCGTTTTGGGAAATTGTTCCAATATTATTTTGATAAATACGGTAATTGGTATTGATAGTATCATTCCAGGAACTCCCCAAATAAACCCCCAAAACATTAGCATTACTAGAATGGTTATCACATTGATGGAGAAAGATTTACCCATAAAAATAGGTTCTAAAACTCCACCCATTATTAGTTGAACAAGCGTTATGGTAAGCATAAAAAACAAGAGTGTTCCCGTTGTGTCCAATTCTACAAAAGCAAATACTGATAATAGTAAAACGGAGATGACAGAGCCGATCATTTGAACAAAATTAATTGCAAACGCAAATAATCCCCAAAAAAGAGGGAAGCTTACACCAAATAGATAGCAAGCAAGCGTGAAGCCTAAACCTGTGAAAAAACTGATGATAAATTTTACTTTGATAAATGTTATCAAGTCTTTCTCAATCTGCATGAAAACCTTGATGGAGGAGAATTTTTGATGGAGAACGGTTTTGTTTAATATCATTTGAAAATTCAAAGATTCTGCAAGAAGTAATATGGCAAATAAAAAGGTCATTAAAGTCATTGAAATCGTACTGCCTATCAACTCAATGGTTGAATCAAGTGTCTCACTTATATCTATTTTCTGAAAATAATACAGCGTAATACTCTTACCTTCAATTCTTTCAATGCCGAAAAAACGTTCTAAAGGAATAATTAAAGTTTCTAGTTTTGATTCTGCTTTTTCAAATAAATTATTTTCGGATGCTAGAATTTCGTTACTTGAAAGTTGAATGACTTCACCGGTTAATTTGATAAATGCACCAATAATAATTATAACAATCAGGATGCTAACTACCTTAGGTGTCTTTTTTGTGTTTAACCAGCGAACCAAAGGCCAAAATAGCAATGCTATAAACAGTGAAAAAGTAAGTGGGATAAAGATAAAAGACAGTAGGTTTAGCACGTAGAAAATTACCGGTAGCGCAATGATCAATAACAATATATTTGTTGTTCTTCTTTCGTTCATTTTGTTGTTTACTTCATGCCTCCCCTTTTTGAAAGGAGCTCAAGGACGATCACGCAAGGTGATCACCAGTGATCATGAACGTAGCTGGAGATGTGCTTATTATTCCATTTCGTATTAACCACGGAATACACGGAACACACGGAAG
>Ga0102812_10002521_pt1 | contig 12345 bp, 6 predicted proteins | sample ColrivemetaGS713_FD_79334 | JGI IMG/M metagenome (GOLD analysis project Ga0102812, IMG submission 79334) | Estuarine microbial communities from the Columbia River estuary - Flood tide ETM metaG S.713 | ecosystem: Environmental > Aquatic > Marine > Intertidal zone > Estuary | place: USA: Columbia... | reverse complement strand
TAAAGTCAGTATTTAAGTTTTAAGAGCCTGTTTGGGGTTTAAATTTTGGGCTGCTCTTGCCAAATGATGCACTGTACTTCGTTCTTCTTCGGTCGCGTAGCTTTGGCTATGCTCCCTCATCGGGCCTCGTCCAGCACATAATTTGCCTACGTTCGCTCCAAAAATAAACCCCAAACAAGCTCTAGACGAAACAGGAGAATTTTTCTCTTGTAACCTTATTATCGAAGAGGGTAGATGGCAGTGTCCATCTACCCTTTTTACGTTTGCGATGCTGTCATCCACTTCTTTTCCTGCGGAGGCTGGTAATCATTCATTTTCTGTAGCAGCCCCTCAATCGATTCATCTACCAGTACCATATCGTAATTACTTTTCCGGAGCAGACCATTGTCCACCATACTTTGTAAAAGCCGGATCAGGTCATCGTAATAACCATCCATGTTCAGGATACCAATTGGCTTCTGGTGCAAGCCCAACTGGGCCCAGGTCAGCATTTCAAAAAGCTCCTCCAGGGTACCGAACCCTCCCGGCAGCGCAATGACCCCGGTGCACAATTCGTTCATCCGCTGCTTGCGCTCGTGCATACTTTCTACCACAATCAGCTCCGTCAGCCCGCTGTGTGCAATTTCTTTTCTACCCAAAAAGCCAGGGATAACGCCGATTACCTTCCCTCCTTCCGCCAGAGCACCATCGGCCACGGCGCCCATCAATCCTACCTGGGCCCCTCCGTAGATGACTGTAATGCCACGTTGGGCCAGCGTTTTTCCCAAAAAGGTAGCCTGCGCGGCATAAATAGGTCTGCTCCCACTGCTGGAGCCACAAAAAACGGTGATGGATTGCATAGACAAATAGCATAGATGAAACGCTAAGATAGTACGGATGGGAGAATTATACCCGGCACAAAGGGCTAATTTAAAAGTTCCAGTTGAGGGAAGGGTACTTGTTTTCTGGTTGTTTTGGGGCCATGCCGGTAGTGGCGTGGCGTTGCAAACGCCACTACGGCACCGGGCTGTCCACCGCTCCTTCGTGCTCCGTAGCGTCGGGTTTGAAACCCGACGCTACGGAGCACGAAGGAGCGGTTACCATCTCGTCCTTCCGTCCCGACTAAGAAAGTCGGGACGGCGCGCTTCAGGCTACGCCTTGCGCGCTAATACGATCCTTAGGGGTAGGGTTCAATCTGGCTGGTTTGATTTGGCTTACATTAACGCCCCCTCCCTGGCCAAAGAGGGGCTGAACGGGCTGTTTAACTGGTGTTATCGTTTTTTCGGGGAGGTCGTTGTTTGGGCGTGGGCTGTCCTCCTCCGCCCTGCGGGCACCTCCTCCGAAGGAGGACAGGGGTTTTGTTTGGGGATGTTGTCGTGTTTGCGGATAGGGTGTTGTTGCTACTAGCCCACCAAATGTATCCTGCTTATCCTTAGGGATCGGCGGAGAATAAGCCTAAAAAAAGCTTTATCGATTTTTTTCGATGAGGAGGTTCCCATTTTAGTTGCCCACACCAAAAGACTGGTCTTTATAACGAAATGGTTATGCTGTCTTGAGGAGTGAGAAATCGACTCCTTGTATTGCCGCCTTGCTTCCAAGACTTTGAGCGGAAGCCCTGAAGATGTGATCTATCAGTTTACACTAGGTGCGCAGGCCTTTAGGCCGGAGCACGGGGCGTCCCGACTAGAAAAGTCGGGACGGGAGAAGGCATGGCCCCAGATTATACCAGAGGATCAATCCACTGACATTACTAAAAATACAGCACTACTTTTCCGCGCAAGCTAAACGGTGTGCCTGGCGTAAAGTGAATTTCTTCAAAAGTTTCCGTTTCGTTCGCCAAGCGGGTTTCCGTGGCAAACTGGGCTTCGTTCCATTCCTCGTCTAAGATATTTTCAGCACTTAGGCCCACAAAGTAATTACGGCCCTGGTAGCCCAGGTTCGCATCCAACAAGAAATAGCCAGAAGCGGTGAGGGTGTTTGCTTCGTCGGCAGGGCGATCACCGAGTAGGCGGTAACGCAGAGATGCTTGCCAACCCTCGGCAGGACTGTAACTCAGGCCACCGGTGCTGGTCCAAATGGGTGCCAGAGGAATACGATCCGCAGCTTCGGTTGTTTTGCTGCGAGCATGGGTGTAAGTGACATTGGCATCCGCAAAGAGGTACTTACCCATCTGCCAACGCGCCATGCCCTCCAATCCGCGGCGGATGGTTTCCCCGCTGGGCTCTACCACTCCTTCATCGCCTACGTAGACAAACTCCTGCTCCAGGTCGAGCTGCCAGGCGTTGATTTGCCATACCAGTCGATCGCCGGTACGGAACAGCGCTCCCAGGTCGAAACTGATTGCGGCGGGCAGGCTACTACCTACTTGCTGCTCCAGAATCAAACGGGTGTCGTTGGAGTGAAAACCGCGTGCCGCGCGGGCGTACAGCTGCCAGCCATTGCTTACCTGGTAGAATAGGCTCAGTTTCGGGCTGAGGATGCCGTCGGTTGTCGACAATTGCTCGTAAGTAGGCTTCGTCTGGTCGAGGTACTGAAAGCGGAAGCGATCATAGCGCAGTCCCGCCTGTAAGCGCAGCACGGGAAGTAATTGCCAATTCGCTTCGCCGTAAGCGGCAGCATTCAATTCAGTCACATCACCCAACTGTACGTTCTCCAAGGTAGTCGTCCGGTTGCGGGTATAAGATAGCTCATTGCTATTGCTTCGATCAACACGAAGTTGCCAACCCAGCTGAGCATTTAAGGGCAAGCCTAAAAGCTGGGTTTGCTTGAGCAGCTGGCTGCGATAACCAAACAAATGACGGTCATCCTTCTGCCGAATTTGGTCGCCATTCTCCGGGTCACGGGCGAAGAAGGTAAAGTTGGAGTAGAGCTCAAAATCGTACTTGCTGTAAAAGAACTGGCTTTCCAACTGCGTACTTGGGTTCAGGAAGTACTGATGCTGGATATTTGCGTTGATCCGGCTGGTTTGTCCGCCTTCGGTATCATCGATGGCGCCAAAGCGGGTAATCAAACCTTGGTCAACAGCCCTTTGCGGGATCTGTCCGCTGGCATCCCAGCGGCTGCTGAACGCCGAAAAGGTGGCCGTAAGTTTTTGCCGACCATCAAAAGGGTTATGGTATTTGGCCATGGTATTGATGCGGTAAAAATTCTGGGGTGACTCAAAGTAGCCATCCGTAAAAATGCCTTCCGAAGCAATGTAGGCACTCGCCTGGTTGTCGCCGCCCAATGGCAAAAGATTGAGACCACTCACCAGACGGTAGGTATCAAAACTACCCGCTTCCGCCTTGGCGAAATTCCGAGACAGCCGATTGGTCGTCTTGAACTCCACTGCGCCAGCCGTTGCAAAATTACCATCACGGGCAGCGTAAGGACCTTTGCGCAAGTCAATCGACTGAATGATTTCCGGGATCACGAAGTGCAAATCTGCATAACCCTGTCCGTGGGCGTGGCTAACCATGTTCACCGGCATCCCATCGACCTGAATGGCCAAATCGGTACCGTGGTCAATGTCAAAGCCCCGGAGGAAAATCTGCTCGGCCTTCCCGCCGCCAGCGTGCTGAGCGATAAAGAGTCCGGGCATCATCCGCAACAACTCCTGCCCATTATTAACGGGCCGTGTCTTAAGATCTAACTGAGAAATAGTCGCAAAAGGATCAATGGCCTTGGCGCTGATAACCACGTCCGGAAGATTGATATTCTCCGGCTGAAGGTTGACACGTATGGGTTGGGTGCTATCGTCGGTAACCGTGATATTCTCCAAGGTTACGGTAGCGTACGCGAGGTAGCTCACCCTAATGGCATACTGCCCGGCGGGTAATCCTACAAAGCTAAAGACACCCAATTCGTTGGTGTAGGCTACTTTATCCTGGTCCAGTAACTCAACGGTTGCTCCTCCTAGTTCTAATTGAGTGGTCACGTCGCGAACGATACCACTGATGGAGCCCTTGTGCACGTCATTATTTCCCAAGAGAGAGAAGCTTAAGAACGTGAGCAACAGTAGAAAAAATAAAGGGAGGTAGATTGTTTTTTGCATTGGTCAATAATTTTTGATTCTTGGCGAGTTCTCTGTACAAAATCCAGCAAAAGGAAAAAAATCAGCGACAATAGTTGCCTTTTCCTGCGTCGGCAGAAGCCAAGAAAAGTCTTTTGGTGTACGTTATGCTATTACCTACGGTATCATTGGGGGGATTGGATGTCAAAACGCGCTAATTGTTACAAAAGTTGAAAATACACCTTCTCGGTCCATTCGTTGATCCTCAAAATTGGCGGTGAGAGAAAATTCCTTATTTTTGCTTTTCACTTTAGTAATTAAACGGAAACGACGAAGGCATCCCTATGGCACAAGTTATCCCGTCACCTATCCTGGAAGCCGTAAAGGCATACCTATGACGAAGAAGAAAAAAAAAGGTCAGTTAGCATTGCGGTTGGGGCTGAATGATGAGCGAATTCCCAAGTTATTTGGCCTGCTGTGTTTGTTTATCGCGGCTTATTTATTTGTAGCGTTTTTCTCTTATCTTTTCACTTGGCACATCGATCAGAACCTTGTCAAGACGAGAACGGGCTGGGATATCCTCAACAGCAATGCCGAAATGGCCAACTGGCTGGGGAGGCTGGGTGCTATTACCTCCAATTTTTTCTTTTACTGGTGTTTTGGCCTGCCCTCTTTCCTGCTGGTTTACCTGTTGTTCAAGATCGGGAATAACCGTATTTTCCGACAGCCTTTCACGACCATCATGCCCACCATTAACTACACTATTGTAGCGATGTTGCTGGCAGCTGTTTTCCTGGAATTCATTACGGGTGCTGCCAATTTCCCCTGGGGAGGAGCGGTGGGTGAAGGAATTGCCGACTGGTTGCAAAACTTTGTCGGTACAGTAGGCTTGTGGTTGCTCATCATTGCCGTTGTGATTGGTATGGTCACCTGGCGTACGAATCCCAACTTCAACGAGCTGACCGTCGACAAGATGTTGGAAGGAGTTGTCGATTATTTTAGTGACCTGACCAGCGGGGCCAGCTTGCGCCGCAAGAAGCGCGATGCAGCCACAGCGGCACTGGCTAACAAAAACAAGCGTGGGTTGGAACCCGAAGGCGACTTCGAGGATGACTTTGGGGATGACCTCGAAGACGAGGAAGAAAGATCCCTCCCTGCACTGCCTACGACCTTGCGCCCAGGCGGCAGTCAGCTCGCTTTTGAGCTGGCCGAAAAGCGGAAAGCCGAAAAGCCAACGACCCTCAGCGCCGGGGATTCGGAACTGGAAATTGACGAACCCACGCCCGGCGCCGGTGGAGGTGGCCCTAGCAATCCTACCGGGCAAGCATTGCCTTTCCAGGAAGAAAATGAAGATCACTCAGAGCCCTACGATCCTACCCTCGATCTTTCTACCTACGAATATCCCAGTATCCAATTGCTGGAAGATTATTCGCACCAAAAAGTAGAGATTGACCGCGCCGAACTAGAGGCCAATAAGGACCAGATCATTGAAACCCTGCTCCATTACAAAATCGAAATCACCAAAATCCGAGCAACCATTGGCCCTACGGTCACCCTGTACGAAATCGTTCCTGCTCCCGGCGTACGGATCTCCAAGATCAAGAACCTGGAAGATGATATTGCCCTTTCCTTGTCAGCCCTCGGTATTCGGATCATTGCCCCTATTCCCGGCAAGGGAACCATCGGTATTGAAGTACCGAACAAGAACACCCAAGTCGTTTCGATGCGGGAAGTGCTCAAGCACGAGAAGTTTAAAACGGCCAAGATGGACTTGCCCATCGCACTGGGTAAAACCATCAACAACGAAGTCTTTGTGGCTGATCTCGCCAAAATGCCTCACTTGCTCGTAGCGGGTGCTACCGGACAGGGTAAATCGGTAGGGATCAACGCCATCATCATGTCGATTTTGTACAAGAAACACCCTTCGCAGGTGAAGCTTGTCCTGATTGACCCCAAGAAAGTGGAACTCTTCCCCTACAGCAGACTGGAGCATCACTTCCTCGGCTTCCTTCCAGGGCAGGATGAGCCTATTACGACCGAGACCAACAAAGTTATCCACACCCTGAACTCGCTCTGTATTGAGATGGATCAGCGGTATGACTTGCTGAAGAAAGCCTCCTCACGTAACATCAAGGAGTACAACGAAAAATTTGTGGCGCGCCGCCTCAACCCCGAAAAAGGGCACCGTTTCCTACCTTTCATCGTGCTGGTGATTGACGAATTTGCCGATCTGATCATGACTGCCGGTAAAGAAGTAGAACTGCCCATTGGGCGATTGGCACAGTTGGCGCGGGCCATTGGTATTCACCTGGTGATTGCTACCCAGCGCCCGTCGGTAAACATTATTACCGGGGTAATCAAAGCCAACTTCCCCGCACGGATTGCCTACAAAGTGACCGCGAAAGTGGATTCTCGAACCATCCTCGACGGTGGTGGAGCGGATCAGCTCATCGGTCGCGGAGATATGCTCCTGAGCGTAGGTGGAGAAATGGTCCGTATTCAGGGAGCCTTCATTGACACGCCGGAAGTAGAGCGCGTCATTAATTTTATTGGCAACCAACAAGGGTATCCCGAACCTTACCTTTTGCCCGAATTTCACGGCGACGAAGACATGCAAGGGTCCGCTACCCTCTCCTACCGTGATCTTGATGAGATGTTCGAAGACGCAGCGCGCCTGATCGTTACCCAACAGCACGGCTCTACGTCCATGATCCAACGTCGCCTGAAGCTGGGCTACAACCGAGCTGGCCGGATTATGGATCAGCTGGAGGCCACGGGCATCGTCGGCCCGTCAGAGGGCTCCAAAGCCAGAGAAGTCCTCGTTTACGACGAAATCGAACTGGAACGGTATCTGACGGATTTGCGGAATAAGTAACAAAAATCACCCCATAAAGAGAATCTAGATATTGTGTAAAATACACGAAGTCTGCCGATCTTTGCCTAATCAGATAAACTAATCAGGCTATGGCAGACTCACGGCGGGCATCCAGTTTACACATGAAACAGATCCAGCGGATGGTAGAGTACCAGCGCCACCTGATCTTTTTTCTGCTCAGCGCAATTGTTGCCTTTATCCTCACGCACACCTTAAGGGGAGCCGACTTTACCCAGGCGCAGGATTATGTGCTGTTTCTACTATTCTTTTCGGTCGGGCTCTGGTTTACGGAGGCTATTCCTCCATTTGCGGTGGGGATTCTCATTGTTGGCTTTCTGGTCTTTTTTCTTGGCAGTATAGACCCTACGGTATCAGAACAAGGCCTCGACGTCTACAAGTTTGTCAGTACCTGGTCCAATAGTGTTATTTGGCTGATCCTGGGTGGTTTCTTTTTGGCAGAAGGGATGCGAAAAACGGGGGTAGATCAGGATGTCTTTCGTTTACTCGTCGCTCGTTTTGAGCCCCGGCCTGATCGTATTTTACTGAGCGTCATGCTTGCTACCTGCCTAGCTTCCATGCTGATGTCAAACACCGCTACCACCGCCATGATGGTGGCCACCACGGCACCGCTCCTAGTTCGGATGGGGGAGCAAAGCCCCTTTGGCAAATCCGTTTTATTAGGAATACCTATTGCTGCTGCCGTGGGCGGCATGGGGACGATCATCGGAAGCCCGCCCAATGCAATCGCAGTGGAAGCGATCAATACCAGTGGCGCGTTGCCATTTACCATCGGCTTCCTAGACTGGATGATTGTAGGTACGCCGATCGCCCTGGTGCTCACCCTGGTCATGTGGCAGGCACTACTCAGAAAATACCAGCCTGGTAATGAGCTCCTCGACATATCTGATCTCCTAAAGAAAACATCCTCCCACGAAGACCTTGTGATTACTTCTGAGGATGAAAACTATGAAATCAGCCTTGTAGATGGCACCCGCTTGCGTAAGCGCATTGTCGTCATCACCTTGCTCATCACTTTAGCCTTATGGCTGACCGGACGCTTGCACGGGATTCCACCAGCGGCAGTTTCTGGCCTACCGATTATCGTTTTCACCATGGTGAGTATTATTACGGGAGAAGATGTGCGAGCACTTCCCTGGGACACGCTTATGCTGGTGGCTGGTGGCTTGTCACTAGGGCTGGCCATTCAGGACACGGGACTATCCGCCTACTTTGTCGACCAGATTCAGCAATGGCCCTTTAACCCATTGTTGGTGCTGCCCATTTTTGCACTACTCACCGTCATTTTATCTAATATCATGAGTAACACGGCCGCTGCAACTATCCTTATTCCGGTAGCGGCATTATGGCCCGGGGTTCATCCGGCGGTACTCCCCATTGTCATCGGGCTGGCAGCCTCCTGTGCATTATTCCTGCCCGTTTCCACACCTCCCAACGCTATTGTTTTCGCGACGGGCAAAGTCACGCAGCAAGAGTTCCATTTCGGAGGGATCACGGTCGGCCTAGTGGGGCCCATCCTGATCATCGCCTGGATAGCAGTGGTGAGGTTTTGGTTTGGGTTTTAGTGTTTGTCAGACCACTACTCCAACAACAAGACATCCCCCGCATAATCCAGAATCACCCCATCAATGAATTCTATTTCGGCCGACCAGACGAAGACATCACTTCCCAGTACTTCGCCATTGAACCGGCCATCCCAGGCCTGGGTGGGGGAGTTGGGCTGCAGCTCGGCTACCTCAAAAATCAGGTCTCCCCAACGGTTGAAAACCCGGAAGTTTTTAATCCTCACGACCTCCGGGCCGCCGAAAACCAGCAGCTTGTCATTGACGCCATCATTGTTTGGGCTGAAGGCATTGGGAACAAAAACGTCCCGTACATCGAGGATGCGGATGGCAATAGAATCGGTCGTCGTGCAATCATCAATGGAGGTCACCGACAGGGTATAAGTGATCGGTTGGATCGCTGTAAAAGCAGGATTTGGACAATCTTCGCAGGACAGTCCATCTACTGGCGACCAGAAGAAGTTATCCAACGGCACGCTCGAAATGGGGCGCAAGATCAACTGTTCTGCCAATTCAATGCTGGTATCCGCCCCCAGTTCTATGATCGGAATAATCCGGGCCTGTAAATCTCCGCTCGCCTCGGCGGTGCAGCCATTGGCATCTTCAACAGCTAGCGTATAAGCACCAGCGGTGAGGCTGAGGTATTCTTGTTGTTGGCTCAACACCCCTCCGTTGAGGGCGTACAGGTACGGCGGCGTTCCTCCGGTTACGCTGGTAACGTTGGCCTGCCCGGTATCTGTCCCCCCGCAATCGGGATCAATGAAATCGGCAATAAGGACTAAAGGTGCGGGTTCGGCAAGCATGATGGAGGTGCTAAATAGGCATCCCACGGCATCCGTTATTTGCACCGTGTAGCTGCCTGCAGTTAGGTTTTCAATGCCTGCTGTCTGCTCGCCATTGTCCCAATTGTAGCTATAAGGTGCTACGCCGCCCATCGGCAGTGCCGTGATCATTCCATCCTCGCCACCAGCACAACTCAAATTGAAACCTCCGTAGTCGCTGGCCTGCAAAGTAGTACCAAGCAAGGTAGGCTGGGTGACTTCCTGGATCAGTATCACGTCATTACCAAAACTATCCTCGATGGTAATGAGGTAGGTTCCTGCTGCCAGGTTGGGGATAACAAAAGGAGAATTCAGTGCATAAAACACGTCCGTCCCCGTGATTATTCCACCCAACTGAACCCAGCTAAGCATAAACAGAGGCGTCCCATTCGTCACCGATAACGTGATCTGCCCCGACGCTTCTCCTCCACAAACTACAGGTACTTGTTCGGTTTCCCCTTCTATTTCGCACACAATCAGACTCAAATCCAGGATCACCGTGCTATCACAGCCCAGGTAATTTTCCAGCACAATCGTATAAACATCCGTAGAGAAATAAGGAATTCCGCCAATGAAGAGACTATCACCTTCACAGATGTTAGCAGACAGGAGGGTCTCTGATGATTCAACGACCGTAAGGTCGACAATCACCAAACTATCGCAACCTGCTGCCGTAGGAAAATTGAATTCATAAAAACCTTCTTCACAAAGCTCCAGCGAGTCGTGCACCATGAAACATTCTCCCGAGCAGATCATTTCTTGAACAAAAGTAGGAGCAACAGGCGCTACAAAGATGTTTTTACAAGTAGGTGGAGCATCGTCGCAAACATTACTAACATTGAGACACAGCTCAAAAATACCGCTTCCAGGCCAAGTCAAAATCACACTATCCAGGGTACTGACCAATTCACCATCTAGCGTCCACTCGTATTCCGTCCCTCCCATCAACCCTGGAGTTGTAAAAGTTGAAGTGATTTCCGGACAAGACGTCTCCGGGCCTTCAATCAACGGTGCATTGTCTAGCGGAGCGGCCTCTGTACTTCCCGTAAGAACCTCCAGGCTCCAGTCGCAATTATCACCAAAAGCACCATCCATTACCAAATAGTAATACTGTCCAATAACCAGCGGCTCTGTACTAATGATTGATCGCGGGACACCCGGCAATACAGGAGTAGTAGTTCCGCCTTCACAATTAGATACTCTTCGGAAATTAGTGCAATCAATTCCTTCGTACAAACCAATCTCCAATCCATATCCCATCTGGCAATCTGAAACCGTAATCTCAATAATCAAGTCTTCGCTGCCGGCGATGAAGGCTATCCATTGTGCATTATGAACCACTACCGTGCAAAAATCAGGTGGAGCCACGCCGGGTATACCGCTATTATGACGCCCCGTAAAACCGTCAATATCACAGATTACACAAGCATCCTCACAGATAGAAGTCATCTCCGGTGGATCATCCGTACACGGAACGGGTTGCAGGAACACCATCGCAGGGTAAAAGAGGATCAAAAAGAAGAGGTAAACTATTTTCATCTGTAAAACGGGGTTTATTAGGAAAGAGCGTGTAGCTTAAGTTAAGGAAACTTCATGGTGCAATGAAAGACCAAAGTATTCGAGCTAAAATAAAATGATCCAATTTGTCTTGAGGTTTAGTAAGAAAAAGAACGCAACCTTCCCTTGGTCAGTTGCTTACCTTTTTTTACTAAACCCAAATTGGATCACCTTATTTTTATACGCTCACTAATCGTAGGTTTGTATGATTGTAATAATTTAGCTGGACTTTCGTCGAAAGTCCGTACTGAGTACGGGCTGCTGCGCGCCCTTTTAGTATAGGGTATAGGGATGGAAAAAGATCGAAGATTAAATTTCCAACTTCGGAGAAAAAAGCCGATGTTGAAAAATTTACGGTTCGTTTCTACTTGCTTTCTGAAAGTCCCTCTACCATTTACTCTAAGTAGTTTGACGGAAATAAACCTATTTTCTTTTTCTGAAGATTTACCTTTTTGCGCACACCTAGTCCAAGTATTCCTAGTCTTAGCACAAAAAGCGAAATCAAAAGAAAATAGATTTATTTTTTTTCCGTCCCTAAGTGGCGATGCAATCGCCGCATATCCCTTTCCCACTACTGCTACAAAACTACAGATTGCAGGCTTATTTTATCCTCAATTTTCCATGAAGAACGTCTTCCTCCTTGCCGTACCTTTTCTTTTATCGTTCCTGCTCTCAGGACTGGCAACTGCTCAGACCAGCAACTATCATGGTATTGTCCTTGATGAAGCCAGCGGCGAGCCCCTCGTCTTCGTAAGTATCCAGCGCATGGGTACCACCGAGGGGAGCTACACGGATGTGGATGGGCGTTTCCAGATCAAGGCGCAAGTTGGTGATACTTTGCGCTTGCGCTACGTGGGTTACACGGAGCGATCCTTCGTATTGGGCACGCAAAATAAACTCACCCTTACCATGGCCTCCGCGGGTATTGCTTTGGAAGAAGTCGTCGTTCGTCCGGAAGAAAACCCCGCCTGGCGCATTATCCGAGCGGCGCTCGCAGCCCGGGACCAGCACGATCCTTCAAAAAAAGAAGGGTATACCTACGAGGCTTACCATAAGACGGTACTAGGGGTTGACACCATCGCTGCAGCAGCAGCAAAGGAATCCCAAAACACTAGAGAACGATCCACCAAACGCGATTCCGCCCTCCTACGGGAGGCTGCCCTACTACAACGTCGCCAAGAACTCTTCACCGACGAAATGCACTTTTGGGTAACCGAAACTCGCAGCCAGCACGCTTTCCGGGCACCGCACCAACAAAAAGAAATCATTTTAGCAACGCAATCCTCGCTACCCAATGATTTCACGGGTGGTTTGAACCCTATCAACTTCCAGCCCTTCGGGTTTTACAAAGAAGTGATCAGGATGGAAATGACGGACCAAAATTACGTCAATCCACTGAGCAAGGGCACCTTCCTGCACTACGACTTTCTCTTGTCCGATACCATTGTACACGCCAAGGACACGACCTTTGTCATTGAATTCAAGCCTTTGCCAAATAAGTATTTCACGGCACTCAAAGGCGTATTGTATATCCATACAGAC
>Ga0102812_10002518_pt1 | contig 12353 bp, 8 predicted proteins | sample ColrivemetaGS713_FD_79334 | JGI IMG/M metagenome (GOLD analysis project Ga0102812, IMG submission 79334) | Estuarine microbial communities from the Columbia River estuary - Flood tide ETM metaG S.713 | ecosystem: Environmental > Aquatic > Marine > Intertidal zone > Estuary | place: USA: Columbia... | reverse complement strand
TCTTATGCCGCGGCTGATGATGTTTTGGCCGATGCGATGCAAAGAATTGCCAAAGTAACCGCCAGCCTGACGTAAAAATCTGATATTGCAGCAGACATAATTGCGCAGGTTTTATGCCGCATATTTGCCATATTGAACCATTACAAATGAAGATCACCAACGCCGTGTCGCTGAAGGAGATGGTCAATGCTGATCAAAAAACGCCCAAGCTGGGCAATGGCTGAAGCAGATGCAACATCTGAACATATTTACCTAAACCGCCGCGAATGGCTTCGCGCTGCAGGCTTTGCCGGTCTTGGACTGACAACGGCCTTGACTGGTGTTGGCGGGTTTGCCGCTGCCGCGGCAGCTGCCATCGAGGGCTATCCAGCGCCGCGTAATATGGCCTATCGGCTAGATCGTGATATCACGCCCGAAGATGATGCAACCACCTATACGAATTTTTACGAATTTGGATCATCAAAGAATATCCGTAAACGCGCGCAAAAGCTGGTTACCGATCCGTGGGTGGTTACAATTGATGGTCTGGTTGAAACTGAAATGCAGCTTGATGCCGAAGATCTGATCGCCAAGATAGGTGGGCTTGAGGAACGACTTTACCGGCATCGCTGTGTTGAGGCATGGGCGATGGCCGTGCCGTGGAGTGGGGTGCCATTGGCCAATTTGGTCAAGCTGGCAAATCCAAAGCCCGAAGCCAAATATTTGCAGATGGAAACCTTTCTTGATCCATCAATTGCCCCCGGACAAAAGCAAAGCTGGTATCCATGGCCCTATGTTGAGGGGCTGACCCTTGCCGAAGCCACAAATGAACTGGCCTTTCTGGCGACGGGCATTTATGGCAAGCCAATGCCAGCTCAGAACGGCGCGCCAATCCGGTTGGTAGCACCGTGGAAATATGGGTTTAAATCGGTCAAATCGATCACGCGTTTCACCTTTACCGATCAACAGCCCGTGTCTTTTTGGGAACAGTTAAATGCGCGTGAATATGGATTTTGGGCGAATGTGAATCCCGAAGTGCCGCATCCGCGTTGGTCGCAAGAAACCGAGCGGCTGCTTGGCAGTAATAAGAATGTAAAAACGCAAATCTATAACGGATATGCCGAACAGGTTGCCGGTCTTTATGACGGTATGTTCCCCAATGATAACCGCAAATTATTTCACTAATCTGCATTGGCTCCGCTGGCGGTAATCTAGCGGTCCAGTCGTGCCAAAACTGATTTTACAATTGCGGGCATTTCAAAAAGCGGGGCAAAGCCTTTTTGCGGAAGATGATCGCGTAATGGCGCAATATGCCCCGCGGTCATCATCGCATCATGAAATGCGCCAATCCGGCCGGTTTCGCTTTGCCATTCGGCAATGAGAATTGGCAGGCCGGTGACCGTCGCCTCAGATATCATATTGACCGAATCAGATGTAACAATCACCGCATCAACCAGCCCCAAAATTCCCGGATAGGGGTTGTTTTCGGCCTGATCCATAACCGCATAGGGCAATGGCCCCAGCGCGGCAGTGAGATGGGCGACAAGATTGGCAGGCGTTCGCCGTGACGGGATTAGGGCAAGGCTGGCACCTGTTTTGGTGGCAAAATCGGCAAGTCTTTTCGCCATATCCTTTGCCATTATCGCCGAAATGCCATAGCGCCGGTTGGCCCCACCAAGCAGAACCGCCACCCGCGGCGCGGGAAGACCAGTCCATTTATCGCCAAGCTGATTTGCTGCATCGGCGATCTTGGACTTATCAAGACGGTTTAGCGATGCCATGCTTGTCAGGACATTCGGGCCGCGTGCCGGATCATGCTGTGGCACGATCAAAATATCAAAATAATGTGGTGGTAGACGCGGATCTTGAATATGGATTGTGCGCGTGCCAGCCCCATTCGCTTTTGACAGATGGTTTAGGGCAATTGATGTTCCCGCCATGCGTCGACCACAAGTGATAATGACTGCCGGTTTATCCTGGTTTAGGCGCGTTGCAATCGACCCAAGCAATGAAGATAGCAAGGCTTTTGGCAAGAAAGGGACAAGGCGCGGCAGGTGCCGGAGCCAGCAAGATGGTGTTATGATGATGTCGGCAAGGCTGGTCTGGTTTGTTATGTTGGCGCCGACCAACGCATCGCCAAGCGCAATGGCCTGTAACCGCATGCCTGCCGTGCCATCGCTAACCACCCAAATCTGGGAATTTGCACCGTTGATTTTGGTGTTTTTGCCCGAAGGGGTCAAAGGGGTGCATGCGGGCAAAGCGTTGTCTCCATCTTGGTCAGCTTGATAACTATAAGTAACTTGGGCGCGGTCTTCAGGCAATAATATTACGCAATAGCGCTTGTCGAATGATGTGTGGCGCGTCTATTATGCAGGTCTTAACGTAACGCTTTATCACTGCTGGCGCTGTATTTATGGCTGAAAAAATCAAACTGGACTCGGTTGATCGACAGATTTTGCGTGATTTGCAAGATCATGGGCGCATGACGAATGTCGATCTTGCCAAAAATGCCGGTATTTCGGCGCCGCCATGTCTTCGGCGGGTCCGCGCATTGGAAGATGCCGGTATAATCAAAGGCTATCATGCCGATATTGATTCGGATGCGCTTGGCTATAGCGTTCAGGTGTTTGCCTTTGTTGGTTTGACCAGCCAGGCCGAAACCGATTTGCAGGATTTTGAAACGCTGGTATCGACATGGCCGCAAGTGCGCGAATGCCATATGCTGATGGGCGAGACTGATTTTCTATTGAAGATAGTTGCCCATGATTGGGATGATTTCCAGAAATTCCTGACAGGCCATCTGACACCAGCAAAAAATGTCAGCCATGTGAAAACCGCCCTGTCGATCCGGTCGGCAAAACAGCTTGTTGGCGTGCCAATCAACCAAAGCTAGCGAACTGCCGGATCGGTTCATCGGCATGCCTTTGAAACGATAAGGTAAGTCAAAAAGAGCTGGCCAGACTGTGGCTATCGGTGCCTTGTGGTTTGGCTAGACCTTGGTGATGTCAAACAGGGCGATCGACAATATCTCATAAGATCGCACGCCGCCTGGGGTTTGCACCTCAACTGAGTCGCCAACACTTTTGCCAATGACCGCACGGGCAACAGGTGATGATGTTGAAATCATGCGCTTGGAAATATCGGTCTCGTAAGGCCCGACAATGTGATACAGCGATTCTTCGTCGGTTTCTTCGTCAACAACCCCGACACTTGTGCCAAAGGTCACTTTTTCACCATTTAATTTTTCCGCATCGATAACTTCGGCACGGCTTGTCACATCTTCAAGCTCGGAAATGCGACCTTCAATGAATGACTGTTTTTCACGCGCGGCGTGATATTCGGCATTTTCTGACAAGTCCCCATGTTCGCGGGCAACGGCAATGGCATTAATCACGGCCTGACGTTCAGTGCCTTTCAGATGCGCAAGCTCTTCTTTAATGACATTCAGCCCTTGTGGGGTGAAAGGTATTTTTTCCATCGTTTTAATAATCCATTTACGCGGGCCGCAAAGCGGCGTTACCCAATAGTATTACGGTAGGTTAACGGTTAACGCTTAATATCTGCAAGATAATCCTGCAACGTGCGGACACCAAGCTGTCCCTGACGGAGGGCGCGAATTGCCTCAGCCGCTGCGCGGCTTCCTGAAACCGTTGTGTAATAGGGAATTTTATTGGTAAGAGCGTTATGCCGAAGCGAGAAAGAATCCTTAATCGCCCCAGCACCCTTGGCGGTGTTGAAAACAAGTTGGATCTCGCCAGACAGCATCGCGTCAACCGCATGCGGCCTACCTTCCATGACTTTGTTGATCCGTGTTGCTGGAACACCAGCCGCATTCAAGGCATCGGTGGTGCCGCCTGTCGCCAGAATCTTAAAGCCATCTTCGACAAGATTGCGACAAATTTCGACAAAGGCTTGTTTGTCTTCATCCTTGACCGAAATAAAGACAGTACCCGATAGCGGCAGATCAACACCGGCACCTTGCTGGCTTTTGGAAAATGCCGCGCCAAAGCTGCGGTCAATGCCCATGACTTCGCCAGTCGATTTCATCTCAGGGCCAAGGAACACATCGACACCGGGGAATCGTGCAAATGGGAAGACCGCTTCTTTGACAGCAACATGCGGCAAATCAAGATCCTTGAGATGAAAGCTTGCCAGCTTTTCACCAGCCATGACGCGTGACGCGATTTTGGCAAGGGGAACGCCGGTGGTTTTCGCCACAAACGGCACAGTGCGGCTGCCCCGCGGATTAACTTCGAGAAGATAGATTTTATCTTCACGGATGGCGAATTGGATATTCATCAATCCGACAACATTCAAGGCAAAGGCAAGTTCTGAGGTTTGGCGGCGAATTTCGGCAAGAATATCGTCAGATAAATGCTGTGGCGGTAATGAACAGGCCGAATCACCGGAATGAATGCCAGCTTCTTCGATATGTTCCATGATGCCACCAATATAGACATCAGTACCATCGCATAGCGCATCAACATCAACTTCGATGGCATTATTGAGAAAGCGGTCAATCAAGACAGGGTTGCTTCCCGATACAACAACGGCATCACGCATATAGCGTTCAAGATCGGCAATTTGGTGAACGACTTCCATCGCCCGCCCACCAAGAACATAGGATGGCCGGATCACAACCGGCAGGCCAATACGGTCAACGATCGCACGTGCTTCTTCGGCGGAATGGGCGATGCCATTTTCGGGCTGCAACAGATCCAGCTTTTGCAATAGTTTTTGAAAGCGTTCGCGATCTTCAGCAAGATCGATTGCATCTGGGCTGGTGCCAAGGATGGGAATGCCCTCGGCTTCCAAGGCGGCGGCGATTTTCAGTGGGGTTTGCCCACCAAGCTGGACGATGACGCCGCGCAGATCGCCATTTTCGGCTTCGCGCTTGATAACCGAAATCACATCTTCGTCGGTCAAAGGCTCAAAATACAGCCGGTCGGACGTGTCATAATCGGTTGAAACCGTTTCCGGATTACAATTGATCATGATGGTTTCATAGCCAGCTTCGGACAACGCATAGCAAGCATGGACACAGCAATAGTCAAATTCGATTCCCTGGCCAATGCGGTTTGGCCCGCCACCAAGGATGACAATTTTTTTTCGGTCACTCGGATCAGACTCACATTCGGCCTGATCGGTGACTTCATAGGTTGAATACATATAGGCCGTATCAGATGCGAATTCGGCAGCGCAAGTGTCGATCCGTTTATAGACGGGTTTGACCCCTGCGGTTACGCGCATCGCGCGAACGGTGGCATCATCAAGATTGGCAAGCTCGGCAAGGCGGCTATCGGCAAAGCCAAGCGATTTTAGATGGCGAAGCGATACGGCATCATCAGGCAAGCCGTTATCAATAACGGCATTTTCAGCATCAATGATGGCCGCAATCCGTTCCAGAAACCAGATATCCCAGCTTGTTGCGCTATGCACTTCAGCAATTGACATGCCGCTTCGCAGCGCCATCGCAATGCGCAAAATCCGGTTTGGAACCAGCTCGCCAAGCCAGCCGCGAAGCGGATCTTCGCCAAGTGCGCTATCAGGCGCAGGCATATCGACATTATTCAGACCTGTTAGACCAATTTCCATCGACCGAAGCGCTTTTTGCAGGCTTTCCTCAAATGACCGACCAACCGCCATGGCCTCACCAACCGATTTCATCGAGGTCGATAGATTTTGTTCGGCACCGGCAAATTTTTCAAAGGTAAAGCGCGGGATTTTGGTCACGACATAATCAATGGTTGGCTCGAAACTGGCCGGTGTGACGCCGGTGATGTCATTGACCAGCTCGTCAAGCCGATAGCCAACAGCCAATTTGGCAGCAACTTTGGCAATTGGAAAGCCAGTTGCCTTTGAGGCAAGCGCTGACGAGCGGCTGACGCGTGGGTTCATCTCGATCACAATGACACGGCCGGTATTTGGGCAAACGGCAAATTGCACATTCGACCCGCCAGTATCGACGCCAATTTCACGAAGCACCGCCAATGACGCATCGCGAAGCACCTGATATTCCTTGTCGGTCAGGGTCAGGGCAGGGGCAACGGTAACTGAATCGCCTGTATGGACACCCATCGGATCAATATTTTCGATCGAACAGATGATGATGCAATTGTCGGTCGTGTCGCGCACAACCTCCATCTCGAATTCTTTCCAGCCAAGAAGTGATTCTTCGATCAGCACTTCTGAAACGGGCGACAGGCGAAGACCATTGCCAACGATGGTTTCGAATTCGGCGCGGTTATAGGCAACGCCGCCACCTTCACCGCCAAGGGTGAAAGAGGGGCGGATAATCGCTGGCAAACCAACCTTATCAAGGGCAGTCAACGCATCGGCAAAATTACTGACAGTGCTGGCGCGGGCGCATTCAAGCCCGATCCGTTCCATCGCCAGACGGAATAATTCGCGATCTTCGGCCATTTCGATTGAGGCGGTTCGTGCGCCAATCATTTCGACGCCGTATTTTTCCAAAGTGCCATCATTATAAAGCGAAAGCGCGGTATTCAGCGCGGTTTGGCCGCCCATTGTTGGCAATAGGGCGTCAGGGCGCTCGGCTTCGATGATTTTGGCAACGGTGCCGGGGGTGATTGGCTCGATATAGGTGGCATCGGCCATGTCCGGATCAGTCATGATCGTCGCTGGATTGGAATTCACCAGAATGATGCGATATCCATCGGCTTTCAGTGCCTTGCAGGCCTGTGCGCCAGAATAGTCGAATTCGCAGGCCTGCCCGATAATAATGGGGCCGGCGCCGATGATGAGAATAGATTTGATATCGTTACGGCGCGGCATATCTTAAGCTCTCGTTTTTTCCATCAGGTCGGTAAATCGTTCAAATAGATACCGCGAATCATGGGGTCCAGGTGATGATTCGGGGTGATATTGAACACAAAAGGCAGGTTTGCTGGTGTGGCGCAGCCCTTCAACAGATTGGTCAAATAGCGAAATATGCGACACTTCCAATTCGGCAGGCAGGCTGTCCGGATCGACCACAAAGCCATGATTCTGGCTGGTGATCTCGATCTTGCCAGTGGCAAGGTCTTTGACCGGATGATTGGCGCCGCGATGACCACGATCCATTTTGTGGGTTTTGGCACCAAGCGCCAAGGCCATGAGCTGATGGCCGATACAAATGCCAAAAACGGGCATATTTTGGTCGATCAGCTTGGCGATCTGCGGGCCAGCATAAGCGGCGGTTGCGGCCGGGTCACCGGGGCCATTCGATAAAAATACCCCGTCTGGCTGCAAAGCCATGATTTCGTCCGCCGTGGCCTGGGCAGGCACAACATGAACCGCGCAGCCGGCATCTTCAAGACTGCGCAGAATATTGTGTTTGCAGCCAAAATCCATGGCCACAACTTTATATTTAGATGGTGTTTCAAGATGGCTGGATTTGTCCATCTGCCAGCTTCCCTGACGCCAGTCATGGGCGTTGTCGCAGGTGACATCAATCGCAAGATCCATGTTTTTCAGACCCGGCCATGCGGCGGCCTGTGCCTTTAGCGCGTCAATATCAATATTGCCATCAGGCGTATGACACAAGGCGCCGCGCGGCGCGCCAAGATCGCGAATGCGGCGGGTCAGGGCGCGCGTATCAATGCCGCTGATGCCTGGCAAATTATAGGTTTTCAGCCAGCTATCCAGATCACTTGTCGCCCGCCAGCTTGCCGGATTCGTGACGGCTTGGCGAACGATCAATCCCAAGGCTGCCGGGGTGGCGGTCTCGAAATCCTGATCATTGGCGCCAACATTGCCAATATGCGGGAAGGTGAAGGTAATGATCTGCCCAGCATAGGATGGATCGGTTAGGATTTCCTGATAGCCAGTCATTGATGTATTGAAACATATTTCGCCAACATTGGTGGTGGCGGCACCGAATCCATAGCCGGTGAAGACAGATCCATCTTCAAGAACGAGGGCTGCTGTCGGATTGTCCCGATTGGCGCGAAGCGCAGCAAAATACTGGCCAGACTTGATTTTCTGCCCCATTTGATCCCATATCCTATTATAAGAAACCCGTTAGCAAACCAACGTTTGCCAAACGGCTGTTGTCTTACCCGAGCAGACGCCATTGGTCAAGCCAAAGCAGGAGGGCTTGCGGCAATTGCTTTAGTCGCGTAAAAGCGCGTCGGCCGGTTGGGGCGATACCTTCATTGGGTTCATAAAGGATTACACTCTCATGCGCGAAAATATTGCAGCAGCAATGAAGCAGGCATTAAAGGATAAGGATCAAGCGGCTTTAGGCACAATGCGGCTTATTATGGCTGCCTTGAAAGATCGTGACATCGCTGCAAGAGGCAATGGCAATCCCGATGGCATCAGCGATGACGATATCCTTGGTCTGTTACAGACGATGATCAAGCAGCGTACCGAATCAGCAAAAATGTATAATGATGGGGGGCGACCAGAGCTGGCCGCCGCTGAAGAGGCCGAAATTGCCATCATCAAAGGATTTTTGCCAGCCCAGCTGAGTGATGATGAAATGACGGCAGCAATTGCTGCTGCCATCGAACAGACAAGCGCCGCTTCGGTCAAAGATATGGGGCAGGTAATGGGCTTTTTGAAAAGCAATTACGCTGGCCAAATGGATTTTTCGGCCGCCAGCCAGGCGGTCAAGACGGCCCTAATGGGAAAAGGCTGAGCAGTCTTTTCAGCATGCCGAATGCGCCCATTATTCATTGTGGTTTTGCTGCATTTTGATCATGTCTGCCTGATGTCAAATTGATCATTCTTGCCCAAATTTGGTGGTTTTGGCCCTCAATTTTGTGATATCGGTAATGATGGTTACTGGATGATAGTGGCCCCATCACTGGAACCTCTTTAGCTGACCAGCCAAGCGGAGCTTTGAATTATGGCGGTGCCGCCCGAATTTATCGAAAATCTTCGCCAACGCGTGCCATTGTCTGATGTTGTTGGGCGGCGGGTAAAACTGATTCGCAAAGGCCGCCGCCATAGCGGTTTATGCCCGTTTCATGCGGAAAAAACCCCGTCCTTTTCGGTTGTTGATGATGATGGGTTTTACCATTGCTTTGGATGCGGCGTTCATGGTGATGCGATTTCGTTTCTTCGTGAAATGGACGGTTTGGAATTTATGGAGGCGGTTGAGCGCCTTGCCGAAATGGCCGGATTGGCCGTGCCACGCACTGCACCACAAGACCCAGCCGCATCACGTCAGCGAAAAGCCGCGCTTGATATTCTGGAAGAGACGACCTTGTTTTTCGAAGCAGCATTGCGGCGTGATGATGGCCGTGACGCAACCCGCTATTTAAAACAGCGTGGGCTTGATTCGGCGATTGTGAAAACCTTTCGGATTGGTTATTCGCCGCGAATGGGTCTTCGCGCTGCGCTAAAGGATAAGGGCTTTTCCGATGAGGATATGCTTGCCGCTGGTGTGATCCGCAAATCGGATCGTGATGGCAGCCTGTATGATTATTTTCGTGACCGCGTCATGTTTCCGATTGAAAACAGGCAAGGCAAGGTCATTGCTTTTGGTGCACGAGCGCTTGGCGACGCCCAGCCAAAATATCTGAATTCGGGCGAGGGGCCGACTTTTTCGAAAAAAGCCGTTCTTTATGGATGGGTTCAAGCCCGTGAGGGGCTTCGCCGGAACCTGCCGCTTGTCGTTGCTGAAGGCTATATGGATGTGATTGCAATTCACCGTAGCGGCGCCGCAGCGGCGGTGGCACCGCTTGGCACGGCCTTGACGCCCGAACAGATTGCGCTGTTGTGGAAATTGCATGATGAGCCGGTTCTATGTTTTGACGGTGATGCTGCTGGGCAGCGGGCGCAAACGCGCGCGCTTGAGCGGATTTTACCGCTTTTAGAGCCCGGACGTTCGGCGCGGCTGGCGGTGCTTCCCGAAGGCAAGGACCCAGATGATCTGATTGCGGCAAGCGGGCCTGAAGGGTTTCGCAAAGTGATTGGCACGGCGCGGTCGCTTGTTGATAGCCTGTGGGAACAGATTCAGGCTGAATTTGATATTCGCCAACCCGAGGCGCGGGCGCAATTCTGGCAGGCGGTTCGCGGTCATGTGCGCAGCATTGGCAATAACCAGGTACGAAGCGCCTATGGTGATGAAATCGAGAGCCGAATCGCCGCAATGCGTAATCAAATTCGCGGCATATCGTCAATGGTGGCGCCGCGGCGTGCGTCTCGGCCGCAAACAGGGCTGATTAATCGGCATCGTGCGGTTGTGGCGCTATTATTGGCGCATCCATCCTTGGTTTCTGCCAATTTTGAGGCGTTGTCGATGCTCGATTCGGGCGATCAATCACTCGAAAGCCTGAAAAAAGCACTTATTGACGCGGTAATCCGCGATCCAGACCTTGACGCAGCAGCGATAAACTATCATCTACAAGGATTGAAGTTAGGTGATGTATTGGCGGCGGTGACGGGGGATGACATGAAAGCCAGACTGCCATTTGATCCGAGCAGATTGTCAAATGACAAAGCCGCGATACATCTAGATGAATTACTTCAACTTGTCGGCGGTAAGTCCGGATTGTTTTCGCAGGCCGGCGCCCCCAAAAAATAGATAATACCGGGCCTTTGCCCACAGGCTTTGCCAAAACGGCGGGCAAATGACATTTGATGCAACAACACCGGATCAAGCGCATTCGGTTGCGTGCACAGCCGGACAGGAACATGAGCAACAAAATGGCCAGTAAAGCAAAAAAACAAGCCGAACCTGATCAGAATACGCCAGAGGCAGCCGAAGCGGCCGGCCTTGACGCTGCCCAGCAAACCATCAAAACCTTGATGAAGCTTGGCAAGGAACGCGGTTTTGTTACCCATGACGAGCTTAATGCGGCGCTTCCTGCCGAAGATTATACATCCGAACAAATTGATGATGTGATGTCATCCTTGAGCGAGATGGGCGTATCGGTTGTTGATAGCGCCGAAAGCGATAATGACGAAGACGCAACCGAAGAAGGCCGCGCGGCAGGCAATCTATCCGATAGTGATGTATCGGGTACCGATGATCCGGTGCGGATGTATCTTCGCGAAATGGGCAGTGTCGAGCTATTGTCGCGCGAGGGCGAAATTGCCATTGCCAAACGGATCGAAGCTGGCCGTGAAATGATGATCGGTGGCATTTGTGAATCGCCATTGACCATTCGCGCATTGATGCATTGGCGCGATCAGATTGCCGATGGCGTTGTCCCACTTCGCGATATCATCGATCTTGAAGCCACCTATGCCAAAATCAATGGCAACCCGCTGATCGACCAGAATACCGTCAACCCGCTTGGCGATGAAATCCCGGATGATGATCTCGAGGATGATGAAGTCGAAGAAGAAGAGGTTGAAGACGAAGAAGAAGATGATGATGAGGATGATGAAAGCGGGGATAGCGATACCGACACATCAACCCGTGATTCACATAATGACAATGATGAAAACGACGATTTGAACCTATCGCTTGCTGCGCTAGAAGATGCAGTTCGTGACGATGTGATGGCGCTTCTTGATGACGTTGGCACGACCTATAAGGCTTTTGTCAAAAGCCAGGATCGTCGCCTTGCCCGTATGGCCAAGGAACAGCCGCTTGTCGCAAAAAGTGAAACGGCGCATTTCGAGATTAAGGTCAAGCTGTGCGAATTGATGGAAGGGGTGATTTTCAACCCGAACCGGATTGAAGCCCTAAGCGAGCAAGTCTTTACCTTGAACCGGCATGTTACCCAGATTGAAGGCCGCCTGATGCGCCTTGCCACTGATAATGGCGTGACCCGCGTTCAGATGATTGACGCATGGAACGGCCGCGAGGTTTGTGAAGATTGGCCCGGCGCCGGCTATAACAACAAGGCTTGGAAAAAGCTGTTGGCCAATTGTGCTGATGAAATTGCTGAACTGCGCGACAAAATCAAGCTTGTCGTTGATGATATCGGTCTGTCGGTTCCCGAATTCCGCGAAGTGATCCAGACCATCCAGCGTGGCCAGCGTGAAGCCGCGCGCGCCAAACGCGAAATGGTCGAAGCCAATTTGCGGCTGGTGATTTCGATTGCCAAGAAATACACCAATCGCGGCCTGCAATTCCTCGATCTTATTCAAGAGGGCAATATCGGCCTGATGAAGGCGGTTGATAAATTTGAATATCGGCGCGGCTATAAATTTTCGACCTATGCAACATGGTGGATTAGACAGGCCATCACGCGCTCGATTGCCGATCAGGCACGCACGATCCGGATTCCGGTTCATATGATCGAAACAATCAATAAGCTGGTTCGCACTTCGCGCCAGATGCTGCATGAAATTGGCCGCGAGCCAACGCCTGAAGAGCTTGCTGAAAAGCTGTCAATGCCGATTGATAAAGTGCGCAAGGTTTTGAAGATTGCCAAAGAGCCAATCAGCCTTGAAACCCCAATTGGCGA
>Ga0102812_10002517_pt1 | contig 12354 bp, 14 predicted proteins | sample ColrivemetaGS713_FD_79334 | JGI IMG/M metagenome (GOLD analysis project Ga0102812, IMG submission 79334) | Estuarine microbial communities from the Columbia River estuary - Flood tide ETM metaG S.713 | ecosystem: Environmental > Aquatic > Marine > Intertidal zone > Estuary | place: USA... | reverse complement strand
TACTTATTCATGTGAACACGTAATTTTGAATTAGCCTATATTTACTAAATTACCATGCAAGGTTAAATAGAACTAGAAACATTTAGTTGAGCAAACTATACGATGGTAGATTATTGATGTGAGAATTGTAAATAATAAACAACAGTTAGATAATTCTACCGTCTTTCATCTCAATTTTTCTATCCGCCATTTTAGCTAAATCGGCGTTATGCGTAACAATTACAAAGGTTTGATTAAGCTCTTCTCTAAGCCTTAAGAATAGATGATGTAACTCCTCGGCGTTTTCGGTGTCTAAATTTCCACTAGGCTCATCGGCAAAAATTACTTTCGGATTATTCATAAGTGCTCTTGCCACAGCAACACGTTGTTGTTCCCCACCACTTAGCTCATTGGGTTTGTGCTCCATTCTATCTGCCAAGCCAAGCATTTTTAACAATTCTGCCGCTCTTACTCCGGCTTGCGATTTACTTTGTCCAGCAATAAAGGCAGGCATAGAAATATTTTCTATTGCCGTAAATTCTGGCAACAAATGGTGGAACTGAAAAATAAAACCAATATTCTCATTTCTAAACTTGGCCATTTTGTTGGCTTTCAATGTTTTAAGATCTACATCATCATAAAACACTGTTCCCTCTGTTGGTGTATCTAGTGTTCCTAAAAGCTGTAGTAATGTAGATTTTCCCGCTCCACTTGGCCCCGTTATGGAAACTATTTCAGAAGTTTGAATTTGAATACTTACGGATTTTAGCACAGCTAAATCTCCATATTTTTTACTTAGATTTTCTCCTTTTATCATTTAAAATGCCCTTGAAATTCCTAAAACATAACGAAATGCAAAATAGTCTTTTTCACCAGCCGGAATTCGGTTTACAAATAAAGGAAAATCAACCCTTATCGCGATTGGTTTTATTACATTGTATTTTGCAAAGCTAAGTGTGCTGGCAATTCCCACACCAGCATCTGCTCTAAAACCTGTCGTTAGGTTACTACTTTTGAGCCAACCCGCGTCTCCAAATAAATAAGAATTGAACCGAATGCCTTTGATTTTATTTTTAATGGGTACTAGATTAGTAAAATCTACCTCAATGTTTGTGGCAAAACCGCTTGTTCCGCTGTATAAGATAAAAGGATTTTGTTCGCTACCATTGGTAACTGCGTATCCACTAAATCCACGCAAATTTAAACCACCTCCATAGTGCAAATGATTGAAATTAACCCCATACCCCTCCCAGCTTGCTGGAGCAAAACCTGCACTTCGCATCCACGGATTATCCATCATTTCTTCATTATTTGCTCCCGCAAGCATTAGTTTGCTTTCTGGTGCAAAATTTCCTGTGCCAGTTTGTGCAAATAATCGTGTTCTAAAGTCAAGTTTTTTCAAATTGAAATTTCTAAGAAACTCCATATTTAAATACGCATAATTATAATCACTCACTAAATACGACCCACTTGTTTGAATGTTAAGTTTTGCATTTCCATTTTCTACGTTTATATGCTTTTCAATCGATAAATTTACAGTATTATTAAACCTATTTTTTTGCCATAAATTATTATAAATCAAGTAGTTTAGATCATTTTCATTTTTTCTAAATAAACTTTTGACGTAAACTCGATATGTAGCGTTATTACCTTCTTTTTTCAAGCCGATTTGCTGCCAGCTTAAGCCATCTAATACACGAGATTGCACCTTCCAACTTAAATTATTTGGCAAACTATTAGAATAGGAAGCTGAGTAAGACAATGGGATACTCGGAGAGTATCCATTTCTTGATCCGATTCCTGAATTGTACCAAATCGTACTTTTAAAAACATGTTTATTGGCATAATAATGCCCGTTAAAATCTATTCCAGCCTTAATACCATCAACTGCGTTGTACCAAATATTTGGATGCCAGTACCACGTATAGTTTGCGTAATTTTCAATCGGTAATTGAAACTTGGAGAATTTAAAACTTTGAGGCTTCTTCAGGTAATTATCCAATCGGTAAACATCAGCCAATCTTCCTGAAGGATCAATTGTTACTTGTTTTATTTTTCTAGAATCTGAAACCGTTAATTTGTATTCCGTATTCAATAAATCCCAGCCAATCCAGGTAGATTGTACATTGCCTACGTTCTTTTTTTTAAAATATGTATTTGGTATGTAAACCATCTCTTTTACTCCATCTTTATAGATTACTTCCACATCTAAAGGCATCTGCATTCTACCTTTTCTTTTAAGTATAACACTGGATTTATCATCTTCAAACTTAACTTTACCTACTTCATAATCAATAACTTGAGTTGTTTCTATCCATTCATCAAAAAACCAGTTTAAATCTGCTTTAGTATAGTGAATAACTGAATTTCTAAAATCTTCCCAATATGGATGTCCATATTTCCACTGCTCAAAATAATTTTGAATTGCAGCCTTAAATAAATCGTCGCCTAATACATATTGCAGATTATAGAGCATTGTAGCAGTTTTAAAATAGACTTGGCCGTAACCTCCACCATGTCGCTCGGCAGAGTTGTAATGGTCTGCGTGCACGTTTAATGTAGCATTATTATCTCCTGCTGCATGGTACATATAGCTATTAAACACCACGCTTTTATCTAAATTGTTGTTGTCAAAATCTTGATTGCTTAATTTTTTTAGACTTAAAGCTGTAAGCCATTGCGTAAACCCCTCATCTAAGCTAGACCTATACGTTTCGTTGTTTCCAACCATTCCAAAAAACCAATTGTGCCCCACTTCGTGAGCAATCACGTATTGATGTCCAGGCCAGTTGCCGCTATTAAGCGTAAGCATGGGATATTCCATGCCATCTCTAGCATCTGCCGCTACCATTTTAGGGTAACCAAACATACCAATTTCGGTGCTATACAGCTCTACTATTTTGGCAACATATGCTGCGGTTTGTTGCCATCTGTGTGCGTTTTGTTCTTGTGCTAAAGCAATGCATTTAATGCCATTCCACTCTACCTCAGCCATCCTATACGTGGGGTCTGCGGTAAATGCGAAATCGTGAACATTTACTGCTTTGTATTTCCAGGTTTTTGTAGTGCCATCGGCAATTATTGGTTTTGTAATATCGCTTCGTTGTGTTTTATAGTTCTTTATATCTATCGCTTCGCGAAGTGCTGGAGGCAGAACTTCTATCGTGTTTTGTAACTCTCCTGTCGCTTCTACTATGTATTGATTTGGGAAAGTTAACTCTACTTCAAACAGACCGAAATCTCCGTAAAATTCCTTACCTAAATGTTGGTCTGTAGACCAACCAAATTTACGATCATAAACACAAATACGAGGATACCAATGTACTCCATCAAAATGCGTTACACCATCATGCTCAAAGGTTTTCATTCTTCTTCGCAAGCTACCTCCATCATGCTTATCCCAAAATGTTTCAAATTGAATATCAAACACTTGCGAGCTACTTGGGTAAATGGGCTCTTGTAACTTTACAATTAAAATAGTATTGTCTATACTAAATTCAGCATCCTTTCCTCCCACTTTAAAACTTGTAATATGCGTTCCTATTCCTTTTGCCTCATTTTCTCCAAAGGTTACTTTTATTTTACCCGCCTTTGCAAGATTATGAGCGTAACTATTGGGCGTAAATGCATTTTGATATAAATGAAAATAAACAGTGTATAGCGTATCTGGACTGTTGTTGTAATACGTTAATGATTCAGTTCCTGTTACTGTTTCTGCTGTATCATTAATTACGGCCTGTATTTTGTAATGTACATCTTGTTGCCAATAGCCTTCGAATGGTTTTCTATTTTTCCAATAATCTTTACCTGCCGCTTGTTGATAGCTATTGGTTTGTGCCACCATAAACAGAGGAACTAATCCTACGATTAAAATGATAAATTTTCTCATTACAGTATAGCGACAAAAATAGCAGAATGTATCAAGCCTTAATTTTTAGCTTTGCATAGATTATTAGCAAAGCGTGAACACTTTTGTTAAAGCCTACAGAATAATAGTAATTTCGCGATTGTAGAAGATATATAAATGACAAACAACGACATTTTACGAAGAATACGATACATCTTTAATTTAAGAGATGCCGGATTGGTAGATATATTTAGGCTTGGAGATAAGCAGGTAACGGTAAAATCGGTTTTTAACTTGTTACTAAAAGAAGATGAACCAGACTACAAAAGCCTTTCTGACCAAGATTTCGCCCACTTTTTAAACGGTTTTATTGTAAAAATGCGTGGAGCTAAGGACGGCCCTCAAGCAGTTGCAGAGAGTACTTTAACTAATAACCTAATTTTAAGAAAGCTTAAAATAGCTCTAAATTTTAAAGATGATGATATAATTGAAATTTTAGATTTAGCAGACATACGCATTGGAAAATCTGAATTAAGTGCTTTTTTTAGAAACACAAACCACAGGCATTACCGTATTTGCAAAGACCAATTTCTGAGAAATTTTCTAATGGGCTTGCAGTTAAAGCTTCGACCAAAAGAAACCGCGACTGATGAATCAATAGATTGATTACAAGTATCTAAGGTAAAATAAACGTTTATCTAACTGCACCTGTATTAAGGTCGGTGAATAAAAGATAAGCTAATTTTCTTATGTCTTATTTCATATCGATGTAACGAAGAAATTCTAACCGAGTAGCCTCCTTCTGAAATTGACCAGAAATAGCAGCGGTAATAGTAGAACTTGTAACGTCTTCTACACCTCTACACTCAACACACATATGTCGAGCATCTACAACCACAGCAACATCTTTAATCCCTAAAGTAGCTTTAAGCGATTCCATTATTTGTTTGGTTAACCGCTCTTGTACTTGCGGTCTTTTTGCATAATGTTTAACTATTCTGTGAATTTTGCTTAAACCAATAACCTTTCCATTTGCGATGTACGCTACGTGAGCTTTGCCAAAAATTGGAACAAAATGATGCTCGCACATGGAATAAATAGAAATATTTTTTTCTACCAGCATTTGGTTATAGCCAAACTTATTTTCAAAAAGTGTTGCTATTGGTTTATTGGCAGGATTTAATCCGCTAAAAATTTCCTTAACATACATTTTTGCAACGCGTTTCGGGGTTTGAGATAGACTATCGTCATTTAGATCTAACCCCAATGTGTGCATTATTTCGCTAAAATGATGCTCTATTTTCACCATTTTTTCCTCGTCAGTTAAATCAAAAGCATCCGCTCTCATAGGAGTATCAATGCTTGTGCTTATGTGATTTATTCCGTGTTCGTTATCTTCCATCGTATTCTACAAAATTTCGTTCGGTTTCGTATAAAGTTATTACTAAGTCCAGTTTTACATCAATTTTTTTTCTAAGCTTATTCCAAATTACATAAGCAATATTTTCGGCGGTGGGATTTAAGTCAGTAAAATCTGGCACATCAAGGTTTAAATTCTTATGATCAAATTTATCAGACACTTCAGACCTTATAATATCCTTTAAAATTTTAAGGTCCATTAAGTATCCCGTATCAGGATCTACCTCACCAATAATTTTTACAATTAATTTATAATTGTGACCGTGGTAATTGGCATTATTACAAACTCCAAACACTTCTTTATTCTTGTGTTCGTCCCATTGTTTATTATGTAATCTATGTGCAGCGTTAAATCGTTCAACTCTGCTTGCTGATATAATCATTAGTACAACAAACATCATACAAATGGTTTTGTTTGAGAAATTTTTTTAATAAAACGAGTGATATTTTATTCTAATCTGAATTTATATGGTTATAAGCAGAACTTATAGCCACGTAAGTTACTACATATCAGTATATTGTAATTTTGTTTAACAAAATGATAAAAATACTAAACAAATATACTTGTACATACAAATAGTTGTTTTACTTTTGAAGTATAAAATTAAACAAAATGGAAAAACTAAACGATTTCGGAACAAAAGTATTTAAGCACGAACAGATACTTAGAAACTATGCACTTCAACTTACTCAAAATTCTGATGATGCTCACGACTTAGTTCAAGAAACATTTTTAAAAGCACTGACTTATGCTGAAAAATTTAAGCAGGGCACTAACTTAAAGGGTTGGATGTTTACCATTATGCGAAATAGTTTTATTAATAACTACAGAAGAATTACAAAACGTAATACGTTTATGGATACGCAAGAAGATCAATATATAATGGACACTGCTAAAGGATACAATACATTTAACGACGGTGAGGTGAAGTTTATAAGAAAAGATATTGAGAATGCTATTGATAAATTGCCAGATGATTTACGTATAACGTTTGAAATGAATGCATTAGGCTATAAATATCATGAAATAGCTGAGCGATTTGGCATTCCGATTGGTACAGTTAAAACAAGAATTTTTGTAGCTAGAAGAAAATTGAGAACTCAATTGGCAGATTACGAACAATTGTTCAACTTACAAGCAAGCTAAGTCATAAAGATAATTTTAAGGCAACATATTCGCCACACTTTAACCATAATTACCGCACAAAGTTTTTCCATAGTGCTGTAATTATGGTTTTTTTATTTCCTAATTTTTGCAGGAAATATGTTAAATTTATTCGTCAATACTTCGTATAACATACTGGTAGGCAACCCCATTACATTATAAAAACAGCCATTTAGTTTAGCTACCTTGCTCAATCCTATCCATTCTTGTATTCCATAACTGCCTGCCTTATCCATTGGTTGATAATTATCGATGTAATAATTCATTTCATTCGCAGATAATGTATTCATAGTTACTTCTGTAGTATTATCAAATACAATCTTATTATTTAAACTTCTAATACAAACGCCCGTAACCACTGTATGCACAGTGCTTGAAAGCGATCGTAACATGCTCTCAGCTTCTGCCTTATCAGCTGGTTTGTTTAAAATGGCATTATTACAAATCACAACAGTATCCGCAGTAATCAAAAGCTCATCTTTACCTAAACTAGCAAATGCAAGCGATTTTTTCTCCGCTAAATATGCCGCTACCTTATTCGTTTCTATTCCCTCAAAATCTTCGTTACAGTCAATTTTTACCTTGGTAAAATCGTAACCAAGCGACTTTAACAATTCGGATCTGCGAGGAGAATTACTGCCTAATAAAATTTGCATATTGGTTTATTAAAAGAATAAAATAGATAAAATACCACTAAATACCACGTATTTAAGTATTCTACTCAACCTGCTATAATCCGCTTTGTGTTCCGCAAATCTAATATCTATAGCCACCTTATACAGCGGAAGAAATACAAATAAGAAATTATATGCGTAGTAGATATAAATAAGCGGTTTTGAGAGAAATCTACCTTGATAATAAAGAGATATAACCATAAATGAAATTACAAATAGCAGAATAATATAAACAGCTATGTTAGTATATCTAAGACCTAAAACTACGGGAAATGTATAGCTTTTCGTTGCCAAATCTCCTTCTAAATCCTCAGCATCTTTAATAATTTCTCGGCATAGATTAACCATACCAGCCAACATTGCAAAGTGTATTAAAAGCAAAGAATCTACCTCAATAAATAATTTTCCAACTAAATAAATGCTTAAAAAGCTTAAGAACGCAATTATTAAGTTACCTAAACCAGCAATGTTTCTAAATATTTTGCTGTATAAATAAAGTAAAATAAATACACTAGCAAATACCATAAGGTACAATAAACCAAGCTTATACCCTGCAAAAAGACCACCAATTACAAAAAACAACAAATGAATGTATACCACACTACTTGGCAACTTTGCTAAGTGCATTTTAGCTGGCTTATTTATGGTATCTCGTTTTTGGTCTAAAAAATCGTTTATCCAATAACCAAAGGCTGCACAAGCTGATGTGCCAAGTACAAGCCAAAGTATTCCGCCAACATAAATGCTAAACAGATTACCCGAAAAATCTAGATAATAAGCACTAAGCAGTTGAGCAACAGCGATAAATAAAATATTTATAGGCCTATAAATGCGTATATAATTCAGCATTATTTCCGTTTTGGAAACTTCATTCGATAATGCACATTTACATTTCCTTTGCTAATATTGGTAAGTTTACCTTTAAGCAACTGACGTTTAAATGCAGATATATGATCAATAAATAGAATGCCTTCTATGTGGTCAAACTCGTGTTGTATTACGCGTGCACTCATCCCTTCAAACACTTCTGTTTTCTCTTCATTTTGAATGGTTTTATATTGAATTTTTACACTAGGCTTGCGTTGTACATCTTCTCTAATTTCGGGAATACTAAGGCAACCTTCTTCAAAAGGCCAATGTTCCCCTTCTTCTGCTAAAATAATAGGGTTAACAAAGGCTTGCCGAACACCTTCGCCTTCATTTTTCTTATCAAATAAAGTAGAATCGATAACAAATAAGCGAATATTTTTACCGATTTGAGGAGCGGCCAAACCCACACCATCACTTTCATCCATGGTTTCAAACATGTCCTCTACCAACTTTTGAAAATCATCTCCAAAGTTTGTTATTTCCTCGCATTTTGCTCTTAAAACGGGATCTCCGTAGGCTCTTATCGGGTATATCATATACGGTGCTGTAAAAATTCTTGCAAAAGTAAGGTTGCAGCCGTGCTATCCAATAATTTCTTATCACGCCTTTGCATTTTCTTTACTCCGCTTTTTATTAAGGCTTGCATGGCGTCTTTACTGCTGTACATTTCATTGATTCGATGTATCGGAATTAAAGGAAATTCCGCTTTAAACGTATCAATAAACGTTAAAATACGCTCTTCTATGCCAGAAAGGCTCCCGTTATGTCTTGTGGGTTGCCCTACTACCAAATCAGAAACGGACTCTTTTGCAATGTATGTTTTTAAATATTCGAGTAAATCAACAGACTGCACAGTTATAAGCGGTGTTGCTATTATTTGCAATGGGTCTGTAGTTGCTATTCCAGTGCGTTTGCCTCCATAGTCTAGGGCTAAAATTCTTGCCAAAATGTTACGTTTTTTTAAAAGTTTTTTAATTCTAATGGTCAAAAATAAGAGGTATTGTCATTTTACATTTAACACATATGCTATTAATTTGGGCGGGCTGCCATTTTCCGTTTGTTTTAAGTATAAATTTTTTAGCTGCTTCTATCAAATTAGCTGGAACATTTGTATCGCTTTCATTTGTAATAGCAGACACATAGCCAAATTCATCAATCACAAATGAAATGATAACAGCATAATGACCACAAACTAAATAGTATTCCGATGGCCACTCTAATTCGCTCAATACATATTCTTGAATACTGCCATAATCTACCATTTTAGGTTGAATATTTACGTCCCAAACATGGTAAATAGTATTATCAATAGCCAAAGAACATTCAGAATTTGATTTAATTGTAATTCGATAATAGGAACCGACTTTTTGCGAATCACGCATAGCCGATTTCCACCGGAGCTCTGTTTGTTTTAATGCCCTAATGGCTTCTGCTTCAAATCCATAACCTTTTACACTACAAAAAACAGCTTTTACTTCACTTAAATTATCTGCTGAGTCAATCTCAAATTTAAGCACAGTTCTCGTATTAAAACTAGAATCAATCGCTAAACTCGGATACTTAACATTGAGCTTTAAAAAATTGATTAAACTATCCTCTCCATAAATAAATTTAGCTTTTTGAGTAAAATATGGCCAACTAATTAATTCACTGGAGTCGGCTGAGGTATTCTGTGCATTACTAACACAATAATTAAACAATAAAAATAGGATAATAATGAGCTTCAAAACACGGACTTAATCAGTCAATTTTACATTTCGCTCAAAATGCGATATTAAAATATTGGCAGATTTTACGTTAGTTGCTAGCGGAATATTATGAACATCGCATAATCGTAAAAGCATTGATATATCCACATCATGCGGATGCTTACCTAGCGGATCTCTTAAAAAAACGATGGCATCTATCTCTCCTCTCGTAATCATTGCTCCTATTTCGGCATCACCACCCAGTGGTCCGCTTGAAACGCGTTCTACCTTAGATACTCCTGCATTTACCAACATTCCGCCAGTTGTGCCAGTTGCAACAATGTTTACCCTACTATCATTAAAAAACTCTAATCGCTTCATAACAAAAGCAACCATGCCTGCTTTCTTTTCATCGTGTGCAATTAACGCTATTTTTAAGTTTTGTTCTTTTTCACTCATGCCATTAAACCGCTGCAAAGTTTAACTCCTTTCTTCAATTTGCCATTAGCTACTTGATTAACTAACTACTTTTCCTGCACAATAAGTACTTGCAAAGGCATTTGGCTTGGCCTTAAACGTATAACCCATTCCCAAAATATACCCCATTGCTTCTTTAAATGCCACATTCGATTTAAAATTTGGATCTGTATTAATATCTGCATGAACTTCTAATTCAACTTTATATTTATCTAGTAGTGGACAAATTTCGTAGGCGTACTTTATAGAATCAGCCACCTCTTGCAGCATTCTTTCTTTAATACTAAATTGCCTTTTAGAAAAGTAATTATTCACAAAAACAAAGCCACCACTGCCTCTTCTAAGGAAAACAATTGCAGTAGCAAATTCGGTAAGAGCTCCTTTTACTTGAGAATCTGAGCCTATACAAACTTTAATATCATTCTCTTTTTCCCGTTGCAATACAGCCTCCACTTCCTCTACTAAATCATCTTTTAAAACCTCCCCTTCTAGTTTTTTCCATGGCATAATTACAAAGTTTAATTATTTCTGTTAAAATAATGTTCCATTGGTTTTAACAAGTTGTAAAGATTTAACCACATTTGCACCGTTTCGTATATGCTGAATTTATCAGAATTAATCACTGCTTTTTCTAAATTAGATCAAGTTTGTACACCTCAAAACCAAGAATTGCAAGCTGCAATTCAAAAATCTTATTTCGAGAATAATTGGTTAACTAACGATAATTATTGGGAGGCCATAAATAACTGGTTACCAATTTTATCCGTTGAAAATATTACCAACTTTTGTTCAGACAGCGAGTTTGCCAAGAATCCTAAAAAAGTAGGAATAATAATGGCTGGTAACATACCAATGGTAGGGTTTCACGACCTATTATGTGTTTTATTATCAGGAAACATTGCCGTAATTAAGCCCTCTAGCGATGACAAACATGTAATACCGTACATACTTAAGGCCTTAACTAAGTTAAATCCTGAATTAGCATTACATTACATTGTTGTGGAAAGAATGGATAAGATTGATGCCGTAATAGCCACTGGAAGCAATAATAGCTTTAGATACTTTGAATATTACTTTAAAAACATTCCTTCTTTACTTAGAAAAAACAGGAAATCATTGGCTGTAATTTCGGGGGAAGAAAGCAGCGAGGAACTAAGATTATTAGCAGATGATGTATTTAAATATTATGGTTTAGGTTGCAGAAATGTGAGTTTAATATTTATTCCTACAGGATTTGATTTCACCAAAATTTTAGATCAGTTTATGGCCTTTACTGAACTTTCCAATCACAATAAATTTGCCAATAACTATACTTATCATCGAGCCTTATTGTTAATGAATAGTGCCGATCATTTAGACACAGGGTTTGCTCTTTTTCAAGAAAAACGTGATTTAAATGCCCCTTTATCGTGTATTTATTATACGTTTTATGATACTTTGAACGAGGTGTATGAATACATTAGCGACCAAGAAGAAAATATACAATGCATTGTGGGTAAAAATATTCAACCCACGTTTATCTCGTTAGGCACATCTCAACAGCCTGACCTTAAAGACTTTGCAGACAATATTAATACTTTTGAATTTTTAAATTCTTTAAACAACTAAAAGCAATTTATACCTTAATCTAAAAAAAATTATTTTTGAGTTTGAATAATATGAGTACGATGGAACAAGAAACCTTGATGTCTACCAATTTTTTCTTTAAAAATCAGGTAGATTTTACTCGAGGAAAAGTGAGAGATGTTTATTTTATAAATGACGATTTATTGGTTCTAGTAGCCAGTGATAGAATTTCAGCATTCGATCATGTTTTACCTCGCCCAATCCCATACAAAGGGCAAGTTTTAAACCAAATTGCATCAAAGTTTTTGGATGATACCAAGCACATAGTGCCAAATTGGAAACTTGCAGAGCCTGATGCCCATGTTACTATAGGCATAAAATGCGAACCTTATGCGGTAGAATTTGTAGTTCGTGGATACCTTGCAGGACATGCTTGGAGAGAATACAAAGAAGGTAAAAGAGAAGTATGCGGTGTATCATTACCAGATGGATTAAACGAAAACGATAAACTTCCTGAACCAATATTAACGCCAACTACAAAAGCTTCCGAAGGTCACGATATGGATATTTCTTTTGAGGAAATTATTTCAAAAAAAATAATAAAGAAGAAAGAATTAGAGAAGCTCAGAAATTACGCGTTAGCTCTTTACGAACATGGAAGCAAGCACG
>Ga0102812_10002516_pt1 | contig 12356 bp, 13 predicted proteins | sample ColrivemetaGS713_FD_79334 | JGI IMG/M metagenome (GOLD analysis project Ga0102812, IMG submission 79334) | Estuarine microbial communities from the Columbia River estuary - Flood tide ETM metaG S.713 | ecosystem: Environmental > Aquatic > Marine > Intertidal zone > Estuary | place: USA... | reverse complement strand
TCCTCGAAGCGGCGACCAGCAATACCGGTAGCTTTGGATTTGAGTTGAGCAATAGCAAAGGGGAAGTGTATCGGATTGGCTATGATGCGGACAAGCAGGCTTATTTTAGTGATCGAACCAAGTCGGGGAATCTTGATTTTTCGGAGAAATTTGCTCCTACCGTGCACTATGCTCCCAAGCAAATGGAAGGTGTACTGGTGAATATGCATCTGGTCTTTGATGCCAGTTCCGCAGAGCTGATTGCCGACGATGGGTTAACGGCAATAACGGATATCTTTTTTCCCAGCGAAGATTTCACGACGATCCGGTTTTTCAAGGAAGAAGAAGGCATGGCGATCCAGCGACTGGAGGTTTATCCTTTGGCGGGGATTTGGTAGGGCCTTTTTCACCACATAGGTGCTTTTGAACCACATAAGGCACTTAAGGGCACCTAAGGTTTTTTTGTGCATGCTAATGGTTCTCCGTCATTTATGGCGGGGACGATCTACTCGCCATAAATGACGAGCAACCTTTTTTGGGGTAACGCTTGTAAAAAATTAGTGCGCAAGGCGTAGCCTGGAGCTCGGCGGATCCCGATCTTCCATCGGGAGAGCAGGACGAAAGATGGGAGCCGCTCCGCTCCGTGCTCTGTAGCGTCGGGTTTTATACCCGACTACGGAGCACGGAGCAGAGCAGCGTACAGCCCGGTGCCGATCCCGTCCCGACTAGAAAAGTCGGGACGGGAGACGGCATGGCCCCAAATATTCATGAAGACGCGATAGATACATGGCTTCTCTACTCGATTACCCGCCCACCGTAAGGTACGGCAAAGACTTTCCCTTCCTTCGCCAAAACGGTATTCGGGAACACCGCTCGTGCTTCGGCCAATAGAGGGCGCAGGTCACCATAGCGGGGAGAAAAATGCCCCAGGATCAATTGCTTGACTTGGGCCAGGCTAGCGATCTCCGCCGCTTGCCTGGCGGTAGAATGACCGGAAAAATCGGCTTGGTCAGCCAATTCGTGCAGGAAAGTAGCTTCGTGGAACAATATATCCACTCCTTTTATATATGGTAGCAAATCCGGATTGGGGCGAGTATCGCTCGCGTAGGCGAAGGAACGGGTTGGCGGTGGATCATGGGTCAATAAAGCATTGGGAATGAGCTTACCCGACGCATCCTGAAAATCACCGCCTTCTTTGATAGCGGGAATGGCTCCGTAGGGAATTTGATATTCCTTAATAGCTGTACCCAGAATCGTCCTCGGGCGTTCTTTCTCTTGAATCAGGTAGCCAACGGTTGGGACACGATGCACCAGGGGAATGGTATACACCTCCACTAAGGCATCTTCGTAAACCAAAGTGGTAGTTTCTTCCTGATCCACCTCTACATAGTGAACGGGATAAGGAACGCGGGTATGGCTGTAGCGGAATACAGCATCCAGGTAAGGCGCTAAATCCGCAGGACCAATGATTGTTAAGGGAGTATTGCGCTGATTCAAACCCCAGGAGGTGAGTAAACCAGGCAGACCATAAATATGGTCACCGTGAAGATGGGAAATGAGAATAACATCAATGTTGCTCCAGCCCAAACCATGTTGTTGGAGGGCAATCTGCAGACCTTCGCCACAATCTATCAGAAATCCGGTTTTACCGGTTTTAAGATACTGACCACTTGCCCAACGGCCCGGTACGGGGCCAGCAGCAGAAGTACCCAGGGTCGTTAGCTTGAAATCCATTATCCAAACTACTGATCAGCAGGAGCCTGGTCGCCATCTTCGGCGTTGATTTCTCTTTCCAATTCTTCCATGTAAACGAACTCGATGGATTCTTCAACGGTCGGAATAATCGACAGCACAGAATCGAGGCGAGAAATTTCGATCAATTTCTTCACACTTGGATGTGTCACGCCGGTCAGGATGAACGATCCTAGTGGCTTCCACAAACGATTGGCTGTCAAGATGGCACTGAGGCCCGAAGAATCAACATACTGAACCTGCGAAAGATCGAAAATCAGGTTACGCACTCCTTCGTTGGCGAAAATAACCAATTCCGACTTCAACTGTGGTGCCAGAATAGAGTTGAGGTTCTCTTCTGCGAGTTGAAAAACGGCGTACTTTTCTTTTTTGTCTATGCTGTACTTCATTAAGCTGATCTTTGTGCTAATACGGTACCTTGATGAAACCGCAAGACGCAAATGTAAGCAAGAAAAAACTGCCTGCCAATAGCCAACGTGAATTAAGTTTATGTTAATCTGTCAAGTAGCCGATCTTTTTACCGACTAAATGGCAGTTATTTGGGTAAATTTTAAACGTGGCACCATTTTTTCTGTTAGGTACACATTGCTGGCAGTTTATTTTGCCAGAATGGGCTTCGGAAAAAAAGGATACAAAGGATGCAACTTCATCAGGACAAACTTTGTTTTCTACCATAAGAGTCCTATTATTGTTCACCATAATCCTTGAACAGTCCTAAAGATAAAGCGAGTAAACGATATGAATAATAACCGCAGATTTTCTCCCCAGGTCAAGCAAGTCATCTCCCGCAGCCGCAGCGAAGCGGTTCGGTTGGGGCATGGCTTCATTGGCACCGAGCATTTACTGCTGGGGCTATTGACCGACAACGACAACTTAGCACTGCGGGTACTAGAATCTTTGGAAGTGGACCCCGGCGAGTTGCGCAACTCCGTGGTGGAAAGCATTCACCGTATCCCCAGCTCGGGTAATACGGGTCTGAATGTGGGCAACCTGCCCCTCAACAAACAGGCAGAAAAAGTACTTAAAGTGACCTTTCTGGAAGCGAAAATGCTCAAAAGCGAAGAAATTAGCCCCGAGCATTTACTCCTTTCTATCCTAAAAGATAAGGATAATCCCGCTTCAAAAATCATGCGTCAGTACGATGTTGATTATGATTTATTCAAAGCAGAATTAGAATACGTGAAGCAAGAACAAGATTTCACCAGTGGTACGGACCCCTACACCCGTGCTTCGGGTGATCAAGAGGAGCCGTACGAAGAAGAAGAGGGCCGTGGTGGTTCCTACCAACAACGCGGCAAAGGCGCAACTAAATCACGCACCCCGGTGCTCGATAATTTTGGTCGCGACATTACGAAACTAGCTGACGAGGGTAAATTAGACCCCATCATCGGTCGTGAAAACGAAATTGAGCGCGTCAGCCAGATTCTCAGCCGCCGTAAAAAGAACAACCCTATCCTCATCGGTGAACCCGGTGTTGGTAAGACGGCGATTGTAGAAGGCCTCGCGCTGCGCATTCAACAGAAAAAAGTATCCCGGACGCTTTTCAACAAACGGATCGTTATGCTCGACCTGGCTGCCTTGGTAGCTGGTACCAAGTACCGCGGTCAGTTTGAAGAACGGATGAAGGCCATCATGACTGAACTCGAAAAGAGTCGTGATGTTATTTTGTTCATCGACGAGATTCACACCATTGTAGGTGCGGGTGGAGCAACTGGTTCACTGGATGCTTCCAACATCTTCAAACCAGCCCTCGCTCGTGGCGAGTTGCAGTGTATCGGTGCCTCTACCCTTGACGAGTACCGCCAGCACATTGAAAAAGATGGCGCCCTTGATCGTCGTTTCCAGAAAGTTATGGTAGATCCACCAAGTGCGGACGAAGCCATCCATATCCTGGAAAACATCAAGCCTAAGTACGAAGAGTTCCACAATGTTGTTTACTCTGACGATGCCATCAAGGCCTGTGTCAAGTTGAGTGACCGTTACATTACCGATCGCTTCTTGCCAGACAAGGCCATCGACGTACTAGACGAAGTGGGTGCACGTACGCACCTTAAGAATATCCACGTTCCTAAGCACATCGAAGACTTGGAAGCCAAGATCGAAAAGGTGAAGGAACAGAAAAACCAGGCTGTCCGTAATCAACAGTACGAAAAGGCTGCTGATCTGCGCGATCAGGAATCGAAGCTCGGACGGAACCTTGAACAAGCAAAGGTAACCTGGGAAGAAGAAGCCAAGACCAAGCGTTACCCCGTAGAAGAAGATGATATTGCCGAAGTAGTTTCCATGATGACCGGAATCCCCGTACGTCGGGTAGCCCAGTCGGAAAGCAAGAAACTGGTAGGCATGACCAACGATCTGCGGAACGTCATCATCGGTCAGGATGAAGCCATTGCGAAAGTTACCAAAGCTATCCAGCGTAACCGCGTAGGATTGAAAGATCCTAAGAAGCCCATTGGTACCTTTATCTTCCTCGGCCCTACGGGAGTAGGTAAAACCGAATTGGCGAAATCCCTGGCACGCTATATTTTTGATAGCGATGATGCACTGGTCAGAATTGACATGAGTGAGTACATGGAGAAATTCTCCGTGAGCCGACTGATCGGAGCACCTCCGGGATACGTAGGTTACGAAGAAGGAGGACAGCTTACCGAGCGTGTACGCCGCAAGCCTTACTCCGTGATCCTGCTTGATGAAATTGAAAAAGCACACCCCGACGTTTACAATATCCTCCTCCAGGTACTGGATGATGGTCAGTTGACGGACGGACTGGGACGCAAAGTAGATTTCAAAAATACGCTGATCATCATGACGTCCAATATTGGTGTACGCCAATTGAAGGACTTCGGACAAGGCGTCGGTTTCAAAACCGCTGCTCGGGAAGAAGCTGTAGAAAGCCACAGTAAGAGTGTTATTCAAAATGCCCTGAAGCGGACCTTCTCTCCAGAATTCCTCAACCGTATCGATGATGTAGTCATATTCAACAGCCTCGACCAGGATGAAATCTTCCAAATCATCAATATTACGTTGAAAGATTTGTTTGAAAGATTGGCGGGAATGGAATATACGCTAAAGTTGTCTGACGCAGCCAAGAAGTTTGTTGCGGAGAAAGGTTTCGACCCACAATTTGGTGCGCGACCCCTTCAGCGAGCAATTCAGAAGTATATCGAAGATCCACTGGCAGAGTTTATTTTAAACAATAACCCTGCGGCAGGTGCTGTCCTTGAGGCAGTTATGAATGAAAAAGAGGATGGCTTGGACATCACCCTCACTACGGAAGAAGTAAATTCTGACGTAGAAGAATAAAAATTGTCCTATCTTGTAAGCACGCTTTCGGGTACTGTCCGGAAAGCGTGCTTTCATTTGTATTTTTAACTAAATTAAATATCATTTGGCAAAGAGAAGAGGTTCAAAAAACAGAAACCAACGACGAGAAGACCCAAAAGAGCAATTTCGTGTTAATGATCAAATCCGGATTCCGGAAATTCGATTAGTAGGAGATAACCTAGAGGAAGTCGGTGAAATAGCTGGCAGAAAAGTAGATCCAGGTATATACAATACCCGTCAAGCCATCGACTGGGCCCGACGTATGGAACTCGACTTAGTGGAGATTTCACCTAATGCAGAGCCGCCAGTAGTCAAAATCATTGACTACAATAAATTCTTGTACGAGAAGAAAAAGCGGGAAAAAGAGATCAAATCCAAGGCTGTGAAGACCGTAGTGAAGGAAATTCGCTTCGGCCCGAACACCGATGAGCACGATTTCGAATTCAAGTTACGCCACGCTCAGCGATTTTTGGAGGAAGGTTCGAAAGTAAAATCCTACGTCCATTTCCGTGGCCGTACCATTGTTTTCAAGGACCGGGGAGAACTTTTGTTGCTCCGTTTCCTAAAGGAATTGGAAGAATATGGCGCAGCTGAGGCATTACCTAAAATGGAAGGTCGCCGGATGACGGTAATTATCCAGCCAAAAAAAGGCAAAAAATAAGGCATCTCTTTTGGTTTCTTTCTAAAGGATCACTACATTTGCCGACCGTTTAAAGAAAACAAATTTTGTTATGCCAAAAATGAAGACCCATTCCAGCGCGAAGAAACGCTTCAAGTTGACTGGATCAGGGAAAATCAAGCGTTTTCAGGCTTATACTTCGCACATGATGCGGAACAAAAGCAAGAAAGCCAAGCTTAATCTACGTGATTCAGCTCTGGTCAGTGTCGCTGACAGCCCCCGCGTACGGCGGATGCTTTGTAAGTAATTTTTTCATTAATTCAGTGATTTTTCACGAGAGTGTAGGTATAAGTGCTTAAAGAGCCTCTACACTGAACAAAAAATCGAACTATGCCACGTTCAGTAAATGCCGTCGCTTCACGTCGCCGGCGCAAAAAAATTCTCAAGGCAGCCAAAGGTTACTTTGGTGCCCGTAAAAATGTTTATACCGTTGCCAAGAATGCTGTGGATAAAGCCATGAAGTATTCTTACCGTGACCGTAGATTCAAGAAACGTGCTTTCCGCCGTCTGTGGATTGCTCGTATCAACGCAGGTGCACGTATGCACGGTCTGACTTACAGCCGTCTGATCCACGCCCTGAAAGAGAGTAATATCGATCTGAATCGTAAAGTACTTGCCGACTTGGCAATGAACCACCCTGATGTATTCAAGGAGGTAGTTGTTAAAGTACAGAAGTAGTTTACTTTCTGATTGGAAGAGTAAAACGCCACTGTGGTTCAACCGCAGTGGCGTTTTCTGTTTACAAGACTTTCAGCATTCTGCTGAAAGTCTTGTAAAGGGACTCATCCGCTCATGTTTGTTCCCAGACTACAAGGAGCCTTCAGCGTCTTAATTTTAGTGAAACCTCACGCAAAAAAAAGGGGACTTGACCAGGCAAATCCCCCTATGAATGAAAATGAAGTTTATCCTTAGAGGTATCCCCTTAGTTCTTCGATGTTGGCACAAACCCAAATTTGACCTTGTACCTAGTACTTTTTACTTAATACGGGAAGGATTGATTTGATTTTCAATCAATTACAGTTACGCTCAATCAATCCTGACCCTTTTTTAAGGCAGATAATCCGCCGGATTGACGGGAACGCCATTCTTGATGACCTCATAATGGAGGTGAGTGCCCAACGACAAGCCAGAATTGCCTACAGATCCAATCTGTTGTCCTCCTGCGATCTGCTCTCCTACTGCTACATCGATGCTTTCTAAGTGGGCGTATAGGGTTTGGTAGATTTCATCGTGAAGGATAATGATACAATTGCCGTATTTGTCCTTGGCGCCCGCTTCGAGCACAATGCCGTTTCCGGAGGCCAATACGGGTGTTCCGAGGGGAGCTTTCCAATCAACGCCGCGATGCAGGACCTCCTTTTTGGAAATGGGGTGGATACGGTTGCCATATTCCGAAGTCAATTCAAAGTTAGCGGTAAGGGGGCAAAAAGAGGGCGGCTCTGAAGCATCTGCCAGCTCAGCAATTACCGGATTAGCTATCGTTTTATCCGGTAGTTCTTCCGCAGTTGTCCCAATGCTGGGAGAAAAAAAGGTGATGGTGCTCATTCCTATGAGCAAAATGCCAATCAGTTTTACCATGGTAAATCTTTTTTGGGTTGATGAATGAATTTTTTTCACTTCACTTTCATTCCATCGTTCCCGGCAGCGGATAAAAGCTTCTTCGAAGCTTCGCCCCTCTCCCATGGCATGTTCAATATCACAACAAAGGTGATCTAATAGTTCGTTTCTTTGGGGCGTTTTAAGTTTTCGGTACTGCCGCAAAAAGGCATCTACCTGCCTGGTCTGATCCGTATCCAATATCATGACTAGTCGAGCTTTAGCTTAAAGATGCGGTTCATGGTGAGCACAAAATCCCGAAACTCGTCCACATAATCCGTAGCACTCGCTGTGCCTATATCACTGAGCAAGTAGTATTTACGCACCCTCCCTCCTACTTTTTCCTTTTCGGAGATGATCAAGCCCGCTTTTTCCAGCTTGTGCAGCGTTGGATAAAGCGCGCCTTCGGTAAGCTCTAGCTCGCCATCCGTCAGTGCCCGCACCCGTTGGGTAATCTGGTAGCCATACATCCGGCCTTCGGCTTGCAGCAAGTGCAAAACCAGCGTTTTGAGGGTACCTTTAAAGAGTTCTGTTGAATACATAATTCAAAGATGCATAATAATCTTAGGTATAAGCAAATTTATCTCGGATTTTAACACTTTTCCTTCCATTATGGGCCCTGCCATCGTCCTATCGTCCTCGGCATCAGGCTGTCCGCTGCTCCGTAGCTCCGTAGCGTCGGGTTTGAAACCCGACGCTACGGAGCTACGGAGCAGCTACCATCCTTGGTCCTCCTCTCCCGATGAAAGATCGGGATGCGGCGGGCTTCAGGCTACGCCTTGCGCCCCGATACGATCATCTCTGATCTATCGGGACCAGACCTGCGGGGCACGTCTAGCGCCTAAGCGAGGAAGGAGTGACGTATAATGGATGTTGGTTTTGATTGCCTCCACGGGAAGTTTCTCCACCACGCTGAAGCATGGTGAACCAAAGCGTACACAAAGGTTCAGCGTCATTTATGGCGCTTGGGGGGTGCTTAACTATTTGGAAAATGTCTCCACCACGCTAAAGCATGGTAAACCCGGCATACTATCTCGTACCAGGGCGCAAGGCGAAGCCTGGAGCGCGGGGCCCGGAGGGGGCAAGGACAAAGGATGGCAGCGGTATGCCCAGCGCAGCGGGTATAAGAGCGAACAGCCTGGTGCCGTAGGGGTGTTTGCACAGCAACACCCCTACCGGCATGGCCCAAAATACACCTATCAAAACGCCCCCTACCCTCTCAGGCTAGGTGTCTGATGGTGTTTTCATTAAAAAGTCAACCCGATACGCATGACCACCCGCTTGTAGGTGATACGCTCGACTTCCCTGATGGTCCACCAGTCGTCTGGATATTGGTAGTCGGTGGTAAAGTGTTGGAATTTATAGCCCATCTCCGCCGACAGGTTATGGCTACGTCGCGAAGCCATCCGGATGCCTAAACTGGGCTGCCACATCCATCCGGCATACGATTTGTCGAAATCTGTCCTATTGAACACCCGCTCCACGGCGATGCCCTTCCCGACTTGCAAGCGCAGGAAAGGGGAATTTGCCCAGCGCGTCAGGAATACCCTGGACTGAACGTATACCGGCATGATGAATTCATCGTAATAATCAAAGGCGAGGCCAGCACCTACCGCGAGCCAGGGCCGGACATAATAGCCCGCTTCCACATCGAGAGAGACAGACTCCCTTTTGGTTTCGCTGAATATATCGTACGATTGCCCGCTGAGGAGACTCAGGCTTACGCCGCCGTACCAGCCACGGGCAGGAACGGTGCATCCATTGACCAGCATTTGTTTCCTTTGATCATCCACCTCGATTTTTTCAATCAACCCGACCGGAATCAGGATGGTGCTATCACTCCCTAGCAAGCTCAAGTGGACAAATTCCGTATCCGGGGTATCAATGATCAGCCCCTCAAGCAGATTGCCTCCGGGGAGGAGGATTCGGTCGATAAAAACCTGTTTTTGCCCCGCCAGGGTAAGCCCCAGCAGCAAGCAAAAACAGGTGCAGATGCCGCGGATCATTTGGTCGGTATTAAGCTCAACAGTTCAAATCCGGTCGTAGGATTCAACAGAAATTGGTAGAACCCTTCTTCGCCAATGACGACGGTAATGGGGTCATTACCAGGTAGGCTGATGGCATCTACGGCGTGAACATTGGTATAGGTATCCAGCAGGTGTTGGTCAAGCGTTTTGGGATCAGTAATATCAAAAACCTTCAGGCCGTGGATGCCTTCGCAAAGAATGAGGTCGTTGCCTCGGATGGTCAAGCCGTGAGGGTTATCCATGGGGAAGCTTTTCTCCAAAGTGGGGTTGGTGAGGTCAGTAATATCGACCAAGTCCATTTGGTTGACAAAACCTTCACAAAGACTTCCGTCGCGGAGGGTCACGTAGGCGTAGTTGTCTTTTACAAAAACGGGGTCACAGGCGCGGGCATGGGCAAAGGCCGACAGTTGGGTAGGCGCTGCGGGGTTGCTGTTGTCAAAAATAAACATCCCGCTGTTCGAGCCAATGAACAACTTGTCCTGATAAGGAAAAATGGTTTCAATGCCCCAGCCCAAATTGATGGTATTGACCCGCTCGGGCTGTTGGGCTTGCAGTAAGCTGATCACATCCAATTGGGTATCGCTCACCGAATAGAGGTAATCGCCAACGATGCTAAAACGCGCCAAAGAGCCGCCGATACCTACACCGCCGTTGCTGAAGTCTCCACCAGCAGCAACATTACCCGACTCAAAAGTATTGAACGTAGCATTGTCCACCCAAAGACCGCCCCAGTTGCGCAGGGCGCTAAAGCTGGCACAATCCATTTTTCCGTCACCTCATTGATATCGTAACGCACGAGCACTTGCCCCGTAGAGAGATCTTCCCAAAGCGGCTGGAACACATCAGGCGTCCTGCCGATCAGGCTGGCCTGCTCGATGTTGGTGATATCAATTGCCAGCAGGTCGATAAAATTGTTGACGTAGAGGATATTGTCTTTAACCGCCATGTTATCCGCGCCGGGAATACTAAGAAAAGAGATGGCTCGGGGTGCCCGTGGATCGCGGTTGTCGATGATGTGAATACCTTCCCCTTTTTCGGCGATAAGGATGTGCTCGCTGTAGTAGTAAAACTGCCCGGGGTTCTCCAGCGAACGGGCGGCCTCGACCACTGGCGTACCTTCCCGGATCTCGTCTTTAGTCATGAATATGGGCGTACTCTGGAGGTAGGTCACCTCGCGTTCACACTCATCCTTGACGCAGGAACTCAATCCTAAAAAGAGTAATAAGGAAAAGCTGTAAAGCCACAAGTTATTGGACAGTTTCATAGTTTCGATTTTTGATTCAATATGCCTAGACCACAAAGATAGACTTAAGGGTTGGGTGGGAGGTGTTTTTTGGATTCGAATAGGTTCAGCGTCATTTATGGCGCTGAGGGCTGACTTGACTATTTGGAAATTCCTACACCACGCTAAAGCATGGTGAACCAGCAAACACCACCACGCAAGCATGGTGGACCCGCAAGACGCACAGGTTCAGCGTCATTTATGGCGCTGGGGGGTTGACTTGACTATTTGGAAATTCCTACACCACGCTGAAGCATGGTGAACCAACAAATACCACCACGCTGAAGCATGGTGAACCAGCAGACACCACGCTGAAGCATAGTGAACCAAGCACGCTGGCCTTTTCATTTTCAAAAAACATTGAAAGTTTCACAACCCTTGCCGATCTTTGGGGTTTCTTAAGAAGATGTTAGATTGCTTTGTTTGACCAACCAGATGTTTAGATCCATGAGTTACAGAAGCCTGCGGGAAGCCGCTGATGATTTAGAGCGCAACGGCAGATTGGTGCGCGTGAAAGAGGAAGTTGACCCCAATTTGGAGATGGCAGAAGTACATCGGCGTATATTTGACGAGGGAGGGCCCGCTATTCTTTTTGAGCGGGTCAAGGGCAGTCCCTTTCAGGCTTTGTCTAACCTTTATGGCACTTATGAGCGTACCGAGTGGCTGTTTCGGCACACCATGGAGAGGGTGCAAAAAGTGATCGAACTCAAGGCTGATCCTACCCGACTGCTGCAAAAACCAGGGCGCTATCTTTCGGCTCCGTTTACGGCGCTGACGGCACTGCCCATGAAGAAGTGGCTGGGCAAAGCGCCCATCCAATATGGTACTACGACGATTGACCAACTGCCCCTGGTAAAAAGCTGGCCGATGGATGGCGGTGCTTTTGTGACTTTGCCGCAAGTGCTCACCCTGCCTCCCGGCAGTAAAAAGGCCATGCAAAGCAACATTGGGATGTACCGTATTCAGTTGAGTGGCAACGAGTACGAACTGAATAAAGAAATAGGGCTGCACTACCAGCTGCACCGCGGCATTGGGGTACACCATACGCAGTACAACGCCAGCGACGAGCCGTTTCGTTGCTCCATTTTTATTGGGGGCGCGCCATCTCACGCCTTCTCGGCGATCATGCCGCTGCCCGAAGGATTGAGTGAGCTGACCTTTGCGGGCTTGCTGGGTGGCCGTCGTTTTCGCTATCTTTTTGAAGATGATTACTTCCTTTCCGGTGATGCCGACTTTGTCATTACGGGCACCATCCGCAAGGGGGAAAAGAAACCGGAGGGGCCTTTTGGGGATCACCTGGGGTATTATAGTCTGGAACACGATTTTCCGGTGATGGACGTCCATAAAGTACACCATCGCAAGGATGCCATCTGGCATTTCTCGGTGGTAGGTCGACCGCCACAGGAAGACTCTAGCTTTGGGCACATGATCCACCAACTGGTTAAACTGCTCACGCCGCAGGAGTTTCCGGGCATCAAGGAGATCAAAGCGGTAGATGCTGCCGGGGTACACCCGCTTTTACTAGCGGTGGGTTCTGAGCGTTATATGCCCTTTCGGGAGAGAAGGCCGGAAGAGATTCTGGCGCAAGCCAACCGGATCATTGGTTCGGGACAAACCTCTCTTTCCAAGTACCTGATTATTGCCGCAGAGGGCGATGGCCCCGTGACCACCCACGACATGCCGAGCTTCTTCCACCACGTGCTGGAGCGTGTCGACT
>Ga0102812_10002511_pt1 | contig 12362 bp, 12 predicted proteins | sample ColrivemetaGS713_FD_79334 | JGI IMG/M metagenome (GOLD analysis project Ga0102812, IMG submission 79334) | Estuarine microbial communities from the Columbia River estuary - Flood tide ETM metaG S.713 | ecosystem: Environmental > Aquatic > Marine > Intertidal zone > Estuary | place: USA... | reverse complement strand
CGGCTGGCCGCCTGTCTGGACGCGACCGAGGTCGGCTGTGTCCGCCTGACCCTTGCGACCAAGGACGAAGACCGGTTGTCCCGTGCCGCCGATGCCCTGCGCGAGGTCACCCATGCCCGCGATGTGGCGCTCGTGATCGACACCCATGTCAAACTGGTCGAACGGCTGGGTCTGGATGGCGTGCATCTGACCGACGCAGCCCGTTCCATCGGCAAGGTCCGCAAGGATCTGGGTGCCGACGCCATTATCGGCACCTATTGCGGCGCCTCGCGCCATGATGGCATGACAGCCGGTGAGCTTGGCGCCGATTACGTCAGCTTTGGCCCTGTCGGACAGACGTCGCTTGGCAGTGACACCCAAGCCGACATCGAATTGTTCCAATGGTGGTCCCAGATGATCGAGGTTCCGGTCGTTGCCGAAGGCGCGCTGACACTCGACCTGATCCGCACGCTTAGCCCGATCACTGACTTTTTCGGCTTTTCCGAAGAAATCTGGTCGCAGGAAGATGCGGCTGCGGCGCTGCTTAACCTGCGGTCGGCAATGGCCTAGCGGCATCGGCCGCAAAGCCGCTGCGAACCGTGTCCTCCAGCGTTTTGGCCAGAACCTTGCGATCGGTAAAGGCGGAGACCCTGACCGGCGGGTGGTAAACCACCGTGACGCTGCCGTGGCGCTTGGCCGCCAGGGTGGACAGTAGGTGCGGTCCAAATTCCATATCGCCCCACCAGCCATACTGGCGTGGGTCTTCGCCCGATGCGGCCCGATAGATCAGCGTCACGGGCTGGATCGACAGATCGGCGGATAGGGCCGGATCAATGAAGGCTGCAAACAGCGTCGGTTTAAAAGGCAAAACGCGTTGCCCATCGGTCGATGTGCCTTCGGGAAAGAACAAGAGCTTATGCCCCAGCGCGAGCCGCTCTTTGAAAAGCTCGATATGTTCGCGCGCCTGTCTGGGATCGCGCCGGATGAACACCGTGCCGGTTGACCGCGCAAGCCAGCCGATACCGGGCCAGCCTGCGACCTCGGCCTTGGATACGAAATAAATCCGCTTACGGGCATTGAGCGCGAAAATATCCAGCCAGCTTGTATGATTGGCAACAACGGCCCCTGCGCCACGCATTACCTCGCCCTGAATCTTGTGGGACATGCCGAGAATGACAAAGTTCAAACGGCAGACGCCTTGGGTGATCCACGGGGTCCATGGCCGGCGCTGTCCCCAGATGGGGCGTTCGATCAGGCGGACCAGCAACAGCAGGATCAGACCGCCAAAGGTAACCACCCCCATGATCAGCCCGCGCCGCAAGATGCGTAGCCAGTCACCAAAGCCAAAGGCCGGATGGTGGGGATGGTCAGGATCGTCCCAAGTCGTCATAACGCCCTGCCCCTTTCATACATTGCCCTTTGGGACGCAGGTATTCGGGCAATTTCTAGGATCATGCAAATATCGATGCATCCAAAGGCCTGGTCGATAAACGCCCCGTCGCCAACCATACCGCCAAGCCGCAGATAGGCCTTGATCAAGGGCGGCATATCCAAAAGGGCTGCTTTGCGGTCCACCTGATCGGCGGGGATCAGGTCCATCGGGTGATAGGCCATCGACCGCGCCGTCAAATCGGGTGGCGCACTGTGACGACTGGCCAGCAGTGATAGCGGGCCGGCAATCGACAGCGGATCAGTCGTCTGGAACGATGCCGTGCCGAACAAGACCTCGATACCCTGTTCAGCGATCAAATCGGCCAAAGCCGCCCACATCATGAATATGCCTGCCCCACCGCGATAATCCGGATGCAGACAGGACCGGCCCAGTTCCAACAGGGATTTTCCGCTGGCCAAAAGTGGGCTGATGTCAAATTCGGTGGCGGAATAGAACCCGCCGGCGCCTGCTGCCTGTGCCGCATTCATCAATCGATAAACACCGACGACACGATCCCCTTCGGGGCGAGATGCGTCCTCTAGCAGCAGATGATCCGCGATGTCGTCCAGATGATCCGCCTCGCGCCCGTCCGCATGATCGACCATCGGGCCGGTCGCCCCGAGTTCAGCCACGAATACCTGATACCGGAGCCGCTGCGCCGCCGCCCGATCCGCCGCAGTTTGCGCCAATCGGGTCGAAAGTTGGATCTGGGATCCGGTTGATGTGGGATTTGTTAACATTTCAGTAATCTAGTTTGCCCAGACTTGAACCAAAGTTAAATCGGTCCCGACCGGCCCCTTGACAGAACATCGACAACATCTACCTTGAGTTGTAATTCGACGTATTGGCGGGAACCAACTGCAAGATGATCCGCGTGCCATCCACCACCACTTTGCCAGCGTCGGGAAAATTCACGGTGATCTTGCCGCCAACGTTGGACTGCACCTGCCCCACCCCCCAATCAGGCTCGGAGGGATGGCGGACCAGCATTCCGGGTTCGAGGATTGAATTAAAGCCGTCCATTTATGCCAACTTTCAAAAGGGCCGTTATGACCGAAGAATTTGATCTGCCAGCCCTGATCGGGTCGCGCATTTGTCATGACCTTATCAGCCCAATCGGCGCAATCGGCAATGGGGTCGAACTTTTGTCGATGGCGCAAGACGGCGATCGTGGCGAAATGGACCTGATCCGCGAAAGCGTCGAAAACGCGAGCGCGAGAATTCGTTTCTTCAGGATCGCCTACGGCGCGGCAAGTGCAGATCACAGCACATCGCGCAGCGAAGTCTGTGGGATACTCGAAACCCTCGCGCGGTCTGGCCGTCACAGCTATGTTTGGGCCCCTTCCTCTGACCTGCCACGGCAAGAGGTCAAAATCGCGCTTTTGGCAATCCAGTGTCTGGAACAGGCAATGCCATACGGTGGCCATATCCATGTCGAACAGCACGGCGGTCACTGGACCATCACCGGCGAAACCGGAACCTTGCGGATAGATCGCACCGCGTGGGAAATGGTGGCAGCGCCGCCCACGATTGTTGGGCGCGTGTCGGCGGCGCAGGTGCAATTCGTGCTATTGCCCAAAGCCGCACAAGACGTCGGGCGCAATATCTCTCTCGACTTTGGTGCGACCTCTTTGTTGATCCGGTTCTAGCGGCGGCAGGTCCCGTCGCCAGTCACAAGATATTTGAAGCTGGTCAGTTGTTCCGCGCCCACAGGGCCACGGGCGTGCATCTTGCCTGTGGCAATCCCGATTTCGGCACCCATTCCAAACTCACCGCCATCGGCAAATTGGGTCGAGGCATTGCGCATCAGAATAGCGGAATCAAGGCGCTGGAAGAACCGCGCTGCCGTCGCATCGTTTTCGGACAGAATCGCCTCGGTGTGTTGGGACCCGAACCGTTTGATGTGATCAATCGCCTGATCAACCCCATCAACCAGTTTGACGGCGATGATCATGTCCAAAAATTCGCGCCCGAAATCCTCTGGCGTTGCGGCAACGGTTCCGGGCACCTTGAGCAATTCGCCTCCGGTCCGGACCTCGACGCCTGCCTTGATCAGATCCTCGACCAGAACCGCACCATGTTTGGTGTAGAACTGCCAATCGATCAGCAGGCATTCAGCGGCCCCACAAATCCCCGTCCGGCGGGTTTTGGCGTTGATCACGATTTTCCGGGCTTTTTCCAGATCGGCATCGCGGTCGGCGTAGACGTGGCAGATCCCTTCGAGATGGGCAAAGACCGGCACACGCGCCTCTTTCTGCACCAGACCAACCAGTCCTTTACCCCCACGCGGAACGATCACATCGATATATTCAACAGCGCGGAGCATTTCGGCCACAGCCTCGCGGTCGCGGGTCGGAACCAGCTGGATCGCATCCTGCGGCAGACCAGCCTGCTGCAATCCCATGACCAGACAGGCATGGATCACTTTCGAGGAATGGTAACTTTCCGACCCGCCCCGCAGGATCACCGCATTACCGGATTTGAGGCAGAGCGCGCCTGCGTCAGCGGTCACATTCGGGCGGCTTTCATAAATCACGCCGATCACGCCCAAAGGCGTGCGCACCCGCTGGATATGTAGGCCCGACGGCATATCCCATTCGGAAATGACAGCGCCGATAGGATCGGTCTGTTCGGCAACCGACCGCAACCCGTCGACAATACCCCTGATCCGGTCTTCGTCCAGCATCAGACGGTCCATCATCGCAGGGCTAAGGCCCTTTTCGGCGCCATATGCCTGATCCAGCAGGTTGGCGGCGATGATCTCTTCCCGCGCCGACCAGACAGCATCGGCGGCAGAAATCAGGGCCACATATTTCCGTTCCGAGTCGGCATAGGCCATCTCGGACGCCGCTGCGCGGGCCTTGCGGCCAATGTCGGCCATAAGGGCGGGAATGTTTTCGATGTCTTTCATCAAAGGCTCCTGCGGTTAGATGACCATGTCGTCACGGTGGATCAGGGCGGCGCGACCTTTGTACCCCAAAAGCGCTTCAATGTCTGCGCTGCGGCGGCCGCGAATGGTCCGCGCCTCTTCGGCAGTATAACGGCACAGCCCGATGCCAAGGTGATTGCCCTCGGCGGTCAGGATCGACACCGGGTCGCCGCGCCCGAACCGGCCGGTGACTGCGACAACACCGGCGGGAAGCAGGCTTTTGCCCTCGGCCAAGGCCTTTTGCGCGCCGGCATCAATTCGCAGCTCGCCCTTGGATTTCATCGCCCCGATCCACCGTTTGCGTGCAACAAAGGGGTCGGTATGGGCGGTGAACCAAGTGCAGGTCGCACCATTTTCAAGTTGCAACAATGGGTTAAGCGGTGATCCTAAGGTGATGCACATGGCGCATCCAGCCTCGGTCGCCATGCGGGCCGCCATCAGTTTGGTGATCATCCCGCCCTTGGACAGGCCCGACACACCATCGCCCGCCATCGCCTCGATTTCGGAGGTGATGGTGTCGATCACGTCATAGCGTTTCGCAGTGGCGTCAAGATTGGGGTTGCCGTTGTAGAACCCATCGACATCCGACAGCAGCACCAGTTGATCCGCGCCGCAGGTCACCGCGACCTGAGCGGCCAGACGGTCGTTGTCACCATAACGGATTTCATCGGTGGCCACGGTATCGTTTTCATTGACGATCGGGGTGACACCGAGGCCGATCAGGGTTTCCATCGTCGCGCGGGAATTCAGATAGCGGCGGCGGTCGGCGGAATCTTCGAGGGTGACCAGAACCTGACCCGCGACGATGCCGTGGGGGGCAAGGACCTCTTCATAGGCGCGGGCAAGGCGGATTTGGCCAACCGACGCAGCCGCCTGGGATTGTTCCAACGCCAGATCGCCTTTTGGCAGCCCCAGAACGCCACGGCCTAGGGCGATTGATCCTGAAGACACCAACACAACTTCGGTGCCGCGAGCCCGTAGGCGCGCCACGTCGGCGGCCAACGATGCCAGCCATTCCTGTTTCAATTGCCCGGTGGCGCGGTCAACCAAAAGGGCAGACCCGATCTTGACCACCAGCCGCTTGGCCGAAGTTAGGGACGCCACGGTTCCGCTTCCTCGTCTGTCGCTGTGCGATGCCGCAGGCGGTTGTCGTCGATTTCCTTGCGCAAGGCCCGCAGAACGTCGCGCACCCCTTCGGTAGAAACGCCGGACATCAACATCACAGGGCCCCCTGTGACGGCTTCCATTTCTTCTTTCAGAAACACGCGTTCTTCGGCATCGAGCGCGTCAATCTTGTTCAGAACGGTCACGCGTGGCTTGTCCGCCAGTTCCCCGCCATAGGCTTCGAGTTCTTCGATGATGGTTTCATAGTCCTGCATCGGGTCGCCGCTGGTGCCATCGACAAGATGCAGCAACACGGCGCAGCGTTCCACATGGGCCAGAAACTGGTCGCCAAGGCCCCGCCCCTCGCTCGCGCCTTCGATCAGGCCGGGAATATCGGCCACAACGAATTCCACCTCGTCCACACCAACAACGCCGAGGTTGGGGACAAGCGTGGTGAAAGGATAATCGGCAATCTTGGGTCGCGCATTGGATGTCGCCGCCAGAAAGGTCGATTTACCAGCGTTGGGCATGCCCAAAAGCCCGACATCGGCAATCAGCTTGAGCCGCAGCCAGACGGTGCGTTCAACGCCTTCTTGACCGGGATTGGCGCGGCGTGGGGCCTGATTGGTGGCAGATTTGAAATGCAGATTGCCCCAGCCCCCGTTGCCGCCCTTGGCCAAGGTCACCTTTTGGCCAACTTCGGTCAGATCGGCGAGGATGGTTTCTTCGTCCTCGTCGATAATCTCGGTTCCGACAGGGACGCGCAGGATAATGTCGGCGCCATTGGCACCGGTCATGTTCCGGCCTGCACCGGGGATGCCGTTCTTGGCAAAGAAATGCTGCTGATAGCGAAAGTCGATCAGGGTGTTCAGGCCTTCGACCGCTTCGGCAATCACATCGCCACCGCGTCCGCCGTCACCCCCGTCAGGGCCACCGAATTCGATAAATTTTTCGCGGTGAAAGGACACGCATCCGTTCCCGCCGCTGCCCGAGCGGATATAGACTTTGGCAAGGTCGAGGAATTTCATCTTTTGTGTGCTTTCAGGTTTGTCGGGGCCGCGATAATCTATCGGGCGTGGTTACTCAAGGTGCGCCAGCGTTCGCGGGTCAGAACAAAGGTCACGCCAAGGGCTTTTCCACCCCGCGCGTGACTGTCCATCATTTCGGTTCCGGTGCGTTCGAAACCGATTTTCTCTAACACGCGCATGGAGGCAGGGTTATCGTGCAGGACACCCGCCGCGATTTCCGTGGCCGCCGGAAAACGGTCGAAATAGGCATTCACCGTCGCACGGCCGATTTCACTGGCAAACCCATGCCCCCAATGGTCGGGGTCGATCATATAGCCTAATCCAGTTTCAGAGACGCCCATCCCACCAATCACGCGGTCGTTCAGACACACCGCCCCAACGATCCCTTTCCTCCAGTCATATGGCGTGCTGCAACGAGATTTGGTGAACTCCAAATCGGCGGGATGCGGCCAGCTCGCTGTCATGCGGGCAACATCCCAATGGCTCCCGATCCGGTGCATGGCAGGCACATCTTCCGGCCTGTTCGGGCGCAAGATCAGCCGTTCCGACCGGACCCAATCGCGGCGTGCGGCCCATTGGGCGCGGGTCAGGATCAGGTCCCGTGCGGCCATATCTTGACCATTGGACCGCGAAGGAAGGACTTTATCACCGTTTTCGGCGAACCCCAGTTTGGCAAGCACCCTGCCCGACCGCGCGTTTTCGACGAAATACCCGGATCGCAGGTCACCTCCGCCCCCGCCAAAATGAGCGTCTATGACAGCTTGTCCGGCCTCGGTTGCATATCCTTTGCCCCAAGCCCTTTGGGCGAGCCAATAGCCGAAATCGGATTTCCCGGTGCCAATGACCCCACAAAATCCGTCCTGATCGAAAATGCCATAGCTGGCTTCGCGGCCCGCCTGAATTTCCCCGATGAACCAAAGCGCATCATCCAGAGCGTAGGGATAGGGCACGGCGGATAGCCACCGTGCCACCTCCCAGTTGTTGATCGCTGATACAATGGCCGCTGCATCCCCCTCGACCAGCGGTCGGAGGGTAAGCCGACCGCTGGTGAGGGTGCGCAGGCTCATTTTCCGGTCTTCAGGCTATAAGTCCAGGTTGGGACAGTGGCGTTGCGCGCCACCGAAAAGGCTTCGGCGTCGCCGAGGTATTCGAAACCGCAGTTGGTCAGAACGCGGGCAGAGCCGGGATTGTCCTGAAACACCTCCGCAAAAATCTGGGCCGCATCATGGGGATTGGCATCGATCAGCACCTGAACGGCCTCGGTCGCGAAACCGGTGTTCCAGAACGCAGGTGCGATCCAATAGAAAATTTCGGATTGGCGGCGGTCCATCCGATTGAGGCTAATCAGGCCCAGAACCTCGGCATGGCCCTGCGCCGACCCATCCAGCGCCCAGATATCTTCGGTCCGGTCGGGTAAAGCCGCACGATCGATCAGCGCTGCAACGGCCCCAGGTGCAAGAGGATGCGGGATAGAACGCGTGCCCTCGGCCACCCGTTTGTCGGCGGCATAGAACTGGATCAAACCCGCATCGGATTTCCGAAGGGGACGAAGGGTAAACCGTTCCGACGTGATGGTCGGTTGATCCTGCATCAGAATATTTTCCTGTTTCATGGTTTTCCTCCTCGAAAACCAACGCCGATCTTTGCTGCTCCACCTCTAGCTAGGATCGTTGACAAATAAATGAAGAGCCAAAAAGAAAAGAGGGGCCGGTTTGCACCGACCCCCCTGAATTTTCGCCTTCAGGCTATCGGTTTACTCAGCGGCCTCCGCCACTGGGAGAACCGATACAAAGGTGCGGCCCTTGAGGCCCTTGCGGAAGGAAACGGTGCCCTGCGCAGTTGCGAACAGAGTGTGGTCCTTGCCCATGCCGACATTGTCGCCAGCCCAAACGCGGGTGCCGCGCTGACGGACGATGATGTTGCCAGCAAGAACGACTTCGCCGCCGAACTTCTTGACGCCAAGACGGCGGCCAGCTGAGTCGCGGCCGTTACGGGAGGAACCGCCTGCTTTCTTGTGTGCCATTGGTCTTTACTCCTGAGCTTCGGCGGCGGCCTTTTTGGCAGCCGGCTTCTTCTTGGGGGCTTCGGCAACAACGGCCGGAGCTTTGTTCACAGCAGCCATAACGCCCGACTTGTCTGCGCCCTTTTCCAGGATCTCGGTGATCCGGACGAGGGTCAGTTGCTGACGGTGGCCGCGCTTGCGCTGCGAACCATGCTTACGACGACGCTTGTGGAACGTGATCTTCTTTTCGTCTTTGATCTGGTCGATGACTTCGGCCTGAACCGCAGCACCTGCAACCATCGGCGCGCCGACTGTTGCACCAACCATGAGAATCTCGTTGAACTGGACTTTGTCGCCTGCATTGGCAGCCAGTTTTTCGACACGCAGCACGTCGCCTGCAGCGACTTTGTACTGTTTGCCGCCGGTTTTCAGAACCGCAAACATATGATCTTCCTTCGTTTTCCGCGTCTCTGAGGCCCCGGTTCCCCGGTGTTCGTGGGCCTTGCGGCCTGCCTTTGGACAGCGCGCCCTAGGGGCGTCATTGACAAATATCCCTCTGGCCGAGCCTTCGGGATGCGGGCTTATCCATAGATCGGGCTGGAAAGTCAAGCAATCACAGGGGGTCGATCCGGAAATTCGGTCACTAAAGGTCAGACCCTGTCATCGCCTGCGCCGCGCCATAGCCCAAGGCACGGCTGATGTTATTGAACAGATCGTCATAGGCCGCAAAATAAGCATTGTTGAGCGCCCGTCCCGCAGGCGTTTCGGAAAACGCGATATAGGCCGCCATATCCGCATCAGAAAGCGGCTGATATGCGAGCGTCAGAAAGCTATAGACCCATTCGCCCGTGGTCTGGCGGATATCGGCTTCCTGAGACCAGACATCGGACAGGATCTGATCCTCGGTCAATTCACCCTGCAATGCCCCGCCGTCCATCATCCCAAGATAAAAGGCATAGTTCGAATTCATCGCGCCAACGACATTGGTTTCGATCAGATCGTTGGCCACTACGAAAGTTTCGATGGCTTTCTGACGATCCGTTTGATCAGCCGCCGCGATAGCAGCTGCGTCGTTGGCAGCAGCCTCGACCGCGTCGTCCAGCATTGCACGGCGCGCGCTGACCTCGAGCCCGATAATGGTCTTGCCAGCGTCAGAATTGAAAAACCCCAAAGCAGCGGCCGCATCCTCTTCGGAAATGGACCTGACAAAGGCAGCTTGGACAGCAGAGGTCATCAGTTCGGCATCATAAATGTCAGATACCAATGCCCGCCATTTCGCGCCGCCCGTATCACCCAACAGATCGGAATTGATCATTTCGCCATAGTCGAGCCCCTCTTCCCGCATAATCTGGATGATTTCCGGCTGGCCCGTCGCAATGAACAAGTCATAGGCGGCCTCGGATTGCGCCGAGGCAAAGGCCGGCACAACAAGAAAGGCCATAACAGCAGCAGATCGAACTGAAAAACGAGATTGCCGCATCACGGGACTCCTGTTGTATCGAGGCTAGGTTCAGACATATGGGTCCATCCCCGACATGCCAAGTCACATTGCCTGAATGGACTATGACAACTTCTTGAACTTTCGCATCAAAGAGGGCTTGCGCAGCATCGCAGGCTTGAGTAAACGGCCCCTCGCAGACCAGCCGCGGAGAGGTGGCAGAGTGGTCGAATGCGGCGGTCTCGAAAACCGTTGTCGGTGCAAGCCGACCCAGGGTTCGAATCCCTGTCTCTCCGCCACTTATCTTTGAAATCATTGGATAATTTGGCGTTTTTTTCGCTATACCCGCCTATATACCCCCCTAAGAAAAAACGCTTAGGCAGGATCGCCGAAAGGCACGACGGCATCTGCATGGCCAAGGGTCTTATGTGTAGAGGTGCTTTTGAAACCCTACAAAGGAACCAGACACACGTTCAACGCCGCCCAGCGCTTTAGCCCCATCGACCGGGTTTCCGTATTTCAGCTGAAGAAATACCGGCAGGTTAGACCGATCAAGGCCTTCGGCCCCTGCCTCGACGTATTGGCCCAGAACGAATGCAAGGAACGATGCCAACTTAGCGTCGTAATTGCCTTTGATCGCCAATGCGCCCGCTTCGGCGCGTTCTTGGCGGGTCTTTGGTTCAGTGGCATAGGCAATATGTGCCAACACATCGAACAGGTCGCTATCTTCGGCCATGATCGCTTGCCGGATTTGCTTCAAGACGGTGGAATCATACCCCCGGTCGGCGAGTTGCTCTAGCAGGGCCTTACGAGTATCGGGGTTGCCCCAAAGCTTTCGCAATTCGTCTTCGTCTTTGAACAGCTTTGGCAACTCGCCAAACATACGTTCGATGAAATCCTTGGCGCTGATTGGCTTGCCATCTGGCCCCCAGAACGTCGTCGCTGCGATGTTGATGATATGGCCGCGCGCAAGTTCGATCTGGACCATTTCCGGTTTTTCGCTTGGGCCATCCGGGTCGGCAGGATCGCGCGGTTTCGGCGGTTCGTTCGGTTCCTCGGCGGTATTCTTCGGCTTCGGCTCTTTAGGACCGTCAACGATAATGTCTCCGGGGTCACCGTCCCATTCGGGATCGTCAAACTTTTGATGCGCCTTCACGAAATCATAGATCGTGAAATAGTCTTTGCCCTCGAATGTCCGGGTTCCGCGCCCGATGATCTGCTTGAACTCGATCATCGAGTTGATCGGGCGCATCAGCACGATGTTGCGGACGTTTTTCGCGTCCACCCCGGTTGATAGCTTTTGCGAGGTGGTCAGGATTGTAGGGATGGTCTTGCTGTTTTGTTGGAACGTCTCAAGGTGCCGCTCGCCCTCGGCCCCGTCATTGGCTGTGACGCGGACGCAATAATCGGGGTCGCTGTGGCGGACCTCTTGATTGATCAGGTCGCGGATCAGGGCGGCGTGGGCTTGGGTGGCGCAAAAGACGATGGTTTTCTCGTTTGTGTTGATCTCGGACAGAAAGGTGCGGACGCGGTGCAATTCGCGGGCTTTCATCTGCACCAGTCTGTTGAAATCCTTTTCCTCGAATGTCGTGCCATCGGCCACTTCGCCCGCCACAACCTTGTCTTCGCCGTCAAACGTGTAGGTGTCGATGGTGGATGAATACTGCCGCACGCGGAACGGGGTCAGGTAGCCGTCTTCGATGCCTTCGCGCAGGGAATAGGTGTAAACCGGTTCGCCGAAATAGGCGTAGGTGTCGGCGTTGTCGGTGCGTTTTGGGGTGGCGGTCAGGCCCAGCTGAGTCGCGGGTTCGAAGTAGTCGAGAATCCCGCGCCATGATCCTTCGGCGTTCGCCCCGCCCCGGTGACATTCGTCGATGATGATGAAATCGAAGAAATCGGGTGGGTATTGGCGAAAGGCTTCGGCCCCGTCGCCGCCTGTGGACAGGGTTTGAAAGATGGTGAAGAAAATGCTGGCGTTCTTCGGCACCTCGCCGCGTTTGGCGATCATGGCGGGGTCAAGGCGCAGCCGCGCGCCGTCTTCGAATGCGCCGAATGAGTTATAGGCTTGGCTGGCCAGAATGTTGCGGTCGGCGAGGAACAGGATGCGGGGGCGGCGGGTGGGTTCACCGCCTAGGTTCCAGCGCGCCTCAAACAGTTTCCAGCACAGTTGGAACGCGATGCCGGTTTTGCCGGTGCCGGTGGCGAGGGTCAGCAGGATGCGGCGTTGGCCTGTTGCCACGGCCTCAAGGGCGGCGCTGATTGCGTTGTGCTGGTAGTAGCGGGGTTGCCATTTGCCGCCGCCTGCTTCGAACGGCACAGCGCCGAAACGCATCCGCCATGCGTTGGGGGTTTTATAGGCGCGGTCCCACAGGGTTTGCGGGCTGGGCGGGCCTGCCACCTCGGCCTCGCCGCCGTTCATGTCGATTTCATACCATGTCAGCCCGTTGGTG